>Ga0075424_100002154_pt1 | contig 17814 bp, 14 predicted proteins | sample SoiMethybrSBSTD3_FD_75301 | JGI IMG/M metagenome (GOLD analysis project Ga0075424, IMG submission 75301) | Bulk soil microbial communities from a Populus tree surrounding site in Tennessee, USA - Soil MetaG P. TD hybrid SBSTD3 | ecosystem: Environmental > Terrestrial > Soil > Tree plantation...
TGGCGGCGTTCCTGTTCGACGACGAGGACGCCCTGATCCGGATCGACATGTCCGAGTACATGGAGAAGTTCTCGGTGTCGCGCCTGGTGGGAGCACCTCCCGGGTATGTGGGGTATGAGGAGGGTGGACAGCTCACCGAAAAGGTGCGGCGCAAGCCCTATTCGGTGGTGCTGCTGGACGAGATCGAGAAGGCCCACCCCGACGTGTTCAACGTGCTGCTCCAGGTGCTGGACGACGGCGTGCTCACCGACAGCTCGCGGCGCCGGGTGGACTTCAAGAACACGGTGATCATCATGACCTCGAATCTGGGCGGACGGCAGATCGTCACGGGCGCGCGCGGCCTCGGCTTCACCAAGGCCGAGGGCGGGGCCCAGCAGTTCAGCGCGATCAAGACCACGGTCCAGGACGAGCTCAAGCGCACCTTCAACCCCGAGTTCCTGAACCGCATCGACGACGTGATCGTGTTCCATGCGCTGTCGCGCGAGGACATGCGCTCGATCGTGGACATCCTGTGCGGGCAGCTCAAGGACCGCCTGAAGGCTCAGGAGGTCCACCTCGAGATCACTCAAGAGGCGGACGAGCTTCTGATCGAGCGGGGTTTCGATCCCTCGCTCGGCGCCCGGCCGCTCAAGCGCGCGATCCAGCGTCTGCTCGAGGACCCGCTCGCGGAGTTCATCCTCCGGGGTCAGCTCCCGGGCGGTGCCCGCATCCGCGTGGGTCGCAAGGGTGAGGAGCTGCAGTTCGAGCCGGCGACCGCGCGCGAGCTCGCATCGGCCCCGGCGGCCCCGAGGAGCTAGCCTTATCGCGCTTTTTCTGCTCCTCCTGCTCCTGATGCCGGCGTCCGAAGCGGCGGCCCAGGGGGTATCGTCGTTTCCTCCGGCGGACAGCGCGGCCACGGCGAACGTCACCGTGGGGCGGGTCTCGGTGGCCGGCAACGCCGCCGCCGACAGCGCCCGCATCCTGCGCACGTTCGAGCTCGGAACCGGCGCCCACTACACCGAGGAAGCAGTGCGCCGCGGCATCCGCAAGCTGTTCGCGCTCGGCATCTTCAGCGACGTGTGGGTGGACTACGCGCCGCACGGCGAGACCATCGATCTCGTGATCCGGGTGAAGGAGCGGCCGCGCATCGGGTCGATCGACTTCACCGGCAACCGCAAGAAGGAGAAGGCCGACCTCGAGAAGAAGCTCTTCCTGCGGGTGGGGGAGAGCTATTCCCCGGCCGCCGCGCGCACCCAGGTGGACTCGCTGCTCAAGTTCTACCGCGAGGAGGGCTACGCGCGCGCCAACATCGACGCCCGTGCGGACACCGTGAAGGACGGGCGCGAGGTGGCTCTGACCTTCGCGATCCGCGAGGGCGAGAAGGTCAAGATCGAGCGCGTCGACTTCGTCGGCGCCAAGGCGTTCCAGACCGCCAAGCTCCAGAAGCGAATCAAGAGCAAGCCGCGCGGCTTCCTCGGCGGCGGCGACGTCAAGGAGGAACAGTTCAACGAGGACAAGGAGCGGCTCGAGTACTGGTACCACAGCAACGGCTACCGCGACATGCACGTGAGCGGCGAGGAACTGGTGCCCGGCAGCGCGCCCAACCGGCTGGTGCTCAAGGTCACGGTGGAGGAGGGCCCGAGCTACGACTTCGGCAAGGTGACGTGGAGCGGCAACAAGGTGGTCGGCACGCCCGAGCTCGACCGCATGTGGGGCTGGAAGATCGGGCACTACGACGTCTCGAAGATCGACCGCACCCGGGGCACGGCCTACAGCGAGTACGCCGAGCGCGGCTTCCTCTACGTGAACATCGAGGGGCGCGAGACGGTGCGGGACAACAACAAGGTGGACATCACATTCGAGGTGACCGAGGGGCGGCCCTCGAACGTGCGGCTGGTCGAGATCCAGGGCAACCGCAACACCCGCGAGAAGGTGATCCGGCGCGAGCTCGCGATGCACGAGGGCGAGCGCGTGGCGGCCTCGCGGCTGCGGCGCACCCGCGACAACGTGAGCCGCCTCGGCCTGTTCGAGGACGTGTCGGTGGATTTCGCCCCCGCCGACAGCAGCGACGTGGACGTCATCCTGAAGGTGAAGGAGAAGCAGGTCGGCACAGCCTCGGCGGGCGCGGGCTTCACCAACGAGAGCGGCGTCACCGGCTTCCTCGAGCTGTCGCACAACAACGTGAACGGCAGCGCCCAGAGCCTGGCGCTCCACCTCGAGCGCGGCGGCAAGAAGGAAGACTACTCGCTGAGCTTCACCGAGCCGTGGTTTCGCGACACGCCGACCTTGCTCGGGTTCTCGATCTACGACACCGAGGTCGAGCAGTACCCCTACCGCGAGAAGCGCCTGGGCGGCTCGGGCCGCATCGGCCGGCCGCTGCGCTGGCCCGACTACTCGCGGGGCTCCGTCGCCTATTCGCTCGAGCGCGTGAAGGTCACGCCGCTCACCGGCGTGGTGACCAACGAGGCGTCGATCTTCCAAGGGCCCACGTCGAACGGCATCCGCAGCAGCGTGGAGGTCGGCTTCCTGCGGCTCACCACCGACAACCCGTTCTATCCCTCGCGCGGCACGCGTCTCGCCACCACCGACGTGTTCGCGGGCGGGCCGTTCGGGGGCTCCGTCAACTTCCACAAGCACCGCTACGAGGGCCGGGTCTACCTGCCCTCGCTGGCGAAGCGCGTGACCACCATGCTGCGCGCCCGGGTGGGGCTGATCGGCGAGTACGGCGACCAGAACCTGTCGATCCCGCCGTACGAGACCTTCCGTCTCGGCGGCGGAACCACCCCCGATCCGCTGCGCGGCTACGAGGAGTACCAGATCGTTCCCGAGAAGTTCGTCCGCCTGGTGCCGGTCACGATCGACAGCACGCGCTTCATCGGCATCACCAACGTGGTGACGCCCATCGACACGCTCGGCTTCAACAAGGTCCGGTTCCCGGGCGGCCGCACCATGCTGTCCTTCACGGTCGAGCAGCAGTTCCCGATCGTCCATCCGCTGCACGGCGTGTTCTTCTTCGACGCCGGCAACGTCTGGGACCTGTGGAGCGAGATCAAGCCCTTCAATCTCAAGATGGGCGCAGGAGCGGGGTTACGCATGGAGATCCCGCTGCTCGGCAACATCGGCTTCGACTACGGCTACGGCTTCAACCGCGACGACGGCCCGCGGGCAATCGGCCATTTCCTGATCGGCAACGTCCTCTTCTAATCTGGCGGCCCTCATGTCCCGACGAACCTGGACACGCACGGCCGGCTGGCTGCTCGCCGCCACCCTCGGCTTCGCCCCCCCCGGGCGCGCCGCCGATCTCCGGATCGGCTATATTGACTCCGCCCGCATCTTCCAGGAGTACAGCGTCGCGAAGGACGCGCAGGCCCAGTTCGACCGCAAGGTCGACGGCTGGCGCGCCCAGTCCGCCGAGAAGGAAGCGCAGGTCAACCAGCTGCGCGCGGAAGTTCGTGACCAGGGCCCGATCCTCTCGGCGCTCAAGCGCCAGGAGAAGGAAGAGGCGCTGCAGCGGGCGGTCAGCGACTACGAGGCGTTCCTCCAAAGCATCTGGGGGCCGCAAGGACAGGCGGTCACGCAGAACGAGCAGGCCACGGGGGAGGTCGTTGCGCAGATCCGGTTGGTGGTCGAGAAGATCGCATCGCAGAAGGGACTCGTGCTGGTCCTCGACGCCGCGAGCGGATTCATCCTGTACGCGGACCGCACGCTCGACCTCACCAACGACGTGTTGCAGGAGTTGAATTCGCAATCCCAGACAAACTCCCCACATTGAGTGCTCCATGAGGAGAGTGCGATGATCGTACGAACGCTGGCCGAGCTGGCGATCGAGCTCGATGGCGAGGTGGTGGGTGACGGCTCGACCCTGATCAAGGGCGTGGCGGGGATTCGGGAAGCCATGCCCGGCGACATCACGTTCCTGGCCAACGCGCGCTACGAGTCGTACGTCACGGAAACCCGCGCCTCGGCCGTGATCTGCTCGCGCGAGCCGCGCTTCGCCGCGATCCCGCTGCTGCGCGTGGAGAACCCGTATCTGGGGTTCCAGCGCGCGGTCAAAGTGTTCCGCCCCGATCCCTACCGCGCCGCGCCCGGCATCCATCCCACCGCCGTGGTCGCGCCCGACGCGACGATCGGCGCGGGCGCATCGATCGGTGCGCACTGCGTGGTCGAGCAGGGGGCGCGGGTCGGCGACCGCAGCATCCTGCTGCCCGGCTGCTATGTCGGCCCGCTGGTCGCGATCGGGGACGACTCGTTCCTGTACTCGAACGTCGTGGTGCGCGAGGAGTGCACGATCGGGGCGCGCTGCGTGCTCCATCCCGGCGTGGTCGTCGGCAGCGACGGCTTCGGCTTCGCGTTCGACGTCGGGCGCTACCACAAGGTGCCGCAGGTCGGCAACGTGGTGATCGGCGACGACGTCGAGATCGGCGCCAACACCACGATCGACCGCGCCACCACCGACAGCACGCGCATCGGCGACGGCACCAAGATCGACAATCTGGTGCAGATCGGCCACAACGTGGTGATCGGCAAGCACTGCATCATCGTGGCCCAGGTCGGGATCTCGGGCAGCACCCACCTCGAGGATTTCGTCACGCTCGGCGGCCAGTCCGGCGTCATCGGTCACGTCCGCATCGGCGAGCGCGCGATGGTGGGCGCGGCCAGCGGCGTCACCAAGTCGATCCCGGCCGGGGAGGTGTGGAGCGGCTTCCCGGCGGCGCCCCACGGGCTGTGGAAGCGGCTCACCGCCATGGTGCAGAAGCTGCCGCAGCTCTTCCAGAAGACGCGCGCCCTCGAGGAGCGGGTCGAGAAGCTGGAGCAGCAGAAGGAGCGGGAGGAAGTGCGTTGAGCGTGCGCATGCAGCGCACCCTCGCGCGCGCCGTGGAGTTCACCGGCACCGGGCTCCACACCGGCGAGAGCGGGCGCGTCGCGCTGCGTCCCGCGGCGGCCAACACCGGCGTCCAGTTCGTGCGCACCGACCTGCCCGGGCGCCCCGCGGTCGACGTGCGGCCCGAGAACGCGCACTTCGACCCGCGCGCCGGACGGCGCACCATCCTGCAGCGCGACGGCGTGCAGATCCACACCATGGAACACATCCTCGCCGCGGTCGCGGGCCTCGGCATCGACAACCTGGTGATCGAGACCAGCACCATGGAGATCCCCGAGCTCGACGACGGCAGCGCAGCGCCCATCGCGCGGCTGCTGTGCGAGACCGGCTACGAGGCACAGGACCGCCCGCGCCGCCACATCAAGGTGACGAAGCCGGTGCACTGGCAGGAGGACGACATCGCGCTCTCCGCCGAGCCCTATGCCGGGTTCCGCATCACCTTCACGATCGACTACGACCACCCGCTGATCGGCCGGCAGACGGTATCGTTCGACATCGACGAGCAGACGTTCATGAAGGAAATCGCGCCCGCCCGCACCTTCGTGCTGGAGCGCGACCTCGACCTGCTGCGCCAGGCCGGCTGGATCAAGGGCGGCCGGCTCGAGAGCGCGGTGGTGGTGGGCGAGAAGGGCCTCAAGAACCCCGAGCCGCTCCGGTTCCCCGACGAGTTCGCGCGTCACAAGGTGCTCGACCTGCTGGGCGACCTGTTCCTGCTGGGCGGCCCGCTGCTGGGCCATGTGCGCGCGCTGCGCTCGGGCCACCAGAGCCACGTCGCGTTCGTGCGCCACCTGCGCGAGACCCTGCCGATGCCGGGCAAGCGCCCGGGCAGCGCTCCCGACGAGTGGGACATCACATCGGTGATGGACATCATGCCGCACCGCTATCCCTTCCTGCTGGTGGACCGCATCACCCACCTCGAGGAGGGCAAGCGCATCGAGGGCATCAAGAACGTCACGATCAACGAGCCGTTCTTCCAGGGCCATTTTCCCGGCCACCCGATCATGCCGGCGGTGCTGATCCTCGAGGCCATGGCGCAGGTGGGCGGCCTGCTGCTGCTGCATTCGGTCGAGGATCCGTCGGGCAAGCTCATGTACTTCATGGGCATCGACGGCGCGCGCTTCCGCCGCCCGGTGACGCCGGGCGATCAGCTGCGCTTCGAGCTCACGCTGCTCAAGTTCAAAGGTGTGACATCGAAGATGCGCGGCGAGGCCTTCGTCGACGACCAGCTGGTGGCCGAGGCGGAGCTGCTCGCCACCGTCGTCGACCGGCGCGCGCCGTGAGCACCGTGGTCCATCCCGCGGCGTTCATCGACGAGCGCGCGGAGCTCGGGCAGGGCGTCGAGATCGGGCCGGGCGCCGTGATCGGTCCCCACGTGCAGGTCGGCGACCGGACCACGATCGGGAGCCACGCGCTGCTCACCGGCTGGACCCGCATCGGCAGCGGCTGCCGGATCCATCACGGCGCGGTGCTGGGCAGCCCGCCCCAGGACCTCAAATACTCAGGTGCCGAGCCCTCGTTCCTCGCGATCGGCGACAACACCGAGATCCGCGAGTACGTGACTGCCAACCTCGCCACCGAGCCCGGCGCCACCACGCGCGTCGGCAACCAGTGCCTGCTCATGGCCTACTCGCACGTGGCCCACGACTGCTCGCTCGGCGACCACGTGATCATCGCCAATGCGGTCCAGATGGCGGGCTACGTCTCGATCGAGGAGTGGGCCATCGTCGGGGGCAGCACCGTGATCCACCAGTTCACGCGCATCGGCCGCCACTGCATGATCGGCGGTGCCTCGCGCATCGCCCAGGACGTCGCCCCGTTCGTGCGCGTCGCCGGCAACCCGCCGCGCATGGCCGGGATCAACAAGGTCGGCCTCGAGCGCCGCGACTTCACGCCGGCGACGCTCCAGGCGCTCGATCGCGCGTACAAGATCCTGTTCCGCCAGGGTCTCGCGGTCGAGGAGGCGGTCGCGCGGCTGCGCACGGAGCTCGGCGGCGATCCCGCGGTCGAGCACCTCGCGCGCTTCGCCGAGACCTCGGTGCGCGGGCTCACGCGCTGAGCCCGATGAGCGCCAAGGTCAAGGTCGGGGTGTGGGGCGTCGGCACCTGGGGCGAGAAGCATGCGCGCGTGCTCCACACGCTGCCCGAGGCCGAGCTGGTCGGGGTCCACGATCGCGATCCCGCGCGCGCCGCCGAGATCGCGGAGCGCTACGGGACGCGCGCGTTCCCGAGCGCGAGTGCCCTGCTCGAAGCCTGCGAGGCCGTGACCGTTGCGACCGCGACCGTCGCCCACCGCGCGGCCGTCGAGCAGGCGGCGGCCATGAAGCGTCACGTGCTGGTCGAGAAGCCCATGGCCGCGACCCTCGAGGAGGCCGAAGCCATGCGCGCCGCCGCCGCGCGCGCCGGCGTCGCGCTCCAGGTCGGGCACGTCGAGCGCTTCAACCCGGCGTGGATCGCCTCCCGGCCCCAGATCTCCCGCCCCAAGTTCATCGAGGCCCACCGCCTCGCGCTGTTCCAGCCGCGCTCGCTCGACATCGACGTGGTGTTCGATCTCATGATCCACGACATCGACATCGTGCTCGACTGCGTCGGCGCCGTCCCCGAGACCGTTTCGGCCGTCGGCGTCGCCGTGCTGTCGGACAACGAGGACATCGCCAACGCCCGGCTCGAGTTCGCGGACGGGTGCGTGGCGAACCTGACCGCGAGCCGCGTCTCGCAGGACCGCCTGCGGCGCATCCGCTTCTTCCAGGACGACGCCTACCTCTCGGTGGACCTGTTCGCGCGCGAGGCCGACCTGCTGCGCGTGGATGTGGCACGCCTGCGCGCAGCGAAGGGCAACCCGCTCGCGGCCGCCGCCGCGATCCGCCGCTCGAAGGTCGAGGTGGAGGAGGGCGAGCCCTTGGCGCTCGAGCTCGCGGCCTTCCTGCGCTCGCTCCGGGGCGACGGCGCGGGCGCCGCCTCCGGCGAAGCCGGCCGCGCGGCATTGCGCGTGGCCGAAGAGGTGCGCGCGGAGATGAAGCGACGGACGCGCCGGTGGACGACGCGGCCCAGCGTCGTTTCCTGATCGTCGCCGGGGAGCCTTCGGGCGACGCGCATGCCGCGCGCCTGGTCGAGGCCCTGCGCGCGCTAGGGCCCTGCCGCGTGCGCGGCGTCGCCGGGCCGGCGATGCGCGCCGCCGGGGTCGAGCCGGTGGTTCCGATGGAGTCGCTCGCGGTGATGGGTTTCGCCGAGATCGTGGCGCGCCTGCCGGCGCTGCTGGGCGCGCGCTCCCGGCTGCTCTCCGAGTGCGCGCGCTTCGCCCCGCACGCGGTGGCGCTGGTCGACTACCCGGGCTTCAACCTGCGGCTGGGGCCCGAGCTCAAGCGGCGCGGCGCGCGCGTCTTCTACTACATCGCCCCGCAGGTGTGGGCGTGGCATCCCGAGCGCGCGGCCGAGATGGCGCGCTGGGTGGATCGGCTGGCGGTGGTGTTCCCGTTCGAGGAGGAGATCTTTCGTGCCGCCGGCGTCGAGACCCGCTTCGTCGGCCACCCGCTGCTCGACTCGCTCGCGCCCGAGGTGGACGAGCCGACGCTGCGCTCGGAGCTCGGCGCTCCCGCCGGAGCACCGTTGCTCGGGCTCCTGCCGGGCAGCCGCGCGCAGGAGGTGCGGCTCCTGATCGAGCCGCTGTGCCGCGCCGCTGCGCTGCTGCGCCGCGAGCGCCCCGCGCTCACAGCTGTGGTGGCAGCGGCCTCGGGGCTCGACGAAGCGCTGGTGGCGAAGGCGGAAACGTACGGCGTGCGCGTGGCGCGCGGGCGCACGCACGCGATCCAGAAGCACGCAACGGCGTGCGCGGTGGCGTCCGGCACGGCCACGCTCGAAACCGCGCTGTTCGGCACGCCGCTCACCGTGGTCTATCGGGTGGGCCGCATCAACTACGCGATCGCGCGGCGCGTCATCACGCTCTCGCACATCGGGCTGCCCAACATCGTGGCCGGGACCGAGGTCGCCCCCGAGCTGGTGCAGGACGCGCTCACGCCCGAGCGGCTGGCGGCGAGCCTCGCGCCATGCCTCGACGACCCGCGCGAGCGTGCGGCGCGCAGCGCTGCGCTCGCCGTTGTGCGGGAGCGGCTCGGCGGCCCTGGGGCTTCGCGGCGCGCGGCCGAGCTGCTGTGGACACTCGCGGCATGAGCGACTGCCGCGCGGAGGCGTGGGGGAAGGCCGCGTGAGCGGCCCGCGCTATCCGTGGTGGCTCGAGCCCGCCGCCGCAGCCGGCGCCATGCTGGTGCGCGCGCTCGGCGCCACCTGGCGCGTGGAACAGAGCGGTCTCGCAGCGTTCGACGCGGCGATCGCCGGGGGGCGAAGGTGTATCTTCGCGGCCTGGCATGCCCGGCTCCTGCCCCTGGTGTGGACCCACCGCGGCCGGGGCATCGTGATGCTGGTGAGCCGCCATCGCGACGGCGAGCTGATCACCCGCGTCATCGAGCGGTTCGGATTCGCGACCAGCCGCGGCTCGAGCACGCGCGGGGGCGAGGAGGGCGTGATGGACCTGCTGCGCCGGGCCGAGGAGGGCCGCCTGCTCGGGATCACGCCCGACGGCCCACGCGGTCCGGCCGGCCGCCTGAAGCCGGGGCTGATCTTCCTCGCGAGCCGGAGCGGCCTGCCGATCGTGCCGGTCGCAGCCGCTGCGCGCTCGGCGTGGCGGCTGCGATCGTGGGACCGCTTCCGGGTTCCGCGCCCCTTCACGCGCGTCGTGGTGGCATACGGCGATCCGATGGTCGTGCCACCCGGCCTCGACGACCGAGCGCTCGAGTCGTGGCGCGCGCGCGTCGAGACCGCGCTCGAGGCCCACACCGTCGCCGTGAGCGCCCGCGCCGGGGAGGACGCGTGAGCACGCCGCGCGCCACGGGACGCCGCGCCGCGGGCGTGGGGGAGAGCGCGTGAGCGCGGTGTGGATCGCCTATCGGCTGCTCGCGCCCTCGATCGGCGTGCTGGCGCCGGCCGCCGCCATCTTCGCTTCTCCCGAGGAGCGCCGGTTGTGGTCCGAGCGCATGGGCCGTGTTTCCCTGGCGGGCGGCTGCGACGCGTGGGTGCACGCCGCTTCGCTGGGCGAGGCGCAGGCGGCAGGACCCCTGGCGCGCGCGCTGCTCGCGCTCGAGCCGCGCGCGCGGCTGTGGCTCACGGCGCAGACCCGCACCGGGCGCGGGCGGCTCGCCGAGCTCGGGCTGCCGGTCTCGCTCGCGCCCATCGATTCGCCGCAGGCGGTGGCGCGCTTCTTCGCGGGTGTGGCGCCGCGACTGGTGCTGATCGTGGAGACCGAGCTGTGGCCCCACTGGCTGCTGCGCGCGCGGGTCGAGCGCGTCCCGGTCGTGATCGTGAGCGCGCGGCTCGCCGAGCGCTCGGTGCGCAGCTACCGCGTGCTCGGCCGCGGGCTCTCAACGCTGGTCGGGGGGCTGGCCGGCGTGCTGTGCCAGGGCGAAGACGACGCGCGGCGCTGGCGCGCGGTCGGAGCGCCGGCGGAGCGCACCCGGGTGATCGGGAACCTCAAGAACGATGCGCTGCCGCGCCGCGCTCCGAACCTGCAGGTGGCGAGGCTCGCGCTCGGCCTCGCGCCTGAGCGGCCGCTGCTCGTGCTCGGCAGCCTGAGGCCCGGCGAGCCGCGGATGCTGGCGCGCGCCTTTCGCGAGCTGCCCGCGGCCCTGCGCGCACCGTGGCAGGTGGTAGCAGTGCCGCGCCATCCGCGTGCGTCCGCGGAGCTCGCCGCCGAGGCCCGGAGCGCGGGGCAGCCGGTCACGCGCCGCGACCCCGCGGGCGGCGACGGAGCATGGACCGCGGCCGACGGCCCGGACGAAGCGTGGCGCTGGGACGATCGCACCGGCGTGCTGAACGCGTACTACACGGCCGCCGACGCGGCATTCGTGGGCGGGAGCTTGAGCCCATACGGCGGACACAACCCGCTCGAGCCGGCCGCCACCGGCGCCGCGATCGTGATGGGCCCCCACCATTCGAGCCAGTCCGAAGCGGTGCGCGCGCTGGAGCGGGCGAACGCCATCCGGATCGCGGCTCCCGGGGCGGAGCTCGCGCGCGCGCTCGAGACGCTGCTCGGCGATCCTGCAGAGCGCGAGCGCCAGGCCTTAGCCGGGCGGCGCGTCGCAGACGAGATGCGCGGCGCCGCGGGTCGTGCCGTTGCGCAGCTCGCAGCGTGGAAGCTGTGGCCGCCAGCGTGAGCCGGGGGCGGCGCTGCGCCGCCGCATGGGCCGGCGCGGAGCCGAAGCCGTGGCCGGAGTGAGCGGCGCGCTGCTCGGCGCGGGCGAGTCGCTCTACGCGGCAGCGTGGGAGTGGCGGCGCCGTGCCTACGCCCGCGGCTGGAAGAAGCCGCGCTCGGTGGCGGCGCGGGTGGTGAGCATCGGCAACCTCACCGTGGGCGGCGCCGGGAAGACCACGCTCACGCTTCACCTCGCACGGGTCGCGCGCGCCCGCGGGATCCGCGCGGCGGTGGTGGCGAAGAACTATCGGCCCGGCCCTGAGGGAGCGGGTGACGAGGCCCTCCTCTACACCCGGGCGCTGGACGGACGCGACGTGTACGCCGGCGACCGCAAGCCGGCGCTCGCGGAAGCCGCGGCCCGCGCCGGCTGCCGGTTGATCGTGGTGGACGACGGCTTCTCGACCTGGAGCCTCGCCCGCGACCTCGACATCGTGCTGCTCGACTCGCACGACCCGTGGGGCGGCGGGCACCTGCTGCCGCGCGGCCGGCTGCGCGAGCCGCGCCGCGCGCTCCAGCGCGCCGGCATCGTGATCGTGAGCCGGCTCGGCCGGAACGACGACCCCGCGCCGCTGCTCGCGGACGCCCAGCGCCACGCGCCGGGAGCGCTGGTCGCCGCCGCCCGCCACCGGGTGCGCGGCGTGCACACGCTGGCGGGCGCGCCGCTGGCGCCGGGCGCGCGCGTGTGGATCCTGACCGCAACCGGCAACCCGCAAGCGGTGGAGCGCAGCGCGCGCGAGGCGGGGCTCGAGGTGGCGGGCCGCTCGATCTACCGCGATCACCACTGGTTCCGCCGCGGCGAGATCGCGCGCGAGCGGCGCCGGGCAGATGAGGCGCGCGCCACGCTGCTGCTCACCGCCAAGGACGCCGTGCGCTGGCCCGAGGGCGCGGCCGCGGAGGGCGCGGCGGTGCTCGAGGTGGAATGGGAATGGGTGGAAGGCGGCGCCGCGGTCGAGGCGCGCGTGCTGGAAGCCTGATGACCGAGACCGACGTGCTGGTGCTGGGCAGCGGTATCGGCGGCCTGATGACCGCGCTCAAGGCGGCGCGTCACGGCCGCGTGCTGGTGCTCACCAAGAAGCGCGCGGAGGACGCGAACACCAACTTCGCCCAGGGCGGGATCGCGGCGGTGTTCGATCCGCACGACTCGTTCCGCGCGCACGAGCGCGACACGTTGCGCGTCGGCGCCGGCCTGTGCGATCCGGCGGTGGTGCGCGAGGTGGTGCGCGAGGCGCCCGAGCGCGTGCGCGAGCTGGAAGCGCTGGGGGTGGACTTCAACCGCACCGGCCACGGCTACGCGCTGGGGCGCGAGGGCGGGCACTCGGCGCGGCGCATCGTCCACGCCAGCGACTTCACCGGGCAGGCGATCGAGCGCGCGCTGGTGCAGCGGGTGCGCAGCCACCCGCGCATCCGCATGATGGAGGACCAGCTCGCGGTGGACCTGATCCTCGCCTCCCGCATGCGCGGCGGGCGCACGCGCGGCTCCGACACCTGCCGCGGCGTCTACGTGATGGACCGCTTGAGCGGCGCGATCCGCCCGGTGGTGGCGCGCGTCACCGTGCTCGCGACCGGCGGCTGCGGCAAGGTCTACCTCTACACCACCAACCCCGACGTCGCGACCGGCGACGGCCTCGCCATGGCCTTCCGCGCGGGTGCGCCGGTCGCCAACCTCGAGTTCGTGCAGTTCCATCCCACCTGCCTGTACCACCCGCAGGCCAAGTCGTTCCTGCTCTCCGAGGCGCTGCGCGGCGAGGGCGCCGTGCTCCGCACCTTGGACGGCGAGCGCTTCATGCCGCGCTACCACAAGCAGGCCGAGCTCGCCCCGCGCGACGTGGTGGCGCGCGCCATGGACCGCGAAATGAAGCGTCGCGGCGAGCCCCACGTGTGGCTCGACATCAGCCATCGCCCCGCGGCCCAGGTGCGCGCGCGCTTCCCCAACATCGCGGCATCGCTCGCGCGCTTCGGGCTCGACCTCACGCGCGATCCGATCCCGGTGGTCCCGGCGGCGCACTACATGTGCGGCGGCGTGATCGCGGACCTCGCGGGCCGCACCGCGATCGAAGGGCTCCTGGCGCTGGGCGAGGTCGCGTGCACCGGGCTCCACGGCGCCAACCGGCTCGCCAGCAACTCGCTGCTCGAGGCGCTGGTGGGCGCCCACCTCGCCGCCGCGGAGATCGGCACGCAGCTGCAGAAGCCCGCCCGCCTGCCGCGCGCAGAGCCGTGGCGCCTGCGCGGCGCGCGGCCGCCGCTCGAGACCGTGCTCTTCGACCACAACTGGGACTCCGTCCGGCGCGTGATGTGGGACCTGGTCGGCATCGTGCGCACTGACGCCCGGCTCACGACCGCGGCGCGCCGGCTCGCCCTGCTGCGCGAGCACATCGAGGACGACTTCGCGCGCCTCGAGCTCTCACCCGACCTGATCGAGCTGCGCAACATCGCGCTGGTGGGGAACCTGATCGTGGAGTGCGCGCGCCGCCGGCAGGAGAGCCGGGGCCTGCACTACAACCTCGACCACCCGCGCCCCGGGGGCCCGCGCTGGCGGCGGGCCACCGTCCTTCAGAAGAAAGCTGCGACTTTCCGTGCCCCTCGAAGCGTCTCCTAAGTGTAGGGCGCTTCGACCCGGGAGTCGCGCGCAGGCCTTGGCGAATAGACGCCCGGGGGGCGCGCTCCCGGGGCGTCGTTCGTCTCCGGCGGGCCGGCCCAGGCCGGGCTCCCGCGCCTCGGCCGCGGCGGCGAGGGCCCCTGAGGACGCGGCCTTGCCGGTCGCCCGGCGGCAGACCTATAGTCCCTGCAGGCGCCGCGCACCTGGAGGGGACCATGGGCACCGCCGAAGTCGGCTTCTGGGAAGCCGTTGACGAGATTCGCAGCCGCGACGGCCGCTACCGCCGCGAGGCGTACGGGTTCCTGATGGCGGCCCTCGGGGCCACCGTCCAGGCCCTGCCGGCCGAGCGGCGCGGGAACTCCGTGACACGCCACCTCAGCGGCCAGGAGCTGCTCCAGGGCGTGATCCGGCTCGCGCGCCAGGAATTCGGGCGTTTCGCGCCGGTGGTGTTCAGCGAGTGGGGGATCTCGAGCGGCGAAGACATCGGCTGCATGGTGTTCCAGCTCGTGGAGTCGAAGCAGCTGAGCGCGCGCCGCGAGGACACGATCGAGGACTTCCGGCGCGGCGGCGAGCTGTTCGAAGCGCTCACCGACAAACTCGACTTCGGTGCGGGCCGCCCGTTGGACGAGCGTCACGGCCGACTGAGCCGCCCCGAGCCCGGCACGAAAGGCTGAAGGGCATGCGCCCGGCCGGCTCGCCGCGCTCCAGCGCGCGCCGAGCGCAGCGCCCCGCGCGAGCCCGGAAGCCCGCGCCGCCGATGAAATGAGCGTCTACCTCAGGCTCCTCCGCTACCTCGAGCCGTACCGCCTCCGCCTGCTGACGGCGATCGCGTGCATGGTGGTGTACGCCGCGATGTCTGCGATCTCGCTCGGCTTCGTCGCCCCGTTCATGCGCGTGCTGTTCGAGCGCGCGCGGCCCGCTGCGACCACGGTGGCGCCCGCGCCCGGCGCGCCGGCTCCGGCCGCTGCCGAGGGCGCAGCGCGCCTGATCGGATGGCCCGCGCCGCTGCGCGAGTGGGCGAGCCGTGCGCTGCTCAACGCCAAGCCGCTGGTGGCGCTCGAGCGGCTCTGCCTGCTGATCCTGGTGGCGCTGCTGCTCAAGAACCTCGCGGACTACGTCCAGGCGTTCCTCATGGTCTCGGTCGAGCAGGCGGCGATCCGCGATCTCCGCACCGAGCTCTACGCGCATCTCCAGCGGCTCTCGCTCGACTTCTATCACGGGCGCAAGACCGGGGCCCTGGTCTCGCGGGTCACCAACGACGTCGAGTACCTGCGCGCATCGCTGGCCTCCGGCATCAGCAACCTGGTCAAGGACTCGCTCACGCTGCTGGGCTGCCTCGCCTGGGTCTTCATCGCGTCGTGGAAGCTGGCGCTGCTGTCGCTCCTGATCCTGCCGCCGATCTCGCTCGCGCTGGTCGCGATCGGCCGCAAGATGCGCAAGCGCTCGGGCCACGCCCAGGAGCGCATGGCCGACCTCACCAGCATCCTGCAGGAGACCATCGCCGGGGCGCGCGTGGTGAAGGCGTTCGGCATGGAGGCGTTCGAGCAGGGCAAGTTCGACGATGCGAACCAGCGCTACTACAGCGCGTTCGTGCGCCTGCGCCGCGTGTCGGCGGCGGCACGGCCGGTGAGCGAGTACGCGATCGTGCTGGTGGCGGTCGCGATGCTGTGGTTCGGCGGGAAGGAGATCTTCGAGAGCCACTCGCTCGAGCCCCAGCAGTTCGTGCTGTTCGTGACCGCGCTGCTCTCCACCATCTCGCCGCTCAAGAGCCTGTCCGAGGTGAACGCGAACGTGCAGCAGGGCGTGGCGGCAGGCAGCCGCCTGTTCGGGCTGCTCGACACGCCGCCCACGGTGGTGGACGCGCCCGGCGCCCGCACCCTCTCCGGGTTCAGCGAATGCATCCGCTTCGAGAACGTGGGCTTCGCCTACGATCCCGGCCAGCCGGTGCTGCGCGATGTGAGCTTCGAGATCGGGCGCGGCGAGGTGGTGGCGTTGGTGGGATCGAGCGGGGCGGGCAAGAGCACCGCCATGGACCTGCTCGCGCGCTTCTACGACGCGACCGCGGGGCGCATCACCGTGGACGGCGCCGACGTGCGCGAGGTGACGATCGCATCGCTGCGCGCCCAGCTCGGGATCGTCACGCAGGAGACCATCCTGTTCCACGACACGGTGCGCAACAACATCGCATACGGGCTCGCGAGCGCCGCCGAAGAGGCTGTGCGCGCCGCCGCGCGCGCCGCCCACGCCGACGAATTCATCATGCGGATGCCGCAGGGCTACGAAACCGTGATCGGCGACCGCGGCATGAAGCTCTCGGGCGGCGAGCGCCAGCGGCTCGCGATCGCGCGCGCGCTGCTCAAGAACCCGCCGCTGCTGCTGCTCGACGAGGCCACCTCCGCGCTCGACGCCGAGAGCGAGCGCCTGGTGCAGGACGCGCTCGAGCGCCTGATGCGCGACCGCACCGTGCTGGTGATCGCCCACCGGCTCTCCACCGTGCAGCACGCGCACCGCATCGTCGTGCTCGAATCCGGCCGCGTGGTGGCGAGCGGCGCGCACGCGCAGCTGATCGAGCAGGACGGCGCCTACCGCCGCCTCTACAACCTCCAGTTCGTGGCGTGATGGGCCGGCGCGCCCCGGTCGCCGTCCCCGACGGCGGGTTCCGCCGGATCGCGGTGCTGCGGCTGTCCTCGCTGGGCGACGTGATCCTGACGATTCCGGTGGTGCGGGCGCTCCACCGGGCGTGGCCCGCGGCCCGCGTCGAGTACTGGACCAAGGAGGAGTACGCGGACGTCGTGCGCTTCGATCCCGCGATCGCCCACGTGCGCCGCCTCGAGCGCGACGCACGGCGGCCCGAGGACCTGCTTTCGATGAGCGCGGAGCTCGAGGACTTCGACCTGATCGTGGACCTGCACGGCAGCGCGCGCTCCCGCGTGCTCACCTTCCGGCAGAAGGCCCCGGTGCTGCGCGCGGCATCGCACCGGCTGCTGCGCGCCCGCTGGGTGCACGCGCGCTGGACCGCGCCGCGGCCAGTGCCGCACGCGCTCGAGCGCTACGCCGCATCGCTCACGCCGCTCGGGCTCACGGCGCCCGCGATTCCGGAGGTCGTGGCGGGAACGGAGGCCGAGCGCTGGGCCGACGAGTGGCTCGCGGCCTGGCGGCCCGCCGGAGCGCCGGTCGCGATCTGTCCCGGGGCCCGGCATCCGACCAAGCGCTGGCCCACGGCGCACTGGGTGGCGCTCGACGAGGCGCTGGCCCGAAGCGGAACGCCACGGCTCTACTGCTCGCTCGAGGCGGAGAAGCGCGCGCTGCCGGCGCTGGCGGCGCGCGTCGCCGCCGATCCCTCGGCGCGCTGGTCGTGCGAGCCCCTGCCGCGCATGGCGGCGCAGCTGTCGCGGTGTCGCGCCGCGGTCACGTGCGACAGCGGTCTCATGCACCTGGCAGCGGCCCGCGGGCTCGCGGTGGCCGCGATGTTCGGCAGCACCTCGCCCGCCCTGGGCTTCGCGCCGGCCGGGGAGGGGCACGAGGTGCTGTGCCGCAACGAGCCGTGCCAGCCGTGCACGCTCCACGGCCGCGAGCGCTGCCCCATGGGCCATTTCCGCTGCATGATGGAGCTGAAGCCGGAGCAGGCGCTCGAAGCACTGGAGCGGATCGAAACTCGACGCGCGGGCGCGGGCATCCCACTTCGAGGCGACGCGGGCCTGGCCTCACGGATGTGATGGAATCGTGGTCCCGCCGGGACTATAGTCCCGGCCCTGGCGGGGCTTTCCCCGGAATCGCGCGGTCGCATCCCGTTTGCGCCGGCCGCATCCCCCGCCCCACGCGTTCCATGCCGGAGCGGAGGTGCCCCTTGCGGAGGACCGTCGTCCTCTTGATGGTCGCGGCGATTGCATGCGGTTGCCGCGGCGCGGACGTGAAGGCGATCGAGAGCAAGTGCGACGCCCCGCTGCGGCAGCGCGCGGAGGGAATGGCCCGCGCAGACGATGCGAGCCCGATCGAAGTCCTGGGACGGGCCGACGGACCGATCGACGATACGCGCCGCCGCGAGCTCGCGGACGCGGGCGCGGACCTCGGTCAGGTCACCCACGAGATGTTCACGGCGCGCATTCCCGCGCATCGGCTC
>Ga0075424_100002158_pt1 | contig 17800 bp, 17 predicted proteins | sample SoiMethybrSBSTD3_FD_75301 | JGI IMG/M metagenome (GOLD analysis project Ga0075424, IMG submission 75301) | Bulk soil microbial communities from a Populus tree surrounding site in Tennessee, USA - Soil MetaG P. TD hybrid SBSTD3 | ecosystem: Environmental > Terrestrial > Soil > Tree plantation...
GCGACTTCGGCGAGCACGCGATCGTGCACGTCTCGATCGCGGATGACGCCCTTGCGAACTTCGGCCCGGCCGGCCTCGAATTGCGGTTTCACCAGCGCCACGATATCGGCGTCGCTCTTGAGGAGCGGCGGTACGACGGGCAGGATTTTCGAGAGCGAGATGAATGAGACGTCGATCGTCACCAGGTCGACTGGTCCTGGCAGTGTCTCGCGGGTGAGATGGCGCGCGTTCATGTGCTCGATGACGACGACGCGGGGATCGTTGCGAAGACGCCAGTCCAACTGGCCGTGCCCGACGTCGAGCGCCACGACACGCGCCGCGTCGCGTTGCAGCATCACGTCGGTGAAGCCGCCGGTCGAGGCGCCGATGTCGAGACACTGTCGTCCCGCAACCGCGATGTGAAACGTGTCGAGCGCGTGTGCGAGCTTCAGGCCCCCGCGTCCGACGTAGGGGTGATCGGGCGCGATGATCGCAACGTCGGCCTGCTCGTCAACCTGGGTACCGGCTTTCGTGATCGGCGCGCCGTCGACGCTGACCTGTCCGGCGAGCACGAGCGCCCGCGCCCGCTCGCGCGACGGTGCCAGCCCACGAGTCACGACAAGCTGATCGAGTCGAATCCGTCCCATTCCACATGAAACAGAGCTTGAAGGAGAGAAACGGTTTTGCACGGAGCAACGGAGCAACAGAGATCGGACGGAGCTTTCTGCTGACCCACAAACAGTGCGTGTGTTGGGCGCCGGCCGTGCGGCCGGCGCGTCGCGCGCGGCCCCACGCACGCCGTCTCTAGTTGTGAGCGTGATGTCTCCGTCAGATCGCTGTTCTCTGTTGCTCCGTGCGAACCGTGTCTCGCTAATCTCCGCAACCTCTCACCAGTGTTACTTCGATCGCTCGACGATCCAGCGGCCGATACCGAGCAGCCGCGCATCGGCCATACCTTCGGCCTCGAGCGCCGCACGCGCGCGATCGAGGCAATCGCGGGCCATCTGCTTTGACGCATCGAGTCCGAAGAGTGCAGGGTAAGTCGTCTTCCCGGACGCAGCGTCCTTGCCCACGGTCTTGCCGAGATCCACCGATGCGCCTTCGACGTCCAGGATGTCGTCGACGATCTGAAACGCAAGGCCAAGCTCGGACGCAGCGCGATCGATTGCGGTCAACTCCGCGTCGGTGCCGCCGCCCATGATCGCGCCGGCAAGCGCCGACGCGCGCATCAACGCGCCGGTCTTCTTGCGATGCATCGTCGCCAGCGCCTCGTGATCGAGAGGAGAGGTCGGCTCGCCCGATGGGCCCGACGCGACCGAGGCGAGATCGAGCGCCTGTCCACCAACCATGCCGACAGGTCCGGCCGCAGCCGCGATCGTTTCGATCACGCGGAGCTTCCGCGCGACGATCGATGGATCGGATGTGGCCGGTTCTCGCGCGAGCAGGTGAAACGCTTCTGTCAGCAGGCCATCGCCGGCGAGGATAGCCATGCCTTCACCGGCGACGACGTGCAGCGTCGGGCGTCCCCGTCTCATCACGTCATCGTCCATCGCCGGAAGATCGTCATGAATGAGCGAGTAGGTGTGAATCAACTCGATCGCGCACGCGGCCGGCATGGCGAGCGCGCGATCGCCGCCAACCGAATCGGCGCTGGCGAGGCAGAGGATCGGGCGCAGACGCTTACCACCGGCGAGGAGGCTATAGCGCATGGCCTCGCCGACCACGGGCGGGCAATCTGGGGCCGCCGGGAGCACGGCTGCGAGGGCCGTCTCGATATCGGCGCGGCGCTCGTCGAGATAGTCGCCGAGCGCGAGGCGCTCAGCGCTTGCCTTGTGAGTCATCCTCCGAGGTCAGCGTGGCAGGTGCCGGCTGCAGGTGGCCGCGCTCGTTGAGGATCTCGATGCGGCGTTCGGCCTCCTCGAGGCGAGCATGGCAGAAGCGAGACAGGTGGACGCCGCGCTCGTAGAGGCGCAGCGACTCTTCCAGCGGCAAGTCGCCTTCTTCGAGCTTCTTCACGACCGACTCGAGCTCCGCGATCGCGGCTTCGAAATCCTTGATGGTGGTGTCAGCGGACATCCTTGACCTCGCACGCCAGCTCGCCGCGTTGCACCGTCACCGTGACCTGATCCCCGATCGACAGCGTCGACGCGTCGCGCACGATCTGCGTACGATCGCCATTCCAGCACACCGCGTAGCCGCGCGCCAGTACCGCGAGCGGACTGAGGCTCTCCAGACGCGCGAGCGCCGCCCCGAGTCGCGCGTCGAGCGCATGGCGTCGTCGATCGCGAACGGCGGTCAACCGTCCGTCGCCGGCCACCAGCCTCGTACGCAGACCGGCAAGGCGTCGTCGGAGATCGAAGGTCTCCAATGCGAGCCGCAAGCCCTGATATCTCCGCTCGCGCATCGCGACGCGGGTGCGGATGGCTTGACGCAGTTCGTGTGACAGCTCGCCAACATGACGCGCGTGCATCGCCAGACGTCCGCGGGCGCCGCCCAATCCGGCTCGGGCATCGAGCGCACGCAGCCGCGACTCGAGGCGATGCGCGCGGTTCTGCATCGAGCCGTTCAGCCGCCCTTCGAGCCGATCGATCCGCGAGGCGAATTCGTCCTTGCGGGCCACCACCATCTCGGCTGCCGCCGAGGGTGTCGGCGCGCGAAGATCGGCCACGAAGTCGGCCAGCGTGACGTCAGTCTCGTGGCCGACCGCCGAAATAATCGGCAACGGGCACCCGGCGATCGCGCGTACCGCCACTTCCTCGTTGAACGCCCAGAGGTCTTCCATCGAGCCGCCGCCGCGCCCGACGATCACGACGTCGACGCCCTTGACCTTGACGATCGCCGATAGCCCGCGGGCGATGTCGAGCGCCGCACCCTCACCTTGCACTCGCACCGGTCGGATCACCACGTGCGCGTTGGCGTAGCGGCGTCGCAGCACGTTGATGATGTCGCGGATCGCGGCGCCGTCGAGCGAGGTGACGACGCCGATCTTGCGCGGCAGGGCGGGCAGCGAACGCTTGCGTCGGGCATCGAACAACCCTTCTCGCGAGAGCCGCTCTTTCAATTGATCGTAGGCGAGCTGCAGTGCGCCGAGGCCGCCAGGCTCGAGATGCTCGCAGACGATCTGATACTCGCCCTTCGGGTCGTACACGCTGACGCGGCCGCGCGCGACGACGCGAAGACCGTCCTTCGGCGTGAACTTCAACAGACGAAGGGCCGATCGAAACATCACACCTTTGATCTGCGCGCCGCCGTCCTTGAGCGTGAAATAGAGATGCCCGGTATTCCACACGCGGCAGTTGGAGATCTCGCCTTCGACCCAGATCTCGAACAGTTCTTCCTCGAGCAGCGTGCGGATGCGAGCCGTGAGCTCAGCGACGGTGTGTACGCGCCGCCTGTCCCGAGCCGAGTCCGTGGGCGCCGGAGGCGCGGGTTCGGGATCGGGCTCAGGCTCTTCGAATGGGAGATCGAACAGACTCATCGTTGCACCGACTTGCCCGCCGTAGCCGCGGCGGAGGCGGACGCCGGCTCGGTCGCTTTGCTCAGCGCGAGCAGTTCCTGCTCGGAGTAGCTGATGCGAGTCACGGCTGTTGCGCGTCCCGTCTTGTCATCGGCGCTCACGACGATGCCGTTGAGGCGTGGATTCCCTGAGGCCGGCTCGAACTTGCTGGGCAGGCCGGTGAGGAAACGCGCGAGTGAAGGTTCGCGCTCCATGCCGATGATCGAGTCGTGTGGACCGGTCATCCCTGCGTCCGTGAGATAGGCGGTCCCCTGCGGCAGGATGCGTTCGTCCGCCGTCTGCACGTGTGTGTGCGTGCCGACGACGAGCGTGGCTTTGCCGTCGAGATGCCACCCCATCGCCACCTTCTCGCTCGTCGCCTCGGCGTGGAAGTCGACAATGATGATCCGCGACTTGTGTCGAATCGCGTCGATCTCGCGCAGCACCACCGCGAAGGGATCGTCGATTGGCGTCATGAACACACGGCCCATCACGTTGACCACGCCCACCGCGCGGCCATCACCAGAGTGGGCCACATACGATCCGCGGCCGGGCACGCCGGCAGGGTAATTCGCAGGGCGGAGCAGTCGCGGTTCGCTGACGATGTAGTCGAGTACCTCTTTCTTGTCCCAGATGTGATTGCCCGACGTCATCACGTCGATGCCCATCTCGAACAGCGCGTCGCCGATATCTTTCGTGATGCCGAACCCGGCGGCGGCATTCTCGCCGTTGGCGATGACGAAGTCGACGCCGTGGTGTTCGACGACGCCGCGCAGGCCCTTGCGCACGGCCTCGCGACCGGGACGCCCCACGATATCGCCGATGAACAGGATGTTCATGCCGGGTGGCGATGACCGGCAGAGACAATCTGAATGGAATGCGGCCGGCCGCGCCGTTCGGTCCGTCGCGGGATGACGATCGTCAGCTCACCGTTCTCGAGCCACGCGCGCGCCGCGCCGACCTCGAAAGCGCCGGTCAAGCGCACCGCCCGCGCAAAACGACCGAACTCCCGCTCGACGAGATGATACGTGCCGCCAGGATTGCTGGGAGCCTTCGCTCCGGCGATCAGCACCACGCCATCGCGAAACAGCACGCGCAGCGCATCGGTCTCGACGCCGGTGATGTCGAGGATGATTTCGACCCCTGTGCTCGTCTCGAGCACGTCGAGTACCGGGTGACATTCGCCCGAATACACGCGTTTGTCTGGAGGGAGCCGCGCCTCCAGATCCGCGAAGAGATCGCGGATGTCGTCGCCAAGCTCGCGCAGATCGGAAGAAGCCGGAACGAAGGGAAACTGGGCCACCGGCGCCCATCATCGCACAACGGCACCGCCCTGGCCGTGGACCTGGCCCTGGGCCTGCCCCGAGGCCTGGTCCGTGGCCTGCCCCGGGCCTGCCCCCGCCAAGGGCTTCATTTGCTTGGGGTTTTGCCTCAGCAACTATATGAGTGTATATGCATCATATTTTATGCTTGACAGGCACTCATTATTTGCTATCATTCATTCAGCCCGAAGGCAAAAGCCCGTCGGGCCAATGCTCAGTGAGGGGGCACACGAGACATGAGCAAAGTCATCGGTATTGACCTGGGGACGACGAACTCGGTGGTGGCTGTTATGGAAGGTGGCGAGCCGTCGGTGATCGTGAACCAGGAAGGAGGGCGGACCACGCCCTCGGTGGTGGCATTCACCAAAGAAAACGAGCGGCTGGTGGGGCAGGTTGCCAAGCGTCAAAGCGTGACCAACCCGGACAGCACGATCTTCTCGATCAAGCGCTTCATGGGCCGCAAGCACGGCGAGGTATCGGAAGAGATCGGCCGCGTGCCGTATCGCGTGATCAAGAACGACAACGGCGATGCGTGGGTCGACGTCCGCGGCAAGAAGTACTCGCCGCCGGAAATCTCGGCCATGGTGCTGCAGAAGCTCAAGACTGCTGCAGAGGACTACCTCGGTGGCAAGGTGACCGATGCGGTCATCACGGTTCCCGCGTACTTCAACGACGCGCAGCGTCAGGCGACGAAGGATGCCGGCAAGATCGCCGGACTCAACGTCCTCCGCATCGTCAATGAGCCGACTGCCGCGGCGCTGGCGTACGGCCTCGACAAAAAGAAGGACGAAACGATCGTCGTCTACGACTTCGGCGGCGGCACCTTCGACGTGTCGATCCTCGAGGTCGGTGACGGCGTGGTCGAAGTGAAGGCGACCAACGGCGACACGCATCTCGGTGGCGACGACCTCGATCAGCGCGTCATGGACTGGATGGTGGCCGAGTTCCGCAAGAGCGACGGCGTGGATCTGAGCAAGGACCGCATGGCGCTTCAGCGTCTGAAGGAAGCGGCCGAGAAGGCGAAGATCGAGCTGTCGACAGTGATGGAAACCGACATCAATCTGCCGTTCATCACCGCCGATCAGACCGGTCCAAAGCACCTGCAGATGAAGCTGACTCGCGCCAAGTTCGAGCAACTGGTCGACGATTTGTTCCAGCGCTCGATGGGACCTGTGCGTCAGGCGCTGTCGGATGCCGGTGTGAAGCCATCGGACATCGATGAAGTGGTGCTCGTCGGTGGCTCGACGCGCACGCCGAAGGTCCAGCAGCTCGTGAAGGACTTCTTCGGCAAGGAGCCGCACAAGGGAGTGAATCCCGACGAAGTCGTCGCGATTGGCGCGGCGATTCAAGGCGGCGTCCTCAAGGGCGAAGTCAAGGACGTGGTGCTGCTCGACGTCACGCCGCTGTCGCTGGGCATCGAGACGCTCGGCGGTGTGATGACGACGCTGATTCCGCGGAATACGACGATTCCGACGAGAAAGAGCGAGATCTTCTCGACGGCCGCGGACAATCAGCCCAACGTCGAAGTCCACGTGCTGCAGGGCGAGCGCCAGATGGCGCGCGACAACCGGACGCTGGGTCGCTTCCAGCTCGTAGGGCTGCCGCCGGCGCCGCGCGGCGTGCCGCAGATCGAGGTCGCGTTCGACATCGACGCCAACGGCATCGTGAATGTCAGCGCGAAGGACGTCGCGACTGGTAAGGAGCAGAAGATCACCATCAGCGGATCGTCTGGTCTCAGCAAGGACGAGGTCGATCGCATGGTGACGGATGCGGCGTCGCATGCGGCGGAGGACAAGGTGCGGCGCGATGTCATCGACGCGCGCAATCAGGCCGACTCGTTGGCGTACTCGGTCGAGAAGACGATCAACGAGAACCGCGATCGTCTACCAGCTACTGAGGTGAGCCGTGTCGAGAGCGCCATCACCACGCTGCGTGAGGCGACGAAGGGCGACAACCTCGATGCGATTCGTCGTGCGAGCGATGACCTGCAGAAAGTATCGCACGCGATTGCCGAGCAGCTTTACAAACAACAGGCCTCAGGTCCCGGGTCTCAGGCCTCAGGACAGAACGACGACGTCAAGGAAGGTGAAGTCGTCGACGCCTAAGTAGAGGCGGGTTTTCAGACCCGCCGTGAAGGAGAAAGGAAAATGACCATCACTCGATTCGATCCGTTCCGTGAGTTCGCCATTCTGCCGCGAGGACACTGGGTGCCGCCGGTCGACATCTTCGAGACCGCCACACACGACCTCGTGATCAAGGCGGAACTCCCCGACGTGGCGCGCGAGGACGTCGAGGTCAACGTGGAGAACAACGTCCTGACGCTGAAGGGCGAGAAGAAGCTGCCGGTCGACGTCAAAGAGGAGCAGTTCCGGCGTGTCGAGCGCGACTACGGCGCGTTCAGCCGATCGTTCACGCTGCCGAATTTCGTGGACGCGGGCAAGGTGACCGCCGAGTACAAGAACGGCGTCCTCACTGTGCGCCTGCCGTATCGCGAAGAGGCGAAGCCGCGAACGATCAACGTCGAAGTAGCTGCATAACAGCGGTCCCAGGTTCGCCGTTCGAGTTCGGCGTTCCGCGGTTCGAGGTTCCGGGTTCCATGTTCGGGCAAAGCCCAGAGCGTGGCGCCCGGAGCCGTTTTTCTGTGTTAGTCTGAGGCCTCTCATGGCTGATACAGAAGACGTCCTGGGTGTTCCCGCTGACACGTCAACTGACGTTGCGGCGCCGCGCCCGAAGGCACCTCCAATCGAGAGCCGCTTCTTGTTCGTCGACGTCGCCGCGATGCGAGCGAAACAGCTGCGACGAGGTGCGCTGCCTCGCCTGGCCGACGACAATGCCGACGCCGATCATCGAGTGCAGCCGTTCAAAGCCGAGCGCGTAGCGATGGAGGAAGTTAGGCGCAATCTCGTGCTCTACGAGGTCCCCGACACCGACCGCTGACCGGGGAACCTTCATCCTGAGCCGGCCGTAAAGGCTGGATAGGATGCTGACGTTACTCTTCTTCGGCGCCCTCGCTGCTGCATTGTTCGGTATCGCCGCAATTCCATTCATGCTGATCGGCCTGGTGTTCCGGCTGATCTTTCTTCCATTTCGCCTGTTCTTCTTCCTGTTTGGCGGCTTGTTCCGCCTGGTCTTCGGATTGATCGGTGGATTGCTCGGACTGTTGGTCGGACCGGTCATGTTGATCGTTCTGGCGGTGGCACTCGTGGGTGCACTGATTGTCGGCGCACTCTCCTTGCTCGCGCCGCTGCTGCCCGTTGTACTGCTCGCGATCCTGGGCTGGGCGATTTACAAGGTCGCCAGGCGTCCAACCCCCGCGTTCTGATACTCTCGGCGCCATGCCGAGAGCACGTTCTGGCGTTCTCTTCGTCCTGCTCGTGTGTCTCCTCGCACTGTGTCTCTTTTTGCCGGCACGTGCGCAGCAGTCCCGCCCACCGGCGCCGCCCTATCGCATCCTGATCAGCAACGACGATGGCGTGCGCGCGCCGGGTATTGCCATGGTCGCGCAGACGCTGCAGGCGATCGGCGATGTCATCATCGTGGCGCCGGCGGACAATCAAAGCGGCAAGGGCCATTCGATCGTGACCAGCGAGCCGGTGTTCCGCGAAGACCTCACGCTGCCGAACGGCCTTCGCGCCATCGGTTTGACCGCAACGCCGGCGACGACGGTCAACGTCGCCATCCGCAACATCGTGACGGCAAAGCCGGATCTCGTGGTGTCGGGCATCAACCGCGGATACAACCTCGGATACTCCGCATATCTCTCCGGCACGGTGGGCGCCGCTCGTGAAGGCGCGATCCACGGTGTGCCCGCGATCGCGGCGTCGCTCGCCGAGGATGGCGCGCCGCGTGACTACGTGTACGCCGCTGAGGAGGTGCTCGGCGTCGCGCGCCGCGTCAAGCAGTACGGTCTTCCGCCGAATACGTTCCTCAACGTCAATATTCCTGCGATGCCGGCGGGTGGCTATAAGGGCTACCAGATCACGAGCCAGGCGCAGCGGAAAGAAGGCGACGAGCACTTTGCGGAGATGAAGCATCCGACAGGGCGCACCATCTACTGGAGCGTGTACAAAGAGGGCGGCGATGGGCCGCAAGGCACCGACATGTGGGCGGTCTCGAACGGTTATGTTTCCGTCACCCCGATGAAGCTCGGCGAGTTCGACAACTTGCAGGTCGATACGCTCAAGTCCATCTTCAAATGACCATGCGCATCATCATTCCCGTCATCCTCGCAATCGTCTGCGCGACCGAGAGCGCGTGGGCGCAGTCGCAGGGATCCGCTCGCCCCAACGTCGTGCTGATCATCACCGACGATGTCGGCTACGGCGATATCGGCAGCTATGGCGCGCCCGACATCAAGACGCCGAACATCGATAGTCTGGCGAAGAACGGCACGCGCCTCACCGACTACTACGCCATGCCGAGCTGCTCGCCGACGCGCGCCGCGCTCATCACCGGCCGCTATCAGCAGCGCGTGCGCATCGAGGTGCCGCTCGGATCGGCGCGCGTTGCGCAGGAGCAAGGTCTTCGGCCGACCGGCCGCTCGCTGCCGCAGCTCCTGAAGAACAACGGCTATCACACCGCGCTGATCGGCAAGTGGCACCTCGGCTACAAGCCCGAGTTCAGCCCGAACGCGCACGGCTTCGACTACTTCTTCGGGTTCAAGAGTGGGCTGATCGACTACTACCAGCATTCCGACTCCGACGGCCAGCACGATCTGTTCGAGAACGATCAACCCTCGCACGAGGCGGGCTATTCAACGGATCTCTTCACACAGAAGGCGGTGAAGGTGATCGAGGAGAGCGCAGGCACACCGTTCTTCATCGAGATCGCCTACAACGCCGCGCATTGGCCGTTCCAGGTGCCCGATCATCCGTCGGTGGCGCCGAACAACGCGCGCTTCGTACAGCCGCAGGACGATCACACGAGCACGCGGCAGGACTACGTCGCCATTCTCGAGCGCGCCGATCGCGGCGTCGGACAGATCCTCGCGGCACTCGATCGCAAGGGTCTCGCCCGCGACACACTGGTGATTTTCACCAACGACAACGGTGGCGAGTGGCTGTCGCGCAACGCGCCGCTGTTTCATCGCAAACAGTCGGTGTGGGAGGGCGGTATTCGCGTGCCGGCTATCTTCAGATGGCCGGGGCACATCCCGGCGGGGAAGACCTCGTCGCAGGTCGGCATCGTGATGGATCTGACGGCGACGATTGCTGCGGTGACGAACTCGCCTGTACCTGCGGACGCGAAGCTCGAAGGCATGAACCTGATGCCGGTGCTCGAAGGGAAACAACCGCGCGTCGATCGCACGCTGTTCTGGCGATACACGCTGCAAGCCCGTCGGCAGCGCGCGGTGCGGCAGGGCGACTGGAAGCTGATGATCGATGGCCCCAACCCGATGCTCTTCAACCTGGCGAACGACATCGGCGAGCGCAACGATCTCGCGAACCAGCGCACGGACATCGTCAACAAACTGTACCCGCTGCTCGATCGGTGGGAGCAGGACGTGGACGCTGAAGCCAAGTCACTCGCCACGCCGGCGCCTTCGTCGTCGCGACAATGAACGTGCAGGCCCCAGGGCCCAGGCCTCAGGCCCCAGAGCTGGGCCAGGCCTCAGGCGGGACCCTCGGGCCGTATCAGATCTGGGTCTTCACGCTGTGCGGCCTCTGTCTGATCATGGACGGCTTCGACGTCCAGGCGATCGGCTACGTCGCGCCCGCCATCATCACCGACTGGAAGATCACGAACCCCGAAATGGGCCCGGTGTTCAGCGCTGGTCTGGCCGGCCTCTTCCTCGGATCGCTCGTCTTCAGCATGCTCGCCGATCGCATCGGACGTCGTCCGGTGATCCTGGGGGCGACGCTGGCGTTCTCTACGCTCACGCTTCTCACGGCACGTGCGACATCGCTCCGTGAGCTCCTGATCCTTCGCGTGCTCGCCGGCCTTGGCCTCGGTGCGATCCTCCCGAATGCGACCGCACTCATCGGCGAGTTCAGCCCGCCGCGCCTTCGCATCAAGACGATGACGATCGTGACCAACGGGTTCACGATCGGCGCGATGATCGGCGGCTTCCTATCGGCGTGGTTGATGCCGCGTTATGGATGGCGTTCGGTGTTCGTGGCCGGCGGAGCAATCCCGCTGCTGATTCTGATCCCGATGTTCGTGTCGCTGCCTGAATCGCCGCAGTTCATGAATCCAGGCCCGTCCGAACGGACGGGCCCCACGAGAGCTGCTGCGAAGGCCACCATGGGGCCGGTCCTTTTGGACCGGCCACTCGCAGGCTTCCCAGTTGCCCGACTCTTCGCGGATGGGAGAGGCGTCGCCACAATCCTGCTCTGGCTGGTCAACTTCCTCAACGTCCTCAACGCGTACTTCATCTCCAGCTGGCTGCCGACCATCGTGCGCGACGCGGGCTATCCGACCTCCACCGCGGTCCTCGTCGGCACATCCGTACAGACGGGTGGCGTGCTCGGCACGCTCGCGCTCGGCTGGATCATTCAGCGGCTCGGGTTCGTCGCGGTGCTCACCGGGTGCTTCACCATCGCGGCGATCAACCTCGCGCTGATCGGGCAACCGAGCCTCTCACTCGCGATGCTGTTCGCCGTGGCGTTCATGGCCGGACTCGGTATCTTCGCGGGTCAGCCGGGATTGAACGCGTTCGCCGCGACCGTGTATCCGACCGATATCCGATCGACTGGTATCGGATCGGGGCTGGGCATCGGCCGATTTGGCGCCTTCCTGGGCCCGATCCTCGCCGGCGAACTGTTGAGACGGCAGTGGTCTGCGCAGGACCTCTTTCACCTCGCCGCGATGCCCGCGGCCGTGTCAGCGCTGGCGATTCTGGCTATGCGATGGACCTCGGCCGAACCCAGGCGAACACTGGAGTGACCCGACCACACCTCGGATGCTAGGTTCGTCCTGGTGTCCCTTATTGGCCTGAAGCAAGCCGCTGCCCGTGTGATCGGGAGAGGCTATCCACTCGATCGGCTCGTTGGACGCGCGGGTGGCCGCTATGTGATGGCCTACCACCGCGTCATTCCTCCCTCGGCGGCTGCGGCTGACCACGTGCACGACACGATGTGGATTGCGCCGGAGACGCTCGCGGCGCAAATCCGCTGGATGCGCAGCGTCGGCGACATCGTCGACGTGGAAACGTTGATCGCCGCTGACGAGCATCCGTCGACGCGCGCGCTGTTTGCGCTGACCTTCGATGATGGCTGGCGCGACAACTACACCGAGGCGTTTCCGATTCTGCGCGACGCCCGGGTGCCGGCAACGATCTTTGTCGTCAGCGATGCGCTCGATCACGGCGGTCTCTTCTGGACCGAGGACGTCGTCACCAAGACGCATCACATCGCGAGGCGAGGCGGCGAGCGCTGCATCCTCGATGCGCTGGCGGAGCTGTGGCCAGCGAACGAGCCTCGAACCAAAGAGTCGTCGCCGTCGGCGCTGTCCGAATCGTGGGTCGAAGCCTTGAAGCGAGTGCCGGAAGGGGAGCGGCGCGATCGCATCGCGACGTACTTCCGCGCCATTGGTGCGGTCGAAGAGCCGTTGCGCGGATACCTCATGACGTGGGATCACGCGCGCGAGATGTCGAATGCGGGGATCACCTTCGGCTCCCACACACATACCCACCAGATCCTCGAAGGGTTGGACGAACCGGCCATAGAGCAGGAGCTCGTGGCGTCGCGGTCGGCGATCGCGAATCAGCTTCATCGCGAGGTGACGTTGTTCTGCTATCCGAACGCGCGATACAGCGGCGCCGAGGGACGCGTGCTGGCGCGCTGCGGATATCGCTATGGGTTCATCATCGACAGCCGCCGCGTGCGACGCCCCATCGACCCGTTTTACATCCCGCGGTTTCTCATGAGCGAGCAGATTGTTCGCCATCGCGATTTCGTGCGCCTCCATTTGCTCGAAGCGCCGCTCTACGCCGGGCGCCCGCATCGAACCGCGCGCGCGAGTGCAGGCGCGCCATGAAGCTCGTCGGCGTCATCGACGGAGAGCCGTTCGATCCGCAATTGTGGTCGGGCTCGAGCCGCTATCTGTTCGAGGCGCTGCAGCGCCGCGGAGTGCTGCACGATGCGGTGCAGGCCATTCCCGGTCCAGTGGAGAGCGCGCTCTATCAGCTTCTGAGCTTTCAACCCGACGTCGATCGGTGGAAGGCGAAGTATCACGTTCATCTCGGCTACTACCGGGCCTTCACGCGCAAGGCGAGACAGGCGCTCAAACAGATTCCGGACAGTGCTTACGACCTGATTCTCCAGATTGGTGTGTGGTACGACTTGACGCGGCACGGCCGCAAGCCGGTGGTGTCGTATCACGACGGCAACCTGGCGATGTTGCTCAAGAGTCCGTACGGCTACCCGAAGATTGCCGCGCGTCACACCGAGGCGGCCCTCCGTTATGAACGCGAGGTGTCGGGTCGCGTCGACCTCGTGTTTCCGATGAGCCGCTGGCTGGCGGATTCGTTCGTTCGCGATCACGGCGTCAATCATCGCAAGGTGTTTCCCGTCGGCGCTGGCGTCAACCTACCCAACATCCGCCCGACCGTCGACAAGGACTACAGCGCGCCGCGCATCCTCTTCGTCGGTATCGATTTCGAGCGCAAAGGCGGGCCGCTGCTGCTCGAGGCGTTCGCAATCGTTCGTCGCGAGATTCCCGACGCGGAGCTGACCATCGTCGGGCGCCGACTCGACGATCCTCCGCCCGGTGTGCGCAGCCTCGGGCCGCTGTCGAAGCGCAATCCCGATGACGTGGAACGGCTTCTCGATGAATACCATCGCGCGTCGCTGTTCGTGATGCCGTCGTTGTACGAGCCGTTCGGTATCGTCTTTGGCGAGGCGATGGCGCATCGATGCCCGTGCATCGGGACCAACATCTGCGCGATGCCCGAGATCATCGATCACGGGCGCACCGGATTCGTCGTGCCGCCGCGCGACAGCGTCAGCCTTGCACGCCACATGATCGCGCTGCTCAAGGAGCCGGCAATGGCGCGGCAATTCGGCGAGCGCGGGTACCAGAAGTATGTCGCCGAGCTCACCTGGGATGCGGTCGCCGGCAAGATGTGCGACACAATTGGCCGTCAGCTACGGGTGTCGTGACCGCATGCCAACGTCGAGCGGTGGCCGGTCAGCCGCCGCGAACACTCCACAGGAGATGCGATTGTGAAAGCCGTGCGTGTGCACGCCTTCGGCGGTCCGGACGTTTTGCAGTACGAAGACGTCGATGTGCCGCGGCCTGGGCCCGGCGAGGCAGTGGTAACGATTGCAGCGTCGGGCGTGAACTATCTCGACGTGCAGTACCGGACCGGACTTCATCAGACGGCGACGCCGTTCGTGATCGGCTCCGAGGGCGCGGGTGTCGTCGCGGATGTGGGGCCGGGAGTGACCGAGGTAAAGGTCAGCGACCGAGTCGCCTACGCGATGGCGCTGGGATCGTACGCCGAGTATGCCGTCGTGCCAGCGTGGAAGCTCGTGCCGCTGCCGGCGTCGATCGACCTTCAGACCGGCGCCGCGATCATGCTGCAAGGTCTGACGGCGCACTATCTGACCCACAGCACGTTTCCGTTGAAGCACGGAGACACGGCGCTCGTGCACGCCGCCGCCGGTGGTGTGGGTCAGGCGGTTACTCAGGCGGCGCGCATCCGCGGTGCGCGGGTGATCGGCACTGTGGGCAGCGATGCGAAGGCGGCGATCGCGCACAGTGCCGGCGCGCACGAGGTCATCATCTACACGAAGCAGGATTTCGAGACCGAGGTGAAGCGGCTGACCGACGGCCGCGGCGTCGACGTCGTCTACGACTCGGTGGGGCGGGACACCTTCGAGAAGAGCCTGAACTGTCTGAGACCGCGCGGCTATCTCGTGGTGTTCGGCTTCTCGAGCGGGATGGTCACCGGATTCAATGTGGCGACGCTGGGGATCAAGGGATCGCTCTTCCTCACGCGTCCCGGTCTCAATCAATACATCGCGACGCGCGAAGAATTGATGCAGCGGGCCACCGACGTGTTCAACGGGTTTGCCGAGGGATCGCTGCGCGTACGGATCGATCGCGTGTATCCGTTCGCGGATGCGCGGAAGGCGCACGAAGATCTCGAAGGGCGCCGCACCGCGGGGAAGATGATCCTGACGCCGTGACGTCGCTATCGATTGGGGACCACATCTAGTACCAACTGAAACGCTGAGGCATCGGTACGCGCTGCCGCGGTCGGTGCGACGCTGAGCGGCAACAGCGGCATCTCATCGTCCGCTTTCGTCGTCACCGTGATCTTCGTATTGCGCAGCAGCGCAATCGGCTCGACGAACCAATACCGACGCGCCCAATCCGGACGCGGATGGAATGCGATCAGCTCGACGCGCGAGCCGTCGGGACGCTCCGCAACGACACTGACCGCCGTGTTGGCGAGGCCTGCGCGCGGGTAGATGGCGAGCGCGCGCATGTCCTCAGTGATCGTGGATCCAGCCACGACCTTTCGCACCACTGTTGCGGGCTCTTTCGCGAAATACAGGCCTACGACACTGCGATCGTTCAACTCCTTGCGCTCGTACTCCCATGTCTTGCGATAGTGCACGCGCAATGTGAGCTCGGCGCCGGCTGGCAGCTCAAACCCCAGTCGATCGTCGAGCGGAACCGGAGGATCGCCAGGCAGCCAAAGGCCGAGTACGTCCTCGCTTTCGGAGTTCGGCTTGGACAGTGCGATCGTCGCCCAGCGAACGATCGACGGTGTGCCCGGGCGAAGATCGACGGCGCGCAAGAGCCGCGGCTCGCGAGTGCCTGTGGGCAGCTTGAACTCCACCGTCGCATCGTGGCTGTCGACGTTGAGCGTGTAGGGCGACGGCATCTCCAACGTGAGATCTGGTGGTCCCAATGGCCACGCTGAGTCGACCTTCATCGGCATCGGATTCTTCGCATCATCTCCAGGCGGTGTGCCACCGGTCACCCAGGTGAGCAGCACGTTCATCTCGCGCGCGGTGAGGCCGTCAACGTTGCGGAAATGGCCCGGCGAGGTGTCGACGTTCAATGGCGGCATCGTGCCGGCAAGCAGCTCGGTCTTGATCGATTCTCCCCATGGCACCGCGTCGGCGTGCGTCATTAGCGACATCGGCGCGACGCCGCCGCTCACGTGACATCGTCCGCATCGATCGCGGAGGAGCGGGAACACGTCTTCGTTGTAGGTGTAGGGCGACGTGATCGGTTTGTGCGCTTCACCACGCGAGGTGCTCAGCACGATCGCAGCCGCTGCGATGGTCGCTGCCACGCCGATCCGGACTGCAGGTCTCACCTCAGAGCCCCTCGAAGGCGGTCACGAGCTTTGCGACCGCGGACGCGAACGACGTGTAGACCAACTCGATCTGCTGTCGGTTACCGACATCACCGGCGGCGTCAAGCAGCCACGCGGTGCGCACGACGTTATTGATTGCGGGCTCGGCCACATCGCGCTTGTCCTGTGGCAGGTGCGCAAGATGCGGCTCGAGCGCGATCGCGAGATCTTTGGCCTGGAAAGCTGGGACCCACACCGCACCGAAGTCGCCGCGCATGACGAGATCGCCAACCTGACGTTCCCGCGCCTTCAGTTGATCGACGATGCCGCTCATCGTCGCGGGTATCGGAAGCGGAGTCAGCGCGGGATCGCCGCCAGGTGCCGTCGCGCCGGCGGTCGGGACGGTCCCAGCCGGTGTCGCGACCGCAGGCGTCGCGGGCTGCGTCGGTGCCGACTTCGCTTGCGTGGGACCGGCAATGGGTATGAGCGGATCCTTTGTCAGCTGCGCGAAGGTGAAATCGAATCGATACTCGGGCTGATCGCCTCCGAAGCGGACTTTTGCGGTCATCTCGGCGGGCAGCGTCGCCGTATCGACCCGGGCTTCGAGATAGGGTCGATTGCGAACCACCTTCAACGGAAACGCGACGACATCGGTCGTCTTGCGCGTGTTCGGATCGAAGTCCTCTTTGGTGACGACGCGTGCCTGGATGTCGCGGATCTTCTCGACTGCGAGCGGCCGGCCGTAGTCGTCGTAGAGGTAGAGGCGGAACACACGCGGCGCGGGGAGCGCGCCCTCGAGGTGATGCCAGTTGTCGGGCGCCATGAAGAACTGTCCGCCGTGCTGCGGGTTGTGATTGCCGTGCGGACGCAGCGTCCGCTTGCCGATACGCGGCGAGCCGTCAGCGCAGTTGCCTGGCTCGAGATGCTCGACCGGATCGTTACGGCAACTCCACGTGAGCGAAACGGTGACCGGGATTAGCGTGCGTCCACACAAACGGCATTTGCCTGTCGTCGATTCGATGACGGCAGTATGTACCGGGCACATCCAGGCGCCGTCGAGGCGCACGGGAACGAGCTCTAGCTTGCAGATCGGACACGTGCCGGGTTTTGTCTCGAGGACGTCCGGATGATGGATGCACGTGTACGAGAGAGCCGGCAGCACCGGCGCGGCTGATGCAACGGTGCGCGTGCCACGTTGCGCGACGAGCACGGTCGTCAACGTGCACAGGACGAACGCGGCGATGAAGATGGCCTTCATCTCATCGCCATTATGCCAAAGGCGCGCAGCGTAGAGCGGAGGCTTCAGCCTCCGCGATCATTCACGCACCCTTGATGAGATCCTGAATCTCGGCCAGAACCATCTCCGGCACGTCTTCCTGCAGATTGTGTCCGCCAGGCAGCGGCTTGCCCGTGACGTGCGCCGCCTTCGTTCGCCAGATGTTCAGAATGCCTGGGCCCTTGCCGTCGGCTTCGTAGATCCGACCCATCGCCCCTTTCTCGGACCACAGCACGCGCAGCGGGCAGGCGATCTTCTTGTTGTTCTTGATGTCTGCTTCGTCGTGCTGCAAGTCGATCGACGCACCAGCGCGATAGTCCTCGCACATCGCGTGGATGTTGGCGGGGTCACCTGCCGTGCGCAGATACTCCACCTGGATCTCGTCGGTCGCGCGCGCCTTCGCCGCATCGTTCTGCGCCTTGAGGTCGTTCTCCGGTCCCGGCGCGGGCCTCAGGTAGTTGAACCAGTGG
>Ga0075424_100002159_pt1 | contig 17798 bp, 16 predicted proteins | sample SoiMethybrSBSTD3_FD_75301 | JGI IMG/M metagenome (GOLD analysis project Ga0075424, IMG submission 75301) | Bulk soil microbial communities from a Populus tree surrounding site in Tennessee, USA - Soil MetaG P. TD hybrid SBSTD3 | ecosystem: Environmental > Terrestrial > Soil > Tree plantation...
CTGATCGTCATCTTTGGCTTTTTCTTCGTCACGGTCTCGTCGCGCATAACGGGGCTCATCGGCAACTCGTCGAATCCGATCTCGGGGATGACGATCGCGACGCTGATCCTCACCTGCACGATCTTCGTCGCCGCGGGAATGACCGGCGATCTGTACGCACCAATCGCGCTCGGGGTCGGCGCGGTCGTCTGTATCGCCGCCGCGATCGCGGGCGCGACGTCGCAGGACCTGAAAACGGGTTTCCTGGTCGGCGCGACGCCGATCCGACAGCAAATCGGGCTCGTGATCGGCGTCCTGACGGCGTCGTTCGTCATCGGCATGACAACGCTCTACCTGCATCGCATCATGGTGATCGGCTCCGCGTCGCTGCCGGCGCCGCAGGCGACGCTGATGTCGACGATCATCAAGGGACTTCTCAGCCAGAACCTGCCCTGGGGCCTGGTGCTCGTCGGCGTGTTCATCTCGATCACGCTGGAGTTGTGCGGCATCCGCTCGCTTTCGTTCGCCGTGGGCTCGTATCTGCCGATACAGACAACCGCGCCAATTTTCGTCGGCGGGCTTGTGCGCTGGTTCGTGGAGCGGAAGACCGGTCACGGGCAGGAATCCGACATCAGCTCCGGTACGCTCTTCAGCTCGGGCCTGATTGCCGGAGGATCGCTCGCGGGCATCCTGTATGCCGCGCTCTTCGGCCGCAACATCATCAGGGCGGCCGACGATGCGGCGACGCCCGGGTTGTTTCCATTTCTCCACAACGGAACGGTGGGGACCATCGCGGGGGCGCTGCTGTTCCTCGCGCTTGCTGCTGTCCTCGCCCGTGCAGGTCGAAAGCGGCTTGAATAGAACGATTCTCGCAGCGCTCGCGGTCCTTGGCCTGGCGGCGCCGCTCGTCGGGCAGGCGCCGGACCGCATTGCCACGACCGCGGAAGCGCTGGTCGGAAACCCGCTCTTTTTCCACGGCAAGCGCATCGTCGTCCGTCATGCCGTCAAGCAGTCCGGCGCGCTCTTCGAGCTGGACGCGACGCCGAAGCCGGTCTTCGTTTACTGGAAAGACTCACCGGTGGGATCGGACGGCGAGATTCGAGGCGAGTTCTACGACCTGGGGCGCATGGAGGAGGGCGACAGCCGCTTCTCGTCGTACGACTTCGCGCCGATCGTCGAGCTGATCAACAAGGGACGGTGGCCGGGGCGCGATCAGATCTTCGTGATCCTGGGCGCCACGTTCATCGAAGGGTCGCTGCCGCAGACGCCGACAATCCGCGCCATCGCGCTGGCGCCGGACAAGTACGAAGGGAGCGAGGTCACGCTCACCGGACGATTCAAGGGACGGAACTTGTACGGCGACCTTCCGCAGGGCGTCGCGAAGACCAAGTGGGATTTCATCCTGCAGTCGGCCGACGGCGCCATCTGGGTCACCGGCGTGAGGCCGAAAGGCAAGGATTTCGATCTCGATCCCGGCGCGCGCGTCGACACCGGCAAGTGGATGGAGGTGAAGGGCACGATTCAGCGCGACGGCACGATGGTCTGGCTCGCGGGGAAAGACGTGCGGCTGGCGACTGCGCCCGCCGAAGTGCCGATTGAAATCGCGCGTCCGTCGCTGCCGGCCGAGCCGCCGCCGTCGGTGATCTTCAGCGCGCCGCTCGCGGGCGAGACGGACTTCCCAGCCGCGGGAAAGGTGCGGATCCAGTTTTCGCGCGACATGAGCCCGTCGACGTTCCGCGATCGCGTGCGGATCCATTACGTCGGGTCGAACGCGCCAAGCGTTGCGCCTCCGAACTTCACGCTCACCTACAACGACGCAAACCGCTCGGTGGAAATCAAGTTCAAGGACCCTCTGGCCAGCTACCAGACGATCGAGATCCTGCTGACCGACGGGATCACCGCGATCGACGGCCAGGCGCTGCCAGCCTGGACGCTGCGGTTTACGACGGGACAATAGAGTCCTGTAGCGGGGGGCTTCAGCCCCGCCTCAGCCGGGGCTGAAGCCCCGGCCTACGCGCCCGCGGTTACCGGGGCGAGCGCGAACCGGCGGCGCACGGCGCGGTAGATCCACGCCGCGAACGTCACCATCAGGATCACGCACAGCGCCACCACCGCCAGGGCGATGACGGGATACTTCAGCGCCAGCATGCCGAGCCCGACGACGAAGATGTCTTCGGTGATGCTGAGAATCCAGTTGCTGAACGGCTCCGGGCTCGCGTTGGCGATCGCGCGGGTGCCTGCCTTGCTGAAATGAGTGCCCGCCGCGAGGGTGCCACCGAACAGCGCAGCCAGGCCTTCCACGGCCGGGCTCGCGTGCCCGAGCGTCGCCACCGCAATCAACGCGCCCCCAAGCGGGCGGATGAACGTGTGAACCGCGTCCCACATCGAGTCGAGCCACGGCACCTTGTCGGCGACGAACTCGATGAGATACATCACGATCGCCGCGCCGATCACGATGTCGTTGTCGAACACCTTGAACTGCGGCGGCAGCGTCACCCAGTCGAACCGGCTCGCGAGGCCGAGAATCGCGACGGTCGCGTAGAGGTTGATCCCCGCCGCAAACGAGAACCCCATCGTTCGCCCGAGCGTGGTGAGGACATCCATACTCGTAGTGTCCACCTTTAGGTGGACCTATTCAACATCTCCTCTATCTGGCGGCGTGCAGCGTTGACGACCAGGTCGCGGTCGTCCAGAGTCATCCCGGCGGTCTCGATCGGGGGCGCGATGCGCACGTGCACCGTGACTGGATAGATGAGCACGCTCCCTTTGCGCATCGCCGCCCTGGCTCCGCTGATGGCGATCGGAACGATGGGCGCCTGCCCCTTGATGGCGAGGATGAAGCCACCCTTTTTGAACGGCAGGAGCTCGCCCGTCCGGCTCCGCGTTCCCTCGGGAAAGATCAGGAACGAATTCCCCTCCCGGATCGCCTCCGCGGCGCGATCGATCGCCGGCAGGCTCTGATCGCGGTTGCCGCGCTCGAGCGGAATGAAGCCGGCGAGATCGAACGCGCGCACGAGAATCGGAAGCTTGCGGAGCTCCGCCTTGTACAGGATGCGCAGCCGTGGAAACAGACCGGACAGCGTGTCGAAGATGACGGGGGGCTCGACCTGACTGGTGTGGTTCGCGGCATACACCGCGGGCCGGCCGAGCTGGATGTGCTCTGCCCCCTCGACAACCATCGTGATGCCGCTCAGGCGCAGCCCGGTCCACACGCCGAAATGACCGACGCGATACAGCAGCGCGGGACTCCGGAACAGCAGCGCGATCAGCAGGCAGGGGGGACCGAGCACGAGGACGTACAGCGCGATGAACACGTAGGTGGCGAGCGAGCGAATCGCTGGGAGCATGAAAGAGAAAGGGACGGACTTCTGAGAGGAAGTCCGTCCCTAATTCACCACCCGAATCAAATCTCGATTACGAGGCCTTCGCCGTGCGACGAGCCGAGATGCGGGTCGTGGTCGTCGCCTTGGCGGCCTTCGCCCGGGCAATCGACCGGTTCTTCGTCGTGAAGCAGCGGTCGAGCGCGCGATCGACCTTCTCTTCGATCGCCGTGTTGATCTCGCGCGAGACTTCGGAGATCTCCGACACCACAAGGAACTTCGCGCGATCGAGCATACGCTTCTCGCGGAACGACAGGTTCTTCGACCGCGCGAGGAACGTCAGGCTCTTGAGGACTTCGACCACGTCGTAGATCGACCCGGTGCGCATCCGATCCGAATTGTCCTTGAAACGCCCTTTCCAGTTCTGATGATTGTCGATCTTGCCGTCGCCTAGGAGGGAGAACAACCGCTCGATTTCTGCATCGTTGATGGCGCGTCGGAGCCCCACGCCGTCAACGTTGTCCACGGGGACCAGGACCGTCGTTTCGTTGGCTACCATTCGCAGATGGTAGAAACCGCAAGTAGTTCCCAGGATTGTTTTGGTTTCGATGCCCTGAACGACGCCGAGTCCGTGGTTTGGGTAAATGACCTTGTCACCGACCTCGAATGTCACATGTCCCCCACTGAGTAAGGTGTGTAGGCTGGATGGTACGCGCGCTGAGCAGTCCTTCAAGTATAGACCGAACGTCCCCCGCCGGCAATGGAAAACCCACAGAAATTGGCCGGTTTTGCACAACTCCGGCGATCCATGACGACCGCCGGGATGCGCCGTTTTCCTGCCCTGAAAGGCCGGACGAACGGACCTAAGCGTCTGCGGTCGAACGGGTTGCGGCCGAATGCCCGAGGCCAGGTAACCCGTACGGATATGATTCACGCATGCGCAGAGTCGGTCCGCTGGTCGTATTGTTGTGCTGGCTTCCGTCGGCGACCGCCGCGCAGTATCTCGCACCGTACTTGCCGACGCCCGAAGACGTTGTCGATCGCATGCTCGCCCTCGCGGAAACGACGTCGCATGACGTCGTCTACGACCTCGGATGCGGCGACGGCCGGATTCCGATCGCCGCCGCGAAGAAATACGGCGCGCGCGGAGTCGGCCTCGACATCGATCCGAAACTCATCGAGCTCGCCAGAGCCAACGCAAAGACGGCGGGAGTCGAGAAGCTCCTGGAGTTTCACGTTCAGAACGTGCTCGAAGCGGACGTATCACGCGCAACCGTCGTCACGTTGTACCTGCTCTCGTCGTCGAACGAGCGGCTGCGGCCAATGCTGCAGCAGCAGCTCAAGCCGGGCGCGAGGATCGTGTCGCACGCCTTCAGCATGGGACGCGCCTGGCCGGCGGACAAGGTCGATCAGTTCGTGAGCGCGCGTGGAGACGAAGTGACGCTGTACCTGTGGCGAATCAAACCGTGATACCTTCGCCGCCGATGCGGCGCCATCTGCACCGGATGCTTCCAGCGGCCGCCTGGCTTCTTGCCGGCAGCGCGCTCCTGGCGCAGGCGGTCCCCGTTGCGCCGCCAGCCGCCCCTTCCGCGCGGATTTGGGAAGGCCGCAACGCGGAATTCGAGCAGTTCATACGCCAGGCGCCAATCGTCCGCATCGTGGACGTTCCGATCGGCGTCACGCATCCGAAGCGCGCCTACTTCGCAGCGGGCGGTCTCGCCGAGAGCGTCGCGTGGAAGGTCCTGCCCCCGGGCCGACCCAATGGATACTGGGAAAGCTATCGATCCGAAATCGCCGCGTACGAGCTCGACAAACTTCTCCGGATGGGCATGGTCCCGGTCGCCGTCGAGAAGACCTGGAAGAACGAACGCGCGGCAGCGATCCTGTGGCTCGCCCCGATCCATTCCTGGAAGGAGATGCAGGACAAGCCGAAGCCGGCCAAATGGGTCGTCCAGGTCGCGCGGATGAAGATGTTCGACGACCTGATTGGCAACCCCGATCGCAATGCCGGCAACCTGCTCGTCGACGACGACTGGAACCTGTTCCTGATCGATCACTCGCGTGCATTTGTCTCCGAGAAGAATCTGCCGGTCGCGCTGCAGCACATCGACCGGACGCTCTGGGAAAAGATGCTCGCGCTCGACGAGCCAACGCTCCAGACCGCGCTCGGAGATTGGGTCGATCGGGGCGCCGTCCGAGCCATGATCGCGCGGCGCGACAAGATGAAGGCGGCGATTGACGCGCTCGTGAAACAGAATGGCGAAGCCGAGGTCTTCGTTCGGTGACGACGCCGCGCACTCTGCTCGCGGCGGTCACCGCCGCCGTCGCGCTGAGCCTCTCCGCAGCAGCCTCATCCCGCCCTGAGGCGCCCGAAGGGCGGCTTGTCGCGATCGCCGACGTGCACGGCGCCGGCGGCGCGTTCGTCAAGATTCTCCAGCGGACCGGGTTAATCGACGAGCAACAAAAGTGGATCGGCGGCAGTGCCGTCTTCGTTCAGACCGGCGATCTCCTGGATCGCGGCACCGAAATCAAACCGGTGTTGGACCTGCTGATGGCGCTCGAGTCACAGGCGTCCGCCGCCGGGGGCCGGGTGCAGGTGCTGCTGGGGAATCACGAGGGCATCACCATGCTGGGCGAGACGCGCGACGCCGCACAGGACGTGTATCGCGCATTCGCGGATGAGAAGTCCGAGAGCCGGCGCGAGCAGGGCTTCCAGGCGGCAAAAAAAATCGCGAAGGGGACGACCCTCGACAAGGACAAGGACGCGTGGATGGCTGCCCATCCGCCGGGATACATCGAGTATCGGGACGCCTTCGCGCCCAATGGCCGCTATGGCAAGTGGCTGCGCGGCAAACCGGTCGTGGTCGAAATCGACGGCACGGTCTTCATGCACGGCGGCATCAATCCCACATCCGCGCCGGACCCGCTCGACGCGATCAACAAGCGCGCACGGCAGGACTTGTCGGAGTGGGATCGAGGGCTGAAGTGGCTGATCCAGCACGATCTCGCGCTTCCGTTCTCGACGCTGCAGGAGATCGTCGCGGCCGCGAGCGACGAATACGCGCGCCTCGCCGCCCGCGCGAAGGCAGACGGCACCCTGAGCGGGGACGCCGCGGCAGCGGAGGCGATCCTGCCGATCGTGAACGTCGCGGCATCGACGTTCGTCAACTCCGAGGGCCCCGTGTGGTTCCGCGGCTACAGCACCTGGACGGACGAAGAGGGCGCGCCGCTGATGGAAGGGCTGCTGAAGAAGTACAAAGTGAAGCGCTTCATCACCGGCCACACACCGCAGCCCAGCGGCCGGATCGGGGTGCGGTTCAACAACACGCTGTACTTGATTGATACCGGGATGCTGGACGGGAAGTTCTATCCGAACGGACGTCCGTCAGCGGTGGAGATCAAAGGCGACGTTGTGACGCCGGTTTACGTCGAATGATTCTACGGTGCTGTTCCGTACCTTGCCATGGCAAGATCTACCAGTTCCTCGATCAGCTGGGTGTAGTTTCTCCCTGACTTCCGCGCCGCCATTGCGAACTCCGCCTTGGATGCAAGCCAGGGATTCGGGTTAGCTTCTATCACGGCGACGCGTCCGTCCGGACGGAGCCGCATATCGATGCGCGCGTAGTCGCGCAGCTCGAGGGCCTGGAAGACGGCCACCGCCGTCTGCTGCAGCAGCGCCGCGGTCTCTTCCGGCAGGTCTTCCGCGACCGCCGATTTCGTGTCGCGGTACGCGCGGGTGCCCTTCCCCCACTTCACTTCCGCACCGGCAATTCGGGGACGTCCTTCGGGCAGCTTCGAGAGATCGAGCTCGATGACCGGCAGAGGCGCCGGGTTGTCGTTGCCGATCACGCCGACGTACATCTCGCGGCCTTCGACGTACTCCTCGATCAGGACGGGCGAATCGAAGTTCGCGTGCAGCCAGTCGATGCGTTCCATCAGCTCGCGGATCGACGACACGACGGCGTTGAACTCGATGCCGATCGATCCGTCTTCGCGCGCCGGCTTCACGATGACGGGAAATTCCAGGTCGTGCGAGAAATCGAGGCGCCCGCGATACGAGTGCGCGAACACCGGCGTATGAATGCCGTGGAACTCCAGGATCTTCTTCGCGACCGCCTTGTCCTGCGAGTACAGCAGTCCGCGCGAGCCGGCGCCGGTGAATCGCTTTCCGAGCAGCTCCAGGTAGGCCGCGATGCAGTAGTCGGCGGTATCGACGCCGCCGAACGACTCGGCGAGATTGAAGACGAGATCGCAGTCGATGCGCGCGACCGCGTGGAGGCTCTTGGTCGACCCGTCGAGCACGTGCAGCGTCGCTTCGTGCTCCAGCTTCCCGAGCGTCTCGGCGACTTCGTCCTCGACCTCTTTCTTGTCCAGCGTGCGGACGAGCGGCGCCTTCTCGCTGGCGGAAGCGTCCCCGTCATCCGGCTCCTCCCACCGATCGTACAGGACCAGGACGTTCAGTTTGCCCACGATGTCGCGCTAGTAAGGGTGCATGTACACACGCCAGTCCTCCTATCGGCCGCACCGGCGCCGTTCATTAACGAACGCTTGCGAGAATGATGCCGGCGCTGGCGCTAACCACGGACGAACGGGGCTAACGGATTTCTTGTTCTTCGGAGATGGACAGCGTGGTTTCACTCGATGTAAAACACGCCGGGAGGGACAGTGCGGACATCTCTGGCGATTGTGGTCATCGCGCTCTGCGCAGGCGCCGGTGCGTGTGCGGGAGGCGCAAAGGACAGGGAGTTCGGCCCGTCGGACGCGCAGGCGATCCGGCAGATCTCGGGCGACCTGGAGACGGCGTTCAATGCGAAGGACGTCGACAAGATTCTGTCGTTGTATACCGACAACTCGGTGTTCATGCCGCCGAACAAGCCGGTGCTCCGCGGACGCGAGCCGCTGAGAAGCTTCTACAACAGCCTGTTGTCGGCCAACGCGCACGACTTGAAGGTCACCGCGGACGATGTCGCGGGCCATGGGCCGATCGCGTACCAGAGCGGCACGTACTCGATGATGAACGGGGACAAACACGACCGCGGAAAGTTCCTGTTCATCCTGCGCGACCTGGCCGGCAAGTGGAAGATCGAGTACACCAGCTGGAGCTCGGATCTGCCGCCGTCGCTTCCGTAGGCCGGGGCTTTAGCCCTGGCTCATGGCGGGGCTGAAGCCCCGCCCAACGGCTCAAGACTTATGGCTGCGGGTCTGCCGGAGGTTGCACGTCGGCCAGAGGTGAACCCTCGCGAGCCCTGAGTCCTGAGCCCTGAGTCTCGAGGCCCGCGGTGTACTCGCGCAACTCGGGGGTCGCCGCTGCGATCCAGCCGGTCGTCACGAGACATCCAATCCCGCCGCTGACGACCGAGAACACGGGGCCCAGCCAGTTCGCCACCAGGCCCGCCTCCAGCTCGCCGAGCTGCGGGCCGCCCATGAAGAACACCATGTTGACGCCGATCATGCGTCCGCGCATGTGATCGGGCGTCTCGAGCTGTCGAATCAGGTTGCGGAAGACCGTGCTGACGGTGTCGGCGGCGCCCGTTGCGGCCAGCGCAGCAAACGTGAGCCAGAAAATCGTCGAGACGCCGAACGCGACGGTGGCGAGCCCGTAAACGATCACGGAGCCGATGAGCACCTGTCCGCGATGCTCGATCCGATCGACCGCGCGGACCATCACCGCGCTCGCAAGCAGCGCGCCGGCGGCGGGCGCCGCGAACAGCCAGCCGTAGCCGCGTCCCCCGACGTGCAGCACGTCCTGCGCGAAAATCGGCAGCAGCGCCGTCGCCGACGAGAAGAACGTCGCAAAGAAGTCCAGCAGCATCGTCGAGCGAATGAGCGGAGCGCGGAAGACGAACCGCAAGCCATCGAGCGCGGCCGCGATCGTGAGCTCGCCACGGCCCCGCTCACCGGCGAGGTGCGTCGCCCCCTGCCCTTTCATCGCCACGAGCGCGGCGATGACGGCCAGGTACGAGACGGCGTTCACCGCGTACACCCAGCCGACGTCCACCGACGCAATCATCAGTCCGCCGATCGCGGGCCCCGCGACTGACGAGATCTGCAATCCAATGGTGTTCAGGCTGATTGCGTTCGGGAGGTGCTCGCGCGGGATCAGCGTGGGCACCAACGCCTGGCGCGCGGGCAGGTCGAAGGCTCCCGCGCCTGCGCTGACCGACGTGAGGACGTAAATCGGCCACACGGCGTCGAGCCCGCGCAGCGTGAGCACCGCGAGCACCGCGGCAAGCACGGCCATGACCGACTGCGTCACCAGCATCAGCGTGCGGCGGTTCAGGGCATCGGCCGCGACGCCGCTGATCATCGAGAAGACGAGGATGGGGCCGACGCGCGCGAGGCCGACCAACCCGAGCGCAAGCGCACGCCGGTTGTCGGGCACGAGCAGCGACACGTGCCACAGGACGGCCGCCGACTGCATGTACGTTCCGGTGAAGGAAAGAAGAATGCCGGCCCAGAGGAGCCGGAAGTCACGATGCCGAAGCGCTGCGAACAAGTATTGCCATAATCGCCGGAATCGCCTGAATTGCCAAAATCTCGTTCCCCGGATTCAGCGCTTATGGCAATTCACGGAGCGAGGCGATCGGATCCGTCGACATCGCGCGGGCGGCGGGGAGCGACGCCGCAATCAGCGTCACGATAGCGAGGCACGCGGCGGCGGCGGCAAACGAGAGCGGATCCGTCGGGGCGACGCCGAAGAGGAGTCTCGCAATGATCCGCGCAACGGCGACCGCGGCCGCGGCGCCCGCGATCCCGCCCGCAGCGGCCAGGAGCGCGCTATCGGCCATCACCATTCGCGCGATGTTGCCGGTCGTCGCACCGAGAGCGAGGCGAATGCCTATCTCACGCGATCGTTCGGCCACGGCGCACGAGACGACGCCGTAGAGCCCGACGATCGCGAGCAGGACGGCGAGGACGGCAAGCACGACCGAAAAGACGGCGGCTGTGCGGACGAGGAAGAACCCGTAGCCGCCGTTGAGCGCGTCGGTCATGCTCTGCACGTCGTACAGCGGCAGCGCCGGTTCCACCTCGCGGACGATGTGCGCGATGTCGGGCGCGAGAGATTCCGGGGACGCTGAAGCCGTACGGACGTGGAGTACGCGAAGCGCCGCGTAGTGCTGCGCCAACGGAACATAGAAGTACGGCTGCGGGTCTTCGAAGAGCAGCCGGTATTTGCTGGCCGCGGCGACGCCGACGACCTGGAGCGGCGGATCGCCGGACGCTTCGGCGAACCGGCGACCGATCGGGTCGCTGCCCGGCCAGAGCGCGGTCGCGAGCTGCGGGTTGACGATCGCCACGCGGGGCGCCGTCTCATCGTCGCTGTCGTCGAACGCGCGTCCGCGCAGGATCGGAATCCCCATGACGTGGAAATAGCTCGGCCCGACGATGTTCATGCCCGCGGTCAGCCGTTCGCCCGCGACCGCGGAGCCTCGCGCGGCGACGCGCGCGGTCAGCCTCACGTAGCCGACCGGCACGGTGCACGCGTAGCTCAGATCTTCCACGCCAGGCAATCGGCGAACGCGTCGCTCCACTTCGTCGAACAGCGCGCGGCCCTGTGCCTCGTTGTACCCGACCTGCGCGAGATCCATTTGCGCGTTCAATACGCCGCGCGGATCGAAGCCGAGATCGATGCGGCGGGCCTCCCCGAGGCTGCGCGTAAACATCGCCGCGGCAACGAGCAGCACGAAACACACGGCGGTCTGGGTGACGACGAGAACGGTCCGAAGGCCGCGCCTGGAGCGCCGCGAACCGCCGGCGGCGCCCCGATCGCGGAGAGCCGTGTCGACGTTGACGCGCGATGCGCGAATGGCGGCGAGCAGTCCGACGGTCGCCGCGGTCAAGCACGTCAGGGCGAATGCGTACGCGAGCACGCGTCTGTCGATGCCGAAGTCCAGCCGCACCGGCAGGTTGAAATTGCCGGCAAGCGGCAGCGCCGACAGCGCCGACGTGATCCATGACGCGAGAAGCGCCCCAGCGCCGCCTCCCGCGATTGCAAGTAACGCGGTCTCGACCGAGAGCTGTCGGACCAGCCGTCCGCGGCTGGCGCCGACTGCCACACGGATCGCGAGCTCGCGGCGGCGCGATGCCGCCCGGGCGATCAGCAGGTTCATGACGTTGACTTGCGCAGCGAAGAACACGAGCGCCACCAGCAGGAGGATGATCGTCGCGCCGAACGCGTTCGATCGCGCGTTGTCTTCCTCAGGCCTCGCGTACCGTTCCGCGACTGCGCTGACGCGCACCCCCGTGTTCGTGTCGGGATGCTCTCGTTCCAGGCGGCGCGCCACGACGTCGAGCAGTGCGTTCGCCTGGGCGAGCGAGGCGCCTGGCCGCAGGCGAGACAGCGTGTGGAGACTGCGTGCGGCGCGATCGCCGAAGACGTCGCCGCTCGACCAGTTCAGCGGCAGGTAGATTTCTGGATCGGAAAACGCGAACGTTCCTCTGAATCCGCGAGGCGCGATGCCGACGATGGTGCAGGGCTCGCCGTTTATCAGTAGCTTGCGCCCGACGATTGAGGGATCGGCGCCGAAGCGCGACCGCCATGAATCGTATCCAAGCACCACAATCGGACTCACGCGGCCGCGCGTGACGTCACGCTCGTCGATCGGACGTCCCGCCTCCGGCGCGATTCCAAGAAGCGAAAAATAACTCCCGGTCACCAACGTGGCGAGCACCCGCGCCGGCGTTCCGTGTTCCGGAGCAAGTCCGGCAAAGCCGACCGTATATCCCGCCATTGGTTCGAGCACACTGCCGGCCGCCGCGCGGTAGTCTTCGAGTTCGGGGTACGAGAGGCCTCGCAACGACGGCCAGGGCGCCGTTGCGCTCGCGAGCACGACCAGGCGATCGGCCTCGCGGACCGGCAGCGGCCGGAACAGCAGCGCGTTGACCACACTGAAGACGGCCGTGTTGGCGCCGATGCCCAGCGCCAGAGTGAGCACGGCGGTAATGGTGAACGCCGGCGCGGTTCGAAGCGCGCGCCCCGCGTGACGCACATCACGGCCGACCCCCGCCAACCATCGCATGGGCGGGATCATACGCCTTCGCGCTCAATCAGCCACCGGACAACGATTCATCACATACGCGTTGACAGCCGAATGAGGCGGTGAGAGATTGCCGTCGGCATGAGCGGTCTGTCAATCGAGAGTGTCCGCCAGGACGTGACCTATGCGCTGCGCGGCTTCCGGCGCGAGCCGGCGGTCAGCCTTATCGCGGTGCTCATCCTCGCGATCGGCATCGGCGCGAACACCGCGGTGTTCAGCATCGTGAATCCCCTGGTCCTTCGCCCGCTCCCGTTCCCGGACGCGCAGCGGCTCGTGTGGATTGCGAACACCGGCACGACGGGGCTCAGTGGAAAGACTTATCGTGTCGACGTCTTCCAGGAGTTCCAGCGCAACACGAAAACGTTCGAGGAGCTCAGCGCCTATTTCGCGTTCTTCGGCTTTGGCGGCCAGACGCTGACGGGGCGCGGCGAGCCCGAGCGGCTCATAGCCGTCGACGTGGCGCCGCGCTTCTTCGAGGTGCTTGGCGTGCAGCCTGCGCGCGGGCGCCTCTTCAGCCCGGCCGAACATCACGCGGGTGGACCTCCGGCCGCCCTGTTGACGGATGGGTTGTGGCGGCGCCGATTCGGCGGCGATCCCGCCCTCGTCGGCAACACGATCACGATCAACAACAGGGCGGTGACCGTCGTCGGCATCATGCCGGGGGCGTTCGATTTCTCTTCCGTCTTCACGCCGGGGACGCACGTCGACATGTTCGTGCCCGCCGACCTCGACGTCATGCGGCCATGGGGGAACACGCTGGCCGTCGTCGGACGGCTGCGTCCGGGCGTCGGCATCGGCGAAGCACGCGCGGAGTTCGCATCGCTCGTGCCCCACCTGCTCGAGCAGCATCGCGACTGGCGGGGGTTCAGCGCCGGCGCCCTGTTGACACCCTTGAAAGATCAGGTGAGCGGACGGATGAAGCGGTCGCTCCTGGTGTTGTGGGCCGCCGTGGGGTGCGTACTCCTGATCGTCTGCGCGAACCTCGCGAACCTTCTTCTCGCGCGCGCCGCGGCACGCAGCCGCGAATTCGCCGTACGCATCGCGCTCGGCGCCGGCCGCACGCGCATCATCCGGCAGCTCGTCACCGAAGGTCTGGTCCTCTCGATCGCGGGCGCGGCGCTCGGCGTCCCGTTCGCGTATGCGCTGACGGCGTGGCTGACGGCCAGCGACTCCCTCAGCATTCCGCTCCTCCACTACATTCGTGTCGACGGCGCCGCGCTGGGCGCGACCGGCGCGATCTCCGTTCTGACCGCGCTGCTGTTCGCGACCATCCCGGCGCTCAAGGTGTCGGCGCGCACGCCGCAGGTCGCGCTGCAGGAGCAGAGCCGAGGGACGATCGACTCGGCGCGGCACGCCTGGGTACGGCGCGCGCTCGTCGTCGCCGAGATTGCGCTCGCCGCGATCCTGCTCGTCGGCGCCGGGCTGCTCACGCGCAGCTTCGTCAATCTGCTCGATGCGGATCTCGGATTCGAGCCAACGCACGCGGTCGCCGTCCGCGTCGAGCTCGCGCCGAACACGCCTGGCGCCCAGGCGGTCACCTTGACGCAGGAGCTGAGACGACGAGTCGAAGCACTCCCGGGCGTCGAGTCGGCAGGCATCACCGATGCGCTGCCGCTGGACCGGAACCGATCCTGGAACATCTACGTCCGCGGGCAGGAGTATCCCAACAATCGCACGCCACCGACGTTCGTGTACGTTGTCGGGCCTGGATACTTCCGGGCCATGCAGATCCCGGTGAAGGCGGGACGCGATTTCTCGGACACCGACGTTGCGCCGCCTGGCGGAGGCCCGCAGAACACCGAACGTGCGGTGATTCTGAATGAAACACTCGCGCGAATCATCTATCCGGGTCGCGATCCTGTCGGCCTGCCGGCAATGACGGGAGGAAGGCCGCTCAGAATCGTTGGCGTCGTGGCCGATGTCAGACAGACCAGCCTGGACGAAGCACCCGAGTCGCAGATGTATCTCGCGTACGCGCAGGGCGGCGGCACCGGTATCGACCTCATCGTCCGCACGAACCTCGCGCCGGCGTCGCTCATCGCGACGCTCCGCCGGACGTTCGCGGGGGTCGATTCGCGGCTCATGGCCACGGACATCAGGCGCATCGACGCGCTGGTCGCTCGCGCAATCTCCCCGCGCCGGTTCATGGTGTCCCTGCTCGCGGGCTTCTCCGCGCTTGCCCTCGTGCTCGCCAGCCTTGGCATCTACGGCGTGGTGTCGTACGGCGTCACGCAGCGGACTCCGGAGATCGGCGTCCGGATGGCGCTCGGCGCCACCGCCGGAGACGTGCGCCGTCAGATCGTCGGCGAGACGCTTCGCATGGCGCTCGCCGGCATCGTCATCGGCGGCGCGCTGTCGTTCGCGCTCGTGCGCGTAATCGGAAGTCTTCTGTACGAGACGTCACCGACCGACCCGGTCACGTTTGCCGGCATGGTGGCGCTCCTCGGCGGCGTCGCGCTGCTCGCCGGGTACCTGCCGGCGCGGCGCGCGTCACGGATCGATCCGATGCGGGCGCTTCGGAGTGAGTAGTCGCGGCTCGCGGTTCGCGGCTCGCGGTTCGCGGTCGCAGTTCGCGGCTCGCGGTTCGCGGTTCGCGGTTCGCGGTTCGGCGTGGCAGGCTGGATTCGGATTCCGCATCCCGGATCCCGCATCCCGGTTCCGCATCGCGGATCCCGGGTCGTCACTCTTCGCGATCTTGGGGGCGCGAACCGGCGTGGTGGTGGGACGAATGGAAGTACCCGCAGGCGTCGCATCTGACGAATGTCAGGGGCGGAGACTCGGTTTTCGCGACCACACGGGTGCGGTCGCTGCCACACTTCGGGCAGGTACGCGGTTTCGTAATCTGGTCGGGCACGTATCTGAACTTACAAGATTAATTCCGTCGGGAAACGGCTGCTGCCGCGCGCGGATTTGACGCGAGGCGCACAATGGCCGTGCCGTTTTTGTCGCTCGGCGTACAAAGCTGAACGCTCAGGCGCCTTGCCCCCGTTTCACTTTTGATCGGGCGCGCGCCACGACGGCCCCCAATCCGCTGCCAAAGAGCAGCAGTGTCGCCGGCTCCGGGAGGCTGCAAGCGCAAGACCGGCGAGTCGAACCTCTCCGACAGCAGCGTCGTAGAATGCCTGTAATGAAGCATCCCGGCACCGCTGCGGTCCTGAGCGCGCTCATCCCCGGCATCGGGCAGTTCTACAACGGCGACTTCCTGCGCGGAATCTTCTGGCTGATCGTCACGCCCGGCATGTGGATCGGCACCGGCGGAATGCTCGGCTGGGTGTGCCACGTCATCGCGGCGATGACGGCACACCACCGGGCGAAAGTGAAGAACCGCGCGTCCGCCAGCCTGGCTTGACTCTCTTCGCGCACTCGCACGCTGGTCCGGGTCAGCGACGCTGCCGGCGGCGTGCGGCAACGATGGCCAGTCCACTGCCGAGCAGCAGCATGCTTGCGGGCTCCGGTGTGACGGCATTCTGCTGCGGATCGAAGTCGTAGCCGGTGCGGCTCTCCAGTTGATACGTGTATCCCTGGTCGGCGAGATAAAAGGTCCGCTCGGTGAACCCTCTGCCGGTGAGATCCACGACGAACAGTTCGTCTCCATTCGAGAATCCGCGGAGAAGACCGGTGAAAACGAACGGCGCTCGCATCACGACCGGACCGCCATCCCCGCCCGGGAACAGCGCCGGCGTGGCGGTGAACGTCAGATCGCCTCTGAACGAAACGTCCGCGAACGTTCGTCCGCCTACGGATGCGGTCCCGCGACCCAGGTCGACCTCGCCGGGCGTGTGAACGCTCTGGTCGACGAGAGCGCCGTTGCATGGCGTCGAGCTGCCCGCAATGCTCGTCCCCAGGCAGCCGCCGCCGGCGATCGCCGCAATCGAGAAAAGACCGAACGGATCGGTCGCGAAGGAAAACCCGGACCCCGAGAACCTGAACCCGTCATCCTCGGGTCCGAAGGAGAGGAAGGACGGAGCCGTCACGACGAGTGGGTCAGCCTGCGCAGACCGCGCAGAGCTTCCAATTGCGGCACACATCGCCACAAGAAGGGCAAGATACTTCACGCGCACCTCCAACGCGGGCCAGCGTGCGAGGCAGATGCAAATCGCGCGCGCGTTGTCACGCCCGGTCGGCACGCACCTGCTCAGGTGTCATGTGCAGGCGTCAGATGCGAGATACGGCAGTCCACCTGGCGGCTTTCGCGCCAGAATTCTGTCGATCCTTCGCGGCATGACGGTTGCTGTTTGTGTCGCGCCAGCGCCGGAGTGTCATCAACATGCGACGAAGCATTCTTGTTTTGGCGGTCCTCGTGTGCGGCATGCCCGCGGCGGTGTTCGCCCAGGGCACCGATAGATCTGTTCAGGGCTTTGGCGGCGTCACGTTCGGCAGCTCGTCGATCGTCGGTACGTCGGCCGCGTCGACATTCGGGGGACGCCTCACCGCGGGTCTGACGCCGAACATCGAAATCATCGGCGAGGCCGGACGGATGTCCGACATCAAGCCGCCGCTCCTCGATCTGCTCGACTTCACGCCCGTCGATCTTCACGTGCGTGCGTGGTACGGCGAAGGGGGCCTCCGCTTCATCGCGTCGCCGCATTCCGCGGTGCGTCCGTACGCCGAAGCAACCGCCGGATTTGCGCGATTGAGCACGGATCTCGCGGGCATCGGAGGACGCACGGGCGCTGTGATTGATACCGGCCTGGCATTTCTCAATCGCACCGAACCGCTGCTCGGCGCAGGCGGCGGCGTGGTGTTCCAGGGCGGCCCGCTCAGCCTCGACGTGGGGTATCGCTACAAGAAGATCATGGCCAGCGGCGTTGAGTCCGCGCTGAACGCCGGGAACCCGTACCAGGTGAATCAGGTGCGCGTCGGCCTCGGATTCAGGTTCTGAATCGCGAGCATCAATCCCCAATCCCCAATCGGAGAATCCCCAATCGGGGATCGACGAATCCTTGAATCGGGAGATCCGAAAGGGCCTCTCGGCTCGAAATCGTCAGCGCGCAGGCGATGGAACGACGTTCGATGGTCGTTCCGTGCGCGGCCTCGGAATGCGAGTCGTGCTCACCACGTTCGTCTTCACCGGAGGCCGTGGCGCCGGCATCGCCATGGCGGCCGCCTCGGGCGGCTCGTCATCCGGCGCGGCGCGATAGTACGCCTCGGCGATCGCCGCGAGCCTTGCCGCCTCCGCGTGCCTTCCGTTGGAGAGGTGGTACTCGGCGAGGTCCGAATACCGGTCGTAGAAGAAGAGATGCGAGTCGAGCACGCCGCCGTTTGGATCGGCTGAAGGGTGGGAGCGGAGCAGCCACACGAACGCCTTCATCGAGAGGATATCGACGAGGAGAACGGCGTGTGCCCAGATCGACGCCATCGTCTTTTTATGAGTATCGCACCTGGAGGCGCGCCGAACCACTTTCGAGGGAGATCACAAAACCGGTGAGCGAGCAGCCTTCGCCTGCCATCCAGAGCGCGA
>Ga0075424_100002161_pt1 | contig 17795 bp, 14 predicted proteins | sample SoiMethybrSBSTD3_FD_75301 | JGI IMG/M metagenome (GOLD analysis project Ga0075424, IMG submission 75301) | Bulk soil microbial communities from a Populus tree surrounding site in Tennessee, USA - Soil MetaG P. TD hybrid SBSTD3 | ecosystem: Environmental > Terrestrial > Soil > Tree plantation...
ATCGTAGGCGTCAGTATGCAGCGATTGCGTTCCGCCGAGCACTGCCGCCAGCGCCTGGATGGCAACCCGCGCAATGTTGTTCATCGGCTGTTGTGCGGGAAGTGAAACACCGGCGGTCTGTGTGTGGAAGCGCATCAGCCACGTGCGCTGGTTTTTCGCACCGAAACGGTCCGTCATCACGCGATACCAAATCTTGCGTGCAGCGCGGTATTTCGCGATTTCTTCAAAGAAATCGTTGTGCGCGTTGAAGAAAAAGCTCAGGCGCGGGCCGAATTCATCTACATCGAGGCCGCGGCGGCGCGCCCATTCCACATACTCAACGCCGTCATAAAGGGTGAACGCCAGTTCCTGCAGCGCAGTTGATCCAGCTTCGCGAATGTGATAACCGCTGATCGAAATCGTATTGAAGCGCGGCGTGAACTTCGAGCCGAACTCGAATGTGTCGACTACCAAGCGCATCGAGGGGGCTGGCGGATAGATGTACTCCTTCTGTGCTATGTACTCCTTCAGAATGTCATTTTGAATCGTTCCCGAAATCATTTTCCAATCGGCGCCCTGCTTTTCCGCAACCACCAGATACATCGCCCACAGCACCGAGGCCGGGGAGTTGATGGTCATCGAGACCGTGGTCTTCTCGAGGTCAATACCGTTGAAGAGAATCTCCATGTCCTCGAGCGAGTCGATTGCCACACCGCACTTCCCTACTTCACCTTCGCTCGCGGAATGGTCGGAGTCGTAACCCATCAGTGTGGGCAGGTCGAACGCCACCGACAGCCCGCTGCCGCCGTGCTCGAGCAGATATTTGTAGCGGCGATTTGTCTCCTCCGGCGACGCGAAGCCGGAGAACTGGCGCATGGTGAAAAGCTTGCCGCGATATCCTGTGGCGTGAATGCCGCGAGTGAAGGGCGGTTGGCCGGGATAGCCGAGATACTGGTCGTAATTCCAGTCTTCAGGGAGGTCGGCTCGCGTGTAGAGCCGCCGAATGGGAACGCCGGAAATTGTGCTGAAGCGAGCGCGGCCGTGCTCGTCCAGATTTACGCCGCTGGGAGCGCCGATGGGCTTCTCCAGAGACTTTTCGAGGGCAGGAAGTAGAGCCTTTTCAGCCCATCGCTTTTCGGAATCTGAAGGATGGCGCTTTCCTGTGATTTCAGAGATGGGACTTTCGGGAACCTGCGTCTTCTTCTCGGCCATGCCTGTTTCGATGATAGGAGAGGCATGATGGTGGAGCAAGGCAGGCAAGCGACCAGGTGGTCGGTTTGGAAACGAGGGCACTTCACGCGGCCAAGACGAAGCAAGCTACGTCTCTACACCCGCGAATCTAGAGACGTTGCTTGCAAGGTCTACTTCTTGGGAGGTGGCGTGCCGCGTCCCATCTCCCAGCCCTTCGCATATTTCCATGACACATATCCCGCGTGGTACATGTGCAGCAGCAGGCCTTCGCGTCCGTCGAGAAATCCGAATCGAAAGAAGTAGTTATAGATGAAGGTGAAGAGCGGACGCAGGACGATGGCGTTGATGCTGAACTTCTGTGGCACGGCACCGGGGACGCGGTTCCAGACACTCGAGTAACGGTTCATGTGCTCGAGGTAGAGATTAAGAGTCGGATACGTGCGGTGGATCAGAGCTCCTTTTAATCTGCCGACTCGCTCCTGGTTTTTCATGTCGAAGCGGTCATGCGGATCGCGTCCGGTTGAGTAGGCCTTTCCGCGCCGGAAGAGGCGCAACTTGGGATCAGGATAAAAGCCGCCGTGTTTCATCCAGCGGCCGAGAAAAAGATTCTTGCGGGGCATGGAATAGCCCGCGAACTGTGCTTGCCCAGCTAATATCGCGCGAACTTCTTCTGTTAGCGCAGGGCTTACTTCTTCATCCGCATCCAGTGCGAGAATCCAGCTTTTCGTACAGAGTTCAAGCGCGTAATTCTTCTGGGCTGTATATCCGCGCCACGGCTCGATGATCACGCGCGCGCCATACTCACGCGCGATGTCGCAAGTACGATCGGTAGAGCCGGAATCCACAACCACGATCTCGTCTGCCCAGCGGACACTGGCAAGCGTTCGAGGGAGGTTGGCCTCTTCGTTGAGAGCGACGATTGCAATCGAGAGCGTATCCGGCATTCTCTGATTTCAGTGGACAGGTATTTTCACACAGTGAGAACGGCGTCAGCTCAAGAAAAAAGCTCTACCAATTGGCGGAGCTTTGTCAGTTGAAGTCCTCAGTTACTGGCTCTCCGCAGGTTGCGTGATTGTTCCCTGCACGTCAGCTCGTGGGGCAACAAACGGGACTTTTGGCTGATGAGTTACGTCACCCTTTTCCGCATCGCCCATATCAATACCGGCGTGTTCCAGCAACAGTCCCGTCGCACGATCAAGTTCGATCTGGGCTTTTTCGTAGGCCGCCATGGCAGAGACCAGGTTCGACTGTGCAGTCGCCAACGCAGATTGGTTCTGCAGTACTAGAGTCGAGGTTGACGCGCCCAATGCGTATTTTTTTTGCTCGGCATCGAGCGATTGACGTCCCAACTCGACGGCCGCTTGAGCGGCTTCCACAGCGGCCCGATTCTGCGTGACCGAAAATTGGGCGTTGCGGACTTCGATTCGAATCTGGTTCTCGAGTTGCTGCAATCGCATTTGGGCCTGACGCATTTCCAGCTGGGCACGAGTGGAGAGCGCCTGAGCCTCACGATTGCGGATTGGAATGTTCAGCGTAACGCCCACCCCCTTGTCGGGAGCGGACGAATCTACCAGATCGTTGAGCGTGCTTCCGTAAGAAATTGGTGCAATGGGGGTAAAGTTGTTGCAGAACCCCGAACTGGGTCCGGCTGGCGTGTTGCAGATATAGGTTGGGTTCTGCGCCCCTCCTGTGCCCGAACCACCGTAGTAAGCAAAGAGGTCAAGGCTCGGCATCAACGCATTCTTAATGGCGCGATTGCTGATATCCCGATTCGTGAGGTCGATCCTCAACTGGGCAAGTTCGGCGCGGTGCTGCAGACCGTCATTGATAAGGTCCTCGGTTGGAACCACGGGTTCTTGCGTAGGCAGGGCCATGGTTGTCGTTGGAATCACTGCAGCGCCGGCTAGAGTCGGATCCTTTAGCGACCGGCTCAGAGCATTTTTCATCAGCAACTGCTGAAGCTCCAGGTTGGTTTGTGCCTGTACGAGCGTCTGCTGGTCGGCGGCAACGGTGTTCTGTGCGCGAACAACCTCAATCGGTGCCAGACTGCCAATCTCCACCTGCTTTTTAGTGTCGGAGAGTGTCTTCTGTGCGAACGCCAGCGACTCATTCGCCACGCGTACATTTTCATAAGCGAAAACCAGGTTCCAGTAAAGGTTCTCGATTTGATCGACCGTCGTGATGATCTGCAGCCTAAAGGCAACGTCGGTGATCTCGCGATTATTCTTTGTGATTCGAATCAGGCGATCATTGGGCAAAAATCCAAAGCCTTGCAGCAGGTGCTGGTTGAGCTTGAATTGGAAGCTGGAATTCAGCGCCGGACTCACAGTAGTGAAGGCGTTGTTCGTCGTCGTTCGGCTGTTATTGAATCCGACAAGAATATTGGTCCCGGTGTGCAGGCCTTGCACATAGGAAAAATTGGCCGTAGTGCTGTTCTGGGCGGTGCCGGAAAATGGGCTGGTCGGAATAAACCGGGCGTGATCGAACTGGAGCGTGCCAGAAAGCACAGGGTCAAAGCTGGTGATGGCTGGCCCCAGCCCTTCTGTGCTGGTAATTCCCAATGATCCTGCGCCAACGCCGCCCGTACCAACACTGGTCCCTCCGGGTCCCGATCCGACGTTGCCACTGAGTCCGCCCACGCCGCCACCCGGCGTGTTTTGGACTATGCCCGAATTGACGCCGAAAAACTGATTGGCGCCGGACTTTGCGCGGAGCACATCCGTGTCCGCAATTCCGAGATTGTATCGCTGAATCGCGATGTCGAGATTGTTCTCAAGCGCAATGGCTACAGCATCGTCCATGGAAAGGTAGATCTTGCCCTCTCGCATGAGCTGATCGATTTTCGGCGAATTCGTCAGGTCCGGTTGCGGAATGTCCCGCTCGGTGTAAGGCGCGATCGGATTCGGGAAATGAGCTTTCGGCTTGGTGTAATCCCTCACCTCAAATTGGCGGTGAGTCGCGCCGGGCGCCTGAGGCAATGTGGCCTGTGACGACTGCGCCTGTGGGGCGGGGGTGACATCCTGCGCGAAAAGACTCATCGGCATTGCGGCAATCAGAAGGACAGCTAAACTGTGTTGAACTACACACTTGAACGAAGATAAAAACATTCCATCCTCTCCATTAAATCGAATAACTGAAATGTCGTGAACCGGCCAAAATGACACTCTGGCCAACACGGCTGAATCAAAGCTGTAGTACGCAAACGGACAGTCGCGGGTTCCGCGACTCCGGTAAAACACCGGAATTCGATCAGCTCAACCCACAATCTGTCCCAAGGAATTCAACAGTATAGCTGAGGAGCTAATGCTCCTACCGAACGACAGCAAACAATGTACTCTTGGATGCGCGGCTCTCCCTGAAGATTCGATTTCTCATGCGCAATCTGAAACTTACGCTGGCCTATGACGGCACCGAGTTCAGCGGCTGGCAAGTTCAGCCCGGGCTTCCAACCATTCAGGGCACTCTGGCCTCGGCTATTGGACGAATCACCGGAGAAAACGTACTGCCGCAAGGCTCGGGACGCACCGACGCGGGAGTGCACGCGTTGGCACAGGTGGCGACATTCACGACCGAATCGATCATTCCGGCAGCGAATCTAGTTACCGCGCTGAATGACATTCTTCCGCCAGCGATCCGCGTGATAGAAGCAACCGAAGTGCCTCTGGATTTTCACGCGCGCAAATCGGCGCGGGAGAAACGCTATCGCTATCGTATTTATCGAGGCGGCATCTGCCCGCCATTTCTGGCGCAATACGTTTGGCACTATCCATATCCGCTCGAGGAAGAAACGATGATCGATGCGGCGCACCACATCGAAGGTGAGCATGACTTTACTTCGTTCGCTGCCGTGGATCCAGAGCGCGACGCGGCGCAGGAGGACCGATCAAATGTGCGGACGGTGTTCTCGTCGAACTGGAGCCGCTCGGCGGATGAATTGATCTATGACGTACGTGGGAGCGGCTTCCTGCACCATATGGTTCGGAACCTGGTTGGGATTTTCATACTGGTGGGAAAGGGCACACTCAGGCCAATAGACATTCCAGCAATTATCGAGGCAAAGAACCGCTCAGCGGCCGGGGCGACTGCCCCGGCGAGCGGCCTCTATCTGATTGGCGTGGAATACGACTAAGTTAGTGGGTAATGTCGTACGATTCGCCGGCTTGCACTTCGGCCATGGCCTGATCAACCAGCCGCATTGCGTTCTCGCGATGGCCGCCCTTAGTTGCGGTGGCCTTCTCCAGTTCGTTCTTAGCCTGCTGCAAATGGCCGAAAGCGGCGCTCATATGCGGTTCGTGCCGGGCCATCTGTCGGGTCTGGGCACCCAGTCCCGCGATCAATGCCAAAGTCGCACAAAGAGCAAGAATTCTGGCGCGCATAGTTCCTCCTCAAAAGTAGATTTCGGGGTTCTGACGCTGCGCGCTCGCCCGAGGTTGCTCCTCTTAGATGTTCTTAGGGTATCTGCTACACTGTCTCGCTTCGAGGTCGATCTAGGTCATGGAATACGTTCTCGGCGTTGATGTTGGTACCGGCGGCACGCGGGCGGTCCTGGTGGACCGGTCAGGCGCGATTGTAAGTTCCGCTACGGCTGAGCATGTGCCCTTTGCTTCTCCTCAGACCGGATGGGCAGAACAGGATCCGCAAGATTGGCATAAGGCTGCGGGACTCGCCATTCGCCAGGCAATCACTGACGCTGGCGTTTCACCTGAGAGCATTAAGTGTGCCGGCCTGGCCGGGCAAATGCACGGTGCCGTCCTGTTGGATGAGAAAGATGAGGTGCTTCGGCGGTCGCTCATTTGGTGCGATCAGCGAACGCAGCCGCAATGCGATTGGCTGAACTCCAAGTTGGGCGAGACCAAGATCATTGAACTCACCTGCAATCCAGCGCTCACGAATTTCACGCTCACTAAACTGCTTTGGGTGCGAGATAACGAACCCGAGATTTGGAAACGCTTTCGCCGCGTGCTTCTGCCAAAGGATTACGTGCGCTTTCGCCTGACTGGCGAACATGCCATCGATGTGGCCGATGCCTCTGGCACGCTGATGCTGGACGTAACGCAACGAAAGTGGTCGGAAGAGATGATGTCGGCGGCTGGCTTGCCGATGAGCTGCCTGCCGAAAGTTTATGAATCGCCGGAGGTGTGTGGGCGAATTACAGCAGAAGGTGCAGCGCATTCGGGATTGAAGGAAGGAACCCCCGTGGTCGCTGGGGCCGGAGATCAGGCGGGCGGCGCCGTCGGAATGGGGATCGTACGCGCTGGAGCGGTGAGCGCGACGATCGGAACCTCGGGGGTCGTCTTTGCCGCGACCGATTCTCCAGCGATGGACAAGAAAGGGCGCGTGCACACGTTCTGCCACGCCGTGCCGGGCCGCTGGCACGTGATGGGTGTGACCCAGGCGGCGGGCCTGTCCTTCCGCTGGTTGCGCGATCTGTTGAGAGGATCAGGCCAGCTTTCGTACGACGATCTCACGAGAGAAGCCGGTGCGATTTCTCCGGGTTCCGATGGCGTCCTGTGGGCACCTTACTTAATGGGGGAACGAACGCCCCACCTTGATCCTTACGCACGGGCCACCCTAACCGGTTTGGCCGCCAGCCATACGCGTGCACACGTCACTCGCGCAGTGCTTGAGGGCGTGGCCTTCAGTTTGAAGGACACGTTTTCGCTTTTCGAAGAAATGCGGGTGCCGGTCACCAATATTCGACTGGGCGGAGGCGGAGCGCGTTCCGAGCTTTGGCGGCAAATTCAGGCCGATATCTACGCGCACGAAGTCGAGATTCTGGCCGCCGAAGAAGGAGCTGCATACGGCGGCGGATTGCTGGCTGGAGTTGGAGCCAGATTCTGGGGTTCTGTTGATGAAGCGTGCGATGCGGTTGTGAAGGTGCAACACGGCATCAAGCCGCAACCAAAGGCGGTAAACGCCCTTGGCCAACAGTACGAAAATTACCGAAGGCTTTACCCTGCGCTGAAACCAGTGTTTCAAACTTCCGCCACGGCCACCTCATAGCTTCGGCCCTGAACCGGTTCCTGTTATCGTTAATCATGATTGAAGTCGCGTGCCGAGGACTGCTTTTTGATCTTGACGGGGTTCTGGTTGACTCGACGCCGGCGGTTGCCCGGGTTTGGAGCCGCTGGGCGCTAGAGCACGGCTTCGATCCCGAAGACACGGTCCGGCGCGCGCATGGGCGGCCGAGCATTGCGACCATCCGCGAACTTCTGCCCGACGCCGACGCCGAGGCCGAGAATCGAATCGTCGAGCAGGGGGAACTCGACGATACTGATGGCGTAGTTCCCCTTCCCGGCACGCGTGAGCTTCTGAGTTCTCTGGTTCCCGAGCATTGGGCTATCGTCACCTCATGCACCCGGCCGCTGGCTGAAACCAGACTTCGGGCCGCAGGCCTTCCAGTTCCGAAGCGCATGATTACCTCGAACGACATTAGCTTCGGAAAGCCGGACCCGGAACCCTATTTGAAAGGCGCAGCTTTGCTCGCAGTGCAGGCACAAGAATGCGTTGTCTTTGAAGATGCTCCTGCTGGAATTCGCGCTGGTAAGGCGGCGGGCGCAACCGTCGTCGCTTTTCCGACAACCTCTCCGGAGAAGGAACTTGACGCCGCAGGAGCAGATTTCGTCCTCTCCGGATTCCCTGCCCTGACTCTTCTGTCCAGCAACGGCTCGATTCGAATAAGACTGGGTTTGAGCTCCCGACCATCGCGATCTTCGCCAGCCAATTTGCTACCCGACGTCCGCCGCGAATCATGTAAAAAGTTTGTCAATCGCCTGCCCAGGTCCGGATCCATTGACGAATAGTAGTAATCTGAAAGGTAGGTGTGCGGCATGTGTTGCGGCCGCAAAGGGGAGGATTTATGCTGCGCGCTGTCGAGAATACCGGTCCAGCCATACCTCAGAGCAGTCTCCAGAAATTCCCGCCACGGCTAGCAACGGCCGCAGGTGACCGGATTCTGGTGGTAGAGGACGACCGCGCGGTCCAAAAGGCTCTCAAACGGCTTTTCGAAGCTGAAGGCTATAGTGTCCAGATGGCGCACGATGGTCCTGCAGCGCTCGAATTGTTCCGCGGAGCAGAGCCTTCGGGGGTTGTGCTCGATCTGCGATTGCCGGGGATTTCTGGGCCGGAATTGTGCCGAGAGTTCAAACAGCGTTCGCCCGCTGTTCCAATCATTGTGCTCAGCGCTACAAGTGACGTTTCCGACAAGGTCCTCCTGCTCGAACTCGGGGCCGATGATTACGTCACAAAGCCTTTTAGCCCGCGCGAATTGCTGGCGCGGGTGCGTGCGGCATTGCGGCGCACATCTCGCCCGCCAGCTACCGACAAGTTTTCCTTTGAGGATATCTCGATCGACTTCACAAAGATGGAAGTCATTCGCGAAGGCAAAGTAACCGCCCTCACAGCTCAGGAATTCAAGACGCTCAAGTTCATGGTGCAAAACGCGGAGCGCGTGATTACCAGGGACGAGTTGCTCAATGAGGTTTGGGGGTATCACAACTATCCGTCGACCCGCACCGTTGACAACCACATTCTGAAATTGCGCCAGAAATTGGAGAAGGATCCCGCCAACCCCGTACATTTTCGGACGGTGCACGGTGTAGGGTATAAATTTGTCGGTTAATCCTTGAAGGCGTCCGATGGCGCCTTTGTGACAGGAGCAGTATGGTCAGGGTCCGGTTGCGAACCAAATTCTTGCTGTCGATGGTTCTGATCTCCGCCGGCCTCACTTCACTCAGCCTTTTGTTTGTCCGCCAGAGTGTGCAAACTCGGGCGCGGCAGGAAATTGTCACGGGACTTCAGAATTCCGCCAGTACTTTTCTCAGCTTTCATCGTGAGCAGCAGATGACCCTCAGCCACTCGGCTGAGCTTTTGGCGGACATCCCTCCCCTGCGCGCGTTGATGACCACAAATCACGAGGCCACGATCCAGGACGGATCTACTCGGTATTGGTATCTGGCACACAGTGATCTGTTCGTGCTTGCAGACCCTGCCGGCAAAGTGGTAGCACTGCACACGAACAGTCCTGGGTTTACTCGGGAGATGGCGCAGAGCTCGCTGAACGCGTCGCTGGGGCGGCAGGATGGCTGGTGGTTCGGTGCACAGCATTTGTACGCAGTATTTTTGAAGCCGATCTACTTCGGTCCGGCTTCGGCCGACAAGATGCTGGGATTCCTGATCATCGGCTACTCAATTGATGATAGCGTCGCGTCGCAAATCAGCCGCATTACCAGCAGCAAGGTCGCGTTTTATTACAGCGACACGCTGGTCACGAGCACGTTGGATCCCCGGCGCCGCTCCGATCTGGAGCACAGCGACTTGTCACAGATCGGGACTTCTCCTTCAACTTCGTTCCAACTCGGAGGCGAACGGTTTCTGGCAACCCGAGTTGAGCTCGCACGCAAAGAAACGCCGAACGTGAGGCTGCTGGTGCTAAAGTCCTATGACGAAGCTACCGCATACCTGCGAAAAATTAATCGCCTGTTGCTTGCTCTCGGATTGATTGCGGTACTGATTGGAAGTGGCTTGGTATTCGTGATCTCGCACACCTTCACCAGACCGCTATCAAGCCTGTTATCGGGAGTTTCGGCGCTTGAACGAGGGGACTTTACCTATCGGCTTGATACACGCGGCGGCGATGAAGTCGCACATCTGGCGCGCGCCTTCGACACCATGCGCGAAAGCCTCGCGCGTACCCAGCAGAATCTGCTCGAGTCAGAACGTTTAGCGACAATTGGCCGCATGGCAAGTTCAATTTCGCATGACCTGCGACACTCGCTCGCTGCCATTGTGGCAAACGCAGAGTTCTTGTGTGAGACGCATCTTTCGCCCGTGCAGCGCGAAGAACTTTATCAAGAAGTGCGTTCGGCCGTGGCCCGGATGACCGAGTTGATCGATTCCTTGCTCGAATTCTCCCGTACACGAGCATCGTTGACGCCCACTTATGGCAGCTTATACGTAACCACAAAACGGGCGCTTGACGGGGTCAAGGCAGACCCCAAATTTCACGAGGTCAGCGCCGGCATTCGCCAGATCGGAAACGTCGAGGGCTGGTTCGATCACAGAAAGTTGGAGCGAGCGTTCTTCAACCTGCTGCTCAACGCCTGTGAATCAGCCACTCCCGGCGGTGGAAGTGTCACGGTTGAGTTGCGAGAACAAGGCGACGGTATCGAAATAACAATTACGGACAACGGACGCGGTATTCCAGCTTCGATTCGAAATACATTGTTCGAACCCTTCGTCAGCCAGGGAAAGGAAAACGGCACTGGGCTCGGTTTGACCGTGGTGCAAAAGATCGTTCAGGACCACGGCGGTGAAGTTTTTATCGAAAATACCTCGCCTGAAGGCACGACTTTCCACATCACCTTACCGCGTCCAGCTCCTGTCGCCGGGACCGGCGAGTCCGTGACCGCGGAGGGGTCGGTTGCGACACCCGCGACAACCAACTCGACAAACCACGGATAATCCTGAAAAAATTCCCTCCTCGGTACTTGGAGGGGATATGACGAATCGTGCGCTTCGGGATATCAGGCCGAAAGCTCTAGTTGCGTGGATACTGTTCGCTGTTTGGTCGACCGCTGCAAGCGGTCAATCCACCGCGAGCACACCGCCCCAGGTCAGCGGCCAAGAGCTTGCTGCCGCGGTCCAAGACCTCCGCGCCCAGGTACAGGAGTTGCGCGCGACGGTGGCGGAGATGAAGTCAGAAGCGGCAGCGTACCGCGCGCAAACCGAACAGCTTCGTAACGAACTTGCCGACATGCGCACGACTGCACCCTTGCCGAGCCCTGAGCCGAACGAGCGAGCGTCAGCAACGCCTGGAGGCGACACGGTCTCGCGGAAAATTTCCTCCCTGGAGGAGACTACGCAGCTTCTCGAAAGCGAAATTCGAACTCAGTACCAGACCAAAGTTGAGAGCGCGTCAAAGTATAGGGTGCGCCTCTCGGGACTGGCGCTGCTGAACCTTTTTACCAACCACGGCTACGTAGATAATTTGGACGTTCCCAGCTACGCTGCCTCGTCCAATACCTATGGAACCAGTCAAGCCTTCGGGGCTACGTTACGGCAATCGGAAATCGGACTCGAGGTCTTTGGCCCCGAAGTCTTCGGCGCCAAGACGAGTGGCGAAATCCGCGTTGATTTTGGCGGCGGCTTCCCTGCCGGCGCGCTGGACGGCGTGAACACGGGCCTGGTGCGATTGCGAACCGGAAACGCGCGGCTCGATTGGTCGCACACCTCGATTATTGCGGGTCAGGATAGTCTGTTCATATCGCCGCAAGCGCCGACCTCGTTCGCTTCACTGATCATTCCAGAATTTGGCTACTCGGGAAATCTGTGGGCCTGGACGCCACAGCTGCGCATTGAACACAGGTTCGATCTGACGGATAACCAGAACCTGCGAGTGCAGGCAGGGATTCTTGACAATCTTACTGGTGAACCTTCCTATGGTGTACGCCGTCCGGTGCAGGGCGGGGAGAGTTCCGGACTTCCAGCCTATGCAGTTCGGACCTCGTGGAACACCACCGTGGACGGAAGGCCACTCACACTCGGCGCAAGCGGATACTACTCGCGACAGAACTGGGGCTTCGATTGGAATGTCGACGGCTGGGCAACTGCAGCGGATTGGAACATTCCTCTTGCGCCGCGATTTGCGCTTTCCGGAGAAATTTATCGGGGACGAGCGCTCGGTGGAATTAGCGGCGGGATCGGGCAGTCGGTACTTTTTAGCGGTAATCCTTTAGATCCGACGACCGATTTTCGTGCGTTAAACTCACTCGGTGGCTGGTCCCAGCTCAAATTCATGGCCAAAGCAAAGTTGGAATTTAATGGGGCAATGGGAATCGATAACCCCTTCTCCCGCGATGTTCATTGGTTTCCATCGCCGGTCGGCTACTATCCCAATGCGCTGGCTGTGAACCGCAGCGCGATGGCGAACTTCGTTTACCGTCCGCGTTCTGATCTTCTGTTTTCTGGCGAATATCGGCATCTTAGAACAACGGCGATCGGCGGCATCAATAGTGCCGATCAAGTCAATTTGATGATGGGGGTGCTGTTCTGAGAAAGCGAAAGAGCAGATGGATCGAGTCGGTTTTACTTCCGGCGATGCTGGGTGGTGCGTTCCTGGCTCGGGGCGAGGATGTGACTGTTACCGCCCGGGTCAAAGTTGTGCAGCAGGAGAATCAGATCGAGGCCACTCACGCCGAGAACGTAGTTGTCTGGCTCAACCCAGTCGGTCCGACTTCAGAAGTCCACGCCGGCCCCAAACAGCCTCTGAGGCTTACTCAGCGCAACAAGAGTTTCGATCCACATGTGCTTGTGGTTCCGGTCGGATCGGTGGTGCAGTTTCCCAACCGGGATCCTTTTTTTCACAATGTCTTCTCGCTCTTTGAAGGCAAGCGTTTCGATCTGGGGCTTTATGAAGCCGGCAGCACTCGCAATGTCAGCTTCGACCGTCCCGGCGTTTCTTATATCTTCTGCAACATCCACGCGGAGATGAGCGCAGTTATCATCGCGCTCGATTCCCCCTACTACGGAATCTCAAACCGAAAGGGTGAGATCGTGATCCCCAACGTGCCGGCCGGTCGCTACATCATGAAAACCTGGTATGAGACAGCGCCCTCGGATGTGCTGGAAGCGATGAATCGCGAGGTCAACGTTACGGACAGCAGCGCGAGCCTCGGTATCTTACGGATTTCAGCCTCGGCTGCGGCCACTGCGGCGCACAAAAACAAATACGGCATGGACTACGAGCCTGCCACTCCCGACAGCCTCGGTTATGAACAGCATCCCTGACAAGACTTTTACAACCTCTTTAACACCCAGTGACAATTCGCGAAACCCGCTCTCCTAGCCTGAATCATTGTGGACGGGTACATGCTTCGGCCCGTTCCTGGTGGCAGGGTCCCGGGACCTTTAACATCCAGCCTTGCTTGCCTTCACTCCACCAGGAAAGAACCGGATCTCGTCCAGGATGACCGTTTCTTTCCCAGGAGAATTCCCATGTCTCTGCCAGAATTTTTGCGCCATCAGGCAGGCCGTTGTGTGCTCGCTGTAGTAGCCATTGCAACGCTCAGCGGATTCGCAGCAGCCCAAAAATACGAACAAAAAAACCTCGTCTCCGATATTCCCGGCTTGGCAAAAACGACCGACCCAAATCTCGTCAATGCCTGGGGACTCGATTTCAGTGGCGGCAGCCCTGCATGGATTGCCGACAACGGAACAGGCCTTTCCACGCTCTACACCGGCACCGGAAGCATTGTGCCCTTGGTGGTGAAAATTCCATCCGGTTCGGATGCTCAGTCGGCGCCGACCGGTCTGGTATTCAATGGAACTGGTAAATTTTTAGTGAAGTCGCATGATCTTTCCGGCAGCGCCATCTTCATTTTTGATAGCGAAGACGGCATCATCAGTGGCTGGAACCCAAACGTGAAGCCCACCAAGGCGGTCATCGCGGTCAACAACTCCGACAAAGAGGCCATTTACAAGGGTCTCGCAATTGGAACAGATGCTGATGGGAATTCATTTCTTTACGCAACGAATTTCCATAGCGGTTGGGTCGAGATGTATGACTCCAATTTCAAATGGGTGAAGAACTTCACCGATATGACTCTGCCTGCCGGTTATGCGCCGTTCGGAGCACGAGTTCTGAACGGAGTGCTCTATGTGACCTTCGCATTGCAGGACGAAAAGGCGGAAGACGATGTAGCCGGGGCCGGCCACGGCTTCGTCGATATCTTCGATCTCGCTGGAAACAAGATCAAGCGGCTAACGTCTCACGGTGCGCTCAATTCCCCTTGGGGCCTTGCGATTGCGCCAGCTAATTTCGGACAGTTCAGCAATGCTCTGTTGGTTGGGAACTTTGGCAATGGGCACATCAATGCATTCGATCCCATGACCGGGACTCCTCTCGGCCACATGATTCGTCCGAGCGGAGCTACTCTGGAAATTAACGGATTATGGGCCCTTCACTTCGGAAATGGAGCGGCGGCGGGTGCAACTAACACACTGCTCTTCACTGCCGGGCCTCAAGACGAATCGCACGGGCTCTTCGGAACAATCGCACTCCCCGGCAAATAATTCTCTCTCTCGCCTTAGGCAAGGCCAGCTTATACACGGCTGGCCTTCTTTTTTTCTCCGAGAACCAGCTCAACAAACCAAGCTATTTTGGGTCACACCTCGGTAACTTTACGTACCCCCAAACCATCTTCCCGGCAGCAGGTTTTCAATATAATTTTCTGGAAGCTGGGGTCGGTGTGGTTTTTTCACGCCTCACTCAGCTCTCCGGCGGGCACGAACTCCCATGGCGGCAATCGAAATCACAGGTTTAGAAAAAACGTACTCCGTCGGATTCTGGCGCAAACGGCCCAAAGTCGCTCTGCGGCCATTGAATCTAGCGGTCGAGGAGAGCGAAATCTTTGGTTTCCTGGGGCCGAATGGCGCGGGCAAAACCACAACTCTAAAAATTCTCATGGGTCTCGTGCTGCCCACGGCCGGGTCGGCGAAAATCCTCGGCATGGATCTGGACGATCCCCGCATGAAAGCGCAGATTGGTTTCCTGCCCGAGCAGCCTTACTTTTACGACTACCTTACCGGCCGCGAGTTGCTTCGGTACTATGGGCGCCTCTCGGGAGTTGATCCGGCACAGCTCAATGGCAAGGTCGAAACGGTGCTCGAGCGAGTTGGGTTGAAAGATGCGGGCGATGTGCAGTTACGCAAATTTTCCAAGGGCATGCTGCAGCGCGCGGGTATTGCGCAAGCGATCTTGCATGATCCTAAAGTCGTCTTCCTCGACGAACCGATGTCCGGCTTGGATCCCATGGGGCGCCGCGAAGTAAGAAACCTGATCGAGCAATTGAAGAGCGAGGGCAAGACGGTATTCTTTTCAACTCACATCTTGTCCGATGCAGAAGCGCTGTGCGACCGCGTGGCAATTATCCATCTCGGCGAACTGCGTGGCGTGGGCGCTGTGGCTGCGCTCACTTCCGGCGTGCACAGCAACGTCGAAATCGTGTGGGCGGGTAAATCTGTGCCCACTAACATCCAAAGTTTGGGGACTGAATACCACGTCGCCGGGGACGCAACCCGCGTCGTGGTTCCGGAAGAAAGTCAAGATTCGGTAATCGACGCCCTGCGGGCGGAACGAGTGCGCCTGATTTCGGTAACACCGGTCAGGGTGTCCCTGGAAGACTACTTCGTGGCGCAGCTGGGCAGCAGCAGCGCTGACCAGAGTTCGTGCCCTGGCGGCGAACACGGCAACACGAACCTGAGAAAACAAGCAGATTCTGACGGCTCTGCGAAGGCCCTCTCCTATTCGAGCAAAGCATGAACACTCGCATCTACCACATTGCAACCAATACGTTTCGCGAAGCGGTGCGTGACCGCGTACTGTACAACCTTATCGCCTTTGCGCTGCTATTGACGGGTGCGGCCGTGCTGGTCGGCCAAGTCTCAATCGAGATTGAGCGACTGGTCGTCGTCAACCTTGGGCTGACAGCTGTTTCGCTTTTCGGCATCGTTATCGCTATTTTGATCGGCATCGGCCTCGTTTCTAAGGAAATTGACAAGCGAACTCTTTACACGGTGTTGTCGCGTCCCGTCCAGCGATGGGAGTTCATCGCCGGCAAATTTTTCGGCCTGACTGGCACTTTGCTCGTGAATACGTTATTGATGTCGGTCGGCGTTTTCGGCGCACTGCTGCATGTGTCTCATCGGCTCGGAGCCGCAGATGTATCGGTGCTGATAGCGACCTACTTCATCGTCCTGCAGTTCGTTATTGTTGTCGCCCTTGCTCTATTCTTCTCATCTTTCTCTTCGCCATTGCTCTCGGCAGTGTTTTCGTTTTCGTTGTTCGTAATTGGGGCCTTTTCAGAAGACTTGCGTGGCTTCGCACATATGGCCCATGGCGTCACCCAATGGCTTGCGACAGGTGTGGCCTATTTAGTTCCTAATTTTTCTGCGCTGAATGTGATTAGCCGCGCGGCGCACGGGGAGGCTATCGCGGGCCAACTGATTGCGTTCAACACGCTTTACGCGCTCACCTACACTCTTGCGGTTTTGGCCGCGGCCACTCTGATCTTCGAACGGCGGAGCTTGAAGTGAAGCGTTCGGCGAAGATCCGTTTAGTTGCCGCCTGCTTGACGGTCGCTTGTCTGGCCAGCTCGGTCGTGGTCCTGCGACAGGTAGATACGGTACGCAGCGGCGCCACGTTGGATGACTTTCTCTATATCTCCTCGCCGAAACTGGTCAAGCGCCTGAGCTTGGGATATGAAGGATTATTGGCGGACATCTACTGGACCCGGGCTGTGCAGTACTACGGTGGAGTGCATCATGCGGGCGGAGGAAGTTTCAAGCAATTATGGCCGCTGCTGAATATCACCACGCAACTCGATCCGCACCTCATACCCGCTTATGAATACGGCGCGACATTCCTCACTGCAAAGCCGCCGGCCGGGCCCGGCATGCCACAACAGGCAATCGAGCTGATGCAGTACGGAATTCAAAAGAATCCCGACGACTGGCACCTTTACTACAATCTCGGCTTCATCTACTACATGGATCTGAAGGACTATCCGAAGGCTGCAGCGGTGTTCCAGCAAGGATCGGACAAGCCCCGCGCGCATCCTTTCTTGAAAGTGCTTGCCGCCCAATCGGCGCAGCGCGGAGGAGATGCACAGACGGCAGGACTTTTGTGGGAGACCATGTACGAGACCACCCGCGATAAGTACATTCGGGAAAACGCGGTGTGGCATTTACGCGCATTGAAAGTGGACCAGGACGTAACTAGGCTTGAGGAATTAGTCGGAGTATACCGTCAGAAATATGGCCGCCTTCCCACGAGCCTGATCGAGATGGTCAGGGCCGGACTCCTGCCTGGCGTCCCACTGGATCCTCTCGGGAACCCCTACAAGTTAGGTTTCGAAGGAAAGGTTTTGGTAATCGATCCGGAGAGCCTGCCGTTCATAGAAAAGGGCCTGCCGGAGGGCTACAGCGCAGTCACAGTCCCCAGAGCTCCTGCCGAGAAATAGCTCGCCAGCTTCGAATTCCGCCCAGCGGCAAACGAACCGAGAGCCGCTTTTTGGCGGAAGCGAGTGGGAGTCGAACCCACCATCGCTATCAGAGATAACGATCTGCGGTTTTGAAGATCACCAGATGGGTTCTGATCCGTTTGGAAAATTTCCTACTATACCTGATTCTTCAACCGCTTACCAAGGAATGCGTTCTGACGCATTCTGATCCGATGTGACTCGTTCTGAGCATAGAACTATCACGTTTTTATCACGGTGATCTTAGAAAACGATCTTAGAAAACATTTACCGGCGACGCCTCACGCAAGCTGCACTCATGCGCTTGCTCAAACACAGGCTCTTTTCATGCTGCAAAACGTCTGAGCTGGCGAAACGAGCGTAGTTGGCGATAAATCCATGTCACTATCACTCATCGACCTTAAAAAAGGCGAACGAAAAGGTAGAGTCGAGAACAGGCGCAGTGGCGTTAGTCTTCCGCTGGCGCAAGACGCGGCTTTCGCACGCGTTGCCTCAGTCCGGCTTGGCATGCTCTGTTTCCTGTTCGCCGGGTAGGGCGGTGGCGCGGCCCGGGCTTCGAATGATGCCGGCGTCTCCACCGCTCCCCCT
>Ga0075424_100002162_pt1 | contig 17791 bp, 18 predicted proteins | sample SoiMethybrSBSTD3_FD_75301 | JGI IMG/M metagenome (GOLD analysis project Ga0075424, IMG submission 75301) | Bulk soil microbial communities from a Populus tree surrounding site in Tennessee, USA - Soil MetaG P. TD hybrid SBSTD3 | ecosystem: Environmental > Terrestrial > Soil > Tree plantation...
TGGCTCCGAGCAGTGCGTCCATGTTGCCGACGCGACCCGCCGTGATCACGCTGAGCCGGTCGCTGGGCTCCGCCGACCCGGCGGCAGGAGCGTGTGGCGAGGCGGAACGTTCGACGATGGACATGGCGCGGGCTCCCGGTGGATGGGCGTAGAGCACTTCCTCTATGGAACCGCATGATTACCATCGCGCAGCGTCGCCGGTCATGTCGCACGATGGTGCTACGGCCGGCAACGACGCGGCCGTCACCCGTTCGGACTATGGACGCCGGCGCCCGATCCACCCTCGGCGGCAGACCATCCTCGTGGAGAAAGCGAGTACCGCCGCGAGTCTCGCTACTTCGGGGGTTTTGGGTGCGGCCCGGCGGTTCGGTCGGGCCGGCACCCGCGCCGAGCTTCTCCGCCTCCTGATGCTCCCGGACTTCGATCGCGCCGACCGGATCGGCGAGTTCTGGAGCTACCCAGAGAGCCGCAACTTCGCCGAGCTACTGACCGACTGCGGGGAGCATCCGACCTCGGGGCCGTGCTGGTCGGCGTGTTGCGAGAGGCCGGTCGCTGACCGAATAGCCCGTGTTGCGGAGGAGGACTCACGTTGAGATGAAGGGTCGACCCGCCATCTACCTGCGGCTTTCTGGTGGAGACGAGCGGACTCGAACCGCCGACCCCCTGCTTGCAAAGCAGGTGCTCTACCAGCTGAGCTACGTCCCCGAGGCTCCCATCATAGATATCGGCTGCTCGCTCGCTTGTCTTAGCCGGACAGCGCGACGGTCGTGGTCGTGGTCGGTGGCGGGATCGTGGTCGTGGTCGTAGTCGTGGTGGTGGTCGTGGTCGGGGGCGGGGTCGGTGTCGGCGTGACCCCGGGCAGTGGCTGTTCGATCATCCCCACGTCGGGAACGGCGTCCAGACACGTGCGCGTGCAGAGCCCGCCCGTAAAGCTCGAGTGCGTCGACCAGAAGTACGAGGTGCGGGTCGGCCCGATCGAGAGCACCCGCAGTGGGACCGTCACCATCGCGCCCCTCGAGCCGACCTTGGTCGTCCGGAGCGCGGTCACTACGATCTCCCGATCGCCCCGGCGGGCGCGGTACAGCGCCGCGATCAGCCGCCGTCCGTCGGACCGGACGACGGCGACGTAGTCGGCGGCCGGATCGCCCCTGGTGTCGAGCTGGACGACGAAGTTCCCGAGATCCCAGATCGAGCGGATGGTCCACGTGGCGAACGTCGACATCCGCCAGGTGGGCGCCCCCACGTGGTCGAACACGACCTCCTCCAGGTCCAGTTTCCCGCCCGTATCGTGGGGATCGACCTGGTCGGTGTGATCCGCGAGGACCGGAAGCGCGAACAGGGTCAGCGTCACCGCGGCCAGCGCGCCGATCCCGATCGAGCGACGCCTCAACCCTCGCTCCTCCGGCCGACGCCCGCGAACGCGACCGCCCCGACCCACACCGCGAGCGCGAGTCCGAGGACGACGAGGACCATGGGGAGCAGGTCGGCGCCGGCGGGCTCGCCGAGAGAGCGCAGGAGCGGCGCGTCCTCCCCCGCCCTCCATGCGACGACCGCCACCCCTGTGAGCGCGAGGTTGCGAACGAGCAGCACCCGGTAGTCCCGGGTGCCCGAGCCGGCGAAGCACCCGCACTCGAGACGTCGTCCCGACCGAACCCGCGCCAGCACGATCGCCCCGGAGAACCCCACGAGGGCGCCCATCGACAGGAGACCCGCCGACGACCCGAGCCCGGCGAGCGCGAGCGCCGCGATGCCGAGCTCGACGACGGGAACCCCGAACCCGGCGAGCCGCGTCGCCCCCGGCCGCAGACCGTACGACCCGAGCGTCCGCCCCCACGCGGCTCGGCGCGCGAGCTTGGCGACCGCCGCCGTCCCGAACGTCAGCGCCAGCGTGGCGGCCGCGAGCGGCCCGACCTCCGAGGGTGCATCGACCCTGCGGAGCTCGAGGACGGTCGCCACGAGCACGGCCGAGAGCGCGAGTGCGTTCGCGACCCGCCAGCGGGCCCTCGACGCCGAACGGTCGAGGCGTTCGACGAGCGCGGCCGCATCGTGTGGCGAACGCACACCGAACGCGAGGACCGGACCCAACCCGCGGGCCAGACCGAACGGCGCAAGCACCGCCGCCCCCAGCAGCGGCCGGCCACTCGCGAACGCGGCGACGGCCACGACAACGAACGTCCCGTGGCCGAGATAGGTGAGGAACCCGGGGCCGAGGCCGAGCCCGTACAGGAACGCCGCAACGTGCGGAGGGAAGAACGTGCGCCACCAGTCCGGCACCTGCCGCCGCAGCTGCGGCACCGGCACGGGCGCTCCCAGCTCGCGCGCGAGGTACAGCGTGGCCGCCGCCGCGACGAGCACGGCGCCCGGAACCCCCCACGGCGCGCCGAGCAGCGCGCCGGCCCCCGCCAGGAGCGACCCGACGATCGCGGCGGCCACGAAGGCGCCGATCGCGTGCAGGGCGAGTGAGATCCCCCATCGGCTCCGGCTTCCCCCGTGGACCACGGGGGTGATGGTCTCCACCATCGACAGGCCTCAGGGGCCGAACAGGCTCGAGATGCCCGCGACGACCGACGCGATGACGAGCGCGAGACCGAGCGGCTCGCTCAGCACCGGACGTTGAGCTCTCGGTACGTGATGCAGAAGACCTTGCGGGCCCGGGGGCAGTAGCCGCGCACCGCGGCGTCGCCGTTGATCCGCGTGTCGGACGTCGAACAGCAGTCCTGGATATGCCGAACCCGTCCGTTGCAGCAGCGGCTCCAGCCGCCGCCGTAGCGTGGGTTCCGCACGAACGGGAACCGCTCCGGCACCACGGCCTGACAGACCTTCCGCCGCGTCTGTCGTTCCGACAGATAGATCGCGCCATCGTCGTCGACCGGGTAGCCGAGTTGCGGATGCACCGGGAACCCGTAGGCGTCCGTCCTCGAGAGCGGTGAGAACGGGTGCGGGCAGGACTTGGTCGTGAACAGATGCCCGCAGATGTGGTGGGCTTCCGCCCGGTCGGGTTCGAGCGCGACCGCCACCATCGAGCCGCCGGCGATCGCGACGACCGTCCGTCCGAGCCTGCCGAGGAACGACCGTCGGCTCGTCCTACGCGCGAGCTCGGTCCCAGTTCGCGCGACCGCCCCCATCAGCCGACCCGGAGCTCCTCGGCCTGCATCGTTCGGCGGCGTGCGGTGTCGACCAGACCCTCGACCTGCTCGAGCGAGTTCACGGTCCCCTTGGACCGGACGACGCCGACCTCGTCGAGCACCACGACGAACGGAACGCCAGGGACGCGGTACGCGGTCTCGAGATCCGGATCGGAGACGAGCTGGAGCTCCAGCCCGCTCGCACGGGCGGCAGCGGGTAGCGACGGGGCGACCCGCTCGCAGATCGGGCAGGTTTCCGAGACGAACGCCACCAGCCGGCGCCGCCCCGGCCCGCCGATCACCCTCCGGGAGCCGTCGGGCGTTCGGACCGATCGAGCCTCGGGCGCCTCACCGAGCTCTGGGCCCTCGTCGTCGACCTCGAGCGCCCCGAGCGGGGCGAGGCGGAGCTGCAGCACGCCGATCTGGCGCGCGAGCGCGACCACGACGATCGCCAACACGGCGACCAGGATCCACAGGACGACGAAGGCGGCGGCCCACCATCCCGACACGCGGGTCAGCCCCGCTCTCGCGCCTTCGGCCCAGAGGGCCTCGGCGACTCGTCGGGGAGGTCATCGGACGGCGAGAACGAGCTCGGCGCGGTCCACTCGGGCTCGCCCTTCGCATCCAGGAACTGCATCACCGGCGTTCCGTCGGCCGTCAGCCCCATGATCGCGCGGAGCTCGCCCTCCTTGTTCAGCAGCCGCAGGATCGGCGACCCCTCCGCCGCCAGCCCGATCCTGGCGCGCACCTTGCCATCCTCGTCCTGCAACGAGATCGTCGGCGACCCCTGCTGCGCGAGCGAGTACACGAAACCGAGCTGGCCCTCCTTGTTGCGGAGCGCGAGCGTGGGCGAGCCCTCGGTGCCCAGACCGAACTTCGCACGGACCTTGCCGTTGCGATCCACCATCGCCATGCTCGCCGACCCGTCGGAGAACAACCCGAACGTGGCACGGACCTTGCCCTCGTCGTCGGCGATCGCCAGGCCGGCCGAGCCGTCGGGCTGCACCCCGAAGCGCGCGCGGAGCTTGTCGTCCGCGCCGTAGAACGACATGAACGGGAGATCCTCGTTCGAGACGCCGAACCGGGCGCGCACGCGCCCTTCCGAGTCCTCGATCTCGATCTCGCCCGCCCTGATGACCCGTTTGCGCATCCCGCAGCTCTCCTCGACCGGACGTCGGCCTGAGTCTAGGACGAGAGGCAGGCGCGATGCGCGTCCTGCATCGCCGAAGCGCGCGCGAGGCCCGAGATGTGAGAAACCGCCGCGACCCGAAGGTCACAGCGGTCTCTCATAGGTGACTCTAAGGACGCCCCTCGGGACGGTCAACCCGGCCCGCGCGGTCTTGTCACTCTTTCTCCAACACCTCCGTCCGCAGGGTGGCGGCCTCGAGTCGCCGGGGATCGGGTTCGACGCCGATCCCCGGTCCGTCGGGCACCGGCAGCGTCCCGTCGGGCGCCAGGACGAGCGGCTCGGTCAGGTCCTCGGCGAAGTACCGGGACGTCGCGCTGGTGTCCCCCGGAAGTCGGAAGTTCGGGAGGGCGGCCAACGCCAGGTTCGTCGAACGCCCGACCCCGGTCTCGAGCATCCCCCCGCACCACACCGGCACGTCGAGCTCGGATGCGACGTCGTGCACGCGCCTGGCCTCGAGCAACCCTCCGACGCGCCCCTGCTTGATGTTCACGATCCGGCACGCCCCGAGCTCGATCGCCGCCCGGGCGTCCGCGGCCGAGCGGATCGACTCGTCCAGGCAGATGTCGGTCCGGATCTCCCGCTGGAGCAGCGAGTGCTCCCACACATCCTCGTGGTGCAGCGGCTGCTCGATCATCAACAGCCCGAACGCGTCGAGCTGCTTGAACACGGCGATGTCCGCGAGCCGGTAGGCGGCGTTCGCGTCCACCGAGAGCAGGATCTCGGGGTTCGCCTCCCGGACCGCGCCGACGCGCTCGACATCGGTGCCCGGCTCGATCTTGAGCTTGATGCGGCGGTAGCCCTCGGCGAGGTAGCCCGCGACCTGCTCGAGCAACACGTCCGTCGAGGGGGCGATCCCGACCGAGACGCCGCACTCGACCCGGTCGCGGACCGCTCCCAGGTAGGAGGCGAGGGAGCGGCCCTGCGCTCGGAGCTCGGCGTCGAGCACCGCGTTCACGAGCGTGGCCTTGGCCATCGGGTGCCCACGGACGAACGAGAGGACCGAGGCGACGAGCTCGGCCTCGAGGTCCCCCGCGGCGAACAACGCGGGTGCGAGGAGGTCGCGGATCATCAGCCAGGCCCCCTCGTTCCACTCCTCGGAGAAGCTGGGCTCGACGTCGCTCACGCACTCCCCCCATCCGACCGCGTCGTCGGTCTCCACGCGGGCGAGGATGCAGACCTTCTCGGTGGACTCGCCGAAGCTCGTTCGGAACGGGCGGACCAGGGGGATCGCGATCAGGTGGAGCTCGATCGAACGGATCCGGGTCACCGGGGCACGTCCTCTGCCAGCGCGAACGCGTAGCTCGAGGCAGCGCGGTCGAACCCCGCCGCGATCATCCCAGCCGTGAGACAGGCCTCGATCGCCTCGGCCGACGCGTCGCGCCACGCCGACGCGCGAGCGGCATCGTCGCTCCGGAGCCTTGCGTAGTCGCTCGGGACCGCGACGAGCGCTCCGCGCTCCGACGGGGCACGGACCTCGCCCGGCCAGCCGCCATCGTCCTCGAGCGCCGCCTCGTGCGCGCCCACGTCCCTCGGGCCGGGTTCGCGACCGAGGTCCCACCGGACGGTGAACCGGTCGCTCCGCTCGCCGGCGTTCACCTCGTCGACCATCGCCCCGTAGTGGTTGCGGTCGAAGCGATCGGCCACGGCACCGAGCTTGTGCAGGTTGAAGTATCCGTTGCGGGCGACGAGGGGATCGAACGTCCACCGGACCTCGGCGATCCCCTGGTCGAGCGCCTGCGCGCGCTGCGCGAGCTTGAGCGCGTACCCGACCCCTCGATGACGTCGATCGGGCAGCGCGGCGAGCATGTGCGAGTGCGTGTGCAGCCCGTCCTCGGGATCCACCCCGGCCCACCCCAGGACGTACCCGATCGCCTCGTCGCCGTCGAACGCGCCGTACGGCACGTTCCCGCTGTCGGCGAGCGCGCGGAGCACCTCTCGCGGGAATGGCTCGGGGCCCGCCCACGTGGCATCCATGACCCGCAGGATGCGATCCGCGTCGTCGAGCTCGGCGAGCGGTCGGAGCTCGACGCCGGCGGCGCGAGCCGCATCGATCGCCAGCTGCCAGGGGTCGCGCTCCACGGCGCCGGAGTCTAGCCATCCCCCCGAACCGACACCCGGGGCGGCGCACGGTGGTCCACAACGCGAGAGGCCCGCGGCGGTCGCGGGCCCCTCGGCGGAACGTCTCCGGCTCGGCTACCCGCCCGTGGGGGGCGGCAGCTCCTGCCACTCGTCCTCGTCCAGGTCCCTGCCGCGCCGGCGTTTGAAGACGGCGACGACCGCCGCCACGATCGCCGCGATGAACGCGATCTTCATCAGCTTGCCGAAGAAGCCGCCCTTCTTCGTCTCCTCAGTTCCTTCGGACATCGCCGCCTCCTCCTCACCGGGTGGCTCGCCGGGTGGGCCTGGTTGGACTTGAACCAACGACCTCATCCTTATCAGGGATGCGCTCTAACCGAGCTGAGCTACAGGCCCGGGGGACGCTGCCAGGGCCTTCACCCGGCCCGACGGCAAGCGTACGCGTGGCTTCGAAAGGGTGTCAATCGTGCGCGCTACCTGCGTTCGGACAGCGTGACCTCGATGCCGCCGACGACGTCGGAAAGCAGGTTGTAGAGGAAGACGATGAAGACGTTGATCAGCGTCCACAGCACGACGAGTACGAGCCCGATCGACAGGCCGCGGGTGAAGAGCCACCCACCGTGGATCTCGAAGGACTGGTCCGCGAACAGGTCCCGGATCAGGCGCGTGAGGGAGTCGAGCGCGCCGATCGCCCCAAGGATCGTGTACAGGATCATCATCGCACCGATGATCACCACCATGACGCACAGATAGAACAGGAACGAGATCTTGAGCACCGACCATGGCTCGACCTTTCGCAGCACGACCCTGGTCTTGCGTGAGCGGGCGGGCGAGCGTTCGGTGCGTCCGCGCGCGGTGCTAGATCGAGCCTCCGCGGGCGGGGCAGGCGGGACGACGGTGGCCTGGTCGGCGGGATCTCTCACGGGTTCTGGCTCTTTTCTACGCGGCGGCAGGCCCCGCGGCAACCACGTGGGCTCGCCCGGGCGGTCCGAACACGAGCCGCGCGTGCACGGGCGAGACCACGCCGAGCGCAACAACCGCGACCACCCACGACGCCGTCCCGACGTCGTCCTGCACGAGCAGGCCCCCCACGGCCACGCCGACCCCGCACGAGGCCGTCAGCGCGTAGGCTGCGGCCGCTGGCAACCGGCGCCACAACCCGAACACGGTCACTAGACCGAGCGCGCTCGCGCCGACGATCGTCGCGACACCGGCGCCGGTCCACACGATGGGATTATCGGTCGAGGACGGCCACCGTGGATACCACGACCCCGCTCGAGCACGACCTGCGGATCATCTTCGCGATCCAGTCCCTGCGCGCGTTCGGTTACGGGTTCGCGAGCGTGGTCCTGGGCTCCTCGCTCGCCGACGGCGGCCTCTCCGACGGCCAGGTCGGGCTCGTGTTCGCCGCGATCCTCGCCGGCAACGCCCTGGTCTCGATCGCGATCGGTCTCGCCGCAGATCGCATCGGGCGACGGCGCGCGTACGTGCTTCTGCTGTTCGTGATGAGCGCGGCCGGCGTCGCGTACGCGCTCTCCGACTCCGTCGTGGTGCTCGTGCTCGTGGCGCTCACCGGCACCCTGTCGACCGACGCGAACGAATCGGGCCCGCTCACCTCGCTCGAACAGGCGATGCTGGGCGGAGCCCCGCCGGAGGTCCGCGCCCGAGTCTTCGGCCGGTACAACGCCATCGCCTACCTGGCAGGAGCCGTGGGGGCCCTCGCCGGGGGCGGTCCGGCGCTGATCCGCGAACGGATCCCGAACCTCCCGACCGACCAGCGCTGGCTCCTGGTGCTCACGCTCGCGGGAGCCGCGTGCGTCGCGCTCACGCGCCGGCTCTCGCCCGCGATCGACCGCCGGGCCGGACGGGTGACCGCGCCGTTGCACCGATCCCGTACGGAGGTGAGCCGGCTCGCGGCGCTGTTCGGTCTGGACGCCTTCGCCGGCGGGTTCGTCGTCTCGACGTTCCTGGTGTTCTGGTTCGGGCGGCGGTTCGGGGCCAGCGCGGAGCTCATGGGCCTGGCGCTGTTCTGTTCGGGTCTGCTCCAGGCACTCTCGTCGATCGCGTCGGGATGGCTCGCCACCCGGATCGGCCTGCTCCCGACGATGGTGTTTACCCACCTCCCGTCGAACGTCCTGCTGATCCTGATCCCGGTGATGCCGACGCTCGGCTCGGCGATCGCGATGCTGTTGCTGCGCTCGACCCTGTCGCAGATGGACGTCCCGGCTCGCCAGGCCTACGTCACCGCGCTGGTCGATCCCGAGGAACGCACCGCCGCGGCGGCGTTCACCAACACCGCGCGCTACGTGGCGCGTCCCTTCGGCGCGGCGGGCGCGGGCCTGCTGATGCAGTCGGTCGCGGTCGGTGCGCCGTTCGTGGTGGCGGGGGTCTTGAAGAGCCTCTACGACGTTCTGGTGTTCGCGCGGTTCCGGCGGGTGGTGCTCCCCGAGGAGCGTCGCGGAGGTCGAACGGAGACGGAGGGCACGGCCGAACCGCCGGGCTGATAGCTACTCGAGCTCGGCGGTGGCCATCACCGGCGCGAGCGCGACGACGGTCGCACCCTCCTCGACGCGCATCGTCCGAACGCCCTGCGAGGCGCGGCCGACGCGGCGGATGTCCGCGGCCGCGACCCTGATCACGATCCCGGAGGACGAGATCACGAACATGTCCTGGTCCTTCGACCCGACGAACGCGCCGGCCAGCAGGCCCGTCTTCTTCGTGAGCGTGTGGCCGATCACGCCCCTGCCTCCGCGCCCCTTCACCGGGTAGTCCTTGAGCGGCGTCCGCTTGCCGTACCCCTGGTGCGTGACGCTGATCAGCTCCTCGCCCTGCGATGCGACGCCGAGAACGATCACCTCGTCGTTCGGCGCCAGGCGCATCCCGATCACACCCGCGGTCTGCCGGCCCATCGGTCGCACGAGGCTCTCCTTGAACCGGATCGCCTGGCCCGTGCGCGAGACCAGGATCACGTCGTCCTTGCCGTCGGTCAAACGGACGTCGATCAGCTCGTCGCCGGGCCTCAGGTTGATCGCGGCGAGCCCGGTCCGCGGCGAGTCGTACTCGGGCAGCGTCGTCTTCTTCACCATCCCCTTGCGGGTGGCGAACAGGAGGTACCGGCCCCCCTCGTACTCCTTGAGGTCGATCACGGCCTGGACCTTCTCATCCCCCGTGATCGAGACCCCGGGCAGGTTCGCGGCGTAGGTCCCTCGCGCGGTCCGTCCGGACTCCGGCACCTCGTGGACCTTCACGCGGTAGACCTTCCCCTTGCTGGTGAAGAACAGGAGCCAGTTGTGCGTCGTCGTCGTGAAGACGTCGTTGATCACGTCCTCTTCCTTGAGGTTCGCGCCGCGGACCCCCCTGCCACCCCGCCCCTGCCGGCGGAAGTTCTCGATGGGCTGGCGCTTGACGTAGCCCGCGCGCGAGACGGTGATGACCACGTCCTCCTCGGCGATCAGGTCCTGCACGTCGAGGTCGCCCTCGTCCGCCTTGAGCTGCGTACGCCGGGGGTTCGCGAACTTCTTCTTGATCTCCAGCAGCTCGTCGGTGATGACGGCCCGGATCTTCTTCGGGTCCTTGAGCAGCGCCTTCAGGTGGCGGATCCGCGCCAGCAGGTCCTTGTGCTCCTGTTCGAGCTCCGTCCTGGCCAGCCGGGTGAGGCGTCGGAGCGGCATGTCCAGGATGTGGTTCGCCTGCACCTCGCTGAGCTTGAACTGCGACATCAGCTTGCCGCGCGCCTCCTCGGCGTCCTGCGAACCACGGATCACCTTGATGACCGCGTCGAGGTTGTCGAGCGCGATCAGCAGGCCCTTGACGATGTGGTCGCGTTCCTCGGCCTTCTTCAGCTCGTAGCGCGTGCGGCGGGTCACGACGTCGACCTGGTGGTCGACGTAGTAGCCGATCATCTCGGCGAGGTTCAGCGTTCGGGGCACGCCGTCGACGAGCGAGAGCATGATCACCCCGAAGGTGTCCTGCAGCTGCGTGTGCTTGTAGAGCTGGTTCAGGACGACCTGTGGGTTGGCCCCGCGCTTGAGCTCGACGACCAGGCGCATGCCCTCGCGTCCGCTCGAATGGTCCTTCACGTCCGCGACGTCCCTGAGCCGCCCACTGCGGACGAGGTCCGCGATCTTCTCGGCGAGCCGAGCCTTGTTGACCTGGTAGGGCAGCTCGGTCACGACGATCCGCTGGCGGCCGTTCGAGGCCTCCTCGATCGAACACACGCCCCGGACCTTGATCGAACCCCGGCCAGTCTCGTACGCCTCCTTGATCCCGTCGCGGCCCATGACGATGGCGCCGGTCGGGAAGTCCGGACCCTTGACGAACTTCATCAGGTCCCTCGGCTTGGCCTCGGGGTGCTCGATGAAGTGCACCACCGCGTCGATCACCTCTCCGAGGTTGTGGGGCGGGATGTTCGTCGCCATCCCGACCGCGATGCCGCCCGAGCCGTTCACGAGCAGGTTGGGAAAGCGCGCCGGGAGCACGACCGGCTGCTGCTCGTAGCCGTCGTAGTTGGGGACGAAGTCGACGGTCTCCGCCTCGATGTCGCGGAGCAGCTCGAGGGCGATCGGGGCGAGCCGTGCCTCGGTGTAGCGCTGCGCCGCCGGCGGGTCCCCGTCGACCGAACCGAAGTTCCCGTGACCGTCGACGATGGGGGCGCGCAGCGAGAAGTCCTGAGCCATCCGGACCAACGCGTCGTAGATCGCCAGGTCGCCGTGCGGGTGGTACTTGCTCATCACGCCGCCGACCACATTGGCCGACTTGCGGTACGGGCGGTCCGGACGAAGACCCTGCTCGAACATCGACCACAGGATCCGGCGATGGACCGGCTTCAGCCCGTCGCGGACGTCGGGCAGGGCGCGCCCCACGATGACGGACATCGAGTAGTCCAGGTACGAGATCTGGATCTGGTCCTCGAGCTGGACGTCCTCGACCCGCCCGCCGAGCATGGATTCCTGTGCCACCGACCCCTCCCCGATCGTCGGGCCTAGACGTCCAGGTTCTGCACGTCGGCCGCGTTGTCCTCGATCCACTCCTTGCGCGAGGCGACGTCCTCACCCATGAGGATGCCGAAGAGCCGGTCCGCCGTGGCCGCGTCCTCGAGCGTGACGCGCAACAACGTGCGCTGCTCCGGGTTCATCGTCGTCTCCCACAGCTGCGCCGCGTCCATCTCGCCCAGGCCCTTGAACCGCTGCGGCTCCAGCTTGCGTTGGCCGTCGACGTCCTTGCGATACGCGTCCCACTCGCGCTCCGTGTAGAAGTACAGCTCCTGCTTGCCCTCCTTCAGCAGGTACAGGGGGGGCTTGGCCAGGTACACGTAGCCGGCGTCGATCAGCTCGCGCATGTACCGGAACAGGAACGTCAGCAGCAGGGTCTGGATGTGCGCGCCGTCCACATCGGCGTCCGCCATCAGCACGATCTTGTGGTAGCGAGTCTTCGCGACGTCGAACTCCTCGTCCCCCACGCCCGTGCCGATCGCCGTGATCAGAGCCTGGATCTCGGCGTTCTCGAGGATCTTGTGGAGCCGCGACTTCTCGACGTTCAGGATCTTGCCGCGGATCGGAAGGATCGCCTGGGTCGCCGGGTCGCGGGCCTGTTTGGCCGAACCCCCAGCCGAGTCGCCCTCGACGATGAACAGCTCCGTGGCGCTCGGGTCGGTCAGCTGGCAGTCGGCCAGCTTGCCGGGTAGCCCGCCGCCCTCCAGGAACGACTTGCGCCGCGTCAGGTCGCGGGCCTGCTTGGCCGCGAGGCGCGCCTTCGCGGCCTGCGAGGACTTCGTGACGATTCGCTTCGCGTCGCCGGGATGCTCCTGGAGCCACGTCATCAGGTGCTCGTTCACGGTCGTCTCGACGAGCGAGCGCATCGTCGTGTTGCCGAGCTTGGTCTTGGTCTGGCCCTCGAACTGCGGCTCGCGCAGGCGGACGCTCACGATCGCGATCAGCCCCTCGCGCACGTCCTCGCCGAGAAGATTGTCCTCCTTCTCCTTCAGCAGTCCCTTCGTGCGCGCGTAGCGATTGATCACATTCGTGAGCGCCTTCTTGAGGCCCTCCTCGTGCATGCCGCCCTCGTGGGTGTTGATCGTGTTGGCGAAGGAGTGGATCGACTCCGAGTACCCGTTCGTCCATTGCAGGGCCACATCGGCCTCCGCCTCGGCCTCGCGAGCCTCCATGGAGATGGTCTTGGTGTGGATCGTCTCCTTCCCGGTGGCCAGGTGCTTCACGAAGTCCGCGAGGCCGCCCGACGCCTTGAACACCTGCTTCTCCGGCTTGCCCTCCCGCTCGTCGATCAGCTGGATCTCGACGCCCTTGGTCAGGAAGGCGTGCTCCTGCAGGCGCTCCGCGAGCATCCGGCTGTCGAACTCGACGCCCTCGACGAAGATCTCCGGGTCCGGCCAGAACGTGATGATCGTGCCCGTCTTGCGAGTCGCCTTGCCCTTGGTGAGCTTGGTGGTCGCCTTGCCGCGCGCGTAGGTCTGCGTCCACGAGCCACCCTCGCGCATCACCTGTACGACCAGCTTCTCCGACAGGGCGTTCACGACGGACACTCCCACGCCGTGGAGCCCACCCGAGATCCGGTACCCCTCCCCGCCGAACTTGCCCCCGGCGTTCAGAGTCGTGAGGACGACCTCGACGGCCGGCCGCCGGTCCTTGGCCTTGGGGATCGGCTTGATGGGGATGCCGCGGCCGTTGTCCTCGACCTCGACGCCGCCGCCCTTGAGCAGGCGGACCGTGATCCGGTCGCAGTGACCGGCCATCGCCTCGTCGATCGAGTTGTCGACCACCTCGTAGACGAGGTGGTGCAGACCCCTGCTCGATGTGGTGCCGATGTACATCCCGGGGCGGAGCCGAACGTGCTCGACGCCCTCGAGGACCTGGATATCCGCCGATCCGTACTGTCCGGGCTTGGTCGCCGCGGCCCGCTTGGTTGCCGTACTTGCCACTTCACCTCCGTCGTGGAACGCGGGCGCGCCGGACTCGAGACGACGCGTCTCGGGGGCCGACGGAACCGCGGTTGCTACCCCTAGATTCTACCAATCGAGGGTGACGCCGAGCGCGTTTCGCCACCCCATCCGGGGCGCTCGGCATGACCGCAAACGCCTTGCGCTACAAGCCTTTCCGCGGATCGGCACGCACGACCACCTGCACCTTCGCGACGCTCCCGGGGCCGATCGACGCCTGGGCTCGTTCGCGGATCTGTTCGGCCAGGAACCGCACCTGCGCGCCCCAGGGTCCGGTGGTCGCGGCGACCACCAGGACGCCGCGTTCGAGGCTCACCGGGGCGGACTCCGCGGCCAACCGGGGGCCCACCACCGAGGCCCAGTCGGACGCGAGCTGGCCGATCGGCATGCCCCGCGCGAACGTCCGCTCGCGCAGCAGGCCGTCGACCACGTCGCCGATCGTGGTTGCCTTCAGGGTCCGCTCGTCCTTGCGGTGCGCGAACCCCTTCGAGTGCGGCATCTCTCACGCCCCTCTGGCGGCGACCGTCCCGGCCGACACGTCGAGGACGAGCGACGAGGGTTCGGGTACGTGCGCGTCGTCGGCCACGCTGACGAAGACCTGTCCGCGGTCCGCGAGCCGTCCCCCGACCAGTCGCTGCCGTCGCGGGTCGAGCGCCGAGAAGGGGTCGTCCAGGAGCAGGACCGGCCGTTCGCGGACCTCGTCCGCGACGGCGCTCCCGAGCCCGAGCCGAAGGCACAGCGCCGCCGCCCAGGCCTCCCCGTGGCTCGCGAAGCTCCGGGCGCCGAGGTCCCGGACCCCCAGCGTCAGGTCGTCGCGATGGGGGCCGACCAGGGTGGTCCGCCGGATCAGCTCGTCGCTCCGGCGCTCGGCGAGCCGGCGTTCGAACGCCTCCTCGAGCGGCTCCCCGGTCACGTTCGGAGCGTACCCGCAGGCGAGGCCGTACCCGGCGAGGTGGCGGTACTCCTCCTCCGCCGGCGGGGCGAGCCGCGTCGCGGCCTCCGCGCGGAGCCGGATCAGCGCGCTCCCATTCTTGACCAGCTCGGCGTCCCAAGCCTCCATCCCGGTCGGTGAGCCGCGTCCCTCCCATTCCTTCAGCAACCGGTTGCGTTGTCGCAGCGTGCGTTCGTAGGCCGTCATCGCGGACTCCTTGAGCGGCCACAGCGAGCGGATCGCCTCGTCGAGGAAGTCGCGTCGCTTGGACGGATCCCCGATCACGATCACGAGATCGTCCGGACCGAAGTACACCGCGCGAACCTGCCGCCGCAGGTCCCGCTTGCGCCTCACGGTCGATCGGTTCACCTGGACGCGATTGGCGCCCCGTCCGGGAACCTCGACCTCGACCAGGACCTTGCCCGCCTCCTCGGTGAGGACCTCGCCGCGCGCGTACGCGGGGCCATCCGCATCACGGCGGACCACCGGTTCGGTGGACGACGTGCGCGGCGACTGGAGGAAGAACAGGAAGGCGATCCCCTCGAGCAGGTTGGTCTTGCCCTCGCCGTTGGGGCCCGCGACCGTGATCAGCGCGTCGGGGAGGTCGTCCAGGCGTGTCTCCGGGTGGTTGCGGAAGTCCCGGAGTTCGACCCACGCGAGCCGCACCCCGTCGTCAACCGACCGGCGTCGGCAGCCTCACCGGCATCACGAGGTACGTGAACTCGTCCGACTCGCCGCGGACGATCCCCGGCTTCAGCCCGTCCCGCACCTCGAGCCGAACGGACTCGCCCGACGCGGCGGCCAGACCGTCGGCGAGGTAGCTCGGGTTGAACGCCGCCGTGAGGTCCTCACCCTCGTACCGGGCTTCCACCGCCTCGACCGCTTGACCCAGATCCGGCGACGACGACGAGAGCTTCACGCCGAGCGCGTTGAACTCGAGCCGCACCGGCGAGGTGTCGCGAGCGAGCAGCCCGACCCGGCGCACCGCGTCGATCAGCTGCTGCCGCGAGACCGTGAGGCGGCTCTCGTACTGCTCGGGCAGGAGCTGGCGGTAGTTCGGGAACTCGCCTTCGATCAGCCGCGACGTGAGCATCAGCGGCCCGACCTGAAACGAGACCTGGCTTTCGTCCACGAACACCTCGACCTCGCCCTTCTCGACGGCCTGCGCCGCGCGGCCGGCCTCCGACAGCGCGCGCTCGGGGACGATCGCTCGCGCCTCGCCCGCGGCCGTCGCCACGAGGTCCCGAACGGCGAGCCGGTACGAGTCTGTCGCGACCAGCGTCACACCCTCGCGGCTCACCTCGAGCAGGATCCCCGTCAGCACGGGCCTGGCCTCGTCGCGCGATGCCGCCCTGGCCACCTGCCCGACCGCCTCCGCGAACCGGGGTGCCTCCGCGACGATCCGCGTCCCCGACGGTGGCTGCAGCGCGGGGAAGTCCTCGGCCGGCAGCAGCCGAAGGGAACCCTCGTACGCCGCGCAACGGATCCGGGCCTGCGACTGATCGGTCTCGAACTCGACCGGAGCATCCGACAGGCTCTTCACCGTGTCCGCGAGCAACCGCGCGGGGACGAGCGAGATACCCGGCTCCCCCACCTGCACGTCGATCGACAGCCGGGCCGAGACCTCCAGATCCGTCGTGGTGAGCGTCAGCGCGCCCTCGGGCGACGCCTCGATCAGCACCCCGGTGAGGGCCGGGATCCCCGGCCTCGACGAGACGCCGCGTTGCACCGTCTGCAGCGCCTCCGACAGCGCGTCGCGATCACACCGGAACTTCACGTGTGCACCTCCTGACTGCTTCTTGGTTCATCTCTTACTTCCTTTAGTAGCAGTAGGGGCTGGGGAAAACGGGGATAGCAGCCCGTTCTCCGAGCGTAGCGGGCCCGTGAGACATGTGGACCGGCTGTGGGTATCGGTGGACCCGTTCGAGCTCCGCCCGGTTCCGTCCCCGGTGCCTCCCCTGTTCCCCACAGGGCCGTCCCCACGGCCGGGGAGGGCGCTCATCCCGCCCGGGCCCGGCCGCGGATGATGCGGGACAGATCCTGGACCTGGCGGTAGGTGGCCGTCCGGGCGCGCATGTCCTTCTCGACCTTCAAGATGCCGTGGCGGGCCGTCGTGTGGTCACGCCCGCCGAACGTCTCGCCGATCTTGACCAGGGACTGCCCGCTGCACTCGCGCATCAGGTACATCGCGACGTGACGGGCCGTCGTCAGCGGCCGGGATCGGTTCGGCGAGATCAGGTCCTGGACCGACAGGCCGAAGTAGCGAGCGCTCTCCTCCAAGATCAGGTCCGGCGGGATCTCGGCCTCGGCCTGGGGCAGCAGGTCCTCGAGCGCCTGCTCCGCGAGCTCGCTGGTGATCGGTTGCCCGGTGAGGTCGCCCCACGCCACCACCCGCACGAGCGCACCCTCGAGCTCGCGGATGTTCTGATCGAACGTGTTGGCGATGAACTCGATCACGTCGTCGGGGACGTGCAGCTCGTCGCGCTGCGCCTTCAGCTGCAGGATCGCGATGCGGGTCTCCAGGTCGGGTGGCTGCACGTCGACGCACAGGCCGAGTCGGAACCGCGATTGGAGGCGTTCCTCCATGCCGAGCTCCTGTGGCGGGCGGTCCGACGCGATCACGATCTGGCGGTCCTTCTGGTGCAGCGCGTTGAACGTGTGGAAGAACTCGGTCTGGGTCTCCTCGCGCTTGGCGAGGAACTGGATGTCGTCGACCAGCAGCACGTCGATGTCGCGGTACCGCGCGGCAAACTGGTAGCCCTGGCGTTCGCGCACCGCCTTGATGAACTCGGCCATGAAGCTCTCGCTCGTCACGTACTTCACGCGCAGACGCGGGGACAACCCGAACATCTGATGCCCGATCGCGACGAGCAGGTGGGTCTTGCCGAGCCCCACGCCGCCGTAGATGAACAGCGGGTTGTAGGCCTTGGACGGCGGCGTGTCGGCGACCGCCATCGCGGCCGCGTGCGCGAACCGGTTCGACGGTCCTGCGACGAAGGTCTCGAAGGTGTAGTTCGGGAAGGGCAGGCCCGGGGCGCCGAACGGAGCGCGCTCCGCCATCGGCTTGTGTTCGGGCGGATCCGGCGGTTCACGTTGCGGTGCAACCTCTTCGGGGGGTGCCGAATCCAGCTCGATCGAGACGGGAAGACCGACCGCCTCGGCGGCCGCGTCGCGGATCAACCCGACGTAGTGCTTGGCGAGCCAGTCGCGCACGTACTCGGAGGGTGCGACGACCTCGAGCACCCCGTCGTGCAGGCTCGTGGCGCGAACGCCCCCGAACCACATCGAGAACGAGCTCTCGGAGAGCTCTTCCTGTGCGCGTTCGACGACGTGCGCCCAGGTCCGTTCGGCGGCCTCCTCGAACGATGCGATCGCCATAGCTATCCACAGCGCCTTTCCACAGTTGTGGAAACTCTTGGGGGAAGAGATGGCGTCACGCGGTGAGGATCGACGCCCCCGGGGAACGAGGCCGGACTATAGCACCGCGGTTTTCCCCATCGCCGCGTCGAAGGGGCCTC
>Ga0075424_100002164_pt1 | contig 17785 bp, 19 predicted proteins | sample SoiMethybrSBSTD3_FD_75301 | JGI IMG/M metagenome (GOLD analysis project Ga0075424, IMG submission 75301) | Bulk soil microbial communities from a Populus tree surrounding site in Tennessee, USA - Soil MetaG P. TD hybrid SBSTD3 | ecosystem: Environmental > Terrestrial > Soil > Tree plantation...
GAGCGCGGTATAGACGATGTGGTTCACGACGCCGAGCGACTTGTCCTGCGCGGTAACGTGCCAGGCCGTCCACACGCGCTCCAGCTCGCGGCGCGTGCCGATGAGGTAGTGGAACCGCGGATCCAGATGCTTCTGCTTCGCGTAGGCGCGGACTGCGCGCGGCGTGTCGCCCTTCGGGTCGACGCTCACCGCGAGCACGTCGACGTTCGCCTTCGGGCCGCTCGTGCGCAGCACCGTGTTCAGGTTCGACGCGATCAGCGGGCACACGTCCGGGCAGTGCGTGTACAGGAACGTTACGAGCACGTACCGGCCTTTGCGTGAGGCGAGCGTGTAACGGCGCCCGTACGCGTCCTTCAAGGACAGAGGGTCTGCACGATGCGGCGGGACGAGCTCCGTCCCCGCGAACGTGCGCGTCGTCGTCGGCGGGCCCTCGACGAGCTTCGGCTCCGAGCTGCCGCAGCCGGCAAGGAGGAGCAGGGCGGCGAGGGGAAGGACGCGGCGCACGACGCAACGCTAGCGCGAGACGCCGGGCGGGCTTTAGAGGCTTGATGTGAAACGGGCGCACCCCTGGCTGGTGGCTCAGACACGGCGCATCTCGTCCGGGTCGGGCTTGAACGTAGGCACTGCTATGTCCTGCGCCCGCCCCGGGCGAGCTGCTTGGTCTGAGCCATCCCCAGGGGCACGCAGTTCCACATCAAGCCTCTGGCTCGCGCTCACCTCGAGCCAGCGCTATGCGACGCCGTTGCTCGAGCCGACGCGCTCCACGACGACCTGCGGGATGCGTGCGCGCGGCGACAGCCGCAGGCACATGCGCACGATCTCGGCGCAGTCCTCGGGGCGGATCATCTCTTCGCCCTGGAGCCCCGACCACTCGGCCATCGGCGTGTCGACGAAGCCGGGGCAGATCGCGATCGCACGGACGCCGGCGCCGTCGAGCTCCGCGTTCTGCGAGCGCGTGAGCGCGATCACGGCCGCCTTGGTCGCGCCGTACACCGTCAGGCCCGGCGTCGGCGCCGTGCCGGCGAGCGACGCGAGGTTGACGATCCAGCCGCGGGAGCGCTTCAGGTGCGGGATCGCCTCGCGCGTGACGAGCAGGAGGCCCCGCAGGTTGACACCGAGCTGCAGGTCGACGTGCTTCGCCTGGAGCGTCTCGACCGTGCCGGCGATCCCGAGCCCCGCCGAGTTCACGAGCACGTCGAGGCCGCCGAAGCGCTCGGCGTGGTCGGCGACGACGCGCACGCAGTCGTCTTCCTTGCTCAGGTCTGCAGCGACCGCGTGCGCGCCCAGCTCCGCGCCCGCCGCCTGGATCTTCTCCGGCCGGCGTGAGGCGACCGTGAGCTCGAAGCCCTCCTCCCGGAGCATGCGCGCGATCGCGAGCCCGATGCCCGATGACCCGCCCGTGACCAGTGCGCTCGGCATGCAGTCGACCCTAGAGGATTGATTCCTAGCTCGTGTGCCCGTGGAGGGCATGCACCAGCCGCGATGCGCCGCGTGCAGGCCTCCATCCACGGGTGCTCCAGCTGGGAATCGATCCTCTCAGAGGAGTTGCGCCGCGGGCGGTGAATCCGACGCCCGTACGACGTTCCTCTCCCTGTGACGGCGGCTCCCCGGAGCCGCCGTCGCGTCTCCAAGATCTAAGGTGCGGTCGTGAAGCTGACCGACCTGGCAACGGCGGGCGGGTGCGCCGCGAAGTACTCGGCGGCCCGGCTCGAAGAGCTGCTCCGGGGGTTCGTCCCGGCGGAAGCCGAGAACCTTCTCGTCGGCCTGGACCCCGCCGACGACGCGGCCGTCTACCGCCTCGACGACGATCGCGCCCTCGTCTTCACGATCGACTTCTTTCCACCGATCGTCGACGACCCCGACGACTTCGGGGCGATCGCCGCGACGAATGCCCTCAACGACGTGTTCGCGATGGGCGGCGCGCCCCTGCTGGCGCTCTCGGTCGCGGCGCTGCCCGAGGAGCTGCCGACGGAGACGGTGCGGGCGATCTTCGACGGCGCCGACCGGCAGGTGCGCGCGGCCGGCGCGATCCTCGCCGGCGGGCATACGATCCGCGACGCCGAACCGAAGTACGGTCTCGCAGTCGTCGGCACGGTCTCGCCGGACGGCGTCTGGCCGAAGGCGGGCGCGCGGCCCGGCGACGCGCTCTACCTGACGAAGCCGCTCGGCACAGCGCTCGTCCTCGGCGGCGCGAAGCGCGGACTTGCCGACGCGGCGGAGGCCGTGCGGTGGATGCGAACGCTGAACCGCGACGCCGCCGACGTCCTCAGGAAGCTCGGCCCGAGCGCGGTCACCGACGTGACCGGGTTCGGTCTCCTCGGGCACGCGCACGAGATGGCGAGCCGCAGCGGTGTGCGCATCCGCATCGAGGCAGAGCGGCTGCCGGCGCTCGACGGCGCGCTCGACGCGGCCCGGGCGGGCGTCTCGACGGCCGGAACCCGCAACAACCGCGCGTACGCCCCGGTCGAGACGGATGCCGTTGCTCCAGAGCTGGTCGAGCTCGCCTACGACCCGCAGACCGCCGGTGGGCTGCTCGTCTCGCTCCCCCGCGAGAGGGGCCCGGCGCTCGAGGCCGAGTTCGCGCGGGCCGGGCTGTTCCTGGCGCGGATCGGCGAAGTCACAGAGGGCCGGGGAACCGAGCTCGGGTAGGAGGGTTCAGCGGAATGCCGTTCGTCGCCGGGGCGTCCAGCGCGTTCCGGCGGCACAACCTGTATTTCGCTGAGCCCTCCTGGGGCTACAGTGCGGCGGTGGACGCCAGCGCGCCGGCCCTCGCCCGCCTCCGCGGTTTCGCGCTCTCGGCCAAGGCGCTGCGCCTGCTGACGCTCGTCAACGCGGCGATGCTCGTCTTGATCGTCGCGACGGGCGCGACCGTGCGGCTCACCGGCTCCGGCCTCGGTTGCGAGCACTGGCCCGGCTGTCAGCCGCACCACTTCGAGCCGAAGAGCTTCCACTCGTACATCGAGTTCTCGAACCGCGTGTTCGCGTTCCTGACGATCCTCTGCACGCTCGCGACGTGGATCTTCGCGCGCGGGTACCGGCGCCTCGCGTTCCTCGTCTTCTTCGGGACGCTGCTGCAGGCGCCGCTCGGCGCGCTCACGGTGCATTTCGGGCTCAATCCGTGGCTTGTGCTCTCGCACTTCCTGCTCTCGATCGTCGTGCTGACGCTTGGCGTGATGCTCGCGCTCGAGGTGCGCGGGCGAGTGCGCACGCGCCTTCCCGCCTGGGTGCCGCGCGCCGGCCTGCTGGTCGGCGCCGCCGGCGCGGTGCTGCTGCTCAGCGGGACGTTCGCGACCGCCGCCGGCCCGCATCCCGGCAGCACCGTCGTGCACCGCTTGTGGTCGTTCCAGCCCGCCGTCTACTGGCACGTGCGCGCGACTGCCGTCTTCGGGATCGCGTTCGCAGCCGTGCTGGTGTGGCTCGTGCGTCATCGCGCTCCTCAGGTGCGCGAGGCGTACGTGCTGCTCGGGCTCCTGGCTGTGCAGATGGCGATCGGCGAGACGCAGTACCGCACGCACCTGCCCTGGTGGCTCGTGCTCGTGCACGTGACGGTCGCCGCCACCGTCTGGGCGGCGCTGACGACCTTCGTCTACAGCCTCTGGCGGCCACGTAGGATGGCTTGATGGCGGACGAGCTCCGCATCGACTCCCAGCCGGCGCTCGAACGGCCCGTGCTGATTGCAGCGTTCCGTGGCTGGAACGACGGTGGTCAGGGCGCGTCGCTCGCCGGCGCGTACCTCGCGCGAGCGTGGTCAGCGATCGAGTTCGCGTCGATCGACCCGGAGAACTTCTACGACTTCCAGGCGACGCGCCCGATGGTGTCGCTCGTCGAGGGATACACGCGCCGGATCGAATGGCCCGAGAACTCGTTCATGTATGCACCGTTGCCGGGCGGCGGCCGCGACTCGATCATCCTGCTCGGGGTCGAGCCGAACCTCCGCTGGCGCAGCTTCTGCGACTACGTCACGCAGCTCGCGCAGCAGTTCAAGGTGGAGCTCGTCGTCACGCTCGGCTCGCTGCTCGCCGACGTTCCGCACACGCGCCCGGCGCCGGTGACCGGCAGCGCGACTGACCCCGAGCTGATCGAGCGCCTCGGCCTGCAGGCGTCGCGGTACGAAGGGCCGACGGGCGTCGTCGGCGTGCTGCACGACGCGTGCGGCCGCGCCGGGATCGCTTCCGCGAGCCTGTGGGCAGCGGTCCCGCACTACGTCTCGCTGACCCCGTCGCCGCGGGCTGCGAAGGCGCTCGTCGACCGCCTCGGGTCGCTGCTCGGGGCGGACGTCGACACGACGGAGCTCGACGAGGCCGCGAACGCCTACGCCCAGCAGGTGAGCGAGGCGGTCTCCGCCGACGAGGAGACCTCCGTGTACGTCCAGGAGCTCGAGCGGCGGGTCGACGAGCTCGCCGAGGAGGCGGACATCCCGTCGGGCGATGCCATCGCCGCGGAGCTGACGCGCTACCTCCGCCAGCGTGACAAGGACAAGGGCGACGACGACGTCGCCCGAGAGCAGTGACCTCTAACCAAAGGTGAACGAGTACGCCTGCACGCCGGGCGTGAAGCGCAGCTCGAGGAGAGCGTTCGAGGCGAGCTCGTTCGACGAGCGGATGGTGTAAAGCCGCTCGGCGTCGACGCGGATCGTCTTCGTCTTCTTCCCGTCGACGAACGCCTGCACCGTTCCGTGGCCGCCGAGGACGATGTAGACGTCCTTCGCCTGGAACTCGAGCCGGAGCCGCGCGTCCGGCCCCGCGACCACCTTCTGCGCGCCGACAGTCCAGCTCCCGTCGTACGAGAATGCGTTCGCGAACAACCGCTTCGCGAAGACGTACCGCGTCGCCACGTCCGGCACGATCTTCGAGCCCGTGTAGTTGACGAGTCGCTCGTACCCGAGGTACGTCTCCGGCGTGATCGCCTCCGTGGGCGTCACGTCGGGCAGCTGTCGCGCGCGCTTCCCGTGCACCGAGAGGAGCATGCGGATGAGGTTCTCCGTCTTCGGGTACTCGCCCTCGCCGAAGCTCGTGTGGCGTACGTGCCCGTTGCGGTCGATCAGGTACTCGGCGGGCCAGTACTGGTTCGCGTAGTTGTCCCAGGTCTTGAAGCGGTTGTCCTGCATCACCGGGTACCTGATCCCGAGGCGTTTCACCGCGGCCTGCACGTTCGACGTCACGTGCTCGAACGCGAACTCCGGCGTGTGCACGCCGATGATCACGAGCCCTTTCTTCCGGTACGCGGCATCCCACGCCTCGAGATGCGGCAGCGTCCGCAGGCAGTTGATGCACGAGTACGTCCAGAAGTCGATCAGCACGACCTTTCCGCGCAGCTGGCGCAGCGTGAGCGGCCGCGAGTTGATCCAGGCGCCGTCGGCGTGCAGCGGCGGTGCGGTCCCGTAGTCGGGCAGCCCGTCCGAATGCGCCTTCACGGTGAGCGCCTCACCGCCGCCGCGCACCTTCGCCAGCTCGCGCGTCGCGGACGAGCTCGACTCGATCTTCTTCTGCAGGTAGGTCGTGTAGCCCGGCGTCAGCTGGGCGAGGTGGTCGTCCAGGTGGAAGACGAGGGCGAGCGCGACGAGTGCGATCGCCACTCCCGAGGCCATGCGCACCTGGTCCGCGTGCGAGCGGATGCGTGCCGCCGCCTCGCGGCCGCCGCGCGCGATCACGAGCATCGGGATTGCGGCGCCGATCGCGTAGGCGAGCGTGGCGGCGATCGTCCGTCCGCCGAAGTTCTCGCGCGCGGCGGCGGTCGTGATGGCGGCGAGGAACGGGCCGGCGCACGGGACGAACACGAGCCCGAGCGCGGCGCCGAGGAAGAACCCGCCGCCCGCGTTCGCGGGCCGCAGCCGCGAGAAGAACGCGAGATACCGCTCGAGCAGCTGCCCTGCCTGCGGCAGCAGAAGGACAACCGCCATCACGAAGAGCGCGACGATCGCGAGGTTGCGCAGCAGGTCCTGGGGCAAGCCGAGCTGGCGGAGCAGCCACGACGCGAAGAGCGTGAAGAAGCTGAAGCTGAGGACGAGGCCGGCGACGATGCGAAGCGGCTTGCGGCCGGACGCGCCCCCCGCGAGCAGCACGGGGAGCACCGGTAGGACGCAGGGCGAGATCGCCGTCACGAGCCCGGCCAGGCCCCCGATGAGGAGCAGGAGCAGCACGCGCTTCGGCCCTAGCTTGCCGCCCCGCGCGTTGAGCGGAGATTACGGTTCATGACACCGTCCAATTCGCGCTCCGGCGCGCGACGGTTCGAGCCGTGGGCTACGCGGCGTCTTGGGCAGCGGCGTCCGGCTCCGGCTCGGACGCGGGCGCGACCTCGGGACCAGTCTCGCCGCCGTCCTCGGGAGATGCCTCCCCCGCCGCGGCCTTCTTCCGCCGCCGCCTGCGCCTCTTCGCCGGCTTCTCCTCGCCCTCGGCGGGCTCGTCCGGCTGTTGCTCCGGAGTCTGCTGTTCGGCCGACTGCCCCGTCGCGGCCACCGTCGCCTCGGCGCCGGCCGCGCCCTTCTTCTTCCGCCGCCGCCGGCGGCGTGCCCGCGACGGGCCGGTCTTCGGCTGCGGCAGGCTCTCGGCGATCCAGCCTGCGACCTCCTGGATCGAGCCGAGCCGCTCGCGCGCCGCCTCGAGCAGCTGATTCGCGCGGGGCGTGTATCCCTCCGCCGAGGCGAGCAGGGCCGCGCCGACCTCCTTCGGCATCTCGAGCGCCGCGTTCACGAGCTTCGCCGCGTTCTCCTCGTGGCGGTGGCCGCGCGAGTTCGCGAGCGCGCCGAGCAGGCGCTTCGCGTCCGGATACTCCTGCGAGGCCTTCCGGTCGAGCTGCTTGCGCACCGCGTGCGAGAGCCGCCACGTCCAGCGCGCGAGGATCTGATCCGGGGCGTCCGGCTTCGAGTCCGCGATCGCGCGCAGGAGGATGCGGACGCCGGCCGCACGATCTTTCTCCCACGGCGGTGCCTGCGCGACGAGCGTGACGAGGTCGTCGAAGTCGGCGCGCTCGACGCGCATCGAGACGCGGTCGGCGAGCGCGATCAGCCGCAGCCGACGGTTCGGGTTCTGCGCTGCGCACGTCGACAGGAACTTCTCCATCGCCCGCTTCGACGCGCCGCGCGCGGTCAGCTTCTCGACGAACGCCTGCCGCTCGTCGAAGCGGAGCTGCCGCCCTGCGATCTCGCCCCAGAACTCCTGCTCGTCCTCGTCGAGGAACTTCGGGTCGACGCGCTGCCACTCGCGCGCGATCACCATCTTGCGGCGCAGCACGTCGGGCGTGACCGGGACGAGCCACGAAGCAGGCGTCAGCTTGCGCCTCGCCCGACGCTGCTGGCGGCGTCGCGGCGCAGGCGTCACACGGGCGCCCTCGCGATAGAAGTCCGCGTCGAGCAGCGAGTGGAGCGAGACGACGCGCTCGTTGTGCGTCGCGCCCTTCGGCGTGAAGTCGACGACGATGCCCGCCTCCTTGCGCGGATGGATACGCATGATCCGGCCGATGCGCTGCTGATAGACGCGCTTCGACGCCGTCGGCGCGAGGTGCATGACGACCGTCGCGCGCGGCGAGTTCCAGCCCTCCGCGAGCAGCATCGCGTTGATCAGCACGTCGATCTCCGCGCGCTCGTACGAAGCGAGGATCTCGGCGAGCTTCACCGGCGGCGTCCGGCCGGAGACGGCTTCGGCCTTGATGCCCGCCGCGCGGAATGCGGTCGCGAGGTTGTACGCGTGGTCGACGCCCGCGGCGTAGACGATGCCGGGCGCGTCGCCGAAGCGCTCGCGGTAGAGCGTCGCGGCGGCCATGTTCAGCGCCTCGTGGTCGAGGGCCTGCGCCAGTGCGCGCTCCTCGAAGTCGCCGCCCACGATCGGCACCTGGTTGATCGCGGCGACGGGCGGGACGCGCAGGCAGCGGAGCGGCGCGATCAGCCCGCGCCGGGCGGCATCGGTCAGTGGAAGATCGTCGACCGAGGCCGGGAAGACGTCGGAGACCTGTTTCGCGATCAGCTCCTCCGTCGCCGTCATGCCGACGTAGATGGGCTCGCTCAGGCGGCGGATCGCGGTCGAGGTCTTTTCACCGAGCGCGGTGTGCGCCTCGTCGCAGATCACGAGCTGGTAGGCGTCGTGCGCGACCTCGCCGACATGGCGCGCGAACCACGCGTACGTCTGGATCGTGATCGGGTTCGGCCGTCGCGGCGCCGTGTGCCCTTCCAGGATCGCCTCGTGGAGGCGGTCGCCGTAACCGTGCTCGGTGAGCTCGCGCCGGAACTGGTCGACGAGCAGCCGGCGGTGCGTGAGGATCAGGACGCCTTCGGTGCGCGCCGCCTCCACGAAGCCGGCTGCGGCGATCGTCTTGCCCGATGCGGTCGGGTGCCGGAAGCGGTAGCGGCGGACCGCGCCCGGATCGTCCTGCACCGGCGGCTCAGCGGCGTCGTCCTCGCCCGCAGCATCCGAGGCGAGCTCGAGCTCGTCGTCCGCCTCGTCGTCCTCGTCGGCGACGTCTTCGGCGTTCCCGTTCCCGTTGCCGTTCTCGGCGCTCTTCTGCGTCGCGGCGATCAGCTCGGTGAGCATGCCCGCGAGCGCGTCGACCTGGTGGCGGCGGAGCTCGGTGCCCGAGGCCAGCCGTGGCGGCTTCTCCGACAGCACCCGCTCGAGCCCGAGCAGCAGCGCGTACTTGACGCGCCACCCGGACGACGGCGCCTCGACGCCCGCCTCGATCTCTGTCAGCGCGTCGTCGAGCGCGCGCCTACGCGCCGTGCCCGGCGCGAGCACGACGGTTGGATCCTCGTCGGGCCGGATGAACGGCTCGCCGGACCATGCTTCGGCTCGGAGGGCGCCTGCTCTGAGAGCCAACGCCTCCTCCGACTCGATCGGAGAGTGCGTAATGGTTTCTGCCAATGCGTGCGGCGACGCCTGCCGCGTCGCCTCCTCAAAGGACGCGCTCGCGGCTCAACCCCTTCGCGTAGCGCTGGATACAGGATACCCGATCAGCCGGCCGGCTGCTGGGATCCGCTCTCTTCCTGCCAGCGTTCCTCGTCGTGGAGCCAATGCCCGCTCACGATCTCGATCGGCGCCAGCTCGAGCGCGGCGATCTCGTCCTCGATCACCGCCCGCGCCTTCTCGAGCTCGAGCGACGAGTCCGCGTAGACATAGACCGTGCCGCCCTCGTCGCTTGCAACGATCCGGTGCCGCTCCAGGTCCTTCGCAAGCTCGTGGGCGTCGGAGAGCCCGAGGCGACCGAGCAGCCCGCCCGTCCCTTCCTCTCCGAGCTCGATTCTCAGCCGCCAGTCATCGCGGGCCATGGACCAGCAAAATACCCGGGCGTGGAGATGCCGAGCGACGACTGGATGCGGCCGTCGCCGCGGCTGCGGCAGGCGCGGCACGTGGAGGCCGGGGCGGTGACGATCCTCCTGCTCGCAGTGGCGGGGGCGATCCTCGCGCTGTCGAGCGTCAGGAACGGTCTGTTCGCCGCGCTGATCGCGATCGCCGCCGGCGTGCTCCTCGACGTGATGCTGCAACGCCGCGTCGGCTCCTGGGGATATCTCGAGCGCGAGGACGATCTCCTCATCCGCCGCGGCCTCCTGGTCCGGCGCCTGTCGGTCGTGCCGTACGGCCGCATGCAGTTCATCGACGTGACCGCAGGCCCGGTCGAGCGCTCGTTCCGGCTCGCGACTGTTCGCCTGCACACGGCCTCGGCGGCCAGCGACGCCCGGATCCCCGGGCTTGCGATCGAGGAGGCGGCGCGCCTGCGCGACCGGCTCGCTGCGCTCGGGGAGGCGCACGCAGCAGGGCTGTGAGCGAGCCGGACCGCTGGCACCGGTTGCATCCGCTCTCACCGGCGATCCCGTCGGGTCGGCTGGTCCTCGCGTTGGTCGTCGTCTTCCTGCCGAGCTTCGCCGGCGGCGGGGGCGGCGCCTGGGATGCGGCCGGCCACCTGGCTGCGCTCCTCGTCATCGTGGGCCTCGGCTTCGTCTCGTGGCTCGTCACGCGCTGGCGCATCGAAGGTGGCGACCTCCGCATCGAGACGGGCCTCGTCAGGCGCAGCTCACAGCGGTTCCCGCTGTCGCAGGTACAGGCGATCGACACGGTCCGGCCCGGTCTCGCGCGCCTCTTCGGCCTCGCCGAGCTCCGCCTGCGGATGGGCGGGTCGGGCGGCGCGGCCCGGCTCGCCTACCTGCCGGTCGCGCAAGCCGAGGAGCTCCGGGCCCGGCTGCTCGCACTCTCGCGCGGCGCCCACGAGGACACGCCCGAGCCGGAGGACCGCCCGCTCGTGCGCGTGCCCGTGCGCCGCGTCGCCGGTTCGCTCCTGTTGAGCGCTCCGGTTCTCGTGCTCGTCGTCTATGGGGCGATCCTCGCCGGTGTCGAGCTCGGAGGAGGCTCGGCACCCGCGGTCGCGGGGCTCGCCCTGCCGATCCTCCTCGGAGACGCCGTGGCGATCTGGCGGCGCTTCAACCGCGCCTACGGGGCGACGGTCGCCGCGGCGCCCGAAGGGCTGCGCTTCCGATCCGGGCTCGTCGAGACCAATGCCGAGACGATCCCGGAGGGCCGAGTGCAGGCGGTGCAGCTCGTCGAGCCGATCCTCTGGCGGCCGTTCGGCTGGTGCCGCGTCGACGTCGACGTCGCAGGACGTGTGCGCGAGCGAGGAGACGACCGCGGCGACGAGCGCGAGCTTCGCTCGGTGCTCCCGGTCGGGACACGCGCCGAGGCGGAGGCCCTCCTGCAGCTGCTCGTGCCCGGCGCTCCGGCACCCGTCCGCCGGCCGCCCCGGCGGGCGCGCTGGAAGTCGCCGTTGCGCTACCGGCGGCTCGGCTTCGACTTCGACGCCCGCTACGCGGCGACGGCGGCGGGCCGACTCGGCCGCGTCCAGGTGTGGGTGCCGCTGACGAAGGTGCAGAGCCTGCGCCGCGTCGAGGGGCCGGTGCAGCGGCTGCTTCGCGTGGCGACGGTGCACCTCGACACGGCGGGCAAGCGGGTCAGCGCCGCGCTGCGCGACGTGGACGGAACGGACTCGCTGCGCGATCTCGAGCAGCTGACGGAGCTGGCGCGCGCCGCGCGGCGGGCGTGACCTCTACGCGGCGGCGGCGACGAGCGACTCGAGCCGGCTGCGCAGCCAGGGCAGCTCGCTGCGCTCGGCCTCGAGGATGCGGCCGTCGAACTGCAGGATGACGCCGCCGTTGTCGCCCAGGTGGTCGGCCGCACCGGCGAGCAGGCGCCGGTAGTGGTCGAGGCCGTCGCCGGTGGAGAAGACCGCGGCCGCCGGCTCGTCCTCGTACCCCGACGTGCCGGGGGCGAGGTACGGCAGGTTGGCGACGATCAGATCGAGGTCGCGCGGCAGGCCTTCGAGCAGGTCGCCGTGCACGAGGTGCAGCTGTGCGCCGAGCCGGTCGGCGTTCGCCGACGCTGCGCGCAGCGCATTGCGGCAGGTGTCACTCGCCCAGACCTCGACGAGCGGCGCGCGCAGCGCGAGCGTGATCGCGATCACGCCCGCGCCCGTCCCGACGTCGGCCACTCGGGCGGGCGAGTCGCCGATCCGGTCGAGCGCGGCGCTTACGAGCTGCTCGGTCGTGCGGCGGGGCGTGAACACGCGCCCCGGGTCGCAGATGAACGTCAGTCCATGGAATTGTGTGCGCACGTCCACCAGTACAACGTACCCCGATGAACTGGATTCCCGTCGCGCGAGAGAAGCAGGCCCGCTACGAGGCCCAACACGGCGAGCTGGACGAGCGCTCGCTCGTCCGGAAGGGCAACACGGCCTACGCGGCTGCGCTCGCGCTGCTCATGGCAGGCGACCCGGCGGCGGCGGACTGGTTCCGGCGCGCGGCGGCGCGGTGGCGCGAGAGCTGGAGCGGCGGCGCGTCGTGGGGACGGCCGATCGGCGCGTTGAAGGCGTCGCTCCTCGCCCACGACGACGCGGCGGTCGACGAGTTGGCCCACTGGACGCTCGAGCTCGGCACCGCCACCGACGACTCGCCGATCGGACGCTACGCCGGCGCGCTCGCGCTGCTCGCGCTCGGCCGCTGGCCGGAAGCACGCCACGTCGCGGAGACGCTTCGCGGCCGCGACGACTTCCCGCACGACGTCGCCGACGCGCTCGCCTGCATCGCCGCGCACGACGTCGTCGGCTACGTCGAGGCAGTCGGTTCCGTCGTCGACTCGTTCGCGACCCGGGAAGAGCATCTCGAAGACGTTGCGGTCGCGGACACCGCGCTCGTGCTGCAGGAGCTCGCGCTGCGGAACGGCATCCGGCAGGCGCTCCCACCTTCGCCCGTGTTGCCGCCGTCTTAGTCGGTCTCGCCCTGCGTGATCAGCGGGTGGAACGCGATCGTGATCGAGAGCGGCGGCTTCGACTCGTCCTCGAGATCCGTCAGCTTGTCCATCACCTCGTTGAAGATCTGACGGACCGTCTCGATGTCGAGCTTCGCGTGCAGCTGCGCGCTGCGGAACTCGCCCGCCGTCGCGAACAGCTCGAAGCCTCGCTGGAGCTCGCGAAGTTGAGCCGCCTGCAACTCGCTTGCGAGACCGGCCGCGCGGATCTCCTGACCGACGTGGAAGTGCTTCGCGACCGGGCGGTACGGCTTCTCACGTCCTGCCGCGTGTGCGAGCTCGATCAGCCCCGCCCGATGCAGCATGCGCACGTGGAAGTGGAGGTGGCCGGGGTCGACCGACAGGCGCGCGGCGAGCTCGCGGTTCGTCAGGGGCTCCTCGGACTCGCCGAGCACCTGCAGCACCTTGAGGCGCAGCGGGTGCCCGAGCGCCTTCAGCTGCTCGGGGCGCTCGACCTCGAGGACGTCGCGCGGCTTCTTCTGCGGCTCGGCTTCGCTCATGCAGCGCTTAGTTTGGACGCTGCGGCGGGGTCGAGGAAGGCCTCAACGCGAACTTTCCCCAAACGCAGCAGGCTTGCAGGGATATCCGGTGTGATATCGCCCTCGAGCGCGCGTGCGGCGGCGTCCGCCTTCTCCTCGCCGGTGACGAGGAAGACGATCCGGCGCGCGCTGCGCAGCGTCGACATCGTCATCGTCACGCGAGGGACCCACGGCGGCATGCCGGCAGGGCCGCTCGTGGCGCGGCGATCCTCGACTGCCAGCTGCGGAGAGCCGGGGAAGAGCGAGGCGACGTGGCCGTCGGCCCCCACCCCGAGCAGGAGGAGGTCGAGCTGGGCGCCGTCGAGTGAGCGGTCGAGCTCGCCGGCCGCGTCGGCGGGCTGCAGCTCGCCGCGAATGCGATGCACGGCCTGGGGCTCGTTCCCCAGGCGGTCGAGGAGCGTCTCCTTCGCAAGCCGGTAGTTCGAGCGCTCGTCGTCGGGCGGGACGCTGCGCTCGTCGCCCCACCACAGCTCGACCCGGCTCCAGTCCGGCTGCAGCGCTGCCGCCCGTTCGTAGGCGGCGCCGGGTGTCGAGCCCCCCGTGAGGACGATCGAGCCGCCGCGCGCGGCCTGCTCGGCGATCAGCTCGGCGACGGCGGCGGCCGGGCTCTCGAGCACGTGCAGATCAGGCGGCGGCGGCACCGGCCAAGGGTACGAGACCTCTGCTGAACCCAGCAAGGAGGTACACGCTCGCGAGCCCGGCCCACTCGCCGTAGGGGGCGAGCAGCGCGTCGCTCTCCTCGGCCTCGACCCAGCGGCCCCAGAGCGCGGAGGCGAGCTTCACGAGCCCGAGGTCGCGTGCGAGCCCGTACTCGTAGCGGCCGAGACCCTGCAGGCACACGACGCCGATCGACCACGGCCCGAGGCCGCGCTCGCGGTTCAGGCGCAGCGCGACGGCGCTGCTCGGCTTCGTCTTCAGCCCCTCGAGGTCGAGCGTGCGGCAGAGACGGATCAGCGCCGTCGCGCGCCGCGCGCCGAGCCCGGCCCGCGCGAGCTCCGCCGGCGAGAAGCGCCCCAGCTCGGCCGCCGTCGGTGCGGCGTGGAGCCCGTCCAGCGTCGGGCTCGCGAGCCGGATCACGCGTCGCTCGATGTGGCGCGCTTCGCGCGCTCGGATGAGCTGCCCCGCGACGGCGCGCAGCAGCGCGTGCGCGACGCTGCCGGTGCGGACGGGGCGGAGCCCGCGCACCTGTCGGAGCGTCTCCGCGAGCAGCGGATCGCGCGCGAAGAGGCGGACGAACTCAGAGTGGTCGTCGTCCAGACCAAGTGCGAAGCGCACGTGGTCGATTCCTGCGTCGCTGTCCGCGGTGACCGCGATCGCGCCGTCGGTGCGCTGTGCGGCATGGACGCGCTCGAGGCGATCGTCGACGCGCACCGTCGCCCGGTACGTCCCGTCCACCACCACGCGCGTCGCGTCGGAGGCGAGACGGCCCGACACGCGAAGCGAGTACGGGCCCTTTGGGCGCAGCTCGGTACGGACGGGCATCGCGCCCGAGTCTAGAAGTAGGCTCAGCCGGTGCTCCGCAAGGTCGCCTCGCGTGTCTCCCTGCGGAGCCGGGAGCGAAAGCTGCAGCTCTTCCTCGAGCTGATCGAGCCGGGCCCCGAGACGACCGTCATCGACGTCGGCGTCACCGATGCGCCGTTCGGCGGCGACTCGACGGACAATTTCTTCGAGGCGCTGTACCCGTGGCCGGAGCGGGTGACCGGCGTGGGATACACGGAGCTCGACCGCTTCGCCGAAGCGTTCCCGCGCGTGCGCGCGGTTCGCGCGGACGGGCGTGACCTGCCGTTCGCCGACGGCGAGTTCGACGTCGGCTTCTCGAACGCGGTGGTCGAGCACGTCGCGGGCGGACGGGCCGGCCAGCGTTCGTTCGTGCACGAGCTGTGCCGCGTCTCGCGGCGTGTGTTCGTGACGACGCCGAACCGCTGGTTCCCGCTGGAGGTGCACACGCTGCTCCCGTTCGTGCACTGGCTGCCGCCGGGCCCGCGACGGCGCCTGCTGCCGTTCGACGACGTGCTCGACCCGCTCAGCAGGAAGGAGCTCGCGGCGCTCTTTCCTTACAGCGTGCGTGTAATCAACACGGGCATGACGCTGATCGCAGTCGGGCCTGCATGAGCTGGAGGCGGCCGGTCTGGGCTCTCCACGTGCTGATCGTGGGGCTCGCCCTGCACAACGTCGTCATGGCGCTGCTCTGGCGCGCGGGAGTGCGGGGAACCGCGTTGACGATCGTCTCCGGCTGGAAGGACGCGCTGCTCATCGCGGCGCTCGGTTTCGTCGTCTACGCGCGCCGCGGGCTGCCGTTCAAGGCGGTGGCGGCGGACTGGCTCGCGCTCGCCTTCGGCGCGCTCGTCGTTCTCTACGGCGTGTTGCCCCAGTCCTGGCTCGGCGGCGGCGCGACGCACAAGGGTGTGCTCTACGGGGCGCGCCACGATCTGTTGCCCGTCGGCGCGTACTTTCTGGGGCGCGGCCTCGACCTCACAGACGAGGAGCGCGCAGGCGTCTGCCGCACGGTGCTCGCGACCGCCGCGCTCGTTGCCGTCTTCGGCCTCGTCGATGTCTACGCGGTCCCGCTTTCGTGGTGGCGTCACACCTCCGGTTGGTTCAGCGATCAGCTCGGGCTGACGTATCGGGGGCTCTCCGGCCTGCCGGAGAACTTCGTCTACAACACGGGCAACGGCGTCGTCTTCCGGCGCTTGACCTCGACGTTCCTGTCGCCGCTCGCGACCTCGTACCTGCTCGTGGTCGCGTTGTTCTTCGTGCCGTTGCGACGCCGCTGGGGCTGGGCGCTCGCGCTCACGCTGTTCGTCGCGTTGCTCTTCACGCACACGCGGTCGGCGCTGTTGGCGCTCGCAATCGGGTTGCTCGTGCTCGCAGTCGTTCGCCGAGCATCGCGGCCCGCGGTCTTCGCGCTCGCGGCGGTCGCAGTCGGAATCGTGTTCGTCAAGGGCTACGACCACTTCGCGCCGCGCACGCACTTTACGGCGGCCGAGCTGCGCGTGCAGCAGGAGATCGCGAAGCAGAGCCCTTCTGCCTCGCACGACCCGACGAGCGCCAACGAGTCGTCGACGTCGGAGCACCTCGCGTCGTTACGCGACGGAACGCGGACGGTCCTCCACCATCCGTGGGGCTACGGGCTCGGCAACTCCGGCGTGACCGCGGCGCGCACCCACGTGGCGGTCCTCGCGGGCGAGTCCACATACACCGAGCTCGGCGTCGAGACCGGGCTGCTCGGTGCGTTCGTGTTCGTCGGCTGGTCGCTGACGCTCCTGCGCGCGTCGCTCCTTCGCCGGCCGTGGCTCGGCGCCGCGTTCGCCGCCGTGCTGGTGCTCGGGTTGCAGACCGACGTGATCGGCGTCCCCTGGATCGCCGTCGCCGTCTGGGCGCTCGTCGCCGACTGCGTGTGACGAGAACGCGCGCAGACCGTGACAAGTTCGTTCCTTTTCAGTGCGGACACTTGCGGCCCGCCCGCACGTTCGTACCGTTGTCGGTATGCGCCTTCCACTCGTCGAGCTCGCGCTCCTGGCACTTGCAGCCGCGGTTGTCGCGAGCACGCTCACGCGCTGCTCCGGCGGTGCGCGTCGTGCAGCCGTCCGCGCGAGCTGGTCGCTCACGCCCGGCGTCCTCAACCCGGCGGTGACGCAGGCGACGATCGCCGCGACGATCTGCCGGCGCGGGTGGACGAGCACCGTGCGGCCGCCCGTCGAGTACACGAACACCTTGAAGGTGCGCGGCGTGCGGCAGTACGGGCTCCGCGGCCCGCCGTCGGCGTTCCAGGAGGACCACCTCATCAGCCTCGAGCTGGGCGGGGACCCGCTCGATCCACGGAACCTCTGGCCCGAGCCGTACCCGCGGGCGGTCGAGGTCGACCGGATCGAGAACGACCTCAACCGGCGGGTGTGCGAGGGATCGCTCACGCTCGCGGAGGCGCAGCGGCGCGAGTCGGCGCTCAAGCACGCGGCAGGGTAGATCGGGCATGCAAAGTGCCTTGGAGCTATGCTAATTGCATGGCGACCGTCCAGAGCAGAGACGTGTCCGAGCGGACGCTCCGCCGGCTGAAGGCGCGCGCCGCCGAGCAGGGCTTGTCGCTCTCCGTCTACCTCGCCCGCGAGCTCGAGCGGATCGCCGAACGGCCGACGCTCGCCGAGATGGCGGAGCGGCTCCGCGCCCGGACGCCCACTCGTCTCTCCGCTGACTCCATCGACGGCCTGCGCGGGGGCCGGGGCGAGCGGTGATCGTGCTCGACGCCTCGGCCGCGCTCGACTTCCTGCTGCGCGACGAGGCGAACTTCGACTGGATCGAGCAGCGGCTCCGCGCCGGCGGGCAGCTGGCAGCCCCGCACCTCATCGACACCGAAGTGGCGCATGTCCTGCGGAAGCACGTGCTCGGCGGACGCCTCGACGAGGGCCGCGCGGCCGAGGCGCTCGTCGACCTCGACGAGCTGCCTCTGGACCGCTACGGAGCCCGGGCGCTGCTCGCACGCATCTGGGCACTGCAGCACAACCTCAGCGGGTCTGACGCCACGTACGTCGCGCTCGCCGAGGCGCTGGACGCGCCGCTGATCACGAGCGAACGCCGCCTGCTCGACCTCCCCGCCGCGGCCTCGTCAGTCTCCATCGAGAGCAGCCACGGGACTCGCCGGGCCGAAGCACCCGGCTAGTCGAGTGCGGCCGCCAAGCGGGCGAGCAGCTCGTCGAGCCGATCGCGGTCCTCGCGAGAGAGCAAGGCGACGGCCGGCTCGAGTGCGGCGACGGCGCGCGCCTTGCGGTCCGCGACGAGCGCGGCGCCCGCCTCGGTCAGCTCGATCTGGAGTGCGCGGCGGTCGGCCGGATCCGGCACGCGCGCGACGAAGCCTTGCTCGACGAGGACGTCCACTGCGCGGCTCGCGGTGGGCGGGCTCGTCCCCATCCGCGCCGCGAGCGCGTTCAGACGGAGCGGCTGGCCCTCGCCGACCTCGACGAGGGCGATGCGCTGCCG
>Ga0075424_100002166_pt1 | contig 17783 bp, 9 predicted proteins | sample SoiMethybrSBSTD3_FD_75301 | JGI IMG/M metagenome (GOLD analysis project Ga0075424, IMG submission 75301) | Bulk soil microbial communities from a Populus tree surrounding site in Tennessee, USA - Soil MetaG P. TD hybrid SBSTD3 | ecosystem: Environmental > Terrestrial > Soil > Tree plantation...
CGCGCGCGTGGGGTTCCTGTGCGGAACTCGACGCGGGTGCGCCGAGGCCGATGGCGACGAGCACGGCCATGACCACGGTGCGCATTGCTGGGCCCTTTCGTGGCGGAGAACCTCCGCCGGGACGAAGCTGCGCGCACGGTAGCAACGGGTGAAACCCTGTGCAATGATGCGCGACCGCTCGTGTCCCGAACATGGAGGTTGCCGCATTGTTGAAGGGAGTCGTGCTCGCGACCACGATGCTGGTGTCGGGCCTGACGTCCGCCGGCCTGGCGCAGACACCGCCACCCTCCCCTGCCGACTCCGCTTCCGCCGATTCCGCCTCGCTTGCGCTCCCGGAAAAGAACTTCAAGCGCGCCGCACTCGAAGTCACCGGGGTGAACGTGGGGATCTGGCTCTTCTGCCGGTACATCCGCGAAGGCGGCACCAACACCGGTTTCCGGATCGGGCTCCAGTCGTGGAAGGAGAACCTCCTGAACGGGTTCGAGTGGGATGACAACAACTTCGCCACCAACCAGTTCGCCCATCCCTACCACGGGAGCATGTACTTCTGCTCCGCGCGGGCGAACGGCTTCGATTTCTGGGAGTCCATCCCCTTCAACTTCGCCGGCAGCGCCATGTGGGAGTACTTCGGCGAGACGCACCACGCTTCGATCAACGACTGGATCTCGACCAGCGTCGGGGGCATCGCGCTGGGAGAAATGCTGCACCGCTTCTCGCTGATGGTCATCGATCAGCAGGCCACGGGAAGAGAACGGACGTGGCGGGAGATCGGCGGCCTGTTCGTCAACCCCATGGGCGAGATCAACCGCATGTTCACGGGCGACATCGGCCGCGTCGGGCCCAATCCGCCGGGCCGGTTTCCGGAGAGCTTCCAGGCGGTGCTGCGCGGCGGGCTGCGCTTCACCGGCGAAGAGAGTCTCGACAACGCGGACACCACGCGGTTCTTCGCGCGGCTGCGCGCCGTGCACGGCGACCCGGAAGGGAGCGCGTGCCGGAAGCCGTTCGACGTGTTCAGCCTCGATGCGCAAGTGAACTTCGACGACGCCAGGCCGCTCGGCCGGGTCAAGTCGATCGGGCTCCTGCACAGCTGGGAGACGCATCGCGGAGCGCGGGCTTCCATGGTTTTCGCGATCGTCAACAACTTCGACTACATCAACAACCGGGCCTACACCTACGGCGGGGAGAGCGTGGGCGGGTCATGGCTCGCACGCGTGAAGTCCGACGCATGGACGTTGAATGCAGGCGCCGGCCTGAACTGGATCATCCTCGGCGGCACGTCGTCCGACTACGCGAGCTACACGGGGCGATCGTACGACTACGGCCCGGGCGGCGGGGCCACGTTCTACGCCGTGCTGCGGCACCGCGGCGGAGGCCTGCTCGCACTCGAGAGCGACCTGTACCACCTGAGGATCATGAACGGCACGGAGGCCACCCACCTGCTGGCCGAGAACCGACTGACCTTGGGCCTGCCACTGCGGGGCCCGCTCGGCATCGGGACCGAGTACTCGGTCTACCATGCCGAGCGCAGCTACGCGGACTTCGCGGACGTGAGCAAGCGCAATCCCCAGCTCACCGCGTACCTGTCGTGGGCGTACTGACGGAGTCGATCGCGCCATAGCCCCGGGGCACGTAGTCGCGGACGTAGTGGATGAGATCGTTGTACCAGTCGTGGTAGCCGAGCGCCCGCATCTCCTCCATCGCCGCGGCGGGCTGCCATCCCTGCGCCTCGATCCGGTAGAGCCCGGCCATCATTCCGGTGCGGTCCACGCCCTGCGCGCAGTGGATGAACAGCGGCCGCCGCGCGGGATCGAGGGCGATCCGGAAGAACTGCCGCACCTGCTCCTCCTGGGGCGGGCTGGACCAGAGGTGAGCCGTCAGCGGCAGCGCGAAGTAGTCGAGGCCCGCGGCCGTGGCCTCCTTCTTCTCGTCCGCGTTTCCCGTGAAGTCGATGACGGTGCGAAAGCCGCGTTCCGCGAGCGCGCGGATGCCCTCCGGTCCGGGCCGGCCGCCGCGCGCGAAGGTCGAGTCGATCCACGCGAAGCGCTGGATCGGCATGGACGGATCCGCCCGGGCGAAGTGATAGCCGCCGGGCGGGCGCGCTCGAATCGAGTCCAGCGCGAGCACGGCCCACACCGGCCGGTGATCGCTGACTCCACGGTTTTCGCGGACCACCCCGATGGTGGCGGGTCCCGCCAGACGTAGTCCGCGCAGGAAGACGTGGTCGAAATCGAACCAGCGCTCGGTCGAGCCGATGCCCCGGCTCACCCAGTCGAACCCGGTGTGCGCGAAGAACGCGCCCAGGCCGGGCGAGTTCATGTCCCCGGCGATGATGACGCGCGGCGGACCGTCCGCTGCGTCCTCGAGCACCGCCCGGAGCTGCTCCTTCCTTCCGCGCCCGTTGACGAGGAACGGCAACGCGACGTGCACGCTGTACAGGCGCACCGGCATTCCGTCGATGTCGACCGTGCCCGCGGTCGCGATGCGCTGCGAGCCGCCCAGGCGGGCGAGATGCGGCAGGATGATCTTCTTCGCGTCGCGGATCGGCCAGCGCGAGAGGATCGCGTTGCCGAAGTCGTGTCCGGCTTTGGGGTGGACGACCGCGGGGTAGTAGAGGTAGTCGAGGCCGAGCGCTTGGGCGATGCTGCGGGTGCCCGGATCGTCCATCTCCTGCAGGAAGATCAGGTCCGCTTCCCGCAAACGGGGTTCCTCGCGCAGCAGCGCGATGGCGCCGTCGATGTGCCGGGCGTATTGAATGTTGAACGTGACGACGCGAAGCGCCGAATCGGGATCGGGCCGCACCGAGAACGAACCGCTGAAGCGCGGCCCTTCGGGGTCCAGGTAGTTGTGGACGTGCGCGCAAGAGGCCAGGAGAAGCAGGACCACCGGCACGACCACCCGCGCGCGCATTGGACGCGCGAGTCTATGGGACCGCCACAATATCCGCACCCCCTCTTCCGTCTACCCCAGTAGGACGAGGGAACGGCGGGCCGGGGGCGAATGGCACACGAGAAGGACCAGCGGATCTCCGAAGTCGTCGAGCGGGAAGGGTCCCGGCTGCGCGACTTCATTCGCCGGCGGGTCCCCGATCCCGGCGACGCCGAGGACCTCCTGCAGGACGTCTTCTACGAGCTCGCGGAGGCGAACCGGTTGCTGGTGCCGATCGAGCATGTCACCGCCTGGCTGTTTCGAGTTGCGCGCAATCGCATCATCGACCTGTTCCGCAAGAAGAAGCCGGAGCGCTTCCGCGATGTCGCGGGTGGGGAGGACGAAGACGAGCGGCCGGGGCTCGAGGATCTGCTGCCTTCGCCCGATGCGGGGCCGGAGGCGCTCTACGCCCGCAGCGTGCTGCTCGAGGAGCTCGAGGCGGCGCTCGACGAGTTGCCCGAGGAGCAGCGCGCGGCGTTCGTCGGGCACGAATGGGAGGGGCGCAGCTTCAAGGAGATGGCAGAAGAGACCGGCGTGAACGTGAACACGCTGCTCTCACGGAAACGCTACGCGGTTCTGCGGCTGCGCGAGCGGCTGCAGGGCATCTACGACGAACTCTGGAAAGGGTGAGGAGCCGAACATGATGGGTCGAGCGGGAAGGATGGTGGCATTGGCCCCGCTATTCCTGGTGGGGGTGTTGGCGTTCATGGCCCTGGGCGGCGTGATCGTGCTGTCGCTGTGGAACTGGCTGCTGCCGCCGCTCTTCGGGTTTCACGTGATCACGTTCTGGCAGGCGCTCGGACTGCTCGTGCTGTGCCGGATCCTGTTCGGCGGACTGGGCCTGCACGGCCACGGCCGGCACCGTGTGCGCAGCCGCATGCGGGACCGCTGGGAGACCATGTCGCCGGAGGAGCGGGATCGATTCCGCAGGAGCCTGTGGGGAACCCTCGGCTTCGGCCCGCCCCCCGACGAGCGCGTGGGGGAATGAGCGTGCGCCGGCGTCATCCGGTCGCGCCGCATGTGCAGCAAAGGTTCATGCGCCGCGGCCGCTCAATGCATTTCGTAGAACGCGGGTGGTCTCGCGGGCAGATTGTGCCCGCGGGGCCGGTGGATTCCCCGAGCCGCGTATCCGGCTCATGCCGCCGAATCGTGACGCCGTGTTGGTGGATCGTAAAGCGCAATGAAAACGGTGAGGGAGTGGTGCGCGATCGGTGCCGGCTTGATCTTCGCTCTACCGTGCGCAGTCGGCGCCGGCGCAGAGTCTTCGCCGACCTCCAGCGCTCCGGTCGCGGGGATCCGCGGGGATTCACCGGGGCTCGCGACCTCGGATTCCTCCCAGGGAACCCCGGTCACGGGGATGAATCCCACCTTCCCGGCGGACACCCTGATCGACGACCCGCCGGTGGCCGAGATCGAGGTGCGCCAGCTCTCGAGCCCGCGGTTCACCGTATGCGCGGACGGCTCGCGGTCGACCGACCACGACGCCACCCCGATCGCCGGCTACCGTTTCGATTTCGGCGACGGGTCGGGCGTGATCACGATCCAGTCCCCGCCCGACACGCTCCAGCACAGCTACGCAGCGGCCGGCACGTACACCATCACGCTGGTCGCCATCGACAGCGGCGGCCAGGAGTCGAGCCCCGTCGTCTCCCGCTTCGTCGTCACCGGAGATCCGGTCGCGGTCCACGTCGGCTACTACGACACGCACCACGGGAGCCATCTCCAGCCCAAGCCGGATCCCTGGAAAGGGTCGCCGGGCGTCGTGTTCCTGGGCACCCCCGACGGGGGCACGTCCAACGAGTGGGACACGAGCGCGCTGCGCATCGACAACCTCACCACCGGCGCCCTCACGATCAAGGCCACCGTCGACATCGGATCGAAGCACTATGCGCTGTGGAGCGCGCGCACGGTTCCGGCGGGTGGACGCCTGATCCTGGCGCAGACCGCGATCGAGAACTTCGACGGTTCCGACACCAACGAGGCCGGTTGCTATGGCTGCAGTCCGACCCTGTGCACGACCAAGGTCTCGCACACGATCCCGGTCGTGCACGTGACGGTGAACACAATCACGACGGACTACGCGGACGTCCATCAGGTGTTGAACACCCGCGGCGTCGACGGCGCAGGTTGTCCGTACACCGGCACGCGCAACGACGAGTCCCATGCCTGGGAGCGGATCAACCCGGGACCGGCGGCCATGGCGGAAGCGCCGTGGCGCGCCACGACGCCCGCGGAGGAGACGCGCGGCGCTCTCGGCCTGCCCGTGCCCAACCCCACGCACGGCGATCTCGCGATCCGCTTCACGATCCCGGAGCGCGGCGCCGTCCGGCTCGGCGTGTACGACATCGCCGGCCGGATGGTGATGCAGTGCATGGACGGCGTGCTCGACGCCTCCGAGTACGACATGCAGGTCCGTCTCGGCGACCGCGCCCCCGGCGTCTACGTCCTCGCCCTCACCACGCCCGCGGGCACGATGCGACGCTCGTTCGTCTACGTGCGCTGATACGGAGGCGGGCGCGCTCCTTCGGGAGCCGCGCCCGCCGCGGGTCATCGTTACGCCTCAGAGCGATTTCAAGTACGCGAGCAGCGCATAGCGCTCGTAGACGCGCAGCCTCAGGTAGCGGTTGCGTGCGGTGAGCCCCTGGCCGCCGTGCGCGAGAATCGCGGCATGCGGGGTCTTCGCCCGCCCGTCGTGCAGGAACGACGGCCGCGCGCTCAGGCCCCAGAGCGGCGCGGTGCGCATCTGGCGACCGCTGGCCTGGCCCTGCACGATGCCGTCGCCGAGCGCGCCCATGTCGTGCAGCAGGAAGTCCGAGTACGGGTGGAACACCTTGCGCGACAGGGCCGGCACCGGGCTGTTCCCGGTGACCAGGTTCGGAGTGTGGCAGCTCGCGCACCCGGAAGCGACGAAGATCGCGCCACCGGCCTCGCTCGCAAACGATCTCCGGCCGCGCGGCGGAGGCGCGAGCAGCCTCATGAAGTCGAAGAACTTGTCCACGTTCCCGCCGTCGTCGTTCAGCGTCGGGAAGGGATTGAACGCCAGCGCGGCGTGGTCGCCCTGGGGAGCACTCTCTTCGGGGAAGTCCGGGTTGGTGATGCCCATCTCGTTCAAATAGGCGTCGCCCGAGAACTGGTGCAGGGTCGGGACCTGAGCCTTCCAGCCGAAGCGGCCCACACGGGTCGCGCCGGTGCTGATCTCGGTGACCAGGTTCGGCGTGCCCTGCGTCGCCGGCAGGTAGCGCGCCTCGAGGCGGGCGAGCTGCAGCAGGGTCGCGTCGTCGACCGCATCCACCAGGCCGAGACCGAACAGCGGCGTGGTGAGCCGTCCCGTCTTCACGGTCGCGGCGGCCGGAACGGTCTCCGGAACGTAGATGAAATGCTGGTCGCCGACCTGGACCAGCCCGATCGCGTGGTCCTGGATGAGTGAGCCGCCGTATTCGACCATCGGATCGAATCCGTTCGGCCCGACCCTGCCGAATCGTGTCTCGACCCGGCCGGTCGTGCCGCCCCGCGGCGCGTCGTGGCAGGTGCCGCACGAGGCCTCATTGAACAGGGGGCCGAGCCCTTCCTTCACCGTGTCGATCTCTTCGAACTCGTCCCGACCTTCGGCGAAGCGCGCGAGGTCGGCCGCGTCGAGACCCGGAAGCGGATCTCCCAGCCTCGTCGACCTTCCGACTTCCCGCCAGCCGTCGGCGTCCACGGAGCGCGAGGCGCCCGCGGACGGCGAGACGTCCCCGGTCCGCTCGACGTCTGCGCTCATGAATATCGAAGCCTTGAACTCCTGGGGCATGTCGTCCGCGGGGACCGCCGCATCCGGCTGCGCCTGAGGCGCGGTACTGACCGCCGGCCGGTTCGAATCGCATCCGCTGAAAAGCAGAATCGCCATCATGGCGAGCGTGCCGCCCGCTGCTCTCGAAGTGTGCATCGTCCCGTCCCTTCTTCCCCGAAGTGGTGAGTTGAATCGGGATTCCCGAGGGGGGAGGTCCATCCGGATCGATTGCGCTATGGCATCGTGGCCTCCGGAGAAACGGGTGCGCCTTCACGGCCCGGGAGTGCTGCGACGTCACGGCTAGGGGGGCGATGCGACTGCGCGGCCGGAGCTTCGAGATCGCGGCCGAGGGGCCGCCGACATCACTGCCGGAGAGCGCTGCGGATCACGGCGCGGGGCGCCGGTGTGCCGAGGCTGAGGAGCAGCCTAGAGCGCTGCGCCACAACGGTAGGCTTGGGAATGTTTCGCGCACAAGTCAATTCTCGAAGCCGGAGCGCTTCCCGCGGGCCGGCCCGCGCCGGGATTCGGCCGTCTGGCGGCACCCGAAGACCGCGGCGGGCCCCCGCCTCGCGCGCGTGCGTATGGGACCTGGGTACCATCCGCGAGGCTCCAAGAGGCTCATGCGACAACCCTTGGCTCAGGCCGGGGGCTGCGATAGCGTGCGGGTCGAATCGGCACTCGACGATCGCGAAGGATCACGGAGGAGACTCGCGATCGATGTCACGCTCTCCCATTGCGCTCCACGAACGAGGATTCGATCATGCGAAACGCTTCACCCGCTCTGACCTTGCTTCTCACCACCCTGCTCGCCGCCGGCTGCGGCGGCCAGAAGCCCGAGAGTCAATCTGCGGCACCCGGCGCAACAACGACGCCACCTCCGAGCTCCAGCGGCCCCACCACGGTGCTCGCGGTCTCGAAGTACGACTCGGGCCCGCGCGCCGCCGAGTCATCGTGCGATGAAGCCAAGGCGGAGGTGGGCGAGAAGCTCTTCCAGACCAAGGGCTGCTCCGCCTGCCACGCGTTCGGAAAGAAGGTGACCGGCCCCGACCTCGCCGGGGTGACCCACCGGCGCACCGCGATCTGGATCGAGAACCAGATCCTCCATCCCGAGGTGATGACCAAGGAAGACCCGATCTCCCACGACCTGTTCGCGAAGCACGCGCTTCAGATGCCGAACCAGAAGCTCACCGAGGACGAGGCGCGCGCGGTGATCGAGTACTTCAAGCACAAGGACAAGGAAGCGGGCGCCGCGGCGAGCAAGTAGGGCGCGGGGCCGGGCACGGCTCAGCGGGCGATGGCGACCTTGACGTGGGCGCTCTCGCCGCCCGAGGCCGCCCGGATGAAGTAGAGCCCGGCGGGCATGGCGCGACCGTGCTCGCCCAAGCCATCCCAGACCAGCGACATGGCTCCCGCCGGCGCAGCCCCGGAGTGGAGCGTGCGCACGTGCCGGCCGCCCAGATCCAGCACCTCGACCCGCGCATCTCCCGCGCGCGGCAGCTCGAGCGTCACGTGCGTTGCTCCGCGCGCGGGATTGGGCCGCGGCGCGCCGAGCCTGAGCGCCCGCGGGGCCAATGCGCCCGGCACGCCCACATTCGGCAGCGCGGCATCGTAGGTGGTGAAGTCGTCGAGTGCCGCCTCGACCACGCCGGCCGGCGTCAGGTCGGCGGCGACGAAGCGCACCCGCACCTGGCTCGACGGCGTCACGTAGTCCGCGACCCGGATCGTGCGCTCCTCCCAGCGCTGGTGAACGCCGCGCGTCGTGTCGACAGGGACCCAGCTCGCGCCGCCGTCGTTGCTGATGAGCACCGCGAACCAGTCGTCCTGGTTGCCCGAAGCGTAGAACCAGCGCCAGTAGCCGATGCGCGGCTCGCCCATCCCGGTGAGATCGAGCGCCGGAGATGTGAGCGAGGTCTTCCCGTTGTCCACGTCGGCCTCGCCGATGTCAGCGGGATTGGTGCCCTGACCCGTGACCCAGCACATCGTGCCGGGCGGGGGAGTGCGATCGAAGTAGGGCGCAGCCGGCCCGGGCGGAGCGCCGGTCTCTTCCGTCTCCTCGTGGAGCGCGCGGGGCGGCGGGATCGCATCGTCGGGGCGTGCGGGTGCTGCGCCGCTCATCGGTTGAAATGCGGGCAGCGGCCGTACGCGGCGCGGCGCGGCGGGCGACGGCTGCGGCTCGCCGGCGCCAACCGGCACCACGCGCACCCAGATGCCGCTCGTGGCGTCGTCGCCGGTTCCCGCTCCGCCGACGGTCCATGCGCTCGCGCCCTCGAAGGCGTCGTAGCTGGCGGCGGGGAGCAGCGGAATGTCGTGCTCGGGCGGAAAGCTCGGGTCGAGATCGAGCCGGAAGCCGGTGGGCCGATAGCCCGGGCAGTGCGCCTCGACCTGGTAGTGGTCCTGGGGAACGCCGGCGAGCGCGAACTGCCCCTGGGCGTCGGTCTGCACGGTGAGCGGCGTGTAGAGCAGATCGACCTCCGCGCCCTCGAGCGGAATGCCGGCGCCGGAGCGCTTCACGGTGCCGGCGTAGCTGCGTGCCGGGCGGCGCACCAAGCTGAGCTCGGCGGTATCGCGGCTCCCCATGGTCACCGCGCGCGTCGCGGAGGCCTCGTAGAACCCGAAGCGGCGCGCGACCAGGGTGTGCGTGCCGGGCCCGGGGGCGAACTGGACGATGCCGTCCGCCGGCGTGGTGAGCGAGTCGCCCTGGGTCGTGAGGTGCACGCCGACGCCCGCCATCGGCAGCCCGGGGCCACTGTCCACGACCGCGCGCACCACGCCGTAGTCGCGCACCGGGCGGTAGACGTAGAGCCCGGTCTGCATGTCGCTCGCGATCACGGTGCCCGAGGGGAAGAACGGGCACACCTCCCACACGCCGCCGTAGCCGCCGGAGGGGCCGGGGTACGAATCGGCCCAGCCGAACTCGGCGGGATGCACGGGATCCGAGAGGTCGAGGATGCGGATGCCCTCGGTGTAGTTCGAGAGGTAGAGCTCGTTCCCCTTCACGTGCGCGTTGTGGACGATCGCCTGCGGGTTCGATGTGATCCCGTTCACCTCGAGCGGGCTCATCACGTTGGAGATGTCGAAGATCTTGAGCGGCTCGCCGTTGATCTCGTCGGTCACGTAGAGCCACTGGCCGCTCGCGTCCGGCCAGCAGTTGTGGGTGAACGCTCCGGGATAGGTCCACTCCTTGATCTCGATGACCGCTGCGGGGTTCGTGAAGTCGAGCACGCGCTGGATGCCGGCGTTGATCGATGCCGCGTAGATGCGGTTCCCGACCGGCACGCAGTCGTGCACGTAGAGATCGCTCGGCACCGGGATGGCCCCGCCCGGCCACCATCCCAACTCGACCGGGTTCTCCGGGCTCGCGATCGAGAGGATGCGCATCCCGGTGGCGGCGCCCTGGGTGTTGCGCGTGCCGTTGCAGATCAGGAGCGCGCGCGCGGTATCGATCGAGACGGTGTGGGCGGTGACGAAGTTGGTGGTGTAGGTGCGGGCCAGCAGCGGCGCCTCGGGGTTGGTCATGCGCACGATCTGGAGCCCGGTTCCGGTGCCGAAGCCCTCGGTCACGATGTAGAGCCAGTTGCGATACGACTTCATCTCGCGCCACAGCGAGTTGGGCCCGGGGATGTAGGCCACGCGGTAGATCGCGTACGGGTCGGTCACGTTGTAGATCGCGGTGCCGTTCGATGCGCCGATCGCCGCGTACTCGCGCCCGTCGCCGTGGATGTAGGACCAGCACGCCGAGTAACCGGCGTCGTAGGGCGCGCCCGGGACCGGCGGGTACTCGTTCCGGTTCGCGGTGAAGGTGATGTTGCGCGTCACCGGGGCGGCGAGGGCGGAGGCGGAGATGAGCGCGGCTAGACCTAAGGCCAGTGCGGGCGGGGCGAGCGGTCGACGGGGCAAGAGGCCGGATCCTCCTCGAGGTGCGGAAGGTCCGCGCGATGCGGAGCAGCTCGACACCATGATACTCCGCTGCGCCCGAAACAATCGACCCCGCCCGGGAGAACCCGGGCGGGGCCTGTGGGGGGACCGTTGCCCTATCGAACGTGGGCGAACCGCTGATGGAGCATGCGATTGCCGACCCTAAGCGTGCAGTAGTACATCCCCGCCGGGACGCCCGTGAGGTTGACGACGCTGACGTATTCGCCCGCGGGAAGATCCTGGCTCTCGTGCGACTGGACCCTGCGTCCCGAGATGTCGAAGATGCCGATCTCCACGTTGTCGAGCGACGGAATGGTGTAGCGCAGCGTGAGCTGCACGCCCGCCGGGTTGGGGTAGACCGGCGCGAACGACAGCTTGCGCGACGGCGAGGGCGCGGGCTCGAGCTCCCCGCGCGCCGCGTCGGTCGACGCCATCATCGCCTGCGGGGCGCCGGTGAAGATCTGCGTCCACACCTGCGACTCGTCGTTGCGCGTGCCCCCGGTGTCGGGGCAGCCCGCCATGTCCACGCCGTGGGTGTTCGAGATCTGCCCGTTGTCGATGTAGTTCGTCGTCGTGCCGTTCATGGTGATGTGCACCACCGGTTTGGTGGACTGGACCTGGGTCGTGCACAGGTTGGGATTGCAGCCGTAGCACCCGGCGGGGTTGGTGTCGGACCCGTCGAAGTTCTCGAATCCGGTCTGCGCCAGGATGATGGTGCCGCCCGCCGGAACGGTGCGCGATCCCCACAGCCCGAAGTGGCTCGAGCCCATGTCGACCGTGCAGGTGAACGTGATCGAGCTGGAGGACAGGTTGTCGATGCGGATGCCGCTCGAGTCCCAGCCGCCCGAGCCGCTGTCGGGCGTGCCCACGAACGTGATCCCCGAAGAGCCGTACCAGGGGCTGGGCTTGGTCCTCAGGTGCTCGGCGTGATGGGTGTCGTAGTAGCCGACGTAGACCGCGATCGGGCCCGAGGTCGAAGACGAGATCGTGACGTTCGCGGTCGCGGGCGCCGAGGGACGGCCGGCGGTGTCGGTGACGATCAGCGTGACGGTGTATGTGCCGGTGGAAGCATAGGCGTGCGTGGCGGTCGCGGTCGGCGCGGTGGTCGTCGTCTGAGCCGTGCCGTCGCCCCAGTTGAACCGGTAGCTCGCGATCGGCGAGTCGCCGGCGGTCGAAGCCGAGCCGTCGGCGCTGGCGGTGAGCGCCCCGGCCTGCGACACGGAGAGCCGCGCGGTGGGACCGTTGCCGACGCCCAGGTAGTCGATGTGGAGCAGCGGCGCGGCGGCTGCGCTCCCGTCGAACGGCTGGGCGGTGCGGGTTCCGGTCCCGCTGATGATGAGCGCAAGCGCGTTGCCGCTCGCCCAGCCCGAGCGGTTCACGATCTCCTGGATGATCGCGGTGAGGTCGGACGTGCGCTGGGCGCTTCCCGCCTGCCCCGAGGTCCATGAACCCGGCGCCCACGCCGCCGAAGCCGCGGTCTTGGCGCGCGTCGAGACGTTGTTGGTGCTGGTGGTGAAGGTCGCGGCGTTGTCTGCGGCCTGGCCGGCGATCGTGAGCGCCATCGTCCCGGTGTTCGAAGCGCTGGCGGTGAATTGGATGTAGGCGCCGGAGATCGTTGCGCCCTTGGGGATCCCGATCCCCGCCCAGCGGATGCCGACGATCTGCTGGTTGCTGGCATCGGTGGTGAGCTGGAGGCTCGAGCTGGTGAGATTGACCGTGCCGTTCGAGACCCGCTGCTCCGCGTCGTCCGATGAAGCGGCGACGCGCTTCTCGGTCGAGACCTGGCCCATGACCGGCACCGTCGCGCTCGCGGGTGTCGATGCGTTGCCGCCGGTGTCGGTCACGATCACCGTCACCGTGAAGTTGCCGGGGACCGAGTAGGTGTGCTGCGCGGTCGCGGCCGTGCCCGTCGTCGCCGCCGAGCCGTCGCCCCAGTCGAAGCGGTAGCTCGCGATCGGCGTGAGGTCCGAGTCGGTCGATGCGGAAGCGTCCGCGGACACCGTGAGCGCAGGATTCCCAAGCTGGGAGACGGAGAGCCGCGCCGTGGGCGGGTTCTCCGGCGCGACGGTGATGCTCTGCGTGACGGGCGCAGATGCGTTGCCGCCGGTGTCGGTGGCGATCATCGTCACGGTGTAGGTGCCGGCGGCCGTGTAGGTGTGCTGGGCGGTCGCGGTTGGCGCGGTGGTGGTCACAGCAGCTGTGCCGTCACCCCAGGTGAAGCGGTAGCTCGCGATCGGCGTGAGGTCGGAGTCGGTCGAGGTCGAGCCGTCGGCGCGCACCGTCAGCGCCGGCGTCACGAGCTGCGTGACCGCGAGGCCCGCGGTCGGCGGGTTCTCTGCGACCACGGTGATGCTCTGGGTGACGGGAGCCGAGGCATTGCCGCCGCTGTCGGTCGCGATCAGGGTCACGGTGTAGGTGCCACCCGCTGCGTAGGCGTGCTGGGCGGTCGCGGTCGGCGCGGTGGTGGTGGTGGCCGCGCTGCCGTCGCCCCAGTCGAACCGGTAGCTCGCGATCGGCGTGTGATCGGGATCGGTCGAGGTCGAGCCGTCGGCGCGCACGGTCTGCGGCGGGGTCGGCGCGAGCTGGGTGAGCGAGAGGCGCGCGACCGGGATCTGCTCGGCCTGCACCGTGACGCTGGCGGTCGCCGGGGTCGAGGTGAGGCCGCCGGTGTCGGTCGCGGTCAGGGTGACCGTGTAGGTGCCGGAGGCGGCGTAGGTGTGATCGCACGTGGTGGTGGGCGGCGTGATGACTACCGGCGCAGAGCCGTCGCCAAAGGTGACGCTGCACGATGCGATCGGCGTGACGTCGGGGTCGGTCGAGCCCGAGCCGTCGGCACGCACCGTGAGCTGCGGGCTCGCGAGCTGAGTCGCCGTGACCCGCGCGGTGGGCGGGGCCTCGGTGGTGAACGTCACGCTCCGGGTCGCAGCCGGAGAAGTGCGGCCGCCGCTGTCGGTCACGATCAGCGACACGGTGTACGTGCCCGGACCCGAGTAGGTGTGCTGCGCGGTCACGTTCGGCGCCGTGGTCGTGGTCGCAGCCGTGCCATCGCCCCAGTCGAACCGGTAGCTCGTCACGGTCTTGCCGTCGGTGGCGCTCGAGCCCGTGCCGTCGGCCCGCACGGTGTAAGGCGGCGATGCGAGCGTGGTGAGCGCGAGCTGGGCGGTTGGTGCGCCGGAGAGCTGATACTCGACGTGCAGCAGCGGGCAGTTCTTGGGATCGCCGTCGAAGGCCCACGCGGTGCGGTGGCCGGTCCCGTTGATGATGATGGCGAGCGAGTTCCCGCTCTTCCATCCCGGGCGGCTCACGACCTCCTGGATCACGGCGCTCATGTCCGGCGTGTTGATCGCCACTTGGCCGGCGGTCCACGGCGCCGGAGACCACGCCATGCTCGCGGTGGTGCGCGGCCGGGCCGTCACGTTGCCCGAGGTCGCGGTGAAGGTCGTTGCGCTGTCGGCGGCCTGACCGCGGAACGTGAGGTTGGTCAGCTCGGTCTGATTCTCCTTGGAGCCGAACTGGATGTAGGCCGCGCTGATCGAAGCGCCCTGCGGAAGCGCGAGCCCGGTCCACAGGATCCCGACGATCTGGTCGCTGGTGTCGTGGACCAGCTCGAGGTCGCTGCTGTTCAGGTACATCGTCCCGGTCGAGCCTTCCTCGGCATCGTCCGATGAGGCCACGGTGCGCTTCTCCACGGTGGCGCCTCCGCTCGCGGGCGGCGTTACGGTGATGCTCTGCGTGGCCGGCGCGGAGGCCAGGCCGCCGGTGTCGGTCGCGATCAGCGTCACGGTGTAGGTGCCGGCCGCGGCGTAGGTGTGCTGCGCCGACGAGGTCGGAGCGGTGGTGGTGACCGCCGCGCTCCCGTCGCCGAAGGTGAATCGGTAGCTCGCGATCGGCGTGCTGTCGGTGTCGGTCGAGCCCGAGCCGCTGGCCGACACGGTGAGCGCCGGGCTCGCGAGCTGGGTCACCGTGAGCGCCGCGAGCGGCGGGGCGTCCGCCGTCACCAGGATGCTCTGGGTGGCCGGCGTGGAGGCGAGACCCTGCGCGTCGGTGGCGGTCAGCGTCACGGTGTAGGTGCCGCCCGCCGCGTAGGTGTGCTGGGCGATCGCGGTGGGCGCGGTGGTGGTCGTCGCCGCCGTGCCGTCGCCCCAATTGAACGTGTAGCTCGCGATCGGCGCGAAGTCCGTGTCGGTCGAGGTCGAGCCGTCGGCGCGCACCGTGAGCGCGGGCGAGCCGAGCTGCGAGAGCGAGAGGCGCGCGACCGGCGCCGTGTCCTGCAGCACGTTGATGCTGGTGGTGGCGGGCGCCGAGGCGCGGCCAGCGGCGTCGGTCACGGTCAGCGTTATGGTGCGGCTCCCGGCGCCGGCGTAGCTGTGCTGCGCGGTCGCGGTGGGCGCGGTGGTGGTGGTCGGCGCCGTGCCGTCGCCCCAGTCGAACCGGTAGCTCGCGATCGCTCCGCCGCTGCCGGCCAGCGACGCCGCGCCGTCGGCGCGCACCGTGAACGCGGGCGTGGCGAGCTGCGAAGCCGAGACCACGGCGGTGGGACTGGTGCCCGTGGTGAACTCGACGTGCAGCAGCGGGCACCCGGTGGCGGTGGCGTCGAACGAGTAGGGGGTGCGGTGGCCGGTGCCGGTGACGATGATCACGAGCGGGTTCCCGAGCGCCCAACCCGAACGCCCGACCACTTGCTGGATCACCGCTTTGAGATCGGGGGTGCGCTGGTCCGCCCCCGCCGCGCCCACGGCCCACGGCTTCGGGATCCATGTGACGCCCGCGCCGGTGCGCGGCCGGGTCGAGATGCTCAGGGCGGTGGTCGTGAAGGTCGAGGCGGTGTCCGCCGCCTGCCCCTGGATCAGCACGGTCGTGGTCTCGCTCTGGGCCTCCTTCGCGGTGAACTGGATCCACGCCGCGGTCACCGTCGCGCCCGGCGGGATCTGGAGGCCCGTGAAACGCATGCCCACGACCTGATTCGAGTTGAGACTGGCGTCGAATACCAACTCGAGGTCGCTGCTGTTCAGGTACACCGTCCCATTCGACGTCTCCTCCTCCGCATCGTCACTGGAGGTCACGACGCGCTTCTCGACCGTGTCGGCGAGTGCGATCGTGGATGCGAATGACAACATCGCCATCCCGAGAAGGAAGAGTGCCGTGAGACGGTGGGAGTACGAAGAACTGCGCGCAGCGACGCACGCGCCGCGCGCAGCGCAACGGCGGATACGGGCGAACATGGATCGCATCCTCGTCGGTGTATGCGCCGGCTCGCCGGCGCCTGTTCAGCTGGATGTGGGCTGCGTCCATGCAGGGGAGTGCAAAGCGCAATCAGTATTGCAGAATGAGATTTGTGGTTCAATGCAAAATGAAATGTATTGTGGTACGAAATTGTCCGACGGTCGTGTATCAAACCGGTGTACCAATCGAGCGTCACTGGGGGCACTCCGGGCGCGAGCGTTCCGGCCGTCGCGGCGGGCGGGCCGGCGGCGGCAAAGGGCGCTGGAGGGCCGGGAATCCAGGTCTCCCGCGTGCTGTGGGCGATCGCTGGCCGAGGCGGGATTCGGCGCGGCTTCAGGGGCGCCGCGAAGCCTCTTTCAGCACGGCTGCGGCGGCGCGCCGCAGCGTCGAGTCCTCCGGGGCCGATCGCAGCGCCTGCTCGACCTCGGGCGCAGCCTCATCGGGCCGGCCGAGCGCCAGCAGCACCCGGGCGAGCGCGAGGCGCTCGTCGGCCGCCTGCGGCTCGAGGGCGAGCCCGGCGCGGAGGGCGGCCTCCGCCTCCGCGAGCCGCCGGCGCGCGAGGAGGGCGCTCCCCAGGTTGAAGTGCGCCTCGGCCAGCCCGGGATCGGCGGCCCGCGCGCGCTCCAGCTCCGTGATCGCCTCGTCCCAGCGGCCCTGGGCCATGTAGAGCCCGCCGAGGTTGGTGCGCGTGCGGGCGTCGTCCGGGCGGAGCGCGAGCGCCGCGCGGTAGGCACGCTCCGCCTCGTCGAAACGGCGCTCCGCGTAGAGCACGCGCCCGAGCGCTGCGTGCGCCTCCACCAGGCTCGAATCCATGGCGATCGCGGCCCGGCACTCGCGCTCGGCCTCCTCCAGCCGGCCGGCCTGCTCCAGGGTCTCCCCCAGCTCGAGCCGCGCCGGCGCGTAGCGCATCCCGCGTCCGAGCGCAGCGCGCAGCGCCCGTTCCGCGGGCTCGATGCTGCCCGCGCGCCGGAGCGAGGCCCCGAGGTAGTAGAAGCTCCAGGGATCGGCGGGCGCGAGCCCGGCGGCGGTCGCGAACTCCCGTGCGGCGTCCGGCCAGCGCGCGAGGCGGTAGGTGGCGAGCCCGAGCGAGGAGTGGGCGAGCGCAGAGCGCGGTGCATCCCGGCACATGCGGGTCGCGAGGGTGAGCTCGTCGCGCCACGGCCGGCTCTGCATCACCGCTGCGGCCGCGAACGAAGCTGCGAGGAGGAGCGCCGCCGCTCGCGCGAGGGCGGGCTTGCGTGCCCGCGCGATCAGGCTGCCCGCCGCGATCGCCCAGCCCACCGACGGGAGATAGAGGTAGCGCTCGGCGAGGGGCGTGGGCTGGAGCAACGCGGGGAGCCCCGAGACCGGGAGTAGCGCGATCAGGATCCAGCCGAGCCCGAAGCCGAGCTGCGGGTCGCGCCGGAACGCGAGCGGCAGGAGGGCGAGGAGGCCTGAGAGGATCGCGGCCGGAAGGAGCGCAGCCGCCCAAGTCGTCACCGGCGCCCAGTCGTGGAGCACACGCAGGCCGATCGGAACCAACAGCAGCCTCAAGTTCGCCAGCACGAGGCCGGGCGCGGTCGCGAGCCGCACCGCCAGCGGATCGTGGACCGGCAGCGGCGAGACGATGCGGGCACGCAGCACAAGGAACGCCGCCGCGAGCACTGCGAGCGCCAGGGCCGGAGCGTACCGCGGCCATGGCGAGGGCGGCGCGCCGGGCGCGCGGGCGCCGGCGTCCGGCGTGCGGGTTCCACCGCCGGGCGCGCGAGCGCCGCCGCCCGGCATGCGGCCGGCGCCCTTCGCCGCACCCGGCCTCCGGATGGTCCCGCTCCCGCGGACCGTCCACTCGTAGAGCAGCACGATCGCCGGGAACAGCACGGCGCTCTCCTTGGACAGCAACGCCAGCGCGAAGAACCCGAAGCACGCCACACCCGCGGCCGTCCCCGCCCCGCGTCGCAGCCTGAGGTACGCG
>Ga0075424_100002167_pt1 | contig 17780 bp, 18 predicted proteins | sample SoiMethybrSBSTD3_FD_75301 | JGI IMG/M metagenome (GOLD analysis project Ga0075424, IMG submission 75301) | Bulk soil microbial communities from a Populus tree surrounding site in Tennessee, USA - Soil MetaG P. TD hybrid SBSTD3 | ecosystem: Environmental > Terrestrial > Soil > Tree plantation...
CCGTAGGAGACGTAGTTCAGGCCGGGGCCGCCGTATTCCGGCGGGAGGGTCGGCCCGAGCATGCCGAGCTGGCCCATTTCCCTGAAGATTTCGGCGTCGGTCTTTTCCTGCCTGAAGCTTTCCAGGACCCGCGGCGCCAGTTTCCCCTGCGCGTAGTCGTGCGCGGCGTCGCGCACCATGCGCTCCTCCTGCGTGAGCTGCCGGTCGAGCAGGAGGGGGTCGTCCCAGGCGAACTCGGCCTTGGCTTTCTTGATCGGCGCGTTCATCGCGGCGTCCCTATTTCACGTTTTGGAGGATCACGGCGAGCCCCTGGCCGACGCCGATGCACAGCGACACCGCGGCGTACTTGCCTCCCGACTGCTGCAGCTCGCGCGCCACGGTGAGCGCGAGGCGCGCGCCCGAGGCGCCGAGCGGATGGCCGATGGCGATCGCGCCGCCGTTCGGGTTGACGCGCGGGTCCTTGAAGTCGACGTTCATCAGCTTGAGGCAGCCGAGCACCTGGCTGGCGAAGGCCTCGTTGATCTCGATGATGTCCATGTCGCTCAATTTCAGTCCCGCGCGTTCCAGCGCGCGCGGAATGGCATACGCCGGCCCGACGCCCATGACGCGCGGCTCGACGCCGGCGCTCGCCGCGGCGAGGATCTTCGCGATCGGTTTCTTGCCTTTGCGTTCTCCCCAGGAGCGGGAACCTATTACCAGCGCCGCCGCGCCGTCGTTGACGCCCGAGGCGTTGCCGGCGGTCACCACGCCGCCTTCGAAAAGGGGCTTCAGCCTGGCGAGGGCTTCCATCGACGCGTCGCGGCGCGGATGCTCGTCGGCGGTCATTTGCTCGGCGGGCGCATCTTTTTTCTTCGAGGGGAGGGCGATGCCGGTGATCTCGCCCTTGTAGAAGCCCTCCTTCTCGGCGGTGGCGTACTTCTGCTGCGAGGCGAGGGCGAACTCGTCGGCATCCTGGCGGGTGACGCCGAAGTCCCTGGCGACGTTGTCGCCGGTCTCGGGCATGGTGTGGTTGCCGTATTGCTTGACCACCTTCGGGTTGGGAAAGCGCGAGCCGATGGTGGTGTCGAACATCTTGATCTCGCGGCTGTAGGGCGAGTCCGCCTTGGAGAGAACGTAGGGCGCGCGGCTCATGCTCTCGACGCCTCCTGCCAGGTACAGGTCGCCTTCGCCCACGGTAACGGCGCGCGCTGCGTCGACCACCGCCTGCAGGCCGCTCGCGCACAGGCGGTTGACGGTGACGCCCGGCGTGGTCGGCGGCAGCCCGGAGAGGAGCGCGGCGAAGCGCGCCACGTTGCGCGAGTCCTCGCCCGCCTGGTTGACGCAGCCGAGCACTACGTCGCTGATCTCCCCCGGGTCGATGTTGTTGCGCGAAACGACCTGCTTGATTACCTCGGCGGCGAGGTCGTCGGGGCGCAGCGGCGCGAGCTTGCCGGCGTGGCGTCCGATCGGGCTGCGCAGGCCATCGTAGAGGTAGGCGTCGAGCATGGTCGTTACTCCGCGGTGAGAAGGGATAGGCCGAGCTGCGCCCGGCGCCGCAGCCACGGGCTCGGCCGGTAGCGCGGCTCCTGGTAAATCGCGTGCATCGATTCCAGCACGGCGAGGATCTTTTTCGGCCCGATCGCGTCGCCCATGCCGAGCGGGCCCTTGGGATAGCCCAGGCCGAGCATTACCGCGCGGTCGAGGTCCTCGGGCGTGGCGATGCGCATCTGCGCGATGTCGCAGCCGACGTTGACGATGTGCGCGACTTCGCGCTGCGCGACGAAGCCCGGCGAATCGTTGATCACCGAGGCGGGCACGCCGTCGCCGGCAAGGAGGGCATGCGCCGCTTCGCGCACATCCTTTTTCGTGCGCGGGTTCACCATCAGCGTGCGGCGCTTGGCGAAGCCGAAGAGCGGGTCGACCGCCACCGTGCGCTCGGGGTCGAGGCCCTGCTCGAGCGCGGCCTGCGTGCAGTCGGTGCCGAGCGGGGCGACGAAGCAAACCTCGGCCTTGGCCTTGTCCACGAGCGGAACCTTGATCAGCTCCTTGAGCTCGGGCACGGCCCACGCGTTCGCCGGCTTCCGCGACGGCGCGGGCGTCTCGGGCGGCATTTTCATCTCGGGGTCGTACTCGTACCAGCCGCGCTTCGTCTTGCGGCCGAGGAGGCCTGCCGCGACGCGCGTCTCGGCGATGAACGAAGGCTTGTATTTCGGCTCGTCGTAGTACTGCTGGTACATCGACTTCATCACCGCGTGCGCGACGTCGAGGCCGACCAGGTCCATCAGGCCGAACGGGCCGATGCGGAAGCCGGCGGCGTCGACGAGGATGCGATCGATGGTGGCGAAGTCGGCGATGCCTTCGGAGAGGATGCGCAGCGACTCGGGCACGAACGCGCGGCCGGCGTGGTTGACGATAAAGCCCGGCGTGTCCTTGCAGCGCACCGGCGCATGGCCGAAGCGGTGCGCGAGCGCGCTCAGGCTGTCGCCGACCCACGGCTCGGTGAGCACGCCGTCGACCACCTCGACGATCTTCAGCACCGGCACCGGGTTGAAGAAATGGTAGCCGGCGATGCGCCCGGGGCGCCGGCTTCCGGCGGCCATCGCCGTCACCGAGAGAGAGGAGGTGTTGCTCGCGAGGATGGTGTCCTCGGCGACGATCCGCTCGAGCGCGGCGAAAAGGACGCGCTTCGCGTCCAGGTCCTCGACGATCGCCTCGACCACCACGTGTGCCGCATGGAAGGCTTCCAGGGCATCGACCACCTCGATGCGCTCCATCACCGCGCGCGGGTCGGCGATGCGCTTTTTCTCCGCGAGGCGATCGAGCGCCGCGCCGATCGCGGCCTTCGCCTTCTGCGCGGCGCCGGGCTGGGCGTCGTAGACGAGGGTGCGCGCGCCGCACTGGGCGAGCACCTGCGCGATGCCGCGCCCCATGGTGCCGGCGCCGGCAACGGCGGCGACGAGATCGCTGCGGCTCGCGTCTAGCACTGAGATTGGGACGGGGGGAAAGGGCCTATTCTAACGGCGCGGCTGGCTATAATCGCCGCGAGGAGGAAGGTAGGAATGAAAGGACTTTTGCAGGCTGCCGCGGCCGCGCTTTTGCTCGCGGCGACGAGCGCCTTCGGCCAGGCGTTCCCGTCCAAGCCGGTAACGCTGATCGTCCCCTGGCCGGCGGGCGGCAGCTCGGACCTCTATTTCCGCAAGCTCGGCGAGATTGCCCAGAAACACCTCGGCCAGAATCTGGTGATCGAGAACCGGCCCGGCGGCAGTGGCATGAATGGTCCGGCCACCATGGCGAAGACGGCGAAGCCCGACGGCTACACCATTTCGCAGCTGACGATCACCGCTTTCCGCGTGCCGCACATGCAGAAGGTCGACTGGGACCCGCTGAACGACTTCAGCTACATCATCGGCCTCGCCGGCTACACCTTCGGCGTGGTAGTGAGGGCCGATTCGCCGTTCAAGAGCTTCCAGGACCTGCTTGCCTACGCGCGCGCCAATCCCGGAAAGCTCTCCTATGCCACGCCCGGAACCGGCACCTCGCTGCACCTGGCGATGGAGGAAATCGCCGCCAAGGCGGGCGTGCAGTTCCTGCACGTGCCGTTCAAGGGCTATGGCGACGGCGCGATCGCGCTGATGGGCGGGCACGTCATGGTGCAGGTCGATTCCACCGGCTGGGCGAAGCAGGTCGACGCGGGCGCGCAGCGCCTGCTTGCCACGCTCGGCGACAAGCGCACCCGCTGGAACGCGCCGACGGTGAAGGAGCTGGGCGTCGACACGGTGTCCAACTCGCCATACGGCCTGGTGGGACCGAAGGGCATGCCGCCGCAGGTCGTGAAGACCTTGCACGACGCGTTCAAGCGCTCGCTCGACGACCCGGAGTACCTCAAGGTCCTTGCGCAGCTCGATCAGCCGGCCTGGTACCAGTCGAGCGACGACTACGCGAAGTGGGCCGCCGAAATGTTCAAGGCCGAGCGCTCCACCATCGAGCGCGTGGGACTGCTTCTCAAGTAAGGAGGCGCCATGAAGTATCGAAAGATTCTTCTCGCCTACAACGGCTCGCAGGAAGGCAAGCGGGCGCTCCTGGAGACCGCCGACCTGGCGGGCTTCCTTGGCGCCGAGACGCACCTGCTCGCGGTCGCGAGCATGCCGCCGTCGCTCTTCCTCACCGAGGGCTTCGTGCCCGAGGAGCTGCTGGAGGAGGAGAAGAAGCGCACGCAGAGCGTGCTCGACGAGGGCATCCGCACGCTGCGCGAGCGCGGCTTCAACGCCACCGGACAGCTCGCCGTGGGCGAGCCGGTCGAGGAGATCTGCCGCTTCGCCAAGAACCTCGGCGTCGACCTGGTCGTCGTCGGCCACAACCAGACCACTTCGTTCGCCGCCCGCTGGTGGAAAGGATCGGTCGGCGCCTCGCTGCTCGACTACGCGCCCTGCAGCATCCTCATCGCACTCTCAAAATAGAAATGCTCAAAGGCAGGCTGGAAGACGACCGGATGCTCACCGGTCGGGGGAAGTATGTTTCCGACTGGAACCTCCCGGGGCAGGCGCACGGCCAGTTCGTGCGCTCGGACCGGCCGCACGCAAAGATTGTTTCGGTCGATAAAACCGAAACTCTGAAACAACCGGGCGTCGTCGCCGTATTCACCGGCGCCGAGCTGGTGCAGGCCGGCCTCAAGCCGATCCCCGCCGCCGCGCCATTCAAGTGGAAGGACGGCTCGGAGCAGCGCCAGGCGCAGCGTCTTTCGCTCGCCCATGAAGTCGTGCGCCACGTCGGCGAGCCGGTCGCGCTCGTCGTCGCCGAGACCGCGGCGCAGGCGCAGGATGCGGCCGAGGCCCTCGTCATCGAATACGAGGACCTGCCTGCGGTGATGACCGCGGAGCAGGCGATGGCGCCGGGCGCCCCGCAGCTCCATCCGGGCGCGCCGGGCAACCTGGTGCTCGATTTCGTCGGCGGCGACGAGGCGGCGACCGACGCCGCGTTCGCCAAGGCGGCGAAGCTGGTGAAGCTCACCGCCTATCACTCGCGCGTGATCGGCAACCCGATGGAGCCGCGCGCGGCGATGGGGTCCTACGACGCCGCCAAGGACCTTTATTTCCTGCACGCTACGACCCAGGGCATCGGGCCGATGCGCGGGCAGCTCTCGGCGGTGCTCGGCGTGCCGCCGGAGAAGATCCGCGTCGTCGCGGAGGAAGTCGGCGGCGGCTTCGGCGTGCGCTTCAACGCCTATCCCGAATACGGCGCGCTCCTCTACGCCGCGAAGAAGCTTGCCCGGCCGGTGAAATGGGTCGGGACACGCTCGGAAGTGTTCCTCGGCGACGAGCAGGCCCGCGATATCGTGCACACCGGCGAGATGGCGCTCGACGCGAACGGCCGCATCCTCGGCATGCGCTTCGACTACCTCTCCAACATGGGGGCGTACGTCGTTTTCACGGGCTCGGTGGTCAACACGCTCGGTCTGGTCAACGTGAACTGCGGTGTCTACGACGTTCAGGCGGTGCACGTGCGCGGGCGGCTCGTGCTCACCAACACGATTCCCACGGCCGCGTACCGCGGCGCGGGCCGGCCGGTGGCGTCCTACTCGCTCGAGCGCCTCGTCGACGAGGCGGCGCGCCAGCTCGGCATGGACCCGGCGGAATTCCGCCGCCGCAACATGATTCCGCCGGCGAAGATCCCCTACAAGCTGGTGGGCGGCTTCGAGTACGACAGCGGCGATTTCCGGGCGGTGATGGACAAGGCGCTTGCGGAAGCCGACTGGAAAGGCTTCGAAGAGCGGAGGAGAAAATCCAAGGCCGGCGGCAAGCTGCGCGGCCGCGGCATCGCCACCTACATCGAGATGACCGCGCCGGGCGGCTTCGCGCCGATGGACCAGGCGCGGCTCAACTGGGAGGCGGACGGCACGCTCACGCTGCGCACCGCGTCCCACAACCACGGCCAGGGCCACGAGACGACGTTCGCGCAGATCGTCTCGCGCGTTCTCGGCATTCCGGTGGACCGGATCCGCCTGCGCACCTCCGAGCCGGACGAGATCCTCATCGCCAACCCCACCGGCGGCTCGCGCACCCTGCACGGCCTGGGCAGCGCGATGCACTGGGCCTCGCAGGAGGTCGTAAAGAACGGCATGAGCCTCGCCGCGGAGCACCTCGAGAGCGCGGTGCAGGACATCGAGTTCGAGCTGGGCGAATACCGGATAAAGGGAACCGATCGCAAGGTCCGCGTCGACGAGCTGGCGAAGATCTACCCCGGCAAGCTCGACCTCGATTTCGCGGGCCGCCCCAAGGTTCCGGCCACTTTCCCGAACGGCTGCCACGTCGCGGAAGTGGAGATCGACCCGGAGACCGGCGAGTGCGAGATCGTCTCCTACGTCGCCTGCGACGACGTCGGCAACATCATCAACCACCAGATCGTCGAAGGGCAGATGCAGGGCGGCATCACCCAGGGCGCGGGGCACATCTTCCTGGAGCAGGGCGTGTACGACTCGGCCGGCCAGCTCCTGACCGGCAGCTTCATGGACTACGCCATGCCGCGCGCCGGCCTGGTCGGCGGGCTCAGCGTGACCGACCACGCGGTACCGACCGCCACTAACCCGCTGGGCGCCAAGGGAGTTGGGGAGGGCGGCGTGACCGGCTCGATGCCGGCGCTCATGAACGCGGTGATGGACGCGCTGCGCTCGGCCGGTGTAATGCAGTTCGACATGCCGGCCACTCCGGCCCGGCTCTGGCGGGCACTCCAGGCGGCGCATCGTCCGCGCGCCTGATCGGCGCGAAACTGCAGCCCATGACTCCCCGCGAGGCCGTGCGGCTGGCGCGGCTCGCCTACGCCGCCTGGGTCGATGATGCCGCGCCGAGCATGGGCGCGGCGCTCGCCTACTACGCGCTGTTCTCGCTCGCGCCGCTGCTCCTCATCGTGGTCGCCGTCGCGGGATTCGTCTTCGGCGATTCCGCGGTGCGCGGCGAGCTGTTCGATGGGCTCGCGGGCCTGATCGGCCCGGACGGCGCGCGCGCCATCGAGGCGCTGCTCGCCAGTGCGGCGAGGCCTGCCACAAGCCTCTTGGCGCTCACGGTCGGCGCGGTGACGCTCTTCCTCGGCGCCTCGACCGTGTTCGGCGAGCTGCAGAACGCGCTCGATCGCATCTGGCGCGCGCCGGGCGCACGCGAAGGGTTGAAAGGCATTCTCAGAAAACGGGCGGCGGCGTTCGGCATGATCCTCGGCATCGCGTTCCTGATGATGGTGTCGCTCGCGCTGTCGGCCTTCATCTCGGCGCTCGGCTCCTTCCGGGGCGCGCACTTTCTCGACCTTGTCCTCAGCTTCGCGCTCAGCACGCTGCTCTTCGCCATGATCTACAAGCTGATCCCGCGCGTGCGGCTGCGCTGGCGCGACATGTGGACCGGCGCCGCCGTGACCGCGGCGCTGTTCGCGCTGGGCAAGGTGCTGATCGGCTTCTACCTCGGCCGTGCGAGCATTGCCTCGGTGTTCGGCGCCGCGGGCTCGCTGGTGGCCGTAATGGTCTGGGTCTACTACTCGGCGCAGGTGTTCCTGTTCGGCGCCGAGATCACCAAGGTCTATACGCAAGCCGCGCCGCAGCCGCTCGCGCCGGCGCGCATCGTGGTGCGGCCGGCGGCAAACATGCCGATCGATACGGCCCCGCGCAGCGCGGCCCCGGGCACCGCCGCCGCGCTGGCGAAAATCGGCGCAGCGCTCGCGGTTGGCGTCGGCGCAGGCCTCGGCCTCAAGCTCTGGCGGCGGCGCTAAGATTGCGCCCTCCTTCCCGAGGGCCGCAATGCGAATTCCCGTCACGCACGTCGGCAGCCTGATCCGCCCGCCGGCGCTGCAGCAGTTCATCCGCGCGCGCCAGCGCCGCGAGCCTTACGACGAGGCGGCATACCAGGCCTGCCTTTCCAGCTCGGTCAATGAAATCGTCCGGCGACAGCATGAAGCGGGAATCGACATTCCCAGCGACGGGGAATTCGGCAAGGCCATCAGCTGGTCGCAATACGCGCTCGAGCGCCTGTCGGGCTTCGAGCGGCGCCAGGCGCCGGCGGGCGCGAACCCGTTCGCACGCGGCGCCGACCGCGCGCGCTTCCCCGAGTTCTATGCCGAACTCGACTCGGCCGAGGGTGCGCCGAGCACCGCCGCGGCGGCGGGGGCGCCGCTCGCGGTGTGCGTCGGACCGATCCGCTACACCGGCCAGGCCGAGATCGAGCGCGACATCGCGAACTTCAAGGCGGCGCTGAAGGCCGCCGGCGCCAAAAAAGGCTTCCTGCCGGTGGCGGCGCCGGCGAGCGTGATTCCCGACCGCCAGAACGAGCACTACAAGAGCGACGAGGAATGCCTGCACGCCATCGGGCAGGCGATGCGCACCGAGTACCGCGCGATCATCGACGCGGGGCTCTATCTCCAGCTCGACGACGCGCGCTTTGCCGTCACTTACGACCGCATGGTGCCGCCGGCGAGCCTGGCCGACTACCGGCGCTGGGTCGAGCTGCATGTCGAGGTGCTCAACGCCGCGCTCGAGGGCATCCCCGAGGAGCGCGTGCGCTACCACGTCTGCTGGGGCAGCTGGCCTGGGCCACATACGACCGATGTGCCCTTGCGCGATGTCGTGGACTTAATTTTGCGAGTAAGAGCAGGAGCCTATTTGATCGAGGGTGCCAACCCCCGGCACGAGCACGAGTGGCGTGTCTGGGAGAAGGCGAAGCTGCCCCGGGGACGCAAGCTGGTGCCGGGCGTGATCAGCCACGCCACCAACATCGTCGAGCATCCGGAGCTGGTGGCCGAGCGCCTCGCGCGCTACGCGGGCGTGGTCGGGCCCGAGAACCTGATGGCCGGCACCGACTGCGGCTTCGCCCAGGGACCGTTTCACCGGCGGGTGCATCCGTCGATCATGTGGGCGAAGCTCGAGGCGCTGGTCGCCGGCGCGCGGCTCGCCAGCCAGCAGCTCTCTTAGAGGAGACCGCCGTGTCCAATCACGTCTACAAGTCCATCGAGCTCACCGGCTCTTCGCCGAAGGGCATCGAGCAGGCGATCGCCAACGCGGTCGCGAAAGCGTCGCAGACGCTGCACAACCTGCGCTGGTTCCAGGTGGTCGATACGCGCGGCGAGATCGAGAAAGGCAAAGTGGCGCATTGGCAGGTCACCATCAAGGTGGGCTTCACGCTCGACTGACGGTAGAATGATCGGGTGCGTTCCAGGAGAGTCGCCGCAGCACGACAGGCGACGCCGAAGGCGAAATCTCCCGTAACCGCTCAGGCCCCCGCACTGGGACGCACGGCCAGCCGAATTCTGGAGAGCAGCGCCGCGCGCGGCGCTCACCGAAGGAGCAAGGCCGGGCGGCAGGACGCCGCCGGCTGAATCTCTCAGGTCAACGGACAGAGGGAGCGGCGCACGAAGAAGGAGTGCGCAAGCCATGAAAGTCCTCGTTCTCGGGTCCGGCGTGATCGGCGTCGCCTCCGCCTGGTACCTCGCCAGCTCCGGCCACGAAGTCACGGTCATCGACCGGCAAAGCGCCGCCGGCATGGAAACCTCGTTCGCCAACGGCGGCCAGATCTCGGTGTCGCACGCCGAGCCGTGGGCCAATCCCTCGGCGCCGCTCAAGATCCTGAAGTGGCTCGCGCGCGAGGACGCGCCGCTGCTCTTCAGGCTGCGCGCCGACCTGCACCAATGGCTGTGGGGCCTCGCCTTCCTGCGCGAATGCATGCCGGCGCGCACGCGCCACAACATCCGCCAGATCGTCAACCTCGGCCTCTACAGCCGCGCAAGCCTGCAGGCGCTGCGCGCCGAGACCGGCCTCGAGTACGACCAGCTCTCGAAAGGCATCCTGCACTTCTACACCAGCCAGCGCGAGCTCGACGCCGCGGTCGAGCCGGCGCGGGTGATGCGCGAGCACGGCTGCGACATCGAAATGATTTCGCGAGCGCGCTGCCTCGAGATCGAGCCTGCACTGAAAGATGCTTGCATCGTCGGCGGCGGCTGGACCCCTAGCGACGAATCGGGCGACGCGCACAAGTTCACGCAGGGGCTCGCCGCGCTCGCCGCGCAGCGCGGCGTGAAATTCCGCCAGGGGCGCGTCGACGCCCTCCTGGGCGAAGGCGATCGCATCGGCGGGGTCCGCGTCGAAGGCGAAACCATGCACGCCGATGCCTACGTCGTGTGCCTCGGCTCCTACAGCCCGCTCCTCGTGCGGCCGCTCGGCATTCGCCTCGCGATCTATCCTGCCAAGGGCTACTCGGTGACTCTTCCCGTCGCCGATCCCGCGCGCGCGTACTCCGTTTCGCTGACCGATGATGAGCACAAGCTGGTGTTCTCGCGCCTCGGCGAGCGGCTGCGCATCGCCGGCACGGCGGAGCTCAGCGGCTACAGCACGGAGCTGAACGAAGTGCGCTGCCGGGCGATTCTCAAGCGGACGATGAAGCTTTTCCCGGACGGCGGCGATGCGGCGCGCGCGTCGTTCTGGACCGGGCTGCGCCCGGCGACGCCGTCGAACGTGCCGTACATCGGCGCCACGCGCTACCTGAATCTCTTCCTGAATACCGGGCACGGCACGCTCGGCTGGACGCACTCATGCGGCAGCGGCCGCGCGCTCGCTGACATCGTCAGCGGACGGCGGCCGCAGGTGGACTTCGCGTTTACCGGGACTACTTCGCGGGCTTCGAGCCGCCCGTGGCTGCGTTCTTATCCTGGTTCTTGTTCTTCCCGGTGAGCTTGCGCAGGTCGCCCTTGGTCATGACGGTGAGGTACTCGGTGCGCGAGAGCTTGCCGTCGTTGTTGCGGTCTGCCTGCTTGAACTGCTTGGCGAGCTCGGGGTTCTTGCGCGCCTCGATGCGGCTCACGTAGCCGTCGTTGTTGCTGTCGAGGACGTTGAAGCCCGGGTCCTTGGACTGCGACTTGTCCTTGTCGGCCGCGAATACGGGGCTGGCGAGCGCCAGCGCCGTGGCGCCGGCGAGCACGGTGATAGCGAGTTTCATCCTTGCCTCCGATTTGGTTAATGAAAAGAAGCAAGGGAGAGCTGCAGGTTTCGTGCCCGCTAGGCGCGGGGCAAAGCCCCCTAACGCGGCGTGGTCGCGCCGCAGTTCACCAAGTCCTGGTCCGACATCACCGGCTTCACCGTGCAGGGGCCGGTGCGCTTCAGCGCCGCGGGCTGCGCGGCAGCGGGTTTGGAGGGGGAATCCGATACCGGGCCAGAGCCCGCGGATTTCGCCGCGGGCGGCGCCTTGGGCTCGGCGATGGGCAGCGGGCCGGCCGAAGGTGTCCCGCCACAGTTCGCCAGGTCCTGGTCCGACATCACCGGCTTGATCAGGCACGGACCCGTGCGGCGCAATGCCGCCGGCTTCGGGGTGATGGGCGCAGGGATCGGCGCTTCGACTTTTGCCGGCGCGGCAGCCTTGGCGGCGGGCACTTTGGGCTCGACGATGCCGAACACGCGCGGCTGAGGCACGGGCGGCGGCGGCTCGGGCTTCGCCACCGGCGCAGGCGGCGGTGGCGGGGGCGGAGGTTCCGGCTGCGCTGCTGGAATGGGAGCTGGCGCCGGCTGCGCGAGCGGCACGGGCGGTACGGGCGGCGGGGCGGGGGTCACGACCGGGGGTTCCGGCTCGGGTTTCGGCTCCGGCGTCGGCTCGAGCTTCGCCCGGGCACGCGGCGGCGGCGGCTCGGCGACCTGGGCGACATAGACCACGCGGTCCCGGTCGAGGTCGTACTGGAGGATGAAGGTGCTGCCGGCAATGTCCATGGCGTAAAGCGGCCGCCCGGCGTCCTGTTTCGCCTTCGACTTGATGATCTCCTCGCCGCTCGGGCCGCGCACCCGCAGCCGCTCGCGCGGCCCCGCCGTATAGAAGGCAATCGCCTCGTACACCTGGCGGAAATCCGCCCCTTGCGGCAGCTCCAGCTGCTCGCGCAGGCCGGGCGCGAGCTCCACGTCTTCGCTGAGGACCATCGGGGCCGCGCCGGTGATGAAAGCGCTGAGGATGTACGAGCGCGCCTGCTGCTCGTTGGTCTTCGCCGGCGGTTGCTGGGCGAGGGCCGCGCCGGCCGCCAGGCACGCAATTACGCAGGCGTGAAAGATTTTCATCACGAGCTGCACGATAGCGCAGAACAGCCGGCCCTGTGCCGCGCCCATTCCGGCCGGCGCCCGGCGAGCTCCTCGTGCTCCGGTTGCTCGTCGTAGGGCCGCTCGAGCACCTTCATCTGGCGCTCGAGCACCGAGGCGTCGCCCGAGGCGAGGGCGTCGATCGCGAGCTGCGCGAGGTAGTTGCGGAACACGTACTTGGGGTTGACGCGGTTCATGCGCGCGGCGCGCTCGGCGGGCTCCGCCCGGGCTTTTTCAGCATAGCGTTCCAGCCAGGCGGCGAGCAGCGGCCGCGGGGCCGCCGCATCGTAGAAGGCGGGCGCGAGCACCGACAGGCGGTCGGCGCCGGGCTCGAGCGGCAGGGCGGCGAGGCGGCGGAAGAAGAGCGTGAAGTCGGTCTCGGCTTCGGCGAGGGCATCGTAGAGCCCGCGGGTCATCTCGTCGTCGATCGCGGCGAGGCCCAGTTTCTGCGCGAGCGCGCGCGGCCAGGCGGCATTGAAAGTATCGGCGTAGAGCACGAGCGCCTGCTCGAGTTCCTCCTTTGGCGCGAGCGGCAGCAGCGCCTCGGCGAGGCGCGCGAGATTCCACTGCGCGATACCCGGCTGGTTGCCGTAGCAGTAGCGCCGGCCCTGCGCGTCGGTCGTGTTGGGCGTCCACATCGGGTCGAAGCCCTCGAGCCAGCCGTAGGGACCGTAGTCGATGCTCAAGCCGAGCACCGACATGTTGTCGGTGTTCATCACGCCGTGCACGAAGCCCAGGCGCATCCAGTCGACCATGAGTAGCGCCGTGCGGCGGCAGACTTCCCGGTACCACTCGACGTAGGAGAGGCCGGGGAAGTGCTCGCGGATCACATAGTCCGCGAGGCGCTTGAGCACCTCGTGCTCGTCGTTGGCGGCGAGGATCTGGAAGTTGCCGAAGCGCACGAAAGTCGGCGCGACGCGGCACACGACCGCGCCGGGCTCGGGCTCGGGGTGGCCGTCATAGAACATGTCGCGGATCACCTGCTCGCCCGTGCCGACGAGCGACAGCGCGCGCGTCGTGGGCACGCCGAGATGAAACATTGCCTCGCTGCATGCGAACTCGCGCAAGCTGGAGCGCAGCACCGCGCGGCCGTCGGCGGTGCGCGAGTACGGCGTGAGGCCCGCGCCCTTGAGCTGCAGCTCCTGGCGCGAGCCGTCGCGCGCGATCAGCTCCCCGAGCGTGATGGCGCGCCCGTCGCCGAGCTGCCCCGCCCAATGGCCGAACTGGTGGCCGCCGTAGCGGGCGGAATAGGGCTGCATGCCGGGGCCTGTGCCATTTCCGGCAAGGATCGCGACGGTTTTTTCGCTGGGTCTGGAGATGCCCAAAATCTCGCCAAGAGCGTCGGACCAAGCCAGCAGCCGCGGCGCTGCGACCGGCGTCGGCTCGACGCGCGTGTACGCGGCGCCGCTCACCTGCCGCGGCATGTTCGCCGTCACCGGATCTGCGGGCAGCTCGCGCACGAAAGTGTTCTCAAGCGCGACCTCGCTCAGGTCGGCGGGACCGTTCGTGCGCTTCGCGAGCACGGTGCTCATGGGCTCATTATCGCTTGGACAGGAAATCGGCGAGCAAGTCCAGGTCCCGCCGGCGCGCGCTTGAGGGGCGCGCCGCGAGCACAATTTCACGCGCCGGGACGCGCGTCGCAAAGGATCGCGCGACGAGCTTCGTGCCCGACAGGATGCCGGCGGCGAGCGCGGTCTCCGGCAGCAGCGTTACGCCCAGGCCGCCTTCCACCATCTGCAGCAGCGTCGGCAGGCTGGTCGCCTCGATGCCTTCCTTGCCCCGTGAGCGGCCGCACGCCTCGATCGCGTGATCGCGCAGGCAGTGCCCTTCCTCGAGCAGGATCACCTCGGCGGGCTCGAGGCGCTCGACCGGAACCTTCTTCAGCGCGGCGAGCGGGTGGTCGCGGCGCGCGACGAACCGGAACTCGTCGCGGTAGAGGCGGCGCAGCTCGAGCTCGCCCATGTCGTAAGGCAGCGCGATCAGCGCCGCGTCGAGGTCGCCGGCGCGCAGCTGCTCGAGCAGTCGCGCGGTCAGGTCCTCGCGCAGGAAGAGGCGCAGCCGCGGATAGCGCGAGCGCAGCGGCGGCAGGGCGCGCGGCAGCAGGAACGGAGCGACGGTCGGGATCGCGCCCAGACGCAGCGGACCGCTGAGCGGCGCCTTGGCCGCGCGTACGGTCTCCACCAGGTCGCCGGCTTCGGCGATCAGGCGACGGCCGCGCTCGACCGCCTCTTCGCCCGCGGGCGTGAGGCGCACGCTGCGCTTGTCCCGCTCCACCAGCTGCGTGCCGAGCTGCGACTCGAGCTCCTTGATGCCGGCCGAGAGCGTCGACTGCGTGACGAAGCACGCCTCGGCAGCGGCGCGGAAGTTGAGCTTGTCGGCAAGCGTCGCCAGGTAGCGCAGCTGCCGCAGCGAGGGCAGCAGATGGGAAGAGGCCACTGATCGAACCACTCGATCAGTTTAACAGATAAATATCGTTGGATCGATTACTGCCGCGCTCGCATCATGGGCGCATCCCGAACCCCAACAGGAGCAAGAGCGATGCTGACCATCGGCGACCGTATTCCCCCCTTCGACGTGCCGGCCACAGTCTCGACCGACCTGGAGAAGGCCTTCACCCGCATCAGCGACAAGTCCGACGCTGGCAAATGGAAGGTGGTCTTCTTCTGGCCGAAGGATTTCACCTTCGTCTGCCCGACCGAGATCGCGGCCTTCGGCAAGCTGCATCGCGAGTTCAGGGAGCGCGACGCGGTGATCTACGGCGTATCGATCGATAGCGAGTTCGTGCATCTCGCATGGCGTCGCAACCACCCGGACCTGAAGGAGCTCCCCTTCCCGATGCTCGCCGACATCAAGCGCGAGCTGGCCGGCGGCTTCGGCGTGCTCGACCGGAAAGAGGGCGTCGCGCTGCGGGCCACCTTCATCGTCGACCCCGAGGGCGTGATCCGCTTCGTCTCGGTGAACGACCTCAACGTCGGCCGCAACGTCGACGAGGTGCTGCGCACGCTCGACGCGCTGCAGACCGACGAGCTGTGCCCTTGCAACTGGCGCAAGGGCGAAGAGTTCCTCAAGGCGGCCTGATGGACAACCTCAAGAGCTGGCTGCCCGACTACGCGAGGGACCTCCGCCTCAACCTGTCGAATCTTGCCGCAGAGACGGTGCTAGACGAGGAGAAGAAGGCCGGCACCTTCATCGCCGCTGCGATCGCCTCTCGCAACTCCGAGGTGACCCGCGAGATGCTCACCGAGTTCGGGCCGAAGCTCTCGCCGCAGGCGCTCGCTGCGGTGCAGGCTGCGGCGGCGATCATGGCGATGAACAACGTCTACTACCGCTTCACACACCTGATCGAGTCCGAGGACTACGCCCGCTTGCCAGCCAAGCTGCGCATGAACGCCATGGCCAACCCCGGCGTCGCGAAGGAGAGCTTCGAGCTCTGGTCGCTCGCCGTGTCGGCGGTAAACGGCTGCGGCAAGTGCCTGGTGGCGCATGAGCGCGTGCTGCGCCAGGCCGGCGTCACGACCGAGCAGATCCAGGCTGCGGTGCGCATCGCCGCGGTCGTCCATGCCGTCGCGGTCACATTGGAATCCCAATCCCCGGTGGAGGCGTGATGGACACCGGCATCTCGACAAAAGACCGCGCGGCGATTGCCGAAGGGCTATCGCATCTGCTCGCCGACACCTACGTGCTTTACCTCAAGACGCACAACTTCCACTGGAACGTGGAAGGCCCGATGTTCCAGACGCTGCACCAGATGTTCATGGAGCAGTACACGGAAACATGGAACGCGGTGGATCTCGTCGCCGAGCGCATCCGCTCGCTCGGCCACTACGCGCCGGGCACCTATAAGGAGTACCTGGGGCTCGCCAGCATCCAGGAGACGCCGGGCGTGCCGAGGGCCGGGCAGATGCTGAAGGCGCTGATCGCGGGCCAGGAAGCGGTGGTGAAGACCGCGCGCTCGGTGCTGCCCCTCGCCGAGCGTGCCGACGATCAGCCGACGCTCGATCTCCTTACCCAGCGCATGCAGGTGCACGAGAAGAACGCCTGGATGCTGCGCAGCCTGCTGAAGCGCTAGTTGCGGTCGCTCCAGCGGCGCCCGCGCATGCTGGCGTGGCGACTGCCCTCGAGGAGCTCAATCAGCCGCGCCTGGAAGTAGCCGAGCCGTGGGCGCGCGGGGCGCTCGACGCCGGCGATCCAGCGGTAGACCTCGCTCGGCTGCAGGCCGAGATGGCGCGCGAGGTGCGAGGGCGCGCCCAGCGCCTTCGACGCCCGCAGCATGAGATTAGCGAACTCCTCCACGCGCACAAGGTAGTTACCCCCATGTCGGAACCCAAGGAAATTTGCCACGGGACTTTTTTCGCCCCGCGGCCAGTGCCAAAGAATTGGCATTGCTCCAGGAGTCCGGATGGCGGCGTGAACTAAGTCCTGCCGTCCGTCGGTTTCGATGGGCGGCGGCCCGGCGGCGTGATTTCTGCCCTGCGAGCGCCGGATTGCGGGCAGTAGTCTGGCCAGGCAAGAAACCGTCAATAACCTGGTTCGGCTGCACAGCTCGGGGAGAAACAAAATGTTCGACAAGCGCAGACTCAGCTACGCAATCGCGGCGGCGCTTCTCGCCGCGTCCGGGGTCGCCAATGCAGATGTCATCAACGAGCAGACGACGCCCAACAACCCGATCAACCTGGCGCAGCCGCTGATCATCGATTCGAGCGGAAGCGTCACGGTGAACGGCGTCCTGGGCACCGACGTCGTCAACGCGCCGGCGACCGACGACATCGACTTCTATTCCTTCGAGGGCCGCGAGGGCGATGTTGTAACCTTCGACATCGATTACGGCATCAAGAGCGTGGCGTCCGGCGAGCGCAGCGTCGACACGGTCATGGCCGTCTTCGGTCCCGGGCCGGATTACATCGTGCTGCGCCAGAACGACGACGGGGGCATCCTCGCGAGCGATCCGGAGTCGATCAGCTCGGCCGACTCGCGCATCGTCAACTTCCGCCTGCCGTCGAGCGGCACCTATACCGTCGGCGTCAGCAGCTTCCCGCGCGCATTCGTCAACGGCGGAGGTCTGTCGAGAACCACCCTCGGTTCGAAGGCGAACGGGCGTTATGTTCTGGTGATCTCCGGTGTCACGCCGTCGATCCAGTCCATCAACGTCGAGATCAAGCCAGGAAGCGGCGAGCTCGCGCCGATCAATCCCAAGGCGCGCGGCAACATCCCGGTCGCGCTGCTCTCGTCGTCGGAGTTTGATGCGCTCAACGTGGTGCCGGAATCGCTCACCTTTGGTGCCACCGGCAAGGAGTCGAGCCTCCTTCGCTGCAACAAGGAAGGCTCGGACGTCAACAACGACGGCAAGCTGGATCTCATCTGCCACTTCGACAACCAAGTCGCCAGCTTCCGTGAAGGCGATCTCGAGGGGATCGTGATGGGCAGGTCGCAGAACGGGCGTCTGTTCGAGGGCCGCGGGCTGCTCAAGGTGTTGCTGGGGGGCTCGAAGCGGGAGGAGTAACCGCCAGTGCCAGAGACATCCGGGCAGACTCACCGGCCACAGCATCATCGAGCGTCGGCTTTACGCTGCCGCGAGTGGGGCAGCCCAGAAATCCGCCCGCTGAATTGGTGGAGGCGGCGGGAATCGAACCCGCGTCCGTAAGCCCTACACAGTCAGGACTACATGCTTAGCCTGGTCTTTTAATGCCTTCGCTCTGCGCCCGCCAACCGGCAGGCTGACGCTCGG
>Ga0075424_100002168_pt1 | contig 17773 bp, 14 predicted proteins | sample SoiMethybrSBSTD3_FD_75301 | JGI IMG/M metagenome (GOLD analysis project Ga0075424, IMG submission 75301) | Bulk soil microbial communities from a Populus tree surrounding site in Tennessee, USA - Soil MetaG P. TD hybrid SBSTD3 | ecosystem: Environmental > Terrestrial > Soil > Tree plantation...
GAGCGCTCGACGATCGTGAGCAGCGAATCGCGCCCCGTGGCCGTGCGCGTCATGGTCGCAGGCGCATTGACCTGGCCATCCCACGTCGTGTAGCGCACCGAGTCGCCAGCGATGCGGAGTCGCTTCATCGTCAGGCGCTGGACCGCGTCGCGCCCGAGCAGGGAATCTGAAAGGTCGACCGTCCGATCGAATCGGCGCCCACCGGCCTGGCTGCTCACCGTCGCGACCCGACCATTCACGGAGACCCGCGTGTTGACCCGCTGCTCGGACATCCGCGTCCCGACATCGAGTGCACGTAGGGCGCCGGTCCGCGACTCGGTGGATGCGATCGCCGTCTCCATGACGACCTGCGAACCGAGTCGGTTGAGTGCCATGTACATCGTGCTGGTCCAGCGGATGTCGCCGGCGCTGTCGGTACGGGTCTCCCGCATCCAACCGACGGGCGAACCGCCGATCCGCACGACGTACCAGAGATTGTTGGAGGACTGCGCCACGAGCGGGGACGCCAGGCGCAGGAACAGCAGAGCGGAAATGAGTGCGCGCATGGTTCGGTGGGTGGTTGACTCTCAGGCAGTCGCCGCGCACGCTCAGACCTTTCACGTGAAAGGAATCCGCGCCGCGAGAGACTACCATCACCGATGGGCCACGACTTGGACTTCGAGCGGGTAGCCCTCGTGTACGGTCGGGCGCTTGCGCGCCTCGCCGCCGCGTACGAGCCCGACACACACGAGCGAGAAGATCTCGTGCAGGACATCCTCTTCGCGCTCTGGCGTGCGCTGCCGTCATTTCGGGGCGAGTGCTCCGAGCGGACGTTCGTCTATCGCGTTGCGCATAACCGCGCCCTCACGCATCGCCGCCGCGAGCGTCAGCGCGGCGAAGGGCTCCAGCTTGCCGAGGCGGTCGCGGACCCACGTGCCGACCCTTTCGAGCGAGCCGAGGCGGTACAGCGTCGCGACTATCTCCTTGACGCGGTTCGGCGCCTGCCGCCGGCCTATCGTCAAGTGGTCGCGCTTCGCCTCGAAGATTTATCCAACGGCGAGATCGCCGAGGTCCTGGGCGTCAACGAGAACACGGTGGCCATCCGCCTTACCCGTGCGCGCAAGGCGCTCGCGGAGCTCATGCACGAGGAATGGTCGAATGCCTGACGGGCTCACGAACGAGTGGACCGAGTTGGTCGAGCAGTGGAATGCCTTGGACGAGTCCACGGTCCACGTCGACGCGCTCCGCGCGCGGATTGAAGCCGAACGGCGGCGCATGATAAGGTCCGTCGCCATGGACGCCGTAGTCTCCGTGGTCTTCGCGGGAGCTGCCGCTTATGCCCTGCTCCGCTTCCCCAGCGCGTGGACGCGGCTGTTCGCGATTGACGTCGCCGCGATGCTGGTGGCCACCTGGGCCTTTGCCTTGTGGAACCGTCGCGGCGCATGGCGGCCGCTCGGCGAGACGACGGAGTCGTTCCTGCAGCTTGCGCGGCTTCGGTGCCGTCGGAAGATCCAGGCGATTCGATTCGGCGCCGATGTGCTGATCGCGCAGTTGATCGCGGTCGCTGCGTGGCGTGTGTGGGGTCCGCAACACGCGCCGTTCGCGCGAACGGAGCTAACCACGGCGCTGCCGGTGATCGTGGTCGTGCTATTCACCGTGTGGCTGGCCTTGTCTCGCCGCCGGGTGGCGCAGGAGCTCGCCGAGCTGGACCGGTTACATGCCCAGCTGAGCGAAGGGTCGACGTGAGAGCCTAACGTTGACGGTGATGCTGCGTCCATCGCCACCTAACTCGATCAGCTCTCCGAGGTACGTCCACGTGCGTTCGACCCTACCGGACTGAATTTGCAGCGTCTGATACGTGGTCATCGAGTAGCCTCTTCTCCTTGACAGACTAGGAGAAGCAGCATACTCTCCTAGGCAAACTAGGAGAGTGACCCACATGGCCAAGGTCACCGAGCTGCTTCCCGGGACGCTCGACATGCTGATCCTCAAGGCGGTGTCGCTCCGCCCGCTTCACGGCTACGGCGTGCTGCTCCGCATCGCGCAGATCTCGGGCGACGCCCTCCAGATCCCGCAGGGATCCCTCTACCCCGCCCTGTATCGCCTCGAACGCGATGGCCTCATCCAGGCCGAGTGGGGAGAGAGCGACAACAACCGCAAGGCGAAGTACTACACCATCACTCCGGGCGGGCGCCGACGCCTCAAGGAGGATGCGGCGAGCTGGGATCGGCTGGTTGCCGCCATCGCCGCTGCCATGAGCGCCACGCCGAACGAGATCTGACATGCTCACGCGCCTTCGCTCCACGCTCGCCGCACTCGTCCGGCGAGACCGCTTCGAGCAGGAGATGGCCGAGGAGCTGCGCTTCCATATGAGTGCCTATAGCGCAGACCTCGTGCGGTCCGGCATTCCACCCGAGGAAGCCGAGCGTCGGGCTCGACTGGAATTCGGTGCGGTGGAGTCATTTCGGGAGGAGTGTCGTCAGGCACGCGGTCTCCGGGCCTTCGACGAGCTCCGGCAGGACATTCGGTATGCTGTCCGCCAAATGGCCAGAGCCCCAGGGTTCTCCGCCGCAGTGGTGGTGTCGCTCGCGCTCGGGATCGGTGCGAACACGGCGATCTTCAGTCTCATGGACGCCGTTCTGTTTCGGACGCTGCCAGTCGGGGCCCCGGAGTCTCTCTACTTCCTCGCGCACCGATTCGACACCGACAGCACGACGTCGTCGAACTACCCGCTCTTCGAGCGGTACAAAGCCGTGGACGCCTTCAGCGGCGTGACAGCCTTCTCCGAGCAGACGTTCGACGTGTCCACCGCCGACAGCCGGGAGCGCGTGGATGGCCAGTACGTGAGCGGCAACTACCACGCCGTGCTCGATGTCCCGATCGCGTTAGGCCGCGGCTTCTCGAGCGAATCCGACCGGCCGTCCGCGCAAAGTGCCATTGCGGTCATCAGCGATGACTACTGGAACCGCAAGTTCGCCCGCAATCCCAACGCCATCGGCCAGACCCTGACGATCCGCGGACGTGTCGTGACGATCGTCGGTGTCACCGAGCCCGGGTTTCACGGACTATTTCCCGGCTGGCGACTCGACATCACGCTGCCGATCGCGCTCAGGGTGCTCGACGAACCATGGTTTCTCAGCGCGCGCGACGGCTGGACATCGCTGACGCTCGTGGCGCGACTCAAGCGTGGCACGACTGAAGCCCGGGCTCTCGCGTCAGCAGATGCAGTGTTCCGTCCCTTCTGGATGGAGCCCGAGAACGCGTGGGCCCGGCGTGACAAGTGGTCAATGGCTCGGTCGGCCGCGCTCGTCCGCGCCGGCAGAGGCTCGCTGGATCTGCGAATACGCTACGCAAGACCGCTTGGGGTCCTGATGGCGATGGTCGGCGTCGTGCTGCTCATTGCGTGTGCGAACGTCGCCAACCTCTTGCTCGCCCGTGCGACTGTGCGCGCTCGTGAAGTGGCCATCCGCCTCAGTATTGGTGCTGGACGAGCACGACTCGTTCGTCAATTCCTCACCGAGAGCCTTCTCTACGCCACCGCCGGCGGCTTGTTAGGCATCCTGGTGTCGTTCGCGAGCACCGGTGCCGTCGTATCGCTGTTCGACACGGGCGAGATGCCGATTCGACTCGATGTCGAAGTGGATGGCCGCGTCCTCGCGTTCACGATTGCGGTTTCCATGCTCGCCGGTATCGTGTTCGGCGTTCTCCCATCGTTCGCCGCGACACGCGTGGACCTGGCGCGGGAACTGAAGGAGGGGGCCGTCGTCCGTCATGGCCGGCGTCGCGTCGCGGCGGGGAAAGCGCTCGTGGTCGGCCAGGTCGCGCTGTGCGTGCTCGTCATCGCCGTGGCAGGGCTACTCGTTCAGACGCTTCGCAACCTGCGAACGTTCGACGCGGGCTTCGAGCGTGACAACATCCTTCTGTTCAATCTCGGCACGGGCGGCGCTGCGATGACGCCCGAGCGGCGAACGGCGCTTTATGGGGAGCTGCGGGGTCGGCTGGCGGGCCTCCCCGGCGTGACGGCCGTAGCGATGTCGAGTCGGAGCCCGATCGACTTCTCCGCGCAGCTTCGGGGCATCTCCGTGCCGGGGTTCCAGGGGAAGGACGAGGGCGCATCGGCTTATGTCGTGACGCCCGAGTACTTCACGCTGTTCGGCATTCGAGTACTTCGCGGCCGAGGATTCACCGATCAGGATCGTGCCGGCGGTCCGCCCGTGGCGCTCGTGAACGAGCGAATGGCGCGCACGTACTTCGGGTCTGGCGATCCAATCGGCCGAACGTTCCGTTTCCTTTCGGAGAAGGAACTCGCGACGATTGTCGGGGTCGTGGAAGACGTTCGCCACGAACAGCTCAGGGAAGCGGCCCCGCCAACGGTGTACACACTCATCGGCCAACCGGCTACGGGGCTCGATGGCACGGCTGAGGTGCTCCACCAGGTGACGGTCGAGATTCGCTCGCGGAACGATCCGCGCTCGCTCGTCACCGCCGTGCGTAACGAGGTACGCGCAATACATCCTGAGGCGATGGTCTGGTACACTCGGACAATGCACCAGCAGCTGGATGCCGCGCTCATCCGCGAGCGCCTCCTGGCCAGCCTCTCCACCGGGTTCGGGCTGCTCGCCTTGCTGCTCGCCTTCGTCGGGCTGTACGGCGTCATGTCCTACCGGGTCGCTCGCCGCGGCCGCGAGATCGGCGTGCGGATGGCGTTAGGCGCCACGCGCGGGCTGGTCCTTCGGCAGGTCGTCCGCGAAACCATGAAGCTCGCCGGCGTCGGTGTCGCGTTCGGTCTCGCCGCTTCACTCGCGGCCACCAGCGTCGTATCATCGTTCCTGTTCGGCCTTTCGCCACACGATCCGATGATGTTCGCGGCCGTGGTTGCGATGCTGATGGCGACGGCGCTCGTTGCCGGCTTCCTTCCGGCGCGCCGAGCCGCGAGCATCGACCCGATGCGGGCACTCAGGTCGGAGTAACATCGGGAGACGCGGATGGACGTGCGTGACCATCTCAGTTCGCCAGCGCCTGACGACGACCGGCTCGGCATGAACGAGCCGATCTCGCGGCGCGACTTCGTCAACGGTGCCCTCCTGGCTGGCGCCGGCTTGCTCCTGAGCGGCAACGCACCGTTTGAAGCCTCACCCGCCGACGAGTGGAACGGCTACGGGGGCGTGGGCGACTACCGCCTTTCGAATGGCAACACGTACGACGTCATGTCCGCTGCTCACGCCATGCGCGATGGCGCATTCGACAAGTCCCCTGCCACCGACACCGGTGAGATGTACGACATGCTGTGCGTTGGCGGCGGGTTGAGCGGCCTCGCCGCGGCGGTGTTCTTCCAGAAGTCCAAGGGCGGCCGTTGTCTCGTTCTCGACAACCACCCGATCTTCGGCGGCGAAGCGAAGCGCAACGAGCTCCTCGTCGATGGCCAGCGCCTCATCGCCCACCAGGGCTCGGCCATCTTCCTCGTGCCGCAGAAGGGTGGTTACACCGATCGCTTCTACGAGATGATCGGGATGGATCGCGGCACATTCGACTACCAGCGCTGGGGCGGACCGTCGCCGGAGATGCCGCTGCATCAGAGCCCGTACGCGGAGCCCAAGAACTACGGCTTCTATTTCGGCCCGCAGTTCGGCACGCGACCCGGCGTCTGGGTGATCGATCCGTGGGGGCGGAACCTCGAGGGCGCGCCGTTAGGCGCTGCAGCGAAAGAGGACCTGATGCGTTGGCATACCGTCAGCGACACCGGGCCAAGGCCGCAGACCGAAGGCGATGCTATCTCCCGCAAGCTCGACACGATCACGCTCGAAGATCACCTGATGGCCCGGCACGGCATCTCCCGCGACACCGTCCGCACATTCCTGTCGCCGGTGGAAGGCGGAGGCTACGGCCTCGGACCGGATGTGCTGTCGGCCTACTGCGCCTACGCCATCGAGACGCAGTTTCCCGGCGACGGCGATGCAGCGTTAGGCGACCAGATGTTCCCCGACGGTAACACCGGATTCGCCCGCCTGATGGTGAAGACGCTGATCCCGGACGCGTTCGAGGGACCGCGCACCGTGGAGGCCGTGTGGCAGAGTCGCGTGAACTTTGCCGCGCTCGACCGAGCGGGCCAGAACACGCGCATTCGCCTCAACGCCACGGTCGTGCGTGTCGAGCATGCGGGCGATCCGGCCAACGCACCGGACGTCGTGGTCACCTACGCAAAGGGCAAACGGCTCTTTCGGGTCAAGGCACGCGCCGTGGTGATGGCGGGTGGAAGCTGGACGAGCAAGCACATCGTCCGCGACCTGCCCGCGCGCCATCGCGAGGCCTACGCGCAGTTCTATCGGTCGCCGTGCCTCATGGCGAACGTCGCCGTCCGCAACTGGCGCTTCCTCTACAAGATGGGGATGTCCGGCTGCCGCTGGTTCGAGGGACTCGGCAACTACCTCTCCGTGCGCCGCATGGCCACGTTAGGCAGCGAGAGCCTGACGATCAGTCCGGACTCGCCGACGGTGCTGACCATCAAAGTGCTGTTTGCCCAGCCCGGGCTTCCGATCGCCGAGCAGGGGGCGCACGGGCGCGCGAAGCTGTTGGCGACGTCGTTCGCGCAGTACGAGCGTGCGTTCCGCCAGCAGCTCGCCGAGATGTTCGCGCCGGGCGGCTTCGATCCGCGCCGAGACATCGCCGGAATCATCCTGAATCGCTGGGGCCACGCGTACGTGAACCCTCAGCCGGGTTTCTTCTTCGGCGTGGGAGGCAAGCCGGCACCGCGGGATGTGCTGCGCAACGCACCCCACGGCCGCATCGCGTTCGCGAACACCGACCTCGCCGGCGCCATGGACCATCGCAACTCCATTCGCGAGGCGGATCGCGCGGTCAAGCAACTCGTTGGCACCTAACGATTTTGAATCCCCGGAATGCCTCTCGTGCGTCCGACGACTCGGTTCTGGCCAAGCATCCAAAACTTCCGGGAAACGGAAAAGGCCGGAAACAGCTGATCTGGCGGATACATCCAGGTCGGGAGAATCCAACACGCAACGAGCTTTTGTTTTCTCGGGAACCGCCTCGGGACGCGAGAGCGTCCCGAGGTCGTTCCTCCTTTCAATAAGCTCGTTGGGACACGCCACCGTGGAATCCTAGGAGCGATCCGAAAGATCAGCAGTTTCCGGCCGTTTCCGTTTCCCAAGAAGTTCTGGATGTCTACGGGACTATACCAAGAGCACCCGCCGAGCGCTCAATGCGGACGGAGCGCGACCGCCGGATCAATCTGCGTCGCTCGCCGCGCCGGTACGTAGCCGGCGAGAACCGCCACCGCGGCCAGAACCGCCAGCACCACACCATACGTCACGGGGTCCGAAGCAGGCACGTCGAACAGGAGCCCACGGATCGCCCGGCTCGCCATCCACGATGCCGGCAATCCCGCGGCAATTCCCAACATGACGAGGACACCGGTTTCGCCGAAGATCGTCGTCCGCAGATTGCCCGGCGTCGCGCCTAACGCCATGCGGATCCCGATCTCCTGCGTCCGCTGGCTCACCGAATACGAGATCACGGCATAGAGGCCGAGGCACGACAGGATCAACCCGAATCCGGCGAAGCCGGCGACCAGCAGCACGGTGAAGCGTCGGGCGAACACCGAGTGGTCGATCAGGTCCTCCATCGTCCGGAACTCGGCCAACGGCAAGCCCGAGTCGACGCCACGGAGTGCGGCACGAACACCGGCCGCGAGAGCCGCGGTCGGAATGGCACCGCGCACGACGAGGTCCAGGGACGCGTAGTCGCCGGTCTGACCCAGCGGCAGATACATCTCCGCGTCGAGGGCTCGATCGAGGCCGAAGTATCGTACACCACCCACGACTCCGACTACTCGGCGCTCCACGCCACTCGTCTTCAGGATCCGGCCGATCGGATCCTTGCCCGGCCACAGCGCGCCGGCCAGCGTCTCGTTGATGATGATGACCGGCTCGTGCGACCTGTCATCGGCACTCGTGAAGACTCGCCCCGCACGCACTGGAACCTTCATCGCTGCGAGGTAGCCGTCATCGACCACGCGTACGAGCGGCTGGATGCGATCATCACCACGCGGGCTCTCGGGCGCCGACGCATCCCAGCGTCGCCAGCCGAAGTTGTCTCCCAGCGGAAGCGCGTCCGTCAGGCCGAGCGCCTGAACACCTGGCACGGGCCCGACCGCGCGCACGATTTCGGCGAGGTACGCGTCGCGCTGCGCGCCGGTCGACTGTGCACGCGAAGGATCGACTCGGACGGCGATGACGTTCTCCGTTGTGAATCCCAGCTGCACGTCGAGCACTCGTTCGAGGCTGCGGATCAGCAGACCAGCGCCGGTGGTGAGAACGCACGCGAACGCAACCTCGGCCACGACGATCGCGCGTCGCGCTCGGCCGCCGCGCCCTGACGTGGACCCTCGGTTCGCCTCCGCCAGTGCGGTCGGCAAGGCGTTGGCCGATGCCTGAAACGCCGGGAGGAGACCAAAGACCACGCCTGTGACAACCGTGACGAGCATGGTGAAGCCGAGGACGACGGCGTCGACGCGGACGTCGTTGAGGAGTGGGATGTTCGTACGTTGCAGCCGTGACACGAGGGTGGTCGCAGTGGTTGCGAGCACGAGACCGACCGCGGCACCGGCCACGCACAGGACCAGACTCTCCACCAGCAGCAGTCGCACGAGATCCCATCTCGAGGCACCTAACGCGGCACGCACTGCCATCTCGCGTTGCCGGCGCGACGCGCGCACGAGGAGCAGGTTGGAAAGGTTCGCGCACACTAGGAGTACGAGGAAGCCAACGGCGCCGGCGAGGACGAGTAGAGCCGGCACGAACCGTCCGCTGATGTGGTCGCGCAGCGTCGTGAGCCTCGGATCGAACCCATTGCGGCGGCGGGCGTTCTCGACAACACCTGTCCTCAGGCGCGACGCGATCAGCGTCGCTTCTGCCTGAGCCCTGCGAACCGTGACGCCATCTCGCAGCCGGCCGACCAGCGCCAAGGTGTTCCCCTGGCGGTTCGTCTCCGGACTCAGCGGAAAGGCGACAAACAGGTCGACACGACGCCCGGGAATGAACGTCGCCTCGAAATCGAACGACGCTGGCAAGACGCCGATCACGGTGACCGGTTGGCCGTCGAGGATGATCGATCGACCGACGATACCGCGGTTTCCGGCGAAGCGCCGTTGCCAGAATTCGTGGTCGAGAACCGCCGTCTTTGGCGCGCCCTGGCGGCTTTCCGCGTCGTCGAAGAACCTCCCGACCTCTGGCCTAACGCCCAGCAATGGAAAGAACGTTTGCGTGACCGGAACGCCGGTCAGCCGCTCGGGCTCGCCGCCGCCCGTCAGATGGATGTCTCCAGGGGCATAGAACTGATAGAACCCCGCTACACCGTCGAACGACCGGGTCTGCTCTCGAAAGTCGATGAGGTTTCCCACCTGAACGGTCTGCGCGGAGAGATTCTCCGACGTGCCGTTGGCGATCCATACGAGTCGATCGGGCTTCTCGAACGGCAGCGGGCGCAGAAGGAGTGCCTGGCAGATGCTGAACACCGTCGCGCTGGCCCCGATCCCGAGCCCGGCGATCGCGATGCTGAACACCGCCGCGCTCTTGTCGAAGCGCAGGGATCGAATGGCAAAACGGATGTCGCGACCGACGTTCGGCATGCGAGCCTCAAGGCGTTGTCGCGCGATTGGACAGACAGCACCCACTGATGGTTGGTGACGGAACGCCGTTGAATCGCTGCGGCACGCGCGAGCTGGACCGTGCGTCTAGCGCGCGAACAGTCCAGAGTTGTGCATCGTCCCATTCCACGACCTGAGCCACACCGTGCCGTTCCACGCGTGCGCCAGATATCGGTTGATCGCGTCCATCTCGGCGCTCGTGTACTGGCTCTTGTGACACCCAAACTCTTCGCGGCCGGCCACGAGGTCTCGCTCCTCGAACGGCACGCGCACTGTCAGGAGCGACTCGGCCATCCCGTTCACCGTGGGCGACGCTTTCGGTGCAGTCTGGAGGCGCTCCGACGGCAGGGACGCGTACAGTAGGTCCAGCTTCGCATAACGAGCGTCGCCCTGCACGATCTGCGTCACCACATCGCCCACCAGTCGATGGTCGGGGTGGCCGGTCCCTCCTTCGGGGCCGAACGTGATGATCGCCGCGGGCCGGAGGGAGTCGATGATGGGCACGAGCGCCGCTCGCAGCTTCCCGAGCTCCTCGAATGACGCGATGCCGCCGTCCGGCAAACCGAGCAGGTGGAGCTTTCTCACACCGAGCCGGTTGGCCGCGCAAGTCGCTTCCTTCGTGCGTGCAGCGGCGAGCTCCGCGCCCGCCGGAATTTTCGCGAAATCGCGCACGCCCTTGGACCCATCGGTCGCGATGACGAGGTGAGTCTCCCGCCCTTCCCTCGCGAGGCGCGATAGCAGCGGGCCTATTACGCGTTCGTCGTCGGGGTGCGCGAACACGGCGACGATCGGCCGGCTGGCCTGCGCGGGCGTCGAGCGCGGGAGGACCGGCAGCCACAGCGATAGCGCTGCGGCGTAGACAACCATGGATGTTCGCATGCGATACATTGTACGCTCCGTCGCCAACGCAACACCCCAGATCCGCCCACAGAATCCGCCGCCTGTGGCTAGTGATGGTGTGACGTTTCGGATCCGCGAAGCACGGCCGGAGGACGTCTTCGGACTCGCGGCACTTCATGTCGAGACGTTCAAGCAAGCGCACCGGCACCGCCGCGCGCCGAGCTACGAGCTGCGCGAGACGCAGTGGCGGAGCCGAGCGGCTCAAGAGCCCGGAAGGGGGAGTTTCACGGCGGATACGGCTGGCGGGACCTGCGCCGTCTCGTTGCGACGCAGGAGAGAGCCGTGTGCCGCGTTAGGTAGGCCCTGGGACCCCCGCGAGATTTCGCGAGGGTCCTTGGTCATTCCGCCGCCGTTGCGCCGAATCGTGCTAGTGGAGCGAATCTGCGTTGCGGCGCAGCGGACTCTCTGGTCGGGACGTCGTGCAAAGGGAACTACGACCGCTGCGTACGCTGACGGCGCTGCGCGCCGCCGCGGAAGCCGCTGAGTACCTGTGATGACATCCCGTCAGGCAGCCGTGCGCGTCCCGGGGCCGTTGTGAAAATTCTTCGGCCGCTGGCGCCTTGAGCCGGACCTCTCGAGCCGTCCAGCGTGCTCAGCGCCCGGCGCGTAGCGCCATCTGCGTGTTCAGCGTTCGTAGTTGTTCCCGGTTGCGTGTCAGCCGTCGCGGTTCCCTCGTGCGATCAGAAACTCAGACGCACACCACTAGTTCGCGAGCTGCCCGCGAACCGCGCCCGCCGGGAAATCCGATGTATGTATGTTCACATAGTAGCCGGCGGGGTTCGTGAGAATGTCCTTCACGAGTGCCGGATCGAGACCAGAAGCGCAGCCGCTCGCTGTGCCGCCAGCACCAGGCGGGGAGAGCGGTACGACAATGGGGCCACGAATCCCCGGATCGGCCTTGTGAATGTGGGAGGCGGCTGCCGGCAACGTGATGTTGGACGCCGATGTTTCCCAGCAGATCTCGCGCTGACCAATGTTCACCGTGATGAGAGCCTGGCCGGTCCCATCGACGTCACCCTGCCAAGCTGGCGTTGTGGTGACCTCCTGCCTCATCGGAGTCGAATACGGCCGCCCGCCGTGCTCCGCGCCCGCAACCACGGCGAGTCGGACGGTAGGAAGTTCGACGGGCGATTCCTGCCCCTGCCGGCACCCGACGACTGCCGCCGTAACGATGGCCAGCAGCGCCGCGAGCCTCGATGATCGGGTTACCATACGCTGTTGTCTCCCTGCAGATTGTCGTGGAAGTCGTTGAACACGGGACCTGCGCCCACTAAACCGCTCGTCAGTGGTGGCGCAGGTTAGAACGGACGGGTGAACGGACGGTGTTTGCCGGGTGAACTCGCACATGAATCCGTCGACGAGGCTGTTCGGCAGTCCATCGCTCGCGATCGATGGAGTCATTCTGTCCGGACGGGCCGCACCGGCGAGCAGTTGGCGGTGGCCTCATCGGCGTCATGGCGCATGAGCGGTTACACCTGTTGACGTCACCGATGCACCGAACTCGTGCCCTCACCGTACTGGCAGTGCTCTTCGGGTTGTTCACGCTGAACGCCTGGACGGAGGCACTGCTTTCGCTGTTCGGCAGGTCCGACGAGCCACGCAGTCTGACCGCGCTTCAGGTCGCAGTCGGAGTCGCGGGCGCCTTCGCCACTCGGGGCACGTGGACCGGCGCGCACTGGGCACCGGTCGCCGTTCTCGCCTATGGGTCGATCACGGGTGCCATGCTGGTGGCGCTGCCACTCATTCTGGGATTGGAGCCCGAAGCCCGCAGAGGGATCTGGGCTGGCGCAGCGAGTGTCGTGCTCTCTTCGCTGGCGGTCGCCTGGTATCTCCGCCGCGTTATCCGAGGCGATGCCGCGGCATCTCGGCGCGACGTCGCCTCGGACCTCGAGAAACCTGGCGCGGGTCGTTAGGCGCGAGGGCGGACGCGCGGGTCAGCAGCGGCTCTGCCTCGTTGTCGCGTCCTCTTGTCGCGCGCCGCCAGGCAACGCGTGGCCGCAATGGACATCGCACGCGGCGTGAGTATTGTACGACCGTAGCCACGTCGACCAGTCACCCCAGCCTGCGGTCACCATGCGAATCACGTCGAACGTCGTCGGTGTCCTGTGCCTTCTCATCGGGTGCACCTGGTTCCTGCAGGGCATCAACATCCTTCCCGGCAGCTTCATGACCGGCCAGACCAAGTGGGCCGTCTATGGCGGCCTGCTGCTCGTCGCCGGTATCGGTGTGCTGGTCGTCGCGAACCGGCGCCGGGTATGAGCCAGATGCGCCGATGGTTCGTCGCCGCAGTCGCGCTCTCGTGCGCGGCGTGCCGCCATGAGGCGTCACCTCCGTCAGGCGAGTACCTCTTCGTCTGGGCCGGTGACTCCGCGGGAACGTCGAGCGACTTTCTGGGCGTCATCGACGCGTCGCCGTCATCGTCCACGTACGGTGCGATTGTCGCCTCCGTGCCTACGGGAGTGGCCGGGACACATCCCCATCACACAGAAGCGGTGCTGGCCGCCAACAGTCACCTGCTCGCGAACGGGTTCCACGCCGGACGCACCTGGCTCTACGACCTGTCGGAACCCCGCACGCCGAAGATCCTGACGTCGTTCGGCGACCTCGGCGGCTTCAGCCATCCACACACGTACGTCAGGCTGCCTAACGGGAACGTGCTCGCGACGTTCCAGTACAAGGCCGACTCTGCAGCCCCGGCGTCGCACACGCACGATGCGGCCGCGGACAGCGCGCACACGACCGGCGGTCTCGTCGAGATGTACGAGCGTGGAACAGTGATCCGGACCGTCAGCGCCAGCGATCCGGCCATCCCCGACAGGTCCATCTATCCGTACTCGGTGCTGCCCGTTCCGGCGCTCGATCGTGCGCTGTCCACGACCACCGACATGGACGAGGCGAACAAGAAGGCAACGTCGCAATGGGTGCAGCTGTGGCGCCTGTCGGACCTGACGCTGCTCAGAAGCATTGCACTCCCGCCAGGTCCGCGCGGCGATGAGCACGAGTTTACCGGCGAGCCGCTGCTGCTCCCCGATGGCAAGAGCGCATACATCCACACGTTCAACTGCGGGCTCTATCTCGTTCGCGGGATCGATGCTGATAAGCCGAGCGCGACGTTCGTAAAGGGTTTCGAGGGCAAGAACTGTGGCGTCCCGGTGCTCGCGGGTCACTACTGGCTGCAGACGGTCCCCGACGCCCACGCCCTCGTGTCGCTCGACATCGCCGATCCGGATCATCCGCGCGAGGTCTCAACGCTGAAGCTCGGCGACGATGAGCAGCCGCATTGGATCGCCATCGACGGCACGGGCCGACGGATCGCGCTGAACTCCGCGGGCGCTGGCACCGGCAATCGGCTCTTCATCATTCACCTCGACCCTGCGAGCGGCGCGTTGACGCTGGACGAGCGATTCCGCGATGCGGGCGCCACGCGAGCGGGGGTCAGCTTGAGTCAGAAGACGTGGCCTCACGGTTTCAGCGGCAAAGCAATACCACACGGAACCGTGTTCTCACGATGAAGCTCATCCAAAAAACGGCGCGTTCCGCGCTGTCCATTCAGGTGCGCAGTTCGTGCCCGTGGGCAGGTCGAGTTTCTCCTCCTCCAATAAGGAGTCGTGATGTCTGTGAGCCGCCGCACCGCACTTAAGTCCGGTCTCGCGCTCGGCGCATCGGCGATGATCGAGCGAACGGCTGCCGCCAGCGTCATCCCGGGCGCACCTGCCGTGTCACCGTCGACCATGAAGACCGCAGCGCCGCTTCTCACCCTCGAGGATTACGAGCGCGCCGCGCGTGAGAAGATCGATCCGGTCGCCTGGGAATACATCGCGAGCGGCGCGGCCGACGAGATCTCACTGCGCTGGAACGTGGACGCGTACCGATCGATCAGGCTCATGCCCAGGCAACTGCGCGACGTCAGCACGCTGGACACCAGCGTGACGTTGTTAGGCACACGTCTCGCCCATCCCATCCTGCTGGCACCGACTGCCTGCCACAAGCTCGCCCACGTGGACGGCGAAGTCGGCACGGCCCGCGGCGCCCGGGCGGGGGGAGCCGGGATGGTCTTGAGCAGCTACAGCACAACTCCCGTCGAACAGGTCGCGGCCGAGAAGCCGCCGCTGTTCTGGTTCCAGCTGTACGTGCAGGATCGTGCCTACACCGAGCGGCTCATTCGCCGGGCCGTCGCTGCCGGTGCGACCGCGATCGCCGTGACGATCGACACGCCGGTGGCTGGTCCGCGCAATCGCCAGCAGCGCTCTGGGTTCCAGATGCCTAAGAACCTGCCGCACATCTCGGGCACGTCCCCCCAGCATCCGTTGACGTGGAAGGATCTGGAGTGGATTCAGCGTACGGCGGCCGTGCCGATCTTCCTCAAGGGCGTGCTCCATCCCGATGACGCGGATCTCGGAGTAAAGGCGGGCGCGGCGGGCATCATGGTGTCCAACCACGGTGGCCGAAACCTCGACACCGCGCTCGCGACGATCGACGCGCTACCGGCCATCGTCGACCGGGTAGACGGTCGGGTTCCGGTGCTCGTCGACGGTGGGATCAGGCGGGGCACCGATGTGCTCAAGGCACTCGCCCATGGCGCCGACGCGGTGATGATCGGGCGGCCGTACGTGCACGGTCTCGCCGTGGGCGGCGCCGCCGGCGTCGAGGCGGTCGTCGGCATTCTTCTCCGCGAGATGGGGATGGCGATGATGCTGTCGGGCTGCGCCACGCTCGCGGCCGTCGATCGTGGGATCCTCGCCGGGACGAGCCAGCGGACCTAACGCGAGTCGAACACAGGGCCGCTCCGCGGATCGGGACTTCCGGGTTCAACGCGGTGTCAACGATGCCGACTAGGATGAACGCTCTACGAACAGCGAGAGCCAGAGCCTCGAGCAGCGGAACGTACGTGCTGATCCATGGCGCCGGCGACGTGGGATGGTACTGGCACCTCGTCGAGCCCGAGCTGCGCGCACAGGGCAACGACGTGGTCGTGATGGACCTGCCGGTCGATGACGAGTCCGCCGGTCTGTCGGCATACGCCGACATCGTCGTCGAGGCGATAGGAGACCGCAATGGCCTCATCGTGGTGGCCCAGTCGTTCGGCGGTTATGTCGCACCGATCGTGTGTGAACGACTGCCCGCGAGACTCCTGGTGCTCGTGGCCGGGATGGTGCCCGCACCGAGTGAGTCCGCCAACAACATGTGGCGCAACACCCACTACCCATCGACGGATCAGGGCGAGTGGAGCGAGCTCGCAATCTTCTACCATGATGTCGACCCGAAGCTCGCCTCCGAGGCGCTCGCGCGAAGTCGTCGGCAATCGGAGACGCCTGTGAAGGAACCGTGGCCGCTCGCGGCGTGGCCAGATGTTCCAACGCGATATCTTCTGTGCCGCAACGATCGCCTGCTTCCCGCGGAGTGGGTGCGCCGGGTAGTGCGAGATCGTCTCGGCATGGTTCCCGACGAGATGGAGAGCGGTCACACGCCAGCGCTCAGCCACCCGCGCGAGCTGGCTCGACGACTCGAGGTTTATCGCGGGGCGTCTTGGGGCGGCGCTGCCTAACGTGGCAATCCTGGCGGCTGCGCCAGCACGGACTTGCCGTCCAACTCCTCGAACACTCGAACCGATTCGGCGTGTCTCGCCCCGCACCGCTCGAGCAGCTCCTTGAACCCGCTCTTGCCACGTAGCTCATCGAACCACGGATCACGCTCGAACACCGGTGAACACGAGAATCCGTCCGCGACGACCCCTTCCAACTGCGCCAGCGCCTCGTCGGCGTCGCCATAGCGGGCGACGTGCCGCGCGACGTAGAAGCGGCCTTCGGGATCGCGAAAGTCGGGTGACAGCATCGCCTTCATCTCGCTCACACTCTCCGCCGTCCGCCCGTCGATGAGCGCCCGCGCCGCCACCGCGACGTGCCGCCGGCGCGTCGGCATCTTGCCCTCGACCTCGCGAAGCGCCGGCAGCGCTTCGTCGCCGCGGCCAAGCTCCGCGAGCGCCAGCGCGACAATGTAGGGAAACTCGGCGATCGGGAGCGTCGCCAGGCGTTGCCAGTCGCCCTGCATGAACCAGGTGTGCATCACGCTGGTCGGGATCTTCCGGTCGAGCGCGCGTGCACGCTCGTGCGCCGCGACTGATGCATCGAGCAGGCCGCAATACCGACACGCCGTCACCAGTCCGGCCATGAGCTCGGGATCGGCGGTGCGCGCGCGCGACACGAGTCGCACCATCGCGTCGTGCGCGCGCCCCAGGTCGGCCTCGAGCTGCGCGTACAGCTTGTGCGCGATGGGCAGATCGGGATTGATCGCCAACGCCTTCTTGAAGGCTGCTTCCGCACGCGTTAGGCACGCGTCGGTGCGGCCATCCCCGGCCTCGATGTACTTCGTTTCCACGTGATACACGCGGCCGAGCCGCGCCCACGCGGGCGCGAACCGCGGGTCCTCCGCGACACACCGCTCGTAGAGCTCCTGCGCGACGCTCCACTGCTTGGGATCGACGCTCAGCTGATTCCCGCGGAGGAAATAGTCGTACGCCGTCTTGCTCGCCGGCACATCGCTCGCGAATCGCAGCTTCTCGCGCGCCGTGAGCGGCACGGCGAGTGACTCGACGATGCGACGCGCGAGCTCGTCCTGCAGCTGAAAGAAATCGCCCACGCTCGCCTGCGCGGTGTGCGACCAGACGAGCGCGCCGGATGGCGCCTCGGTGAGCTGCGCGTTCACACGCACGGCGTCCGCCGAGCGAAGAAGCGTACCGGTCACGATCATGTCCACGTCGGCCTCGGCGCCGATGGCGCGCGGGTCGGCGGCGGCGCCTGCGTAACGCGATGCGACGAGACTCGAGCGGACGATCAGCGACTCGAGCCCCGAGAGCGAGCTCGTCACCGCGTCCGGCAGGCTGAAAGCGAGGAACGCCGTGTCGGGATCGTCGCGCAAGAGACGGAACGGAAGGACGATGAGCCGCGTGAGCGTCGCCGGCTTCTCCGGTGCCGACGACGAGATCGGCATGAGGAAGCGGTAGCCGCGCCGCGGCAGGGTCTCGATGAAGGTTGGTGATCCGGCGTCGTCCTCGAGCGCTTCGCGGATCTGCCTGATGGCGAAGTTGAGCCCCTGATCGAACTCGACGTGCGTCCCCGCCCCCCAGACCTGCTCGCGGATCTCGGCGCGCGTGACCACTGCGCCACCCTTGTGGACGAGCAGGGCGAGCACCTTGAACGGCTGCGGTGGCAACGGGATACGCTCGCCGTGCCGGAG
>Ga0075424_100002169_pt1 | contig 17771 bp, 16 predicted proteins | sample SoiMethybrSBSTD3_FD_75301 | JGI IMG/M metagenome (GOLD analysis project Ga0075424, IMG submission 75301) | Bulk soil microbial communities from a Populus tree surrounding site in Tennessee, USA - Soil MetaG P. TD hybrid SBSTD3 | ecosystem: Environmental > Terrestrial > Soil > Tree plantation...
CGTGATCCGCTCGCTGGAGGCGATCCGCGTACCAACGCTCGTTCTGGTCGGCGCCAACGACACCAACTTCCTCGCCGCGACCAACTACATGGCCGCGAAAATTTCGGGCGCGACGAAGGTCGTGCTCCCCGATGCCGGCCACGCGGCCAACCTCCACCAACCCACAGCCTTCAACCGCGCGATGAACACGTTCTTGGCCGGCTTGGCGCGCTGAGGGCATCTCTCCGGACATTTCCTTGAGGAACTGCACATGAACCAGGATCTGACGATGTCCTCGATCTCCGACGACACCTCGCCTCTCACCCAGATCGAGATCGACCAACGCGTGTTCGATCTTTACGACGAGTATTGCCACGGCCGCATGGACCGCCGCGAGTTCCTGACCAAATCTGCGGCCGTGACCGCCGGCGGCCTCGCCATGGCGCAGGCGCTGCTGCCGCGCTATGCCAGGGCGCAGACGATCTCCTTCACCGATCCGCGCATCAAGGCGCGCTACGTCAGCTATTCTTCGCCCGGCGGCACATCCGGCACTATGCGCGGCTATCTCGTGCAGCCCGCCGGCAACGGGCCGTTCCCGACCGTGCTCGTCATCCACGAGAACCGCGGCCTCAATCCCTACATCGAGGATGTCGCGCGGCGCGCGGCAACCGAGGGCTTCCTGGCACTCGCGCCCGATGGCCTCTCCCCCGTCGGCGGCTATCCCGGCAACGACGATGACGGACGCGCGCTGCAGGCTGGCCTCGATCAGTCCAAGCTCCGCACCGATATGCTGAACAGCACGCGCTATCTCAAGGCGCACCAACTCTCAACGGGCAAGCTCGGCGTCACCGGCTTCTGCTGGGGCGGCAGCACGACGAACTACCTCGCCGTGACGCTTGGCGCCGACATGCACGCTGGCGTACCGTTCTATGGCGCCGCAGCCGAGACCTCAGGCGTGCCTTCAATCAAGGCGCCGCTGCTCATCCACTACGCCGAGAACGACGAACGCATCAACGCCATGTGGCCGGCCTTCGAGACGGCGCTGAAAGCAACGGGAGTTCCGCACGAGATGCACAAGTACCCAGGCACGCAGCACGGCTTCCACAACAACTCGACGCCGCGCTTCGATGAGTCAGCCGCCAAGCTCGCCTGGGACCGTACCATTGCGCACTTCAAGAAGTACCTCGCGTGAAGGGCGGCTCGTTGGTCGCTCCCCAGAGTCAAGCGGACATCCTGAAGCGCGCCGTCATCATTGTTGTTGCTGGACAGGCCAACGTCGGTTTCCTCTGCAAGCCGCGGTTCTGCGGTGAGTACCAGTCATGTCGGTGATTGCGAAATTTGAACCCGATTGCGTCAATCAATCGGCAAACACCAGATCGCCAGGAATGGTTCGCAACTTGAACGCATCGCGTGGGTAATGCCTCAGGGATTGTAAAATATTCCGCCCAGGCCCGGTTCGTGTCATGCACCAGCCTCGTGCCTCCAGAAACCGCGCGAAAGTGCAAGGTACACTTCCTCCGGAGGATGAGAGTGATCCGGATAAGTAATTCCCGGGGCCATCAAGCTCAGTCCGGTCCGGACATCGTCCCGTTGCTCAAGAGCTTCTGGCACCGATCCTAAAATATCTGCGTTGGCGTACCCATTGGCGAAAACCGGATCGCCACTAGCTTTGAGTCGCCAGCACAGTTCTGGGGCGAGACCTTTGATGGCACTGGCCACGCGCGCGATGTCCGTTGGCCCATGCTTTGCGCCCGCAATGGCTGGATCGAGGAACGAGCATGTCGGTAACGTTCGTGGTTTGATGGAATCGCTCGCCGACCCGGATATGTCCATCGACGCGCTTACTCGTTCCACTGTTGCGCGGAAATAGCTTCTTGTGTAGCGGTTAGGAACTCTTGCAATATTTGTGAACGATGTACCATGGCCATGAGCAGGTTTGTGCGCAAGGCTCAACTCTGAGCTGCTTTCGAGATGAAATACGATTTTATGGCCGCTCAGCAATGGATTTGCAACCGTCAGTGGGCCATCACGTCCAGCCGCCCTAAGTCACTGTTGCAACTGGATGCGGGGTTGCCCACGCCGCCATGTCTTACGCAGCGACGGTGTTCCTTTCAGTTTCCGCGTTGGTATCCCCTGAGAGCGTAGGGCGAGCGAAATGCATCGATCAAAATGTGATGACCAGTCGCCCCCTTGTGCCGCCGGCCTCGAGCCGTCGGTGTGCCTCGCTCGCCCGCTCCGCGGGGTAAGTCCCGGCCACTCGCAGCGTGAGTACACGAGCCTCGGCTAACTGCCTGAGACCATCGAGCTTCTCGAACTCGCAATCATAGGTGCGCACGAACGTGGTTGTGAATTTGATGCCACGCTGCGGCGTGCCCTGGAAGCCGCGGACAGATGTAAAAGCGCCGCCGTTCCGGACTGCCGGAATGACCAATTCGTTTAGCACGGCACCGTCAGCGAGGCCGTCAACGCCATTGGGAAAGTGCGAGCGTATCCGCTCGGCGACATCGTTGCCGCGCCGAATGACTATATCGGCGCCGAGCGACTTAACCAGCGCCTCATCCGCTTCCGACGCATCGGCGATAACCCTGAGTCCTTCCGACTTGGCGAGTTGTGTAATGTAGCCACCGTAAGCGCCGGCAGCGCCAGTGACAGCAAGCACCTCCCCAGCTTTCAGCCCGAGCAGATCGAGAGACTGTCGTGCCGTCAGTCCATTCATGGGCAGCGTGCATGCCTCAATGTGCGTTGTGCCAACAGGCGCGGCAACTACCGCACGGGCATTCAGAACAATTTGCTCACGATAGGCACCGTGGTTCGCCTTCGGCACCACCATGGCCATCACGGCATCACCGACCTTGACGCCGGTCGCAACGCTGGGTCCAACCTCATCGACAATACCGGCGGCGTCCATTCCGGGAACGTAGGGCGGAGGATCGACCTTTTGCTGCTCGGCGCGTGAGCCATTGCGCGCCATCGTGTCTGTGGGGTTCACAGCCGCCGCATGAACCCGGACCCTTACCTGCCCGGCGCCGGCATGCACCTCCGGCACATCCACAAGTTGCAGGACGTCGGGGCCGCCATAAACCATGAGTCCGACTGCACGCATCCGATTCGCCTTTCGTCATTCGCTATCGTCGTCATACTGTCCGGAATCTCTGCTTGGCGGCCAGGAATAATCTCAGCGCTAGCCAAGCCCGAGCGCCTTCTCTATTCGCGGTTTGACCTCCCCGATCATTAACTCCATCGAGCGCATAGCCGATTTGTGCGGCGTGTTGCCGACCTTAAATGCGAAGGACAGTTGAGCGGGCTTCGCGACCTTGATCTCTGCCACGAGCTTCTCGGCCACGGTTTCGACATCGCCGATCGGCAGATTGTCGTGGACGGTCTCGAGCGACTCCTCGCCCTTGGCCGGCACGTCGACGAGCGCGATGCCGTCCATCACCTCCTGCCGATTACGAAGGCTTGAAGCAAGCCGCGTCTGATAGCGCGCATTTTCCGCAAACCGCAGGCCTTCCTCCCGGCTGTTTGTGATGAGCGCGAAACGGTTCACCGTCATGTGCGCCTTATCCACGGGCACGTTCTCCGCGGCGAAGGCCCTGGCGAAGTCGGCGTACTGGTCGGCGAGCACCTTGAGGCCGCCGCTGCGGCCGGAAGTGATCACGCGGTAGCCGTGGCGCGCAGCGGCGCGGAACATCGCAACCGTGTGGCCGGCCACATAGATTGGCAAAGGTCGTTGAACCGGGCGCGCCGCGATGTGAGTTTTCGGCATCTTGTAGTGCCGACCGTCGTAGCTGAAGAAGTCCTGCTTGAATGCCAGATCAAGGATTTCGAGGAACTCATCAGTCATCTCGATCTTGTCTTTGATGTCGACGCCGAACCGCTCAAACTCATAGGGTTGGTAGCCGGCACCGATGCCGAGCATCAGGCGTCCCCCGGACATTGCATCAGCGGAGGCGATCTCCGCGATCAGCCGCACCGGATTGTAGAGCGGCACCACGACAACAGCCGTGCCGAGACGGATGTCCCGCGTGCTCGCTGCGCAATGCGCCACCATCATCAATGGCGAGGCGCACATGCAATAGTTCGAGAAATGATGCTCAGCGAACCATGCAGTGCTGTAGCCGAGCTTGTCGGCGAGAGCAACCTTCTCCACGACCTCTGCGAACACCTGGGCTGTCGGGGTGCGCGGGTCACGCGCGCCCATCAGATTGAAGATACCGAACTCCACGATCATTTCCTCCGGTGTCGCGCTTGCAAGCCTCGAAATGCTAGTGTCACCTAACGCAGCGGTCGACCGCCAGTTATTGTGCCGTCATCCCACCATCGATCACCAGTTCCGAGCCGGTGACCCAAGATGACTCGTCGGAGGCCAGGAACAAGACGCCATTGGCGATGTCATCCGCGGTGCCGAGCCGACCCATTGGCGTGCGATCGATCAGGGCCTGGCGTACAGCGGGGTCACTGAAACGCTTCTCAGTCAGCGGTGTATCGGCATAGCCGGGGTGTACCGAGTTGATCCGGATATTTTCCTTCGCATATTGCAGTGCCGCGGACTTGGTGAAGATGGTAATCGCGCCCTTGGCAGCCGAATAGGCAGGCGAGGTGGGACTGCCGACAATGCCCATCACGGAAGAGGTATTAACGATCGAACCTCCACCGCCCTTGCGCATGGCCGGGATCGCTGACCGCGTGCCAAGGAATACACCCTTCGCGTGCACGTCGAATTCGCGCTCCCAAATAGCGACCGTGATATCCTCGACCTTTCTGGGGAATCCGACTCCGGCATTGTTGAACAGGATGTCCAGCCGGCCGTGCGTGTCCATAACCGCGTCGACCACGTTGGCCCAGTTCTCCTCGGAAGTCACATCCAGGTGCATATAGCGCGCGTCATGGCCATCGACACGGAGGGCAGCCGCCGCGCGCTCGCCCAGATCGTCGCGGATGTCGGTCAGAACCACCTTGGCGCCCTCGCGCACAAAGAGATGCGCGACTGCGCCACCAAAACCCATCAATTCGCCCTTGATCGCCGCCGCGGCGCCGGTCAGCAGCGCCACCTTGCCCTTCAGTCGCATATTGTCTCCCATCAGAGCCTATAGCATCGGCATGATGCGCCATTCCACGGCCGTTATCCACGACCAACATCAGTTTGTCGCTTGTGCCGTGCGCGTTCTGCGTAGGGTCCTCGCCGTCAACGCGGTGACCGACGACGTCACTCATGCTGTATGCACCCAGCGCGGCTCTTGACGATGGGTGACTTGGCCCGTTGTTAGGCCTCTGGCCATAGACATGATTTCGATCGATGCGCCCTTTCGCGTCAGCGAAGAGTTCACAGCGTTCGGAGTCTGCTTGCTGATGTACACCAGCCGTGCCCCCTGCCACCGCGGACCCTCCGCGGCGATGATCGCGTCGAATGCCTCGGGCGTGGTGGCGCGGCCTCGACGCCGATGACGAAGAAGCGTTTCTGGATGTTGGGCGTGGAGAGCACGGTCGTAAGCGCCGCATTGATCTTTGCCACGATCGCCGGCGGCGTGTCCTTGCCAGCCAGAATGCCCGAACCACGTGTCGATATCGTAGCCGGGTAGGATATCAGCAATCGGCGGAGCTTCGGGGGCCAGCTTCGTCCGTTCCAGCGACGACACGCCCAGCAGGCGCGCCTTGCCCTCCTGAATGAAACCGTTCATCTAATCCGACGAGGTCGAGATCAGCATGGCGGCTTCGTCGGTGTAGACACCCTGGCTCGACGGTCCCCGCCGGCGGTAGAGCGGATGCACCATAAGATTCGAACTCTCATGGCGCGAAGAAGTTGGTTCTTACGAAGCCCGATCATCATTTCGCGCGACGCGCTTCAATGAGGCCACAGTAGTGGAATCTGCGGATGCCATTTGCTTACAATCCCCAAGCAAGCACTCCAAGACCAGGATCAAAGCGGCAAACCGCCTCACCGTCCAAAGGGGCGCCGTCGGACGATGCGAGGCGGACCAGCAGCAGGGCCTGCGCTTGGGCGCTCAATGCGGATGTAGGAGTCCGTCGCTCTCGATCAGACTCAGGGCCCGGGAAAGCGAGACTTCGCAGTAGAGGCGATGCCACTGGCCGGTGTGGCGAAGGTAGAACAGGTGGAAACAATCGCGGGCAACGTATTCGAGGCGGGTGAAGGGCGCATCGAATTCCCAGCCGGCGTTGTCCACAAAGCCAGAACGGTAGCGCTGGATGAATCGATAGTTGGCCCCGTGCCACTGCCCGTTGAGGTCGATCGGATAGTTGAACTCCGTTGGGCAAACCTCGGGAAGGAAACGCGGCTTCAGGACCTGGTCGATGAAGGCTTGGCAAACGGGGCATCCAGCGGTTACCTCGACCGCATACTCGAGAGCATCGTTCACATGCTGCCGCGGCGGTTCTTCGATCACCCTCTCAGCGGCGAGTGGAGGGATTTCCGGGACTGCCATTTGCGGGCGACCTCGTTCTCATTTATCGCAAGATCGGTGATGATATCCTGCAACTTGTCCGTCTCAGCTCACATAGTGAACTGGGTATTTGACCGATCAAGAAATTCCTTGTGACAGCTCTGGTTCGCTGTCGACAACCTTTGCTGGCCTCTGGGTCGCATCGTTCACATCTCCGCTGGTCAAGAGGCCATTTGTATTTCTGGTGCGCAGAGTGCCCGATGAGTTCACGGCGTTCGACGCGACGATGGCTATCGCTTGTTGATACTTGGTGAGGTCATCACCGCTTGTCTCTCGTGATCTTGCCGACAACGTGACCGCTCGCGCCGTCATAGACCGTCGCGCCGCTGCGCGTGACCGTCTCGCGGCTGATGACACGACCGTCGCTGCCATAGAGCCTGGTCGTGCCCTGAGTGTCGGTCGCAGATTTGGCGACAGGCTTGCCGTCCGCGCCGTAGAACGTGCGGCCCTGCGCCGAGACTTCGGTTGTCGGCGCGGCCAATGCGATCAGCAGCGTGAGCACGTTGAGGGTGCGGGCCATCACCGCATCCCTGCGTCTAGCTGGGAGTTCGTGATGCAGTGATCAGCTTGCGCGTCTTCGCGCGGCGAGACGAAGCGCAGCCGATAGTGCGGTAAGCTCGACCATCCGCATTTGCAGCGTTTGAAGTTACGCGGCACTTTGCGTTGCGGCCACGTCCAACAGCGAAAACCGTTCCGTCCGCTCGGCATATTGACCGTGTGCCGAACACGGTTATGGGCAAGCACGCGGCCTGCTGGAACGGTTCGTGGCACGCTGCCAACCTTGTGGTAGCGCTCGCCGTCAGGTCTGGCTCTCATCGCCCGACCCTCTGCTCCGCCTTCTGAGGTTGCTCGGGCTCCAGCAGGTAATCCTCAACCGTGTCGAGGTCCCAGCTGCAGGTGTAGCGGCCGATCAGGGACGGGTTGACGGCTCCGCCAGTCTCGTAGTCGATCAGCGCGTACAGCCCGTAGTCGAGGGCATTGGGATCGCGCCTGCTACTCTTAACCAGGCGCAGGCCACGGCGGTCGGCTATGCGCCGAATGCGGTTCTCTCGGACTTTGTCGGGCGTCACTCTGGTTTTCCTCCCTCAAGGTCGTATTTTTGGTGCCTAAAGATAAACTATAAGCTGTGCCAGATGCTATACTGAGCTGTTATTGCTGACTGTTTTACTGGTATCCGCCTCCTCCTCGCGCCCCACAATGGCTTCCAGAACGCACCAAGAACGGCCCGGTGCCGCCCGGGGCGGCCAGGACAGGCTTGCCCCGGTATCTGGAGGTCCTGGAGCTTGGCGGCCGTCCTGGGTGCCTTCCTGGGGCTTCCTGGGGCTCCCCGTGGTACGGTTGTGGTTGGCCTCAGTCCTGCCCCGGTGCCGCTCGGCGAGCACGGTCCCCGACCGACGTGGGCACGGAGCGCCGTGCATCGGCGCGGTCTGCGAGGCGTGGCGAGGTTTTTCCAGAAAAACTGCCGGTGCTCACCAGGTCGAGGTTTATTAGCGCCTGATAAACCGTGCTTCGTGCGCCGTACGCACCCGACGCGGTAATTTTCCACCGGGTTGAAAATTAAACGGCACCGCAGAACTCGACGGTGTTCTCAATGGGAACACCGAATGCCGCCAGTACACTTGGCCCGTGATGGCGTGGCGAACGGTGGCGTATGTGGGTGCGGCGGGTAATTTATCAACCGTTGGTAAATTAAAACCTCGGCGCTGATCGCTCGCATGCTGCCCTCGCCGATGCGTCTGTGGGCGTGCGCAGTCGCGTTTGTCGTGTCGTGATGCGGTCCGCTCAACGACAAACCTCCGTGGTGCCACGTAAGTTTCCTGCCTGCTGCCCGTCGCTTGCCGGTCGCGTTATGGACACGCTCGCGAACCAAGGCATAATCGTTCGCGGTTACCAACACGAGGTAAAGCACATGACGATGACGTTTATCGACCCGAAAGACTTCGCGCACGAACATGGCTTAACCGCGAAACTGTACGTGCCGCATGGTGGGAAAAGCGATCCACCGCCAGCGGATGGTGTTGATGAGCCGCCACGATAGACGGCGAGGCGAGCGATGGCGCTGACCGGTGCGCAGAAGAAATTCATGTATCGGGCGCGGCATAGGGATCGCCTGAATGCTGAGCGACGAACGCCCGAGTTTCGCGCGAAGGATAATGCGCGACTGCGTAACTGCGGCGCCGAAATGCCGATGCGGTGAACCTAGCTAAGCGCCGTGAACGGTTCGAGCTGCGCGCCCGTGCTATCGCCGCGCTGGGTGGACGCTGCAGCCGATGCGGTCGCGTCGATAGTACCGCGCTGCGGTTCCGCCGAGTGAGCGGTGTGCCGACTTATGCCGACCGCTAGCTTCGTGACGTATCGAGGGCAGTGAATGCTATGAACTCGTTTGCGTGACGTGCTTGCGTGTGCGGTGTTGAATAGCTTGGACTTCGACGCGCGGTGATCGTGTGCGCCGACCGCGGCCGATCTTTGGGTAGTTGCGTAATCCTGAACCGCGGTCTCGTTTTTACCATTTTGGGTTGCGCGCGCCTGCCGCGGCGGACGGATTAGAGGTTGTGTTGCCCTCGTGTGCGTGTTCGTGTAGGCCTGTGCGGTGATGTTGTGTGCACCGGCGCATTGATAAGGTCTGCTTACTGATGTTTGTGGGCGAGGACCCCTCGGGGACGGTTAAGACGCGTGCCAATCGACTCGGGAAGATTGTGCTTGCCTACGATCTGTGTCATCGACCCGCGCGCCGATGATTTCATAGCTGGCGCGCTCAGGGCTCGATCCAGGTTGCATAGGTGGCGCCGCGAGGTACTTCGCCAAGAAGTGCGGCTCCGCAACTCCATCATGGCACCCCAATAATCTCGATGGCGCCGTGCCCGTAGCTCGACCCGCCTCCATTGGTCGCTAGGTGCGTCACGACTTGAGCGCCGACAATCGCGATGGTGCTTGTCTCGGCGGCGAACCACACCGGCAATCTGTTATCGAGCCCGCGCCACACCCAAAAACAAAGGTCGCGCTCGACGCTGAGCAGATCGGAGGCGATCCGTGCTGCCTACTCTTGCCGCTCCGAGACTGACAGCGCCTGCGCGTCGTCCGCCTCCTTGGCAAGCAGGGCGTCGAGCCGCTTGACCAGCAGATCACCGAACAGAAAGCCAACAGCGACACCACTGCCTCGACCTCGGCAAAGGCGACCGGCCGTGACCCCTCGACGTTGAAAATCTGCGACCGCAGCGTCCGCGTCGGCCACGCAATCTCGCTGTGTTCGTGCTCGATCAAGGGCGAGCAATTCGGTGCCCCCTGCTGCGCCCAGGTCTGGACGATTTCGCGCAAACGCTCTCGGGCGAAGCTTCGGCGGGGAGCCGTCGAAGGCCTCGATCACCGTTCCCGCTATGGAACCGGCGGCAAGTGTGAGGGCCAACGCCCCAAGCATAGCCTATAAAAAACGGATTTGGTTTTTGTTCCAGTTATGATGTCCGCCTCTGGGCCTTTAAAAAATGTCGGGCCCATTCGGGCCGCCATCGCGCTTCAGAAGCCCTCAAGCACTATTTTCCCCTTGGCAGTCCCTGTCTCGATAAGGGCATGGGCCCGCTTGAGGTTCGCCGCGTTGATCTTTCCGAAGTTCTCAGCGAGCGTGGTTTTCACCCTGCCTTCGTCCAGGAGAGCCGACACCGACGCCAGAAGCTCATGCTGCTTTGCCATGTCCGCCGTCTTGAAGATCGAGCGTGTAAACATGAGTTCCCAATGCAGTGACACACTTTTCCGCTTGAGCTTGCGTGCATCGATCAGGTCTGGGTCGTCGATGAGCGCAAACCGACCCTGCGGAGCAATCAGCTCGACGATCTCGTCGAAGTGCTTGTCGGTCTGCGTCGTTGACAGCACGAAGGCCGGAGCGCCAATCCCAAGGGCGCTTACCTGGGCCGCCAAAGGCCTACGATGATCCACTACATGGTGGGCGCCGAGGCCCTTCACCCAGGCACTCGTCTCGTCTCGCGATGCCGTCGCAATCACGACAAGGTCGGTGAGTTGCCTGGCAAGCTGGATGGCCATGGAACCTACCCCGCCGGCGCCACCTATGATAAGGATGGCGTTGCCCGCGCCTGGTATTGGCCTGCGGACATTAAGGCGATCAAAGAGCGTCTCCCAGGCAGTAATCGCCGTAAGCGGGATAGCGGCTGACTCCGCGTGAGAAAGCGAGCGCGGCTTGGGGCCGACGAGCCGTTCGTCAACCAGGTGAAACTCAGCGTTGGTTCCCTGACGATCGATGGCGCCGGCGTAGAAGACGGCGTCGCCGCGGTTGAACAGGGTGGCCTCCCGCGCCACGTCCTCGACGATCCCTGAGGCATCCCAACCCAGAACACGGTGCAACCCGTTCTGCGGCGCGGAGCGCAGCCGCATCTTGGCATCTACAGGATTGACCGAAATCGCCAACACGCGAACAAGCAGATCGCGGCCGCTGGGCAAAGGACGCGGCACCTCGACATCCATGAGGGACGACGCATCTTGAATGGGTAACGAATGCCGATAGCCTACCGCCTTCACCGCGTGCGCTCCTTCTCATGGACTTGCGATTGCACCCGGCGGAAATTACGCTACACACGATGACAGGCAATACGCACAAATTGGGCCAGTAGTATCACAGAGGATACTTAGCGATGATCAAGACGAAGAAGCGCTATGACTGCGCGGTGGGGTGCCCGGTCGAAGCCACGCTCGATCTTGTTGGCGGAAAATGGAAAGGCGTCATCGTCTACCATCTCCTGGAAACAACGCTTCGGTTCAACGAACTAAAGCGCAAGTTGCCGACGGCGACTCAGCGAATGTTGACCCGTCAGCTTCGTGAGCTAGAAGAGTGCGGCCTCGTCCACCGTGAAATCTTTCCGCAAGTGCCTCCGCGGGTCGACTACTCGCTGACCGAGGAGGGCCGCTCGCTTGCTCCCATAATCCTGGCGATGCACGATTGGGGCACAGGGCGTCTCAAGCGTCAGCAGAAGACTTCTCGAATACGGGCGCAGAGCCGGGGCCACAGTGCTGCGGCCGCGGGTCAGGCGTCTGCGCGCAATAGTGGCTAACCATGTTATTCAAGACGCACCAAGCACAAGGCCGAACTTTGGAACGGTCTCCTTGAGCTTCGCGACAATGTTCACCCCAAGCCGCTCACAGATTCCGGACTTGAGACTCTCGCCTCATCCGGCTCGTGCCATCGCGCGAAGGCTGCCGCCTTCTACCGAACGAAGGGCTCCTCCCGGCGAACCAGTTGGCCCAAAAATCAGCCACGATGACCCACCCCCTTCGCTCCACAACCATTACAGCCGCTTTATCACTAATACGAGGCAGTCCGCCCCTCTCCGGCGCATCGGTACTTTCGGCCTCGCGGTTGGAGCCGCTTGCGCCTTTTCCGTTGGCATCGCAGGTTTTCACGTTCCGTACCAAAGCCTAGTCGAGCTTTGTGCCGCCTACACGCCGGATGCCGCTCGGGCAGTATCAGTACATCTCCCGAGCTGATCCCGGAGGAAGTGCCAACCTCCGGTTCTGACATCGTCTAAGGGAATTTCGACGCTTCTGCAGCGGTTCGCTTGCGCTCACCTCTCTCGACCAACCTGCCGGGATCATCGTCCCGACTTTTCCGCAACGCTCACCACCGACGGCTTTTGACCGCAGCAGCTTGCGGTGGTTTGGAATTAGCGACCTGATCGCCGAATCCGGAGGGCCCTCCTTCATCTCCAGTACAGTTACGCAGCGCCGTTTGGACCGGCGTTACTCGTGACACAAGGCACTTAGTTCCGTGAAGTTGGGTGGGCATCGGACACCTCGGTAGGTGCGGACATCAGCTGCGCCGCCCGGCAGCATCAACAAGTTTCGTGGACAATGATCAATGGGGCGAGCCTCATGGCGGGCGCCGTATTGGCGTCCGCCATTTCCTTTCTACCGACGCTAACGTGTTTGCAAAAAACAGCAATGTTGTACAGTGAGGAATGTGATCGAGTAGGCGAGATGCCAATACACGCACCAGCCCCCATCAAGCATCAACGGTCAACTCTGGAAATTGAGACAAGGCCTCGGCGCGTTCGGAGAACCGGACAAGTCTCGAATGTTTGTCCGACGACGGCGCACAGCAAGCGCGGGAGACGCACCATCACCGAGACTTGTAGCCTCATCATTTTGGCAAGGCCAATCTGAGTTCGGTAAAGGTGATTGCGAGCCCCTCGATTACCGGAACGGTACACACAGACATGCGAGCTAGCTCGGGAGCCGGTGGACGGTCTCGGAGAAGAAGTCGAGGGGCGCGCGCACCGCAGGAACCATTTCGCGCCGCGACGGGAAAACAGCTGGTGAGGCTGCCTCATAGACGGCCAATCAGACCGCGATTCTCTAACATGGGATGGTTTAATTCGCCGGGCTCAGCACGCAAAATGAAAAAGCGGTTGGACAGGCAGGTCGCCTCCACGTCCGATTGCAATGAGCGATCAGCCACCTAACGTTTTCTTGGTCGCACGAAGAATATCGTCCGATAGCTTGCGATCGTTTACGGCCCTGGCGAGCACGAGTGCCCCGACCAGAGAAGCGATGGTCGCGATCGCCTCCTCTTCGCGCTGTCGTGGTTTGAGCCCAGAACCCATTCGGTCGCTTAGCAGGCCGATCATGCCTCGCACTCCGGTTGTGAAACGATCTCGCACAGCCCGGCTCTGGCGCGACACCTCTCCAGACACGGCTGCCAGCGGGCAGCCGCTTCCGGGCCCGTCCCGGTGCGCCGGCGATAGGTATTTCGAAACATAACTGCTCAAGGCGAAAACCTCAGGCACTTCTTGCCGTTTGGCGGCTATCGCGTAGGCCATTGCTTCTTCGACAAGGCGCTCCTTGGAGCGGAACTGACTGTAGAGGCTACCATGGGTCATCCCTGCCGCCTCGGTCAACGCGTCAACACCTACGCTGGAGATGCCACGCTCTCGGATGAGGCGCGCTGCAGCCTTGAGCATCCGCTCGCGATTCTCCGCAGCTTGCTTTTTGGAGACGCGCATGAACGTAGGTCCTTTGTCAGTGAAGGGCCTTGACAATATGTGGCGATCGTCATCTGTTGTAAACATTGCGATCGTCATCAAAATGCGCTTTCGCACCCTTGTTCCCGCTACCCGCGAAGTGTTCGTCCTTGGCGCAACGATAGCGATCGGCGCCGTTGTTAGGGGAAGTTCATGGCCAAGAGCAAAGGAATGATCGCCCTCGTTACCCGCGCCTCTTCAGGCATCTGGAAAGCCGCGGCAGAGCGGCTCGCAAAGGCGGCCTACAAGTTTTACGGCACCAGCAGACGGGAAGTTCAAGCAAACCAGTGGCCATTTGAGATTCTGCCCCTCGACGTGACCAGCGATGACGCTGTCAGTGAAGTGGTGCGGCGCGACGGACGCATTGATCTGCTCGTGAACAATGTGGGTTTCGCTGACGACTACGCGAGGCGAAGCCGCTATAGTAGCTCTCCTGCTGCGAGCACGTGACGCTATGATCATACGTATCGGTCCAATCGTAACGGTAGTGTTGATTCTGGGACTCGGCGTGATCGGCGGGTGGTGGATCAAGACACCCGCCGGTCAAGCGAGCTATGAGCCTACTAAGAAGCTTGGAGTAAACGGCGGCGCCGTGCCAGTGACGGTGGCGGTCGCGACGCGGGATACAGTTCCCGTTCATCGCCAAGGTATCGGCACGGTCCAAGCGCTCAACACCGTAACCGTCAGGTCGCAGGTCGATGGCCGGGTCTTGAGCGTGGACTTCGTCGAAGGACAGATGGTGAAGCAGGGCGACGTGCTCGCGCGCATCGACCCCGCGCAGGCGCAAGCGCAGTACGATCAGGCGATGGCCAAGAAAGCCCAAGACCAGGTGACACTCGCCAACGCCCGCATGGATCTGGAACGCTACCAGGGCCTCGTGCAAACCTCCGCCGGTTCGAAGCAGAAGGCAGATCAGCAAGCTGCCCTCGTGGGCCAGCTCGAGGCGCTCATAAAGTATGATGACGCCGCTATCGCTCATGCGCAGGCGACCCTTGGCTTCACGACCATCGTATCGCCCATTGATGGGCGCGCGGGCTTGCGTCTCGTCGACCCAGGCAACATCGTGAGGACAGGAGATGCCAACGGGCTCGTCACCATTGTTCAGGTCGTGCCTATTGCCGTCGTGTTTACGCTGCCGCAGAGGGATCTGACCCTCGTGAGCAAAGCAATGGCGCGCGGCGATGTGCCGGTCGAGATCATCGACGCGGATGGCCGCACTGTTCTCACGTGCGGCAAACTGAAAGCGATCGACAATCAGATCGATATTGCGACAAGTACCATCAAGCTCAAGGCTACGGTTGCGAATTCCGGCGCGGCGCTATGGCCCGGCCAATTCGTTCGGACGCGAGCGGTGGTGGATGTGATTCACGGCGCAACGGTGGTGCCGACGGCAGCCGTGCGCCGCGGTCCGGCGGGCACATTCGTCTATCTGGTCGATGCGAATCTGAAAGCCGTCGTCCGGCCTGTCAGCATTGCCATGCAGGACAGCGTCCGAGCGATCATCACGGAGGGCATCGTACCGGATGATCAGGTGGTCACCGTCGGATTCGCTCAGCTCTCCGACGGCAAGCGCGTCGACGTCGTTGAAAGCACAAGCCCGATCGTCCCGGGCTCAATCCCGAACAGCCAGCGGCCGAGCGCGGCCAAAAATGCCAATCCCGGCGGATAGCGGCCGTCGTGAAGCGGGTGAGCTCGCACATGAGCGTTTCCGCGCCATTCATTGCCCGGCCCGTCGCCACCTCTTTGCTCGCCGTTGCGATGCTCATTCTTGGGGTCCTCGGTTACCGGGCGCTACCCGTCTCGTCGCTGCCGCAGGTAAGCTTTCCGACCATTCAGATCTCCACCCGCCTGCCCGGCGCCAATCCGGAGACGATGGCCGCACTCGTCACTGCTCCGCTCGAGCGCCAGCTCGGCCGGATCCCTGCGCTGACCCTGATGACTTCGACCAGTACGTTCGGATTGAGCCGGATCACGCTGCAGTTCGATCTGGAACGTGACATCGACGGCGCCGTCCAGGACGTGCAGGCCGCCATCAATGCGGCGTCTTCCGTGCTGCCGCGTCAGCTGCCCTATCCGCCGGTCTATGCCAAGATCAATCCGGCCGACACGCCGATCCTTACGTTCGCCCTGACCTCGAAAACGCTGCAGCTGCGCGAATTGTCGGATGCCGCCGATACACTCATCGCGCAACGGCTGAGCGAGGTACCGGGTGTCGGCAGTATCAGCATACAGGGTGGGCTCAGGCCAGCGGTGCGCGTGCAAGCCGATCTCGAGGCACTCACCGCGGCTGGATTGGGCCTCGACGATCTGCGCCAAGCGATATCGGGTGCCAGTGTGTCGGCGCCCAATGGTTCGCTCGATGGTCCGGCACAAGCCTATAGCATCGGCGCCAACGACCAGATCACGAGCGCCGCAGAGTACGAATTGATAACCGTCGCATACCGCTCTGGTGCACCGGTCCTGCTGCGCGACGTGGCTCGCGTCGTCGATGGTTTCGAGGATGAACGCGCAGGCGCCTGGCACAAGACCAGTGCCGCAGTCGTCATCGACATTCGCAAGCAGCCGGGCGCCAACATCATCGAGACGGTCGCGCGGATCAAGGCCGAAGTACCGCGCCTCGTGCGCGCACTTCCGGCCGACGCGACATTCGCCCTTGTCAGCGACCGCACCGGGAGCATCCGCGCCTCGATCCATGATGTCCAGTTGACCTTGGTGCTGACCACGGCACTGGTCGTCCTGGTCGTGCTCCTCTTTCTGAGGTCGGCGGTGGCCACGCTGATCGCGGCAACGACGTTGCCGTTGTCGCTCATTGGCGCCTTCGGTGGTATGTGGGTCGCTGGCTTCAGCCTGGACAACCTGTCGCTGATGGCATTGACGATCGGTACTGGCTTCGTCATCGACGATGCCATCGTCATGATCGAGAACATTTCCCGCCATGTCGAGAACGGCGAAAGTGGCACTGATGCCGCCTATCGGGGCGCATCTGAGATAGGATTCACTGTGATCTCGCTCACCGCGTCGTTACTCGCCGTCTTCATTCCCCTGCTGTTCATGAGCGGCATCGTCGGGCGGATGTTTCGCGAGTTTGCATTGACGCTATCGATCGCCGTCGTCGTTTCGGCCACCGTGTCGCTGACATTGACACCAATGATGTGCGCACGACTGCTCGGCCGGATGCGTCATGCGAAGGGTGCCGAGTCGATGCCGTCGAGAAGCTGCCTTGGCGACCTCTTGATCAGAGGTTACGAGCGCACGCTGCATCTCGTCCTTGCTCGTCGGACCGAGACGCTAATCGTAACGGTCGCAGCGGTCGCTGTCACGATCGCTCTTTATGTGATCATGCCCAAGAGCTTTCTTCCTGAGCAGGATACGGGTCTTATCACTGTCGTCGTCAAAGCCGATCCCGATGTGTCGTTCGCGGAGATGACACGACTGCAGCAACGCGCCGTTGAGACCGTTCTCAGCTTCGTTGAGGTCGCCGATGCGGTCGCGGCTGCCGGCAGCGGAGCGATCAACCCGATCCCCAACGTTGCAACCTTGACGGTCGTGCTCAAGGCGCATCAAGCGCGCGGCCGGTCTGCAGCACAACTGGCAAGGGAGATTGAACGATCGCTTGCAAGGATTCCAGGGCTCGTCGCGTTCGCCAAACCTGTACAAGATGTGCAGATCGCGACCCGCCCGAGCTTCAGTCAGTTCCAGTACACGATCGCGGGCAGCGACGGCGCCATGGTCCGGCAATGGGGGCGCCGGCTGATGGCGAGCCTGCGCGAGGACCAGCGCTTTCGAAATGTCAGCTCTGTGGAGGAGGACGAAGGCCTTGCGACCGTGATCGACATCGATCGCATCCGTGCCGGGCAGCATGGAGTATCAGTGCAGACCGTGAGCGATGCCCTGAACAGCGCCTTCTCGCAACGGCAAATTGCGACGATTTACGGTCAAGCCAACCAGTATCGCGTCATTCTGGAGGCTGAGCCGCATTACCGTGACGATCCATCGGGTCTCGAAGCACTGCGGCTGAGCGGCCAAACGGTTTCGCCTTCCAGTTCCATTGCGAGCGCGCAATCGAGGTCCGTGAGTGATGCCAGCAAAGAGACGGCTGCCTCTCCCGCGGGCTTTCAGGTCCCGCTCTCGGCCGTTGCCAGCATCTCGCGCCGCACGGCGCCATTGGCCATCAGTCATCAGCAGCAGTTCCCATCCTTTACCATTGGCTTCAATCTCGTCGAAAGCATCGCACTCGAGACCGCCGTCGCGGCCATCTCGGATGCTCAGAATGCGATCGGCGTGCCATCGCAGTTGACCGGCACGTTCGCAGGGG
>Ga0075424_100002172_pt1 | contig 17768 bp, 13 predicted proteins | sample SoiMethybrSBSTD3_FD_75301 | JGI IMG/M metagenome (GOLD analysis project Ga0075424, IMG submission 75301) | Bulk soil microbial communities from a Populus tree surrounding site in Tennessee, USA - Soil MetaG P. TD hybrid SBSTD3 | ecosystem: Environmental > Terrestrial > Soil > Tree plantation...
GCGTCTAGCTCGAGGGCGCATCCAGCTTGCGCGTTAAGCTTTCGAACTCGCGCCGCAGCTCCTCATTGCGAAAGATCTGATCGAAGGTCGGTGCCTCGAGCTTTTGGATGGCCTCGAAGGAGGCCGCCGAATCCTGCATCAGGATCTTGAGCTGAAAGCTCGCCTCCACGGTTTCGTAGGTGTTGTCGGCGATGCGCAGGTCGTGCGTTGCGCGCTGACGCGCCTTGGCAACCTGCTCGCGCTGCTGCAGCAGGTAGCGCCGGTAGCCTTTGGCCGCCTCTTCGGCGAGCTTTTGGCTCTCGCGGTTGCCTTCGAGCGCGCGCTTCTGGTCGTCGCGATTCTCCGCCTTGAGCAACTCGGCGGTTTTGACGCGCGCGGCGCGAATGTCGCGCTCGATTGCGCTCAGCTTGGGCAGGTACTGGTTGTCGATCTTGGCGATCAGACCATCCTGGGCGTGCACCAGGAGCGCAAACAGGGCCGCGTGCATGGCAAAATACTTGCGCGCCGCCCCGATATTCTCGCCCGACGCCGTCATCAGCTTGCCGAGTTGCAGGTCGATCAACTTGGCGGAATTGAAGACGGCGACCAAACGCACGAGATCGCCGGACAGCACGCTATCGAGCAACAGGTCGACCTGTTCGGGGCTCAACTGGATGCCGGCCTTTTTCAGGGCGTCGAGCACCTCAGACTTGGCCTGCTTGATCTCCTCACGGTTGAGATCAATGCGCTTCTTGGTCTCCTCGATATCCTTGCCCAGGCTGTCGACGGTATCGGTCAGATAGCCCGGCAGCATGCCGTCCTTGGGCGCGAGCAACTGCTTCTCACGCAGTTTGACGATGCGATCGTCAAGCTCGCGGATGTTTTTGCGCAGACCCTCGATCTTCTTTTGCACGTCGACCACGGGCACGTCGGTGACGATACCAAGCGCCGCGTCCAACAGCTCGCGCACCTTCTTCTCGCGGTCCTCCCGCGTCTCGGTCCAGAGCGGCTTGACCAGGAAATCGGCTTCAGGGGGAAGCTTCTTGGCCTCGCCCCGCTGGCGTGCGGTATCCTGCAAGATGGCGTCGACCGCCTTCATCAGGCGCTGCGCCTGCTCGTAGCTGGCCTCGCCCTCGCGCGGATCCTTGGCCGGCTCAGCGGCTTGGCCCGTCGCGGCGGCGCCGGCATTGGGCTTCGCCGGGCTCGCCGGCGAGCCCTGCTCCGTTTGGGCCTCGGGCTTGCGCCCGATCAAATCGCCAATACCGTCGCGCTGCGCCGTTTGTGCCTGGGCCGGGAGGGCGGATCCCATCAGCACGGCGGCAACGGCAACGGCTAAGCTGGTCGGCGCTCGATGGCTCAGTCTCGACATGACCCCGCACCTCCTAATGTGGCAAGGGTGCCCAACCAAATCGACTTTTTCGTGGTTGGCTAATCACTTTGGCCTTGATCGGGCATTAGCCGTTGATGCGGGCATTGGCCGCCAAGATCACGCTGACGAGATCAGCGTTCACTTGGCGGGCATCGGTCAGCACGACCATGTGTGTAATGTGTTCGCCGGCACCCTTCAGTTTGGCGCGTTGCAGGCGCGCGTCAAAGGCATGCTCGCCGAGCGCCAGGCCGAGGCGCACCTCGCTGGCGGCGAGGGTGACGGCGGCAAACTCCGCCGGCGCGGTGAAGGAGATGTGCGTTGCTGCCGGGCGCAGGACGAGACCCGGCAGCGCCCGCTTCACCTCCGTCTCGAGCATCAGGTAAAGCGGCCGGTAACCCTTGGCTTGGGCAATCAGCGCCTCGAGCTGGGCCGCCTCGCCAGGCCCAGGGTCTGGCCGTGGCGGTAGAGGAGCGGGCGCCGCGGCACCTTTTTCGGCCCGCGGCCGCGGCTGGGGGCGCGGCGGGCGCTCGGCCGCCTCCTGATAGATCGGCCGCCCACCGTTGCTGTGGATGCGTTCGAGCCATGACGCGCGGGCAAAGGCAAAACCTTGCGCGCGCAGCCAATCGATGGTCTCGTTCTTGTCGCTGAAGTTTTGCGCGGCGATGAGCGCCATCCAGTCCGCCAAATCGCGCCCCGAGCGGGCCTTCAGCTCCGCCAAGAACCGCTGTTCCTCCTGGCGCTCGTCTGCCGCCATGGTGTTGGTGCCTCTAAGGGCATTGCGCACACCCACCCCCGCCTGAGAAAGCCCGTGTCATAACCCGATTCAGCGCCGACCGCGATCGTCATCGCCTCGCGCGGCGCGAGCCTCAATTACCTTGGCGCGCTTGGCTACTTGGCACCCCTAGGCGTCAGCGCCCAGGTGCCAAGCGCGGCGATGCGATCGCGCTTGGTCGCAATCTCAATATAGTCAACGCTCGCCCAACGTTCGACGAACGAGCGGTAGAAGGGAGAAAACGGATTGCCGGACTGACCGGTGCTATGCATGTAAAGCGAGCGGTCGAGATCGGCAAAATCATAGATGGCGCGGTAGCTCGCGGCGTGCCGATTGGCAAAGGGTTCCTCAGCTGCAAAGTCCATGCGACCGACGTCAAGGGTGTAGTCGTCACCGGGGCTTGCCACGCTGATGTTGACGAAGCCGGCAACGTCCACCAGCCCGGCGAGCTTGCCGAACGAGCCCAGCGGCCGGTGCTCGCTCAGGGCCCTATGCGCGTTGCCCCAACGCCATTGCGAACGATCCTTACCGTAGCGCCGTTCTAGATCCTTGAGCGCGCGCGCCAGCGCGGCGGCGAGCACGGCACCACAGCTTTCCCGCGTCGGAGTGCTCCCATCATCGCACCAATCGCGACCCGTCGCGCGCCCCTCCAGCAAGCGGATCAGCGCGCTCGCCCGTGCACCCCAGAAGCGGTCGAAAGCGGGCCCCAAGTCGTCGCCATAAATGGCTTGCACGGCCGCGCGCAGCCAGGCCATGAAGATCAACGGTTCCGACCGATCGGCGCGCATCGTGCCATCCCAGCCCGTCAGCTGGTCGAGGAGTTGCTGGTCGACCGTTTCGCCGATTTGTGCGGCGGCCGTCATCAAGGGCTGCAGGCGCGCCACCGCGAGCGAAAGCACGTCGGCTTGGGCCTGGCGCATGCTGCCGACGTCGTGCGGTCCGCGCTCGGGCGCAATAATAAGCTCATCGATGCGCCGCTGCCGGAAGGCCGGATCCCAATCGAAGGTCAGATGCACCGCAGAATCGGGGGGCAGGATGCGTGCATTGGCCGTGCCGATGGCTCCCTGCGGCGGATCGAGCAGGCGCGGCAGGTCTTGGAACGGCACGTAGCCCTTCCAATCGTAACGTGCATCCCAGCCGGGCACCGGCGCGCGGCCGGCGACCCTGTTGGCCGCGTCGCGTCGAGGCACGCGGCCCGGCGCGATCAAACCGATGTGCCCATCGAGATCGGCGACCACCATGTTCTGCATGGGCCCGACGTAGCGCTGCATGCGGGCCATGTAATCGGCCACCGTCTTGAGGCCAGGCTCGAGCAGGCCGACGGCGAGGGTCGTGTCGTCATCGCTCAAGGCCGTCCATTGCAAGGCCGCTACGTGCCCCGGCGCCAACAGCGTCTCGAGCCCGCGATAGAAGCCGGGTAGCACGGGCCCATGCCGCGTGCGTCGGCGCTCAACCGCACGCACACCCTCACCCTTAATGGCAATCGCCATACTCTCGCGGCTAAACGGGCGCCAACCCTCCGGGGTCAGATATTCCGCGCCGTTGTCGGGATTGATCTTCTCGATGAAGATGTCCTGCACATCGGTCCCAGTGTTCGTGTAACCCCAGGCGATGCTGTCGGTGCGCCCCAGCACAATGAGCGGCGCTCCGGCAAGGCTAGCCCCGATCACGTTGACGGGCGCCGCGCCCGGCGGCTCCAAGGCGAGATGCGCCAGGTACCACACCGAGGGGGCGGTGAGGCCGAGGTGCGGATCGTTGGCGAGCAGAGCTTTGCCGGAGCGCGTGCGCGAGCCGGCCACCACCCAGTTGTTGGAGGCCCCCTCCCCGATCGCCGCGGCCGCAAAGCCGGCCGCGGCGCGGCGCCCGCCGCCCGCGGTGCGTTGCAGGGGATAGAGCTCGGCGAGTTCTGGCAGCGGTGGGGCGTGGTCGGCCGCTTCTGCGGGCATCAGGTCTTCGATCTCTGCCGCTTTAAGGCCGTGCGCGGCATAGGCGAGGCGGGCCAGCTCGTGGTTGATATTGGCGCCGAGTTGCAGCGCCATCAGCTTGGCGAGGACCATGCTGTCGGCCGGCCGCCAGGGCTCCGGGGTATGCCGCAGGAGGATGAACTCCGGGGCAAAGCGCGGCTCGAACCATCCGGTCCGGCGCGTCATGAAGGCGTTGACGCCGCGGGCGTAGGCGTCGAGGTCCGCCCGGTCCTCGGGGCTCAAGGCCGCCAGCGAGCGTTCTGCGTGCCCGTAAAGATCGAGCGTGCGCAGGAAGACGTCGGCCGTAAAGGTACGCTCGCCGAAGATTTCCGAGAGGCGGCCTTGCCCGCTGCGGCGCGACAACTCCATCTGCCACAGCCGATCCTGGGCGTGGGCGAAGCCCAGCGCAAACAAGAGATCGTGGCGGGAGCTCGCAAAAATGTGTGGGACATACTCGCGGTCACGCGTGATCGCCACGGGCGCGCTGAGCCCCTCAAGCGCGAGGCTCCCCGCAGTGGCGGGCACCGTGGCGCGCAGCCAGGCCCAGGCACCTCCGACCGCCAAGGCCGCCAACAGGACGAGCAGCGCGCAAAGCGCCGCGATCCAGATCAGGACGCGCTGCATGCGCGAGCCCTACCCTGCAAAATCCGCTGCCTTGGACTTGACCCTGACCCGCGCGCGCTGCCGACCAGCGAACGCCAATCGCCGCCCAGATGAGATGGAGCTTGAGGGTCCAATTGCCGGGCGGGCCGTCGCGCGAGGCCTCGCCGCCTGAGCGTTCGGTCCGTTGCTCTCCTCATGCGCCGCCCGTTGCCCGCCAATTGAGCGCTCGCACTAGCGCCGGTACTGCACGAAGACCGACTTGGTTGCGACCTGGTCGTAGAGCGCGCGTGCGGTGTAATTGAACTCCTGCGTCGTCCAGTAGGTGCGCGTAGCGCCGCGGGCATCGGCTTCGCGATAGGTCGCCTCGATCAACGCCCGTCCAGCGCCGCTTTTGCGTCGCGCCGGATCGACGAACAGGTCCTCAAGATAGCAATAATAGGTTGGCGACCAGGTCGAACGGTGAAACAGCACGTGCGCCAACCCGACCGGGGTATCGCTGGCGTCGACCGCCACCAGGCCGATGTGGAAGTCGGAGCCGCCGGCCAGCAAGCGGCGCCAGGTCTCCTCGATGACCGCCTCGGCGACGCTGGCTTTGTAGAATTCGATGTAGCCTTTGAAGAGCCGGAGCCAAACCGATTTGTCCTTCGCTTCAAGGCGCCGCACGGCGATGCTCATGGCCACAGCTCTCTAACCTGCTCGCTTGATGGTTTTTCGCACCCTCGGTTGCCAACTCTTGCACATCGGCTGGGCGCGAACCAGCTCCCCGGTTAGCGCAACCAGAGCGAGGCGAGGCCGAGGAAGGCAAAGAAACCGACGACGTCGGTGACCGTCGTCACGAACACGCCCGAGGCCACAGCGGGGTCGTAGCCAAAACGCGCGAGCGTCAGGGGAATCATGATGCCGGCGAGCGCCGCCGCCAGGAAATTGCAAATCATGGCGGTCGCAATCACCAGCCCGAGCGTGCCGACGCCGAACCAGAACAGGACGATGAGGCCGACGATGGCGGCGAATGCCACGCCGTTGATGAACCCGACGGAGGCCTCGCGCACGATCACGCGCAGCGTGTTGCCGGGGCCCAGGTCGCGGGTGGCAAGCGCGCGTACCGTCACCGTCATGGTCTGGGTCGCGGCATTGCCGCCCATCGAGGCAACCACGGGCATCAACACTGCCAGCGCCACCATTTGCCCGATGGTGGCGTCGAACAATTTGATGACACTGGAGGCAAGCAGCGCGGTAGCGAGGTTGATCAGCAGCCAAGCGAAGCGGTTGCGTACGGTGTCGATCACCGTGTCCATCACGCTTTCATCGCCGACGCCACCGAGCCGCCGCAGATCCTCCTCGGCCTCCTCCTGGATCACCTCGACGACGTCATCGACGGTGACGACGCCCACCAGCCGCCGGTTGGCGTCCACCACCGGCGCCGATTTCAGGTCGTAGCGCTCGAACTGACGCGCCACCTCTTCCTGGTCGGCCGTGGCGAGCACCACCTGGCGGGCGCCATCCATGATGGTTTCCACGGGCACCTCGCGCTTGGTGCGCAAGAGCCGGCTCAAGTCCACGCTGCCGACCACATGATAGGTCGGGTCGATCACGTAGATATCGGAAAAGGTGTCCGGCAGATCGTCCGCCTCGCGCATATGGTCGATCACCTGGCCGACGGTCCAGAACGGCGGCACGGCGACGAAATCGGTCTGCATGAGACGGCCGGCCGTCTCTTCGGGGTATTCCAGATTGCGCTCGAGCGCCGCACGGTCGATGCTGGGGATCTGCGCCAGGATCTCTCGGCGCTGGTTCGCATCCAGATTTTCCAGGACATAGGCGGCATCGTCCGTCTCGAGCTCGGCAACCGCTTTGGCCACGGTCGCCTGCGGCAGATCCCGCAGCAGCTGGTCGCGCACGCCCTCGTCCAGCTCGGAGAGGGCCTCCGGGTCAAAGGCGGCCCCGAGGCTCTCAACGAGGGCAACGCGTTGCGGCGGCTCCAGGAACTCGATCAGATCGGCAAGATCGGGCGCCTGCAAGTTGGCCAGCACGGAACGGATGCGAGCCTCATCGTGGGCCGCGAGCGCCTCGGCGATCGCCGGCGCGAGCTCGGACATCGGCTCCATGGCGCGCTCGCCCGGGGTCTCATCTTGCATGGCGCGGATCCCCTGCGTCGGCCGCCACGTCTGCGGCGACCATCAGGCGATTGGGCCCCGCTCGCGAGGCCCAAAAGTGTGGCCGCTCAAGGGGGCGCCGGCATCCGGCCTCCCCCTTGGGCAGGCCCACCCTGGCGCATACCACACTCTGATGCTCTAGCGACACAGCCCGCACGCAAAACGTTGGTGCAAAAAAGCAAACTCGGCTGAGGCATTTATCGGCAAGCGGCTGCCTAACCTTGCGTATACCCCGCGCGCATGCCAGAAGCCGCGCTTGAGGTGGATCACGGCGGGCCGATCGGACGAGGGGAAGCTGGCAAGATGCGCGTTTCTGGCGCGTGGGGGTTGCTTTTCTGCGTGCTGGCCGGTGCACCGGCCCTGGCAGCACCGCAAGCCTGCGGTCCGCAGGCGCTCGGGCTAGCGCGCACGGTCGAGATCGATACGCGGCAAGCCCCGCGCTTCGGCTTTCAATATCAGGATCCTGGCTTGCTCGCCGACGGCGAGGTGATCCTCACCTTCGATGACGGCCCGTTGCGCGCCTACACCAGGCCAATCCTGGAGGCGCTGGCCGCCCACTGCACCAAGGCCACCTTCTTCGTGGTCGGGCGCATGGCGGTCGCCGACCCCGAGATGGTGCAGGAATACGCGCGCCAGGGGCATACGGTCGGCACCCACACCTGGTCGCACGCCAACCTGCAGGCCATGTCACCGGCGCGCGCACGCGCCGAAGTCGAGCTCGGTTTCAGTGCCGTGCAGGCCGCAATGGGTCGACCGATCGCGCCCTTCTTCCGCTTTCCTTATCTGCGCGACACCAAGTGGGCCAGCGACTATCTGACGAGCCGGCAGCTGGCGGCCTTTTCCATCGATGTCGACAGCAAAGACTATCGCACGCGCGATCCCTCGGCGGTGCATCGCAAGGTGATGGCCGACCTCGCGCGCCAGAAGAAGGGCATCATCCTGTTCCACGACATCCACTACTCGACCGCGCGCGCCTTGCCGGGCTTGCTCACCGACCTCAAGGCCAAGGGCTACAAGGTCGTGCACGTCACCCCCAAGGAGGACGTGGTCACGGTTGCCGAATTCGACGGCCAGGCGCAGCAGGAATTGGAACGTCGGCGCGCGACCCTGGCCGGCGAGCCGCTGGCGCGACGCGCCTTGACCTGGCCGGCGGCCAAGACCGTTCCGAGCCAGCCCGCCGCGATCGAGCTGCCGACGACAACGCCGCCCGTGCGCGCAAGCGAGAAGAACGGCAACTCCTGGACCAGCCAAGTGCACTGGTGGCCCTGGCGCTGAGCATAACCCCTTAACAGCTGATATTTGCGCGCGCTGCCGCAAACCGCGGCGGCGCTTGGCACGCGTGCGCGGGCTTGGCCCGCGCCGTGGCGACCTTGACTAGTTGGAGGTCCAACTAATAGGTTGGTGCAAAGACTAATAACAGCGATAGGGAGGCCAGTATGTTGCGATCAGCATTTTATGCTTTTGCCGCGAGCCTAGCGGTCAGCGTTGCCACCGGCGCTCCGCTCGCCGCGCAAGAGGCGCCAAAGTCCATCAAAGTCGGCTACGTCATTTCGCTGTCGGGACCGCAGTCGGCCGGGGCGATGCTGACGACGGTACCGAACTATCGACTGTGGGTCGACGAGGTCAACAAGGCCGGCGGCCTGATGCTGAAAAAATGGAACAAGCGCATTCCCATCGAGGTGATGGAGATCGACGACCGTTCCAACAACGAAGACATGGTGCGCCTGGTCGAGCGCCTGATGACCGTCGACAAGGTCGATATCGTGCTTTCGCCGTGGGGGACGGGCCCCAACCTGCAGGCCGCGCCCGTATTCGCCAAGAACGGCTATCCGCAGCTGGTCGGCACCGGCAACTCCGACAAAATCCCCGAACTCGTGCAGCGCTTCCCGACCACCTTCTGGTTCCTCGGCATGCCCAGCGATGCCGCCAAGGCGTTGGTCGATCTGTTATCCGACCTCAAACAGGCCGGCCAAATCAATGACAAGATCGCCTTGTTCGTGGTGCAGCATCCGTTCGGCTCGGAGTTCGTCACCCCGACCAAACCGTTGCTCGAAAAGGCGGGCTTCAAGCTCGCCTACGAGGCCACCTATCCGCTCGGGGTGTCCGACCTCTCCGCCCAGATCAAAGCGGCCAAGGCGGCGGCGCCCGACACGCTCGTTGCCTTCTCCTATCCGCCCGACACCTTCATGCTCACCGAGCAGTCAATCGCCAATGATTTCAGCCCGAAAGTCAAATTCCTGAGCGTTGGGGTTGCCTTTCCCAACTACAAAGCGAAATTCGCCGACAAGGTCGAAGGCACCTTTGGTCTCGGCGCCTGGAACCCCGACGGCCCCGGCGTCAAGGACTGGTTCGCCCGGCACAAGAGCCTGACCAACCAGGAGCCAGATCGCTGGGCCAGCTCCAACACCTACGCTTCCCTGCAGGTCTTGCAGCAGGCCATCGAGCAGGTCGGCGAGATCGATCGCCCCAAGATCGTCGAGGCGATCAAGACCGGCACCTTCAAAACCATTCTTGGCGACACCAAGCTCGAAGCCGGCGTGCTGCGCAAAGTATGGTGGGTCGGCCAGTGGCAAGATGGGGAGTATCGCGGCATCGCCCCCACGGACCTGCCGGGCGCCGCCAAGCCGCGCTTGAAGTAGCCTATACATCGCTTAACGCCCAAGCGGTCCCGCGTTCATGACGCGGGACTTTTTTCCGCAGGCCTTGCACCCGAGCGCCTATAACCGAGGGCGCGGCAGGCTCGGGGGCCTGCCGCGGCGTCCGCCCTCCGAGAGCAACGACGAACCGCAAGCCCTTGGCAATGCTCCTCTTCGATTTCCTGCTGGCAGGTCTGGTGATCGGCGGCATTTATGCGCTGATCTCGATCGGCCTCAACTTGCAGTATGGCGTAGCGCGTGTGTTGAACCTCGCCTATGGCGAGATCCTGATGCTGGCCGGCTACGGCGCCTTTTGGGGGTTTACGCTTATCGCCGCCCCGCCGCTCTTGACCCTCATCGTGGCGGCGCCACTGGCCTTCGGGCTGAGCTGGCTGCTGTTCCGCTACCTGCTCCACCCCCTGCTCAAACGTGCGCGCGACCCGGGAAAACGCGAAATCGATTCCATCCTCGCCACCTTCGGGCTCTTGTTCGTGCTGCAGGGCGGCGCACTGGTGGCTTGGTCCGGGACCGACCGCTTCTACAGTTTTCTCGCCCAACCGGTGAATGTGCTGGGCGTTGTCATGAGCGCCAATCGCCTGCTCGTGCTGATTGCCGCGCTCCTCCTGTCGGCGGCAACCTTCGCGCTTCTGCAGCTGACCGCGATTGGACGGGCCTTGCGGGCGCTGGCGGCAAGCCCCGCGAGCGCGCCGCTGGTCGGCATCGACGTTGCCCGCTACAGCGCCGGGGCCTTTGCGCTGGGGGGCGCGCTGGCCGCCATCGCCGGCGTCCTGTTGTCGAGCTTCATGGGCATCAATCCGACCATCGGTGCCGCCTTCACTATGAAGGCGCTGATCGTCGTGGTGATGGGCGGCATCGGCCACGTGCTCGGCGGGCTGGTGGCCGGGTTGGTGCTCGGCATGGCCGAGACCATGGCCGCGCTCCTCATCGATCCCGGCCTCATCACGGTCATCAACTTTGCCATCTTCTCCCTCGTCCTGTTGTGGCGGCCCCAAGGCCTGTTTCAACGCCATGCCGGCACCGGCGGCGCCAACCGGTCGCGCTTGCGCCGCCCCCTCGCCGGCGCCGCCCTCCTCGGCTTGGCCCTGCTGGCGCCCCGACTAGCCAATGCCTATTGGCTCTCGTTGCTGGTCAATATTCTGATGTACGTGGCGCTGGCGACGGGCTGGGCGTTCTTTTCCGGCGCGACACGTTACGTCTCGCTCGCCGCGTCGGCCTTCTTCGGGGTTGGCGCCTACGCCGTGGCCGTCTTCGCCCCCGACTATTCCTACCCCGTGGCGCTGTTGGCCGCGCTCGGTATCTCGAGCGTGCTCGCCCTATTCGTCGGCCTGGCAACGCTGCGCCTGTCGGGCATGTATTTCGTGATCTTCACCTTCGGCCTCGCCACGCTGGTGCGCGAAATCGTGACCTGGTGGGAGTTCAACATCGCCCAGAAGGCGGGGCGACATCTGTTCCTGCCCATCACCACCACGCACATTTACTACCAATTATTGGCCCTGTGCGCCGGCATCATTGCGCTGTGGCTAATCCGCGATAAGAGCCGGCTCGGCTTCGCCTTGGCCACGCTCGGGGCCGACGAAACGGTGGCGCGCCAGATCGGCATCAATACGGTGGCCCTGAAGGTCGGCACCTTCGTGGTGAGCGCGCTCAGCATGACGCTGGCCGGTGCCATTCTCGCCCCGCGCTGGAGCTACATGGATGCCACCGTCGCCTTCAATCCCAACACCTCGTTCCTGACCGTGATCATGGCGCTATTGGGCGGCGCCACCTCGGTGTGGGGCCCGATGCTGGGCGTCGTTCCGCTGGTGCTGATCTCCGATTATCTGTCGGTGACGGTGCCCAACTATTTCAGCGTGGTTTTAGGGCTGGTGCTGCTCGCCATTGTCTTCCTCGTTCCCAACGGCCTGATCGGCTTGCTCGAGCCGCTCAGCCGGTGGGCTGGACGAGAGCACGTGGCCCAGCTGTTGCGCCGCCTCGCGGGGCGCCTTGATGCCAGCGCCGGCGCACACAAGAACGACGACGTGCTCGCCCTGCCTCCCGAGCCCCCGCTGTTGCCACCGGCGCGCCGACGGCGCTGGCTCGGCGCGGGGCGGGAGGGCGAAGCATGACGCGCGCCCAACCGTCGATGCTCGCGGTGAGCCAACTCAGCCGCAACTTCGGTGGGCTCGCCGCGCTCGATGGCGTTTCTTTCGAGGTGGCGCGCGGGCGGATTTTTGGCCTGATCGGGCCCAACGGCTCGGGCAAGACCACGCTCCTCAACATTGTCTGCGGCCGCCTCGAGCCGACGCGCGGAGAGGTACGTATCGCCGGCCAGCCGATGACTGGCCGCAGCCCCGAAGTCGTGTGCCGCGCTGGCGTCGCTGGCACCTTCCAACTCGCGCGCGTGCCCGATGCGCTCGATGCGCGCGACAACGTCGCGGTCGCGGCCATGTATGGCCGGCGCCGGCTCAGCGTGGCGGCGGCGCGCGCCGAGGCCGAACGTTTGCTGGCGCGCGTGGGCTATGCAAACGCGTTGTCGGCCCGAGCCGACGCGCTTGCCTATTTCGATTTGAAGCGCATCGAACTGGCGCGCGCCTTGGCCTGCGCCCCGGACCTCCTCTTGCTCGATGAATGGCTGGCGGGGCTCAATCCGACCGAACTCGAGGCGGGCATCGAGCTTGTGCGTTCGCTCGAGGCAGATGGGCTCACCATCGTCATGGTCGAGCACGTTATGTACGCGATCCGCTGCTTGTGCCAACACGTGGTGGTGCTCAATGCCGGTCGCGTGATCGCCAGCGGCTCGCCTGAAGAGGCGCTGGCCGATGCCGACGTCATCCGCGTCTATCTGGGCGACGGCGTCTAAGGTCTTCTGCCGCGGTGGTGGCTTGCGCATGACCAGCCCAGCGCCGCAACGGGCAAAAGGCCGCGGGCCGGGCTATGGGCACGGCGGCGCGGCCCCACCAGTGCACGCGCTGACGCGATTGCGCAAAGCGCTGAGCTGTGGCGTAATTGAGCGAGAGGACAAGCAAGAATAGTCAGCGTCCGGCCAAGCCTTGGCGCCAGAGAGGAGGAAGTCCATGTTTTCTCTGTTTCGCAAGGACAAGAAGCCGGCCGAACCGGCGGCAGCATCGCCCGCGGCCGCACCGGGGGCCGCCACCGGCCGCGCCACGGGAACCTCAGGAGGGGGACGCATGGTCAAGCTCAGCATGACGGTGAACGGCAAGCCGGTCACCGCCGACGTCGACGCCAGGACACTGCTCGTGCAATTCCTGCGCGAGAACTTGCGCCTGACCGGCACACACGTCGGCTGCGACACCAGCCAGTGCGGTGCTTGCGTGGTGCATCTCGACGGGCGCGCGGTCAAATCGTGCACGACGCTGGCCGCATCCTGCGAGGGTGCCAAGGTCATGACCATCGAAGGCTTGGCGCAGGGCGGTAAGCTGCACCCGATGCAGGAGGCCTTCCGCGAGCATCATGGCCTGCAATGCGGCTTCTGCACGCCCGGCATGATCATGGCCGCCGTCGACATCGTCGCTCGACGAGGGGCGCGGGTGAGCGAGGAGGTGGTGCGCGCGGACCTCGAAGGCAACATCTGCCGCTGTACTGGCTATCACAACATCGTGGCTGCCGTGCTCGCCGGCGCCTCGGCGATGGCCGCGGCGGGCGGCGCCAAACCGCAAGCCGCCGAATAACGCCAACAATGCCATCAACCGGCGCTGGCATGGCCGCGCCGAGGCTCAGGGGAGAAGACGATGAGTGCCACCGGCATCGGCGCGTCCGTCAAGCGCAAGGAAGATCAGCGGTTCATCACCGGCAAGGGCCAATATACCGATGACATCAATCGGCCGGGCCAAGCCTATGCCGTCTTTGTCCGTTCGCCCCATGCGCATGCGAGCCTGAAGAAGGTCGACCTCTCGGCCGCCCTGAAATCACCGGGCTGCCTCGGCGCCTTCTCAGGCGCGGACCTGGCTGCGGACAAAGTCGGCACCCTGATTTGCGGCTGGATGATCCACTCCAAGGATGGTTCGCCCATGAAGGCGGGCGCGCATCCGGCTCTGGCCCAGGGCAAGGTGCGCTACGTCGGCGACCACGTGGCCGTCGTCATTGGCGAGACGCTGAACGAGGCCAAGGATGCCGCCGAAAAGGTGAACGTCGAATATGAGACGTTGCCGGCGGTCACCGAGCTGGCGAGCGCGCAGAAGGCTGGCCAAGCGCAAATCCACGCCGAGGCCCCCAATAACACGGTCTATCAGTGGCACCTGGGCGACAAGGCCGCCGTCGACGCAGCCTTTGCCAGCGCCAAGCACGTCACCCAGATCGACCTCATTAACAACCGGCTGGTACCCAACGCCATCGAGCCGCGCGCGGCCATCGGCGAATACGACGCCGGCAACGACAGCCTCACGCTCTACACCACCAGCCAGAACCCACACGTCACGCGCCTGGTGCTCGCCGCCTTCATCGGGCTCGCTCCCGAACACAAGCTGCGCGTGATTGCGCCGGACGTCGGGGGCGGCTTCGGCTCCAAGATCTTCATCTACGCGGAAGAGACCGTGTGCCTGTGGGCCTCGCGCAAGGTCGGCCGGCCGGTCAAATGGACCGGGGAGCGCAGCGAGGCCTTCCTCGCCGACGCGCACGGCCGCGACCACGCCACCCGCGCGGAGCTGGCAATCGATGCCAGCGGTAAGATCCTGGCGCTGCGGGCGAGCACCAAGGCCAATCTCGGTGGCTATCTTTCGACCTTCGCCTCCTCGGTGCCGACCTATCTCTACGCACCCCTGCTATCGGGGCAGTACGATATCCCGGCCATCTATTGCGAGGTCGATGGCGTCTACACCAACACCGCGCCGGTCGATGCCTATCGTGGTGCCGGGCGGCCGGAGGCGACCTTCGTGGTGGAGCGCCTGGTCGAGGTGGCCGCGCGCCAAATCGGCAAGGATCCGGCCGAATTTCGCCGCCAGAACTTCATCAGGTCCTTCCCGCATCAGACCCCGGTGATCATGGCTTACGACGCGGGGGACTACGAGGCTTGCCTCAACCAGGCGCTCGAGCTCGCCGACTACAAGGGTCTCGGCGCCCGCAAGGCCGAGAGCGCCAGGAAGGGCTTGAAGCGCGGGATTGGCTTCTCCGCCTACATCGAGGCCTGCGGCATCGCGCCCAGCCAAGCCGTGGGCTCGCTGGGCGCCGGTGTGGGCCTTTGGGAGTCCGCGGAAGTGCGCGTCAATCCCACCGGCTCGGTCGAGGTACTCACCGGCTCGCACAGCCACGGGCAGGGGCATGAGACCACGTTTGCCCAGCTCGTGTCGCAGCGCCTCGGCATCCCCATCGAGCAGGTCACGGTCGTGCACGGCGATACCGACAAGGTGCAGTTCGGTATGGGCACCTACGGCTCACGCTCCGGCGCGGTCGGCATGTCGGCCATCTTCCGTGCCATCGACAAGGTGATCGTCAAAGCCAAGAAGGTGGCGGGTTTCGTGCTGGAGGTTCCCGAAGACAGCATCGACTTCAACGATGGCATCTTCTCCAGCAAGGCGACCAACAAGACGCTCACCTTTCCCGAGGTGGCGCTGCAGGCCTACATCGCCCACAAATTCACGGGAGCGCAGCTCGAGCCCGGCCTGAAGGAAGGCGCTTTCTTCGATCCCACCAATTTCACCTTCCCCTCGGGCGTGCACGTCTGCGAGCTCGAGATCGACCCGGCAACGGGGGCAACCCGCATCGATCGCTGGACCGCCGTGGATGATTTCGGCAACCTCGTCAATCCCATGATCGTCGAGGGCCAGGTGCACGGCGGTATCGTCCAGGGGGTGGGACAAGCCTTGCTCGAGGGCGCCGTCTACAACAAGGAAGGTCAGCTCGTCACCGCCAGCTTCATGGATTACACCATGCCGCGGGCCAGTGACGTGCCCTCCTTCAAGGTGGCGATGACGAATACCCCCTGCCCCTCCAATCCCCTTGGCGTCAAGGGTTGCGGCGAGGCCGGCGCCATTGCCGCCCCGGCCGCCGTCATCAACGCGCTCACGGACGCGTTGGGACACGAGGAGATCGCCATGCCGGCCACGCCGCAGGCCGTGTGGCGGGCCGCCAGCAAATCAGCCGAAAAGCTTGCCGCCGAATAGGGCGAAAACGGAGGACCGGACATGTATGCCTTCGACTATCATCGCCCGAGCTCGGTTGCCGAGGCGCAAAGGCTGCTCGCGAGTTCGCAAGAGGGTAAGCTCCTGGCCGGCGGACACACGCTGCTGCCGACCATGAAGCTGCGGCTTGCCGGACCGAAGATGATCATCGACCTTTGCCGCATCTCCGAGCTGCGCGGCATCGAGCGCAAGGGGAACGATCTCGTCATTGGCGCCATGGAGACGCACGATGCGGTGGCGAGCTCGCCGGTCGTCGGCAGTAGCCTTGCCGGGCTTGCGCAGCTTGCCGCCCATATTGGTGACCAGCACGTGCGCCACCGCGGTACCATCGGCGGGTCGGTCGCCAACAACGACCCTGCCGCCGACTACCCCGCCGCGGTGCTGGCGCTCAACGCCAAGGTCATCACCAACAAGCGCGAGATTAACGCCGACGACTTCTTCAAGGGACTGTTCTCTACCGCGCTCGGCACAGACGAGATCATCACGCGCATTGCCTTCCCGATCCCCAGCAAGTTCGGCTACGCCAAATTCGCCAATCCAGCCTCCCGCTATGCCTTGGTGGGCGTTGCCGTCGCGCAAACTCCCGGCGGCATACGTGTGGCGGTCACGGGAGCGTCCTCCTCCGGCGTCTATCGCGCCAGCAATATGGAGGCCGCACTGGGCAAAGGCTGGTCCCAACAGTCATTGGGCACGCTGGCGGGCGATGCCGCGAACATGCTGAGCGATATCCACGGAGATGCCAAGTACCGCGCCCACCTCGTGGGCGTCATGGCCCGACGGGCGGTCGCCGCCGCCACCTGACAGGCAATTGGCCCGCGCCGGCGGGCCCATGCCGGCTCAGGCAAACGCCAGGCTGGGCTCGAGGCCCATCAGGTAGGCGCCGACATCCTGCAGGTGGGATTGGCGCCCCTGCACCTGCTGGGTGAGGGTCTTGATGTCGCGCAGGCGTCGCTCGAAGGCGCTCGAGGAAAAAATCGCCGTGGCACCGGCGATCTGCCAAACCGTATCGGCCACCTTGTTCGCCTCGTGGATGGCGAAGGTGGCCGCCATGCGGATGTCGATCCGCCGCTCGATTGTGAGCTTGCCGGAGGTCACGACCTCCTCCCACACCCGCGTGACCGTACTCTCCACGTAATGGCGCGCCGAGCGCAGGCGCGCCTCTGCGTCGCCAATCTGGAATTGCACATGATGGTTGTCGCGCAAGGTCGATTTGGCGAGCCGAGGGGTCTTCTCCCGTGCCAGCGTCATCACCTCATTCAGCATGGCGCGGGCAATCCCCAAGCTGACGCCCGAGAACCCCGTGGCGAAGAGACTGTTGAGAGGAAACTTGAAGAGCGCGCCTGGCAACCGCACGTCGGGCAAATGCTCGCGGCTGAAGGAATAGCCGGCGGGCACGAAGCGCCCCGCGAGCCGATAGCCGCCGCTGCAGGTGGCGTTGAGCCCGATCACATCCCAATTATCGATCCACTCGACCGCATCAGCCGGCACAAAGAAGATGCGCGCACTCACCCCCTGCGGCAGCGGCACGGGCTTGCCGGCACGGTCGAACACCGGCGCCATCAGGCCAAGCCAGCTGGCGTGCCGGCTGCCGCTCGACATCCCCCACTCGCCCGTCAGGAGATGACCACCCTCGGTCTCCTCGGCGCGCGACTGGATCGGCGGTCCCCAGCTCAGCGCGGCGCGCGCATTGGAGCCCCACATTTTCTGCGCGATCTCTGGCGCCAACGCCGCGGAGGAGGCGGCGCAGCCGTTGATCTGGCCGACACACCAGGCCGTGCTGGCATCATTTTTGGCAATGGCCTCCATGCTCCGGAACCAGGTGGCGAGATCGGCTTCATCCCCACCATAGGCAGCAGGCAGCAGCAGCCGGAACAGGCGCTGCTCGTGCAATTTGTCGACCACCTCGGGTGTCAACCGGCCCAGCTTTTCGTTTTCCGGTGCCGCCCTGCGCAAGAGATCGGCGATGCTGGCCACGCGCGCGACCGGATCGGCGGCGGGCGTGGAAGCGTGAGGGGCGGGGTTTTTATCGCTCATTGGGGGCCTGCGTCATTCCGGTAATACTCTGGCTGATGGCACGTGGATCGCGCACGGGCCAGCGCCCGGCATCGACTTGGGCCAAAAAGTCGGCGAGCGCCGCGTTGAAAAGACCGGGTTCCTC
>Ga0075424_100002173_pt1 | contig 17764 bp, 18 predicted proteins | sample SoiMethybrSBSTD3_FD_75301 | JGI IMG/M metagenome (GOLD analysis project Ga0075424, IMG submission 75301) | Bulk soil microbial communities from a Populus tree surrounding site in Tennessee, USA - Soil MetaG P. TD hybrid SBSTD3 | ecosystem: Environmental > Terrestrial > Soil > Tree plantation...
GCGCTATCTCGACGGCGCGTTCAACTTCGACGCCACCGCGGCCGGGGAGCTGATCTCCACCGACTTCGCCACGCGGCTCGTGTGGCTGGACGCGCTCGTCACCAATCCCGATCGCACGCCCCGCAATCCGAACCTCCTGGTGTGGCGGCGGAGCCCGTGGCTCATCGACCACGGCGGCACGCTCTACGCCCAGCACGACTGGGCGAGCGTCGACCTCGCGCGCACCCGCACTCCGTTCCCGCGCATCCGCGACCACGTGCTGCTAGGTCGCGCCGGCGACCTGACCGGCGCCGACGCGACGCTGGCCGCCGCGCTGGGACCGGAAACGATCGCCGCGATCCTGGCCCAGGTTCCCGACGAGCTGCTGATGCCCGCCCCTCGCGAAGGCTCCGGCCCGCCCGAGTTCCCGAGCGCGGCGGCGGCGCGCGAACGCTACTGCGACTACCTCACGACACGCCTGCGCGCCCCGCGCGACTTCGTGGCCGAGGCCGCGCGCGCCCAGGCCGAGGCGCGCCGCGAGCCCGCGCGCCCACTGTCCGCCCGCCGATGAGCGCGGAGGGCGCTATCGCCTACGATTTCGCGGTGCTGCGGGCGGTGCCGCACGTGCACCTCGGCGCGTTCGTGCCGGTGGGCGTGGTCCTCCACGCCCGCACCGCGGGCTACCTCGGGATGCGGACGCTCACCGGGCTCGACATGCTGAAGGCGCGCGTGCCCGACGTGGATCACGAGCTGCTCGCGCGCTACCTGGCGTCCTGCTGCGCGGTGGCGGCGGGCGATTCCGGGGCGGGACCGGTCGCGCTGGCCCCGCCGTCGGAGCGCTTCCACTGGCTCACCGCCCCCCGCTCCGACGTGCTCCAGTCCTCGCCGGTGCACGCGGGTCTCACCAACGATCCGGCGCGTGCGCTCGACGAGCTCTTCGCGACCTACGTGGCCGGCGCGCCGGCGCCGCGGGAGGGCTGATCCATGGCGGCTCGGGCTCCACGACGGCACTTCTCGATGCTGCGCGACTTCCACCTCGCCGATCTCTTCACGTTCGCCAACGGCTTCTGCGGGGTCGCCGCCCTGTTCGCCGCGATGCGGTTCCTCTCCACCGCGGACCGCCGCTATATCTACGCGGCGGCGGCCCTCGTCCCGCTGGCCCTGGTCTTCGACGTGCTCGACGGGCGCGTCGCGCGCTGGCGTCACGCCACCTCGCCCATGGGGCGCGAGCTCGACTCGCTCGCCGACGTGATCTCGTTCGGGGTGGCGCCGGCCGGCATCGCCTATGCCGCCGGCCTCGATCAAGTCGTGGACCAGGTGATCCTCATGTATTTCGTGGGCTGCGGAGTGAGCCGCCTGGCCCGCTACAACGTGACCGCGGCCGACCTCTCGCGCGAGACCGGCAAGGTGAGGTACTTCGAGGGCACCCCGATCCCCACCAGCGTGGTGCCGCTGGGCCTCCTGATGCTCGCCTTCCACTACCGGGAGCTCTACCCGGTACGCGTGTTGGGCCTCTCGTTCCACCTGGTCACGCTGCTGTTCCTGCTCTCGGGCAGCCTCATGATCAGCAAGACCCTCAGAATCCCGAAGCCGTAGCGGTCCGGCCGCCGCTCTCCCGCGTGAAGCACGCGATGGCGAGCGCCACCACCTCGAAGCCCGCGCAGGCCGCGAACGCGGCGGGAAAGCTGCCGGTGCGGTCCAGCGCCCAGCCCAGCACCACCGGGACCGCGAGGCCGCCCACGAACGAGAAGAGGTTCACCATCCCGGACGCGGTACCCATGAGACGCGGCGGCACCAGCTCGGTGACCATCACGAACGGAGTGATGAGACCGCCCAGCAGGAGCCCGGTGAGGGCGGCGATGATCGCGGCCACCACCGGCCCGCGCCCCGGCACCGCGAAGGCGAAGGCCAGGCACACCAGGATCGCCATCGTCTGGCTGACCAGGAAGATCGGCTTGCGCCGGCCGAAGCGATCGGAGAGCGCACCGGCCACCGGCCAGGACACGATGGTCCCGGCGGTGATCAGCGCGGTGACGACGCCGGCGCCCGCCTGTCCCATGCCTTCGCTCCGGACCAGGAACGTCGGCAGCCAGGTGAGCAGCGCGAAGTAGCCGCCGTAGGAGAACAGCACGTAGAGGTTGAACGGCCAGAGGGTGGGCGTGCCCAGCACCTCGAGCATCGAGGCCGCGAACCCGCCCGGCATCGCGGCGCCGTCGCGTGACCGCAGATCGGGGCCGACCAGCACCCACACCGCCCCCATCGTCACGAGCACCGGCACGGCCAGCAGCGCGTACCCGAGCCGCCAGCCCAGGTGACCGGCCAGGATCGGCAGGAGCAGCAGCGCCGCCGTGCCGCCGACACCGCCGCCCGCCGAGAAGAGCCCGGTGGCGAGCCCGCGCTCGCGCAGCGGGAACCACTCGTGGATCAGCCGCAGTCCGGGCAGCCACATCGCGGCCGCGCCCGTGCCCACCACGAAGCGCGCGAGCAGGCTCTGCCCGAAGGTATGGGCCAGCGCGAACGCCAGCGCGCCCACCGCCATAACGCCCATGCACCCGAGCATCACGCGTCGCGCTCCGAGACGGTCCGTCAGCATGCCGATCGGCACCTGCATGAGCGCGTACGACCAGAAGTAGGCGGCCATGATCGTGCCCGCCGCCGCGTAGCTCAGACTCATGTCGGCCATGAATGTCGGGATGAGCGGGGCGAAGCCGACCCGCTGCACGTGCGTCTGCATGAAGCCCAGCACGCACACGGAAAGAATCGCCCAGCGGTAGGGCCGGGAAGCGACGGTCATCGACGACGCGCGACGGCCCCCCTCCCGCCCGTTCCTCCGCCGCCCGGCAGGAGCGCCACCACCGCGCCCACCGCGCATACCAGGCCCGCGCCCAGGAATGCGGTGTGGAACGCGGGCAGGAAGCCGTCGCGAGCCAGGCGCGCCGCGAAGAGCGCGGCGGTGATCTGCACGCCGACCGCGCTGCCGAGGGTGCGCGAGAGGAACGCGAGCCCACCCGCCACGCCCTGCTGCGCGGGCGGGAACGACGCCATCATCAGGGCCAGGTTCGGCACCTGGAAGAGGCCGACTCCGAGGCCCACCAGCGCCATGGCCAGGCCGACCAGCGCGAGCGGCGAGGTGCCGGTGAGCGTGGCGATCAGGAAGAGGCCCGCGACCTCGAGGGCGAGCCCGCACGCGAGCGGCCCGCGTGGGCTCACCCGATCGGTGGCCCAGCCGCCGAGCGGGGCGACCAGCGCGTTGGCGAGCGGGGTGAGCGCGAAGACGAGCCCGCCCACGGTGGGGGACAGCCCCAGCGTGCCCACCAGGAAGAACGGCGCGAGCAGCCACACCGCGAACTGGGCGTAGTTGGACAGGAACGCGAGCAGGGCGGCCCGCAGCACCGACAGCCGCAAGAGATCCACGAGCGCAGGGCGCCGCCGCGGGCCCGGCATGGAGCCGCCGAGCCGGCGCGCCTGGCTCTGGGCCACCACCGCGAGAGCCAGGAACAGCGGCGCGCGGAAGAGGAACGTCGAGCTCCAGCCCCAGTGCTCGAGCAGCACGCCACCCAGGAGCGGGCCGAGCCCGAGCCCCACCCCGAGCCCGAGGCTCATCAGCCCGAGCCCGCGACCGTGCCGCTCCGGCGGCAGCGAGAGCGTGACCAGGGCGGGCGCGGTGCCGTACACGAGCCCGCCCCCGAAGCCCTGCGCGGCCCGCAGGACGAGCACCGTGCCGTAGCTCTGGGCCACGAGGTAGCCGAGGAATGTCACGCCGCAGAGCCAGAGCCCGGCGGTGAACACCGGTTCCGGCCCGAGACGGTCGGCGAGCACGCCGGCCGCGAACGCGGTGAAGGCATACGTGAGCACGTAGCAGATGATCACCCAGCGGATCGCGGCGGCCTCGACCGAGAATGCGTCCGCCATCGCGGGCAGCACGATGTTGATCGCGGAGTCCAGCGACATGAGCAGCGCGCCGAGCGCCGCCAGCAGGACGGGCATTCGGCAAGTATACGTACATCGGTTTGACGTGGCGGGGCGATCGGGGTAGAAGAGGACACCGCCATGCCCCTCGCCCCCGGACAGGCCGCCGAGGTCCAGCAGGTGGTGACGCCCGCCCTGACCGCCGACGTGCTCGGCAACCGCGGCGTCACCGTGCTCGCGACTCCGTTCGTGGTGACCATGATGGAAAACGCGGCGCACGCGGTCATGGTCCCCCACCTGCCGGCGGGCGGCGGCACCGTGGGCACCGCGGTGGACATGCGCCACCTCGCCGCCACCCCGATCGGCATGACGGTCCGGGCCCGCGCGGTGCTGCGCGAGACCGACGGGCGGCGCTGCCTCTTCGACGTGGAGGCGTGGGACGAGGTGGAGAAGATCGCGGAGGGCCGCCACGAGCGCTACCTGGTGTCGAGCCTCGAGCGCTTCCTCGCGCGCACCGCGTCCAAGACGCGCCCGGCGCCCTGAGCACCGAGGGGAGGACCATGGCCATCACCGTCAACAAGGACGTCAAGGGCAAGGAGTACCCGCCGTTCGTGGTCACGGTGGAGCGGGGCAAGATCAAGGAGTTCGCCCGCGCCATCGGGGACCTCTCCCCGTTCTACCTGGACGACGCGGTCGGCCGGGCCTCGGAGTGGGGCGACATCGTCGCGCCGCCGACCTTCGCCATCACCTTCCGCGACGACAACGCGGACACCGGCACCGTGCTGAAGGACCTGGGCGTCGACATCTCCCGCATCCTGCACGGCGAGCAGGAGTTCGAGTCCTACAAGCCGATCCGTCCCGGCGAGACCTACCTGTGCCGGTCGCGCATCACCGACATCTACGAGAAGACGGGGCGCTCCGGGGCGATGGCCTTCGTGGTGCGCGAGATGACGGTGACCGACCCCGACAACGAGATCGTGTGCCTCGTGCGCCACATCACGGTGGTGAGGCTCTGATGCGCTACGCCAAGCTCTACTGGGAAGACGTGCCCGCCGACGGCACCATGCCCCCGCTGGTGAAGGCGCCGATCGAGCAGATCCAGCTCACCCGCTACGCGGGCGCCTCCGGCGACTTCAACCCCATCCACCAGGACGACGCCTTCGCCAGGGCCGCCGGGATGGGCGGGGTGTTCGCCCACGGGATGCTGTCGATGGGCTTCGTGGCCCAGTCGGTGACCGACTGGGTCGGGATCGGCCGCGTGCGCCGGATCTCGGTGCGCTTCGCGGCGCTGGTGCGCCTGGGCGACGTGATCACCTGCCACGGTCGGGTCACCGCGAAGCGGGCGGCCCAGGGCCGCGACGACCCGCAGGTCGACCTCGATCTGTGGGCCGAGAATCAGAAGGGCGAGAAGGTGGTCACCGGACGGGCGACGGTGAGCCTGCCGTCACGCGGGTAGCGCGCCCTCCGCGGGGTGACTGCCGTCGTCCGGCCGCGCGAGGAAATCGCGCATCGCCTCCACCGTCGAGGGAAAGGCCAGCTCGTCCCACGGCACCTCCGCGGGCGTGACCCACTCCAGGCGATCGTTCTCGTGGCAGAGGGTGAGCGTGCCGCCGAGCACGCGGGCCCGGTAGACCACGATGACCACCGGAGCATTCGGATAGGAGTAGACGCCGATCAGCCCGCCCAGCCGCACGGTGAGCCCGGTCTCCTCCCACGTCTCGCGCAGCGCCGCCGCGTCCACCGTCTCACCCCAGTCGACGTAGCCGCCCGGGAACGTCCACTTCCCGTGGGCGGGATCGATCGCCCGCCGGGTGAGCAGGAGCTTGCCGTCCCGCCACGGGATGGTGCCCGCCACCACCTTCTGGGTCATGTAGAAGATGAACTCACAGCCGGAGCAGACCATCTCCGGTCGCTTGCCAAGCTCCATCGGCTTCGGAGCGAGGCCGGCTCCGCAGAGCGGGCAGAAGCGGATGGTCTGGGGCGAGATGTGACGGTGCGGCGGATGCGAAGCCTCGGGCATGTTCCCGGCCAGTCTAGCACGCGCCTCCGCGACGCCTTGACACGCGGCGGCCCGGCACGAGAGGCTCGGGGGCCCAAGGAGACGCCATGAAGTGGGTCACGCCCAGGACCGGCTTCGACGAGGTCTTCGACGCGCGGGGCCAGGCCCGCCCGCACTACGCGGCCCTCATCTCGATCCTGGAGTCCTTCACCAAGGAGGACGTGGAGCGGCGCGAGCGCCTCCAGCAGCTCACCCTGCGCAACCAGGGCATCACCTTCACGGTGTACGGCGAGAAGGAGGGGCTCGAGCGCATCTTCCCCTTCGACTTCGTGCCCCGCATCATCCCCGCCGCGGAGTGGAAGGGCATCCAGGACGGGCTGGTCCAGCGCATCACCACCTTGAATCTCTTCCTCGCGGACATCTACGGGGAGCAGAAGTGCCTCCAGGATCGCGTGATCCCCGCCGAGCTGATCCTCTCCCGCAAGGAGTACAAGCGCGCGCTGCTGGGGCTGGTGCCGCCGCGGAAGATCTACACCCACGTGGTGGGCACCGACCTCGTCCGCGACGACCGGGGGCAGTACCTGATCCTGGAGGACAACTGCCGGGTGCCGAGCGGGGTCTCCTACGTGCTGGAGAACCGCAACCTCCTGAGCCGCGTGTTCCCCGAGTTCCTGGGCGCCTACCCGATCCGGCCCATCAAGGACTACCCCACCCTGCTGCTCGAGACCCTGCGCTTCGTGGCCCCGCGGCGCGGGCAGCACCCGGTGGTGGTGGTGCTGAGCCCGGGCATCCACAACTCGGCCTACTTCGAGCACTCGTTCCTGGCCCGGGAGATGGGGGTGCCGCTGGTGGAGGGACGCGACCTCCTGGTGGAGGGCAATCACCTGTTCATGCGCCGCACCCACGCCAAGCAGCAGGTCGACGTGATCTACCGGAGGATCGACGACGACTTCCTCGATCCTCTCGCTTTCCGCCGCGACGGGATGCTGGGCGTGCCCGGGCTGATCAACGTCTACCGCGAGGGCAACGTGGCGCTCGCCAACGCGCCGGGCGCGGGAGTCGCCGACGACAAGTCGGTCTACGCCTACATGCCGACGCTCATCAAGTACTACCTGGGCGAGGATGCCCGGCTCCCGCAGGTGCCCACCTATCTCGGCGGGAAGAAGGAGGACTTCAAGTACATCGCCGAGCACCTGGACCAGCTCGTGGTCAAGACCACCGGGGACGCGGGCGGCTACGGCATGCTGATGGGCCCCTTCGCCTCCGCCAAGGAGCGCGGGACCTACCTCGCGGGCATGCGGAAGAACCCGGGCGGCTACATCGCGCAGCCGCTGGTGGAGCTCTCCACCCATCCGACGCACATCGAGGGCCGCTTCGAGCCGCGGCGCGTGGACCTGCGCCCGTTCATCCTCTACGGCGACCGCATCCGGGTGCTGCCGGGCGGGCTCACCCGGGTCGCCCTGCGCGCCGGCTCCTACGTGGTCAACTCCTCCCAGGGCGGCGGCAGCAAGGACACCTGGGTCTTGGCCGACCGGTGATCCGAGGCGGAGACGGCCACCCTCCGGGTGGTCAGTCGACGATCTCGGCCTCCACCCTCACCGGCGTCGAGAGCGATGCGCTCACCAGGCAGGCCTTCTTGCTCTTCTCCAGCACCCAGAGGGCGCGGGTCCGGTCGGCGCCCGGGGGCAGGGTGAGCCGCGGCCTCAGCACGATCTCGACGAAGCGCGTGGCCCCGCCGCCGCGGTCCACGGTTCCCTCGCTCGCCAGCTCGAGCGAGGTGAACTCCACCTTCGACATGCGCGCGACCGCCCGCAGCGTGAAGAGGAAGCACGCGTCGACCGAGGCCAGGAGCAGGTGCTCGGGGCTCCAGGCGTCCCCCGGGCCGTCGTACTCGAGCGGCGGGGCCGACGGCAGGTCGGGGCAGCCGGGCGCGGAGAGCGTCGCGTGGCCCTCCGGCCCGCCGGTCAGGCGGACGTCGTAGCAGTGCGGCAGCGGCTTCATGGCCGCGCCCGCCGGTGCGGAGCGGCCACGAAGCCCGGGCACCGCGCGTGCTCGCACGTCGTGCAGACGCGCGTCAGGGTTGACGGCGCCGGCACCCGCACCGGCGCGTCGGGCCGCCGGCAGAAGCCGGACACCGGGTACATCCACAGGGAATCGGCGGTCACCGGAAACAGGAACGGGCACTGATCGGACCAGGTCGCCATCGCTCGTCCTCCTGTCAGCCGCCGAGATCCGACGCCGGGGCGGCGCGCGGGCCCGTCGGGAGCGAATAGGAGCTCAGCACCTTCATGTAGTTGGCCCGCTCGAACGCGGCGCAGTCGCGGACGGACCGGTAGCTCATGCTGCCCTGCATCTGCCGGATGGACTCGTACTCGTGCTCGGCCATCCAGTCGAGCAGCCCCTCCCGCACGGCCGCGAGGTGCTCGATGCCGTGCTGGAGCAGGGCCGACGTCATCATCGCCGCCCGGGCCCCCGCCATCATGGCCTTCAGGACGTCGCGCGCGGTGTGCACGCCGCCCGTCACCGCGAGGTCGGGCCGGACGTGGCCGTGCAGGATCGCGACCCAGTGCAGCCGGACCAGCAGCTCGTAGGAGCTCGACAGCGTGAGGTGCGGTACGACCTCGAGGTTCTCGAGGTCGAAGTCCGGCAGGTAGAAGCGGTTGAAGAGCACGAGGGCGTCGGCGCCCGCGCGATCGAGACGGCGGGCGAGATTGGCGGGCGCGCTGAACGTGTGGCCGAGCTTGACCGCCACCGGGATGGAGACGCTCGCCTTCACGTCCCGCACCAGGTCCACGTACCGGCGCTCGACGTCCTCGGCGCTCATCTCGGGATCGGTGGGCACGTAGTAGACGTTCAGCTCGATCGCGTCGGCGCCGGCCTCCTGGATCTTCCGCGCGTAGCCGGTCCAGCCGCCGGTGGAGACGCCGTTGAGGCTGCCGACGACCGGTATCCGCACCGCGGCCTTGGCCCGCCGCACGTGCTCGAGATAGGCGTCGGGGCCGATCGTGTAGCTCTGCACGTCCGGGAAATAGCTCACCGCCTCCGCGTAGCTCTCCTCGCCGTGGGAGAGGTGCCGGTCGAGGTACGCGCTCTCGAGCGTGATCTGCTCTTCGAAGAGCGAGGGCAACACGACCGCCGCCGCCCCTGCGTCCTCCATCCGCCGGATGTTGTCGAGGCTCTCGCACAGCGGGCCCGCGGAGCACACGAGGGGATTCGCGAGCGGGCGCCCGAGATAGCTCGTGGAGAGATCGATCATGACGCATCTCCGGCCTGGCCCCCCGCCAGCACCGCGGCCCATCGCTCGTAGAGGCGCCACCGCGCGAGCGCGTCCTCCTGGGCGCGCTCGAGCAGGCGGCGGGCCCCCTCGGGATCGCTGTGGGCGAGCATGGTGTAGCGGGTCTCGTTGTACGCGTACTTCTGCAGCGGCAGGCTCGGCGCCTTCGAGTCCAGCTGAAGCACCGGCCCGCCGTCCCGCGCCGGCGTCGGGTGGTAGCGAAACAGCGGCCAGTGGCCGGACTGCACCGCGGCCTTCTGCTGGTCCATGCCGTGCCGGAGGTCGTAGCCGTGGGCGATGCAGTGGCTGTAGGCGATGATGAGGGACGGCCCCGGGTACGCCTCGGCCTCGCGGAAGGCCCGGAGCGTCTGCGCGTCGCTGCCGCCCATGGCGACGCGCGCCACGTAGACGTCGCCGTAGGCCATCGCCATCAGGGCCAGGTCCTTCTTGGCGGTCGGCTTGCCGCCCGACGCGAACTTCGCGACGGCGGCGCGGGGGGTGGCCTTCGACATCTGGCCCCCGGTGTTCGAGTACACCTCGGTGTCGAGAACCAGGACGTTGACGTTCTGGCCCGAGGCCAGGACGTGGTCGAGGCCGCCAAACCCGATGTCGTACGCCCAGCCGTCGCCGCCCACGATCCAGACGGTTCGCGCGACGAGAGCGTCGGCGACGCTCCGCAGCTCGCGCGCCTCCGGCGTGTCGACCCCCTCCAGTGTCTTCCGGAGACGGGCGACCCGCTCCCGCTGAGCCTCGACGCCGGCGTCGGAGGACTGGTCGGCCTCGAGGAGGCCGGGACCGAGGTCGCCCAGGCGCGGGCCGAGACGGCGCACCAGCTCGCGCGCGTAGCTCGCCTGCTTGTCGAGCGCGACCCGCATGCCGAGCCCGAACTCGGCGTTGTCCTCGAAGAGCGAGTTGGCCCAGGCGGGACCGCGCCCGTCCCGGTTCACGGTCCAGGGAGTGGTGGGCTGGTTGCCCCCGTAGATGGACGAGCAGCCGGTCGCGTTGGCGACGATCATGCGATCGCCGAAGAGCTGGGTGAGGAGCTTGAGGTACGGCGTCTCCCCGCACCCCGCGCAGGCCCCCGAGAATTCGAAGAGGGGCAGGAGCAGCTGGACGTCCTTGACCTGGCCGGGGTTGAGCGCGTGCCGATCCGGGTCCGGCAGCGAGAGGAAGAAGTCCCAGTTCGCCGACTCGGCCGCGTCTCGCGGCGCCCGCTCCATCATGTCGATGGCCCGGTGCCGCGCCTCGCTCTTGCTCTTCGCCGGACACACCTCCACGCAGAGCGAGCACCCGGTGCAGTCGCGCGGCGAGACCTGCAGGGTGAACCGCGCCTCGCTGAACTCGCGCCACCGGGCGGGAGCCGACTTGAAGGCCGGCGGGGCCCCCGCGAGGCGGCCGGGCTCGTAGACCTTGGCGCGGATGACCGCGTGCGGGCAGACGAGCACGCACTTGCCGCACTGGATGCAGAGGGCCTCGTCCCAGACCGGGATCTCGGCCGCGATCCCACGCTGCTCCCAGCGCGCGGTCCCGGTCGGGTAGGTCCCGTCGGCGGGCAGGGCGCTCACCGGCAGGGCATCGCCCTGCCCCGCGATCATCCGGGCCGTGACCCGGTGCACGAAGTCGGGCGCCTCGGCCGGCACGGCAGCGCGCAGCTCGGTGCGGCTCGTGACCGCCGCCGGGATCGGCACCTCGAACAGGTGCGCCAGCGCGGCATCCACCGCCTCCCAGTTCCGCCGGACCACCGCCTCGCCCCGCCGGCCGTACGTCTTGCCGATCGAGCGCTTGATCGCGGCGATCGCCTCGTCCCGCGGCAGCACGCCGCTGATCGCGAAGAAGCACGTCTGCATGACGGTGTTCACGCGGCCCGCCATGCCCGCCGCGCGCGCCACCCGGTCCGCGTCGACCACGAACATCCGCACGCCCTTGTCGATGATCTGACGCTGGGTGGTCCGCGGCAGGCGGTCCCAGACCGCCTCCGGACCGTGCGGGCTGTTGAGGAGAAACACCGCGCCGGGCTCGGCGTCCCCGAGCATGTCGAGGCGCTCGAGGAACGAGAACTGATGGCACGCGACGAAGGTCGCGCGGCTGATGAGGTACGTGGCGTGGATGGGCCGGGGCCCGAACCGGAGGTGCGACACCGTCATCGAGCCCGACTTCTTGGAGTCGTAGACGAAATAGCCCTGGGCGTAGTGATCCGTCTGCTCGCCGATGATCTTGATCGAGCTCTTGTTCGCGCCGACCGTCCCGTCGGCGCCGAGGCCGTAGAAGATCGCGCGCACGTTGGCCGGATCCTCCGTGGAGAAGGCGGGATCCCAGGGCAGGCTCGTCTGCGACACGTCGTCGTGGATGCCGATCGTGAAGTGCGTGCGCGGCCGCGCGCGCGCCATCTCGTCGAGGATGCCCTTCACCATGCCCGGGGTGAATTCCTTCGAGCCGAGGCCGTAGCGCCCTCCGATCACCTGCGGCGTTCGCGCGAATCCCCCGCGACCCGCGGACGCCTCCGCCACCGTCGCCGCCACGTCCAGATAGAGCGGCTCGCCCACGCTGCCCGGCTCCTTGGTGCGATCCAGCACCGCGAGCGTGCGCACGGTGGCCGGCAGGGCCGCCAGGAAGGCCTCGGACGAGAACGGGCGGTAGAGCCGGACCTTGAGGACACCGACCTTCTCGCCGTGCCCCGCGAGGTGCTCGACCGTCTCCTGGACGGTCTCCCCTCCCGAGCCCATGATGACGACCACGCGCTCGGCATCGGGAGCCCCGACGTAGTCGAAGAGGTGATAGGCGCGGCCGACGAGCGCGGCGAGTCGATCCATCGCGTCCTGCACCAGGGCCGGGCAGGCCCGGTAGTACGGATTGGCGGCCTCCCGCGCCTGGAAGAAGACGTCGGGGTTCTGCGCGGTGCCGCGGATGACCGGGTGGTCCGGCGAGAGCGCCCGGGCGCGGTGGGCCCGGACCAGATCGTCACTGATCATGGCCCGGAGGTCCTCGGGCGCGAGCGCCTCGACCTTGGCGATCTCGTGCGAGGTGCGGAACCCGTCGAAGAAGTGCAGGAACGGCACCCGCGCCTCCAGGGTGACCGCGTGGGCGATCAAGGCCAGATCCATGGCCTCCTGGACCGAGCCGGAGGCCAGCATCGCGAATCCGGTGGCCCGGGCCGCCATGACGTCGCTGTGATCGCCGAAGATCGACAGGGCCTGGGTCGCGAGGGCCCGCGCGGCCACGTGGAAGACGGTGGGGGTCAGCTCCCCCGCGATCTTGTACATGTTGGGGATCATCAGCAGGAGGCCCTGCGACGCGGTGAACGTGGTGGCGAGCGCGCCGGTCTGGAGCGCTCCGTGCAGCGCCCCCGCCGCCCCGCCCTCGCTCTGCATCTCCACCACCGTGGGCACCGTCCCCCACAGGTTCGGAAGGCGCTGCGCGGCCCACTGGTCGGACTGCTCCCCCATCGCCGACGACGGCGTGATCGGGTAGATCGCGATCACGTCGCTGGCCTGGTAGGCCACGCGGGCCGCGGCCTCGTTGCCGTCGATGGTCACGCGCCGCCGCTCGGTCGGGCAGGCCGCCGGCTCCGCGAGGGGCGCCGTCGGCATCATGTCCGCCCGACCGCCGGCTCGTAGAGGCACAGCGGGTCCTCGGCCAGCGGGTCGCCGGTGGCGGCGAGGGCCCGGGAGCGCGAGCCGCCGCAGACCTCGCGCCACTGGCAGCGCCCGCAGCGGCCGCCGAGGAGATCGGGACGCCGAAGCGCGCGGAAGAGCCCGGAGCCGCGGTAGAGCTCGACGGGGCTTGCGGTCCTCACGTTGCCGGCCGAGTAGGCGAAGAAGCCCGAGGGGCGGACCTCGCCGGTGTCCGAGACGAACATGATGCCGTTGCCGTCCCGGATCCCCGCGGCGGCGTGCCCCGGCCGGTGGCCGGCCGGGGCGCCGCCGTTCTGCCCGGCCGCGCGCGCCCGCACCAGGGCCATTCGCCGGTAGTGGGGAGCCTCGGTGGTGGCGATCACCGGCCCGGGCGCCCCCGTCCGCTCGAGCAGCCGCTCGAAGAGCCGCTCACAGGCCTGCGCGGTGATGGGCCGGAGCACGGCGCCGCGGCCCACCGCGATCAGGAAGAAGAGGCTCCAGCGCGCCGCGCCCAGTCCGGTGGCGATCTCGTGGATGGCGTCGAGGTCGCCGAGGGTCTCCTCGCAGACCAGCGTGTTGACCTGAAACGGCAGGCGCGCCGCCGTGCAGGCCCTCGCCGCGGTGATCGTGCGGTCGAAGCAGCCGGGAACCTGGCGGATCGCGTCGTGGCGGGCCGCGTCGGAGCCGTCGAGGCTCAGCGAGACGGCCTCCACGCCGGCCTCCGCGAGGCCGGTGATCGCCCGGGGCGTCAGCCGCGGCGTGGCGCTGGGCGCCACCGACACCCCGAAGCCGCGCCCCCGTGCCGCCGCGATCAGCGGGAAGAGGTCCGGCCGCTCGAGCGGATCACCACCGGTGAAGACCAGATGCGGCAGCGGCGGGCCGAAGTCGGCCAGCCGCTCCACGAGGGCGAGGCTCTCCTGCTCGGTCAGCTCGGCCGGGTCCCGCTCCGGCTGGGCCAGCGCGCGGCAGTGGCGGCACGCCAGGGCGCAGGCCCGTGTCAGCTCCCAGTAGATCCGGAGCGGAGCCCGGTCGAACCGCAGCGTTCCGCTCATCTCCGGACCGGTGCCGGCTCGTCCCGCTTGCCGATCTCCACGTAGCCGCGCTGCCCCGCCCCCAGGTAGAGCTGGCGCGGCCGCGCGATCTTCTGCTCCGGATCCCCGCGCATCTCCTGCCACTGCGCGAGCCAGCCGCTGGTGCGCGGGATGGCGAAGAGCACCGGGAACATCTCGACCGGGAAGCCGATGGCCTGGTAGATCAGCCCCGAGTAGAAGTCGACGTTGGGATACAGCTTGCGCGAGACGAAGTACTCGTCCTCGAGCGCGATCCGCTCCAGCTCGAGCGCGATCGGCAGGAGCTCGCTCGGCCGCGTCACCTCGAACACCTCGTCGGCCATGCGCTTGATGATCTTGGCGCGTGGGTCGTAGTTCTTGTACACGCGGTGCCCGAACCCCATCAGCTTGGCCTTGCCTTCCTTCACCTGGCGGATGAACTCGGGGATGCGCGCCTTCGAGCCGACGGCGCGGAGCATCCGGAGCACCTCCTCGTTGGCCCCGCCGTGGAGCGGACCGTAGAGGGCGGCCACCCCGCCGGCCAGCGCGGAGTACGGATCCACCTGCGAGGAGCCCACGCTGCGCACGGCGTTGGTCGAGCAGTTCTGCTCGTGGTCGGCGTGCAGCATGAACAGCACCTCCATCGCCCGCTCGATGGTCTGGTTGGGCTGGTACTTGAGCTCGGTCGTCTTGAACAGCATGTTGAGGAAGTTGCCGGTGTAGGTCAGGTCGTTGTCCGGGTAGGCGTAGGGCAGCCCCATGCTGTGACGGAACGCGAAGGCGGCCAGCGTCGGCATCTTGGCGATGAGGCGGACGATCTGCAGCCGGCGGGCCTCGGGGTCCGTGGCCGCGTCACGGGCCTCCGGGTAGAACGTCGACAGCGCCGCCACCGAGGAGACCAGCATCCCCATGGGATGCGCGTCGTGGTGGAAGCCGTCCATGAACTTCTTCACGTTCTCGTGGACCCAGGTGTGGTGGGTGACCTGCCAGGTCCAGTCGTCCATCTGGGTGAGGGTCGGCAGCTCCCCGTGCACGAGCAGGTACGCCACCTCGAGGTAGTTCGACCGCTCCGCGAGCTCCTCGATCGGATAGCCCCGGTAACGCAGGATGCCCCGGTCGCCGTCGATCTCGGTGATCCGACTGATGGTCGAGGCGGTGTTGGTGAAGGCCGGGTCATAGGACAGGAGGCCGAAGTCCCTTGCCCCGGTGCGGATCTGGCGCAGGTCCATCGCGCGGATGGCGCCGTTGACGATGGGCAGCGTGTAGGACGTGCCGGTGCGGTCGTCTCTGATGGTCAGCGTGTCGGGGGCCATGGTCTGCTCCTCCGGTCTCCGCCGTCAGCGGCGGAAGCCGCGCATGGGGGCGGTGGCAGGCACGAACCGCCCGATGTCCGTCTGGGTGAACATGCCGATGAGGCGCGCGTCCTCGCGCGGCCCCGTGAGCTTGGCGGAGAGGCCGGTCTCGTGCCGCGTCGTGATCACGCCGCTCGGCATCGGCTCGCCCATCGTCATGGCGCCCTCCCCGCGTCTGACCGTGGATGGGCAAGCCGCGTGCCGGGGGCGCTCTCGTTGCGGGACGCGGCTTTCCGGGCAATATCGCGGGCGGGGACACCGGCTCGCTGGGGAGGCTGCGCCCCAGATGGGGCGGCGCGGGGTCAGGAGGGTCGGGCCCTGCGCTTCCGCCGGCTGGAGCCGACCCCGGCGGCGCGGTCGACGGCCGCCGCGCTTGCTCGGGCGACCCCGCCGGGTAGAATGTCGCCCGTGATCGCGATGGTTCAGGGCGGCCGTCCGCTCTTCCGGGCACGGGCGCCGCGCGAGCCGTGATCCTCTCCCGGGTCGCCGACGGCCTCTACTGGATGGGCCGCTACCTCGAGCGCGCCGAGAACACCACCCGCCTGCTCCTGGTCAGCGAGGAGCTCTCCACCGAGGTGCTGGGCCTCGACGAGAACCTGGCCCGCGGGGAGTGGCGTGACCTGCGCGCGATCTTCCCCGGCTTCCCCGAGGGGGAGCCGGCTCCCCGCTCGCTCGCCGCGCTCGCCTCCGCCTCCCTCCTCGGCCTCTCCATCGAGCCCGACAACCGCTATTCGGTCTTCCACTCGCTCAGGAAGGCGCGCGAGAACGCGCGGTCGGTGCGGGAGGCGCTGTCGCTCGAGGTCTTCATCAACCTCAACGAAACCTACCGCGAGCTCGAGGGGCAGACCCGGCGCGCCCTCGCCGATCCCGCCGCGTTCCGCGGCGCGATGCAGTCGACCCACCGCGGGCTCATGAGCACCGTCGGGGCCATCGAGCACACCCTGACCCGCGACGCGGGCTGGCTCTTCCTCAAGCTCGGCGAGTCGCTCGAGCGCGTGTTCCGGACGGTGGTCATCCTGCGCACCAAGCTGCCCGCCCTGGTGGCGAGCGAGCCCACCGTGGACCTGCCGCTCTTCTACAGCCAGTGGCGCAGCCTGCTGCGCGGGCTCTCGTGCCTGGAAAACTACCGGAAGGTCTTCGGGGCCCGGCTCGAGCCCATCGACGTGCTCCAGTTCCTGCTCTTCGACGCGCAGACCCCGCGCTCGGTGCGCTACGGAGCGGGCGCGGTGAAGGAGCATCTCGACCGTATCTCGAGCGCGAGCGAGCTGAGCCAGCCCGCGCGGATCGTGGGCAAGCTCGCGGCCGAGCTCTCCTACCAGGGTCACGAGCTGATCCGCGACGGCCAGATCCTGTCGTTCCTCGACCACGTGCAGACCGAGCTCGGCCGGGCCCACGACGCGCTGTCCACCCAGTACTTCGGGTCCTGAGCCGTGTACCTCGAGATCGAGCACACCCTCTCGCTCGGCTACGACGCCTACATCCGCGAGTCGTTTCTCGAGCTGCGGATGCAGCCCAAGTCCACCGCCGACCAGACGCTCCAGTCCTTCGTGCTCGCGGTGGGGCCGCCCACCAGGATCGCGCGCTACCGCGACTGGAACGGCAACGCGGTGCACCACTTCACGATCGTGCACTTCCACGACCGGATCGAGGTGGTGGCGCGCTCCGCGGTGAGGACCCACCCCGCCCGCCCCGGGCTCGCCGCGGTGAGCGACGCGCGCCCCTTCCCGGAGCCGCCCTACCCGCTGCTCGACTTCCTGGCCTTCGACGGTCCGGTGCGATCGAGCGCGGCGCTGCGCATGTTCTCGCAAGCCGTCGCGGCATCCCCGAGCGCCCCGCTCGGGGAGCTCGTGGCCGCGTGCGGGCGGCACATCCGCGAGCACCTCACCTACCGCAAGAACGTCACCCGCTACGACTCCACCACCGACGATTTCCTGGACGCGGGCGCCGGGGTGTGCCAGGACTTCACGCACCTGATGCTGGGGCTCCTCCGGCTCCGCCGGATTCCCTGCCGCTACGTCAGCGGCTACCTCCACGTGGGCCCCCACGAGGGGGAGGCGGCGCAGAGCCACGCCTGGATCGAGTTCCACGCCCCCTCCGCGGGCTGGGTGCCGTTCGACCCCACCCACGACCGTGAGGTCGACGAGCGCTACGTGGTGGTCGGCCACGGCCGCCACTACGATGACGTTCCCCCCAACAAGGGCATCTATCGCGGCAACGCCCGGGAGGTGCTGCGCTCCGAGGTTCGCACCCAGGAGTCGAGCCCCAAGGACATCTCGGCCCTGCACGAGGAGATGGAGCAGATCGACCTGCCGGTCTACCAGGAGGTGCCCGAGCGCCGGGGCGACCGGCTGCGGAGGGCGGCGGAGGAGATCGCGGCCCGAGAGCGAGAGCAGGACCAGCAGCAGGAGCAGCAGCAGCGGGGCCGAAGCGGACGTTGACACCCGCGCGGCCGCGGTGCTAGAACTGCGCAGCATCCCTATCTCGAGGAGGAACTCCCATGCCGCGTCGCGGAGCCTTGACCGCCATCGTGCTGCTCACCGCCCTGACCCTGGTGTCGGCCGCCCTGATCGGCGGCAGCGAGGGCCAGGCCC
>Ga0075424_100002174_pt1 | contig 17759 bp, 9 predicted proteins | sample SoiMethybrSBSTD3_FD_75301 | JGI IMG/M metagenome (GOLD analysis project Ga0075424, IMG submission 75301) | Bulk soil microbial communities from a Populus tree surrounding site in Tennessee, USA - Soil MetaG P. TD hybrid SBSTD3 | ecosystem: Environmental > Terrestrial > Soil > Tree plantation...
CTGCCATCCAGGTGAAGTCGCATCTCAGGTTGGATCCCTAAGTCTCTGTTCGGCCAAGGCTAACCGCAGCCCACCCAGGCTCACCCGACGGAAGGGCAGCCCCAAGCGCGCGCCCCTTTAGAAGGTCCCTTCGGAGAAGGTCCCTTCGGGGCATAATGTGGTTATTTGACATAATACTGATTGCATGCATTCAGGCGGCCTTTGAGGAGAATTCGTGACGCCGCATCCTTACAACACGAAGCGGCACCTAGCGACTTGAGGCACCCGGGCCGAACCGCCATGCTCTCGGCGTTTCTGACAGGAGACTCATGAAGACCGAGCTAGCAGCGCGCGCCCTCGCCATCCGGCGCGCGGCAACCATGATGGGCGGGCTGGACCGGCTCGCGGAGCGGCTGCGCCTGCCCGAGCGCCAGCTCGACTATTGGATGCGGGACATCGGAACGCCGCCGGACACGGTGTTCTTCGACGTGATCGACATCATCATCGAGCGTGCCGGGAAGCGCCTGGCCGAGCGCCCCGCGATCGCGGCGTAGAAAAAAAGCTAGTTCAGCCGCCCCGGCGGCAGCGGCAACCGGGCGACCGGAATCCCCTCGTCGAGCAGCTCCTCGTGCTCGCGCGCGCTCGCCTCGCCGCGGATGGCGCGCGCCGGGGCCTCCTGGTAGAAGATCTTGCGAGCCTCGGCGGGGAATTCCTTGCCCACGTCCTCGCTCTTGGTGAGGAGCTCGTCCAGCATGCGCGAATAGAGCATCTGGGCGATGGCGAACGGGTCCTTCCCCTCCATCTCGGGCGTGCCCCCGACTGAATCGATCGGGGGCGTGCGCTGCGGCACCCCAGGCCCTTGGCCAGGCATCGCTTTGGTCACTGCCTTGGGCTCGGGCACCCCGAGGTTCACGCGCGAGGCCGACGGGACGCGCTCGACCTGCGCGATGCCGCAGCGCGGGCAGGCAAGCTGGCGCCGCTCCTTCTGCGCCGAGAAGTCCGCGGCCGAGCCGAACCAGCCCTCGAAGCGGTGACCCTCGCCGCAAAGCAGATCGAAAACAATCATTTGACTGATTCTACAATGCTCCGGATGGCGCGATACCGCAATGATCCGGCGGCGCTCCAGGACCTGGTCCAGGCCGACCGCGTGCACCGCGACGTCTATCTCGACCCGGAGCTCTTCCAGCTCGAGATGGAGCGGCTCTGGTCGCGCGCGTGGATCTACGCCGGCCACGAGAGCCAGATCCGGAACGAGGGCGATTACCTCACGGTCAATGTGGCCGGGCAGCCGCTGATCGTGCTGCGTCAAGGAGACCGCTCGGTGCGGGTGCTGGTCAACCGCTGCGCCCACAAGGGAACCAAGCTCGTCGGCGAGCCGGCCGGCAACTGCGGCAAGACGCTGCGCTGCCCTTACCACGCCTGGACCTACCGCCTGGACGGCTCGATCCTCAACATTCCGCTTGCCCAGGGCTACGACGGCACGCGCCTCGCCGAGACCGAGGCCGGACGCGGGCTCGCCGCGGTCGAAAACGTGGCGACCTACCGCGGCTTCATCTTCGTGCGACTCTCGCCGCAGGGCCTCGGCTTTCGCGACTACTTCGGCGCGTCGCTCTCCTCCATCGACAACCTCGCCGACCGCTCGCCCGAGGGCGAGCTCGAGATCGCCGGCGGCTGCCTGCGCTACCTCCACAACTGCAACTGGAAGCTGTTCGTCGAGAACCTGAACGACATGATGCACCCGATGATCGCGCACGCCTCGTCGGCCGGCACCGCGCGCAGGCTCTGGGAAGGCAAGCCCGCGGACGCGCCGAAGCCCATGGCGATCGAGCAGATCGCACCGTTCGCCTCGGACTACAAGTTCTTCGACGACATGGGCATCCGGGTTTACCCGCACGGCCACGGCTTTTCGGGCGTCAACTTCTCGATCCATTCCTCGTACGCGGCGCTCGGCGACTACGAAGCGCTGATGAAGAAAGCCCACGGCGAGGAGCGCGCGCGCCACATCCTCGGCACGGTGCGGCACAACACCGTGTACTACCCGAGCCTCACCATCAAGGGCGCGATCCAGTCGATCCGCGTGGCGCGGCCGCTCGCCGCGGACCGCACCGTCATCGAATCGTGGACCTTCCGCCTGAAGGGCGCGCCCGACGCGCTGCTCGAGCGCACCGTGACCTACAACCGGCTGATCAACTCGCCGATGTCGATCGTCGGCCACGACGACCTGCACTGCTACCGCGCCATCCAGGAAGGCCTTGCCGGCGAAGGCAACGAGTGGGTCAGCCTGCACCGGAACCACGAGCACAGCGAGGCCGCGGAGCTCGAGCGCCGCGGTGAGCTTACCCGCAACGGCACGAGCGACGCTTCCATGCGCAACCAGTTCCGCGCATGGAAAGAATTGATGGTCCCGTGAAAATCGAAAAATCAGGGACCGACCCGGTGTTTCCGGTTGAGAGGGACCTCGCACGCTTCGTTCGCCACGAGGCGCGCCTGATCGACGAGAAGCGCTTCGACGAGTGGCTGGCGCTCTTCACCGACGACGCGCACTACTGGGTGCCGGCGGCGCCCGGACAGACCGACCCGCTCGGCCACAACTCGCTCGCCTATGAGGACCGGCTGCTGCTCGAGCTGCGCGTCGAGCGCCTGAAGAGTTCGCGCGCCTTTTCGCAGCGTCCGCCGAGCCGATGCCTGCACGTGCTGCAGGAGCCGGACATCGAAGCTTCGGACTACGCGCGCGGCGAGTTCGTCGTGCGCACGCCCTTCCTCTACACCGAGACCCGCGGCGACGAGTCGCAGCGCTACGCTGCGACCGCCTGGCACACGCTCGCCTGGCTGGACGGGCGGCTGCGCATCCGCCTGAAGCGGGTCGACCTCCTGAACTGCGACGCCGCCCTGCCCTCGATCCAGCTCTTCCTGTGAGCACCGCGCTCGTCACCGGCGGCAGCGCCGGCATCGGCCGGGCGGTCGCCGAGCGTTTGCTCGCGGCGAACTACCAAGTCATTTCCTTGGACATTCAACCTTCTCCTTTGCGGGTAAAGCACGTCGAGGTCGATCTGACGGACGCGGAAGCCACGCGGCAGGCGGCAGCCGAGATTGTGCGCAACCACGCCGTCACCACGTTGATCCACAACGCGGGAGCGATCCGCCCTGCCCTCCTCCAGGACGTTCAGCTCGAAGATCTTGCGGCGCTCGCCAACCTGCACCTCGCAGCCGCGGTCACGCTGACGCAAGCGGCACTGCCGGCGATGAAGGAAGCCGGCTACGGCCGCATCGTTTTCGTTTCGTCGCGCGCGGTGCTCGGCGTGCCGACCCGCACCGCCTATGCAGCGACCAAGGCCGGCATCGTCGGCATGGCGCGCACCTGGGCGCTCGAGCTCGCGCCTTTCGGCGTCACGGTGAACGTGGTCGCGCCCGGCCCGATCCGGACCGCGAATTTCCACGGCGTGGTTCCCGAGGGCAGCCCGCAGGTCGAGCGCATCGCGCAGGCGATTCCAGTGAAGCGGCTAGGCGAGCCGGGCGACGTCGCGCGCGCGGTGATGTTCTTCGCCGACCGCGAGGCCGGCTTCGTCACCGGGCAGCTGCTCTACGTCTGCGGCGGGGCGAGCGTCGGCGCGTTTTCCCTTTAGCAGCGCTTCCACCAGCCGCCGCTGGGCCGGCAGGCAGATTCGCTTCAGGTCGTAGCGCTCGAGGACGGTGCGGCGCGCCGCTTCTCTCAGAGAAAAAAGCTCGGCTTGATGTCGGAGAGCCTGATCCACCTTGGCCGCCAGCGCGGCCGTATCGAAAAAGTCGGTGAGCAGCCCGTTCACTCCGTCGCTCACCACCTCCTCCACCGGCGGCGTGCGCGAGCCGATCACGAGGCAGCCGCTCGCCATGGCCTCGAGCAGCGACCACGACAGGACGAACGGGTACGTGAGGTAGACGTGGACCGAGGACCTGCGTAGCAGCGCCAGATAGTCCTTGTACGGAATGCGGCCGAGAAAGCTGACGCGCGCGAGGTCGATCTTCCCGTCGAGCTCGCGCAGCAGGCGCTCGCGATAGGTCTGGCCCGGCGGCAGTCGCGGCGAGTAGCTGACGGCGTCGCCGCCGACGATGACGATGCGCGCCTTTGGCCGGCGGCGCTGGATCTCGGGGATCGCGCGCATGAATACGTGGAAGCCGCGGTAGGGCTCGAGGTTGCGCGCGACGTACGTAATAAGCTCTTCGTCAAAACGGCCCCCGGCCTTGGCTCCCTCAGGAGGAACAGCAAGGTCCGTGTCGATGCCATCGTGGATCACCGACACGCGCGCCTGATAGGGCTGCGGAAACTGCCGCTGCTGCCAGAACGTCGGCGCCATGACCCAATCGGCCGCATCGAGCGACATGAGGAGCGGCGCGTTCATCACCCGCAGGCGCAGGAGACTATTCGCCGAAGGCGGAAACTCCGGATCGAAGCCCGTATCGGCGCCGCGCGCGCGATAGAAGAATTCGCCGTATAAAAGAAGCGGCGCCGCGGGAAACACATCCTTGAGGAAGAGCGCCTCGCCCCAGCCGATGTGGGCGAACACGAGATCCGGGCGGAAGCCGGAACGCCGCAGCGCTGCGGCGGCGGCAGCGAGCGCCCGGCCGCGCTGCATGGCGCGCAGCGCGCTCGCTTCGAAGACGCCGGCATGGTCCTCGCACGGCGCTTCGTAGGCGAACAGGCGCACCCCGGGAAGCCGCGGCTGGTAGCGCAGGTTTTCCTTGTCGCCGATCGCCACGACTTCATGGCCCGCGCCGGCATAGTGCGCCGCCAGGTGGCGGTACTGGCCGGGAAAATTCTGATGGACGAAAAGCAGACGCATCACATCGGCTCGCGCATAGCGCGGCGAAGATAGGAGGTGACCGGCGCGAGAAGGTAATCGGAGGCAGTGCGGCTGTCGGTGCGGATGAAGACCTCGGCCGGCATCCCGGCCTGGAGCTTCAGGTTCCCCGCCTCGGCCAAGCCCTCGGCCGGGACGTCGATGTGCACCACGTAGTAAGGCCGCTCGGTGTTCTGCTCCAGCATGCGGTCGCCCGAGACGTAGATGACCGACCCGGGCACGAGTGGCGTGGTGCGCTGCTGGTAGGCGGTGAGGCGCACGTCGGCGTGCGAGCCGGCGCGTACGTGGTTGATGTCCTCCGGGCGGATGCGCGCCTCGATGATCAGGCGCTTCTCGTCAGGCACGATCTCCATCAGCAGCTCGCGCGGCCCGATCACCGCACCCTGACTGAAGACGCGAAGGCCCACCACCTCGCCGTCGATCGGCGAGAGGATGCGCTGACGCTCGGCCGCGTCCTGCGACGGGCGGATGCGCTCCTCGAGGTCGAAGATCCGCGCGCTGGTGTCCTTCAGCTCGTCGGCGGCGGCCTGGACGTACGCGTTGCGCATCGACAGGATGCGCAGCTCGAGCTCCGCGGTGCGCTGGCGCGCCTTGGCGAGCTCGGCGCGGCGCTCGCCGTGGCGGGCCTCGTATTCGGCGGTGGCGCGCTGCAGCGTCATGATGCGGGTCTTCTGTACATAGCCCTGCGCGAGCAATCCTTCGTTGGCGGCGAGCTCCTCCTTCTGCAGCTTGAGCGCCCGCTCTTCCGCGGTGAGCTGCTCGTTCAACGCCACGATCTCGGTTCCGGTCTCGTCGATCTGCTTGCGAAGCAGCAGGATCTGCGTATCGAGCGCGTCGCGGCGGGCGCGGAACAGGACCGCCTCGCGCGCCAGCTGTTCCGCCATCTTGGGCTCGCCGCCGCGCTTCACCAGGTCGGCGGGGAACGCCGGCTTCGGTGCGAACGCGCGCTCGGCCTCCAGGCGGGCCGCCTTGGCGCGCTCGGCGTCGAGCTGGGTGCGCTGCTGGTCGAGCGCCGCGTCGACGCGCACGTCGTCGAGCAGGACGAGCTCCTGGCCCTGCTTCACCCGCTCGCCGTCGCGCACCCGCACCGCGCGCACGGTGCCGCCTTCCTGGTGCTGGACCACCTTGCGGTTCAGGTCCACCTTGACGTACCCGGGCGCGATGACCGCGCCCGACATTGGGGCGTAGGCGGCCCAGGCCGCGAGTGCCCCGGCGCCGCCCGCGATGACCAGGACGCCGCTCAACACGATGCGACGGATCTCGCGGTCTTCGCTCATGCCGCCCGCTCCTGCGGGGCGCGCAAGGGGCGCGTGAGCTTTGCCAGCACCTCGGCGCGCGGGCCGAAGGTCTGCACCGTGCCGTCTTTCAGCACGAGCAGCTTGTCGACACCGCGCAGGAGCGACGGGCGGTGCGCCACGATGACCACCGTCGCGCGCTCGGCCTTCAGGCCGGCCAGCGTGCGCAGCAGCGCCTCGTCGCCCTCGGCGTCGAGGCTTGCGTTCGGCTCGTCCAGGACTACGAGGCGCGGCGAGCCACGCACGTCGCCATAAAGCGCGCGAGCGAGCGCCACGCGCTGGCGCTGGCCCGGCGAGAGCGCAGCGCCGGCCTCGCCGATGTCGGTGTCGTAGCCCTGCGGCAGGCGCAGGATGAGCTCGTGGACGTGCGCGCGCTGCGCGGCGCGGATCACCGCGGCCGGGTCGGGCTCGCCGAGGCGCGCGATGTTCTGCGCCACCGTCCCGGTGAAGAGCTCGACGTCCTGCGGCAGATAGCCAAGATAAGGCCCGAGGCGCTCCCGCGGCCACGCCGACACGTCGGCCCCGTCGAGCCGCACCGTGCCGGCCGCCGGCTTCCACACGCCCACGATCAGGCGCGCGAGCGTGGATTTGCCCGAGGCGCTCGGACCGATGACGCCGAGCGCCTCCCCCGCCTCGAGGGCGAACGACACGCCGCGCAGGACCGGCCGCTCGGCTTTAGGCAACCGGAACACGAGCTGCTCGACCTTCAATACGCCCAGAGGAGCCGGCAGCTCGGTGCAGGTTTCCTTTTGAACGTGCTCGTTCAGGAGGGTGCGCAGCCTCCGCCACGCGGCGCGCGCCTCAACGAAGCCGCGCCAGCTCCCGACCAGCGTCTCGACCGGCGCGAGCGCCCGGCCGAGGAGGATCGTGCCGGCCATCATGATGCCCGCGGTGACATGCGCCGATAGCACGAGATGCGCGCCGATTCCGAGCATCACGAGCTGGATCAGCTGGCGCGAGAACTTGCTGAAGCCCGAGAAGCCGGAGCCGATCGCGTTGGCGCGCTTGTGCTCGCGCAGCGCAGCCTCGTTCAGGGTGGCCCAGCGCCGCGTGAGCGCCGGCGCCATGCCGAGCGCCTCCACCACGTCGGCGTTGCGCGTGCCGACGTCGATGAAGCGCGCGGCCTGGCGCGCCTGCGTCTGGGCGCGCTCGAGCGGCACGCGCGTCAGGCGCTCGTTCAGGAACGCGAGCACGACCATCACGATCGCCCCGCCGAGCGCGGCCGCGCCGAGGATCGGGTGGAAGAGCGTGATGAGGAGCAGGAAGATCGGCAGCCAGGGCGCATCGAACACCGCCATCAGCCCCTGCCCGCTGAAGAAGGCGCGCAGCGTGGCGACGTCGCGCAGGCCGTGGACGTGCCCCGCGCCGGAGAGGCGCGCGGTCTGCGCCATCAGCCCCTGCAGCACGCGTGGGCCGAGCCGGCGGTCGAGCGCCGCCCCGGCCGCCGCGAGGAGCCGCGAGCGCAGCACGTCGAGGAGCATCATGGCGAAGAGCGCGATCACCGCCGCGAGGCTCAGCACGGCGAGCGTCTCCTCGCTGCGGCTCGCGAGCACGCGGTCGAACACCTGCAGCATGTACAGCGACGGCGCGAGCAGCAGCGTGTTGATCGCCAGGCTGAAGAGCGCGGCGAACAGAAACAGCGGCGTCAGGCGGGAGACGAGGTCGCGCACCAGTAGCGCTATTCGACCCTAGTCAGGGGCATGCGCATTACGGCCCAGCCCTAGTCTGGTTTGCCCAGTCGCCCAGGGCCGACTAGATCACCGCGATGTCGGTCGCCGCAACCGCCGGATGGCCCTGAATCGTGGCCACCAGCTGCGCCGCCCCTGCGCCATTGCCGTCGGCGTCGTAGTAGAGGTTGCCGGTGCTTGTGTCGTATACGACCCGATCGCTCGCGTCGTGCCCGGAGGTGAATCCCGCGCCTGCCGCAAAGCGTGCATCGCCCGCCGCGAAATTCCCGTTGGCGCCTAGCGCCGTGAACACCGCGTTGTCGAAGCTCAGGTGGTCGGAGGCCGAGACGAAATCGGTCACCTGATCCACATTGCCCGTGCCCGGCGGCGTGTCGAACACGAACGTGTCCGCACCGGCACCGCCGGTGAGGCTGTCGTTGCCGCCGCGCCCGTCGAGCGTGTCGTTGCCGGTACCGCCGAGCAACGACTCCGCCGCGGCCGCTCCGCTGATCCGGTCGTCGAACCCGTCGGCCCCGATCACCGTCTCGATGCTGGTCAGGCTCGCGCTGCCCGTCCCATCGTCTCCACCGCGGAGCGTCCCCGCCGCGAGATCCACCACGATCGCGCTCTTGGCAAAGGCGCCCCACTCCAGCGTATCGACGCCGCTTCCACCATCGATCACCTTCGTGCCGTAGCCCGGCACGCTGCCGCCTCCCATTCGCACCCAGTCATTGCCCCCACCGCCCTGGATGGTGTCGTCGCCGCCTCGCGGGTTGAAGAAGTTCCTGGCCGAGTTGCCAATGAGCAGATTGGCGGCGTTGTTGCCGGTGGCGTCCACAATGCCCGTGCCGGTCAGCGTGAGGTTCTCGAACCCGTCGGCCAGCGCCCAGGTCACGCTACTCTGGACGGTGTCGACGCCCCCCGTATCGGAGAGCACATCGCCCGCGGTCACGATGTAGGTATCGTTCCCCAGACCGCCGTTCATCGTGTCGACGCCCGCCCCGCCGTCCAGCGTGTCGTCTCCCGCCGTACCGGTAAGCGAGTCGTTGCCCGCTGTGCCCGTGATTGTGCTCCCCGGCGTGCTCCCGTTGTCCACGACGATGTCGGAGGCCGCCAATGTGGCACCCGGCTGAAGCGTCACAATCAGCTGCCCGGCGCCTGCGCCACTGCCGTCCGCGTCGTAAAAGACCTGGCCCGTGCTGGTATTGAAGATGACGCGATCGTCCGCATCGTGTCCGCCCGTGGCGCCCGCCGCCGCGAAGAAGCGCGCATCGTCCGCCGCGAGCTGGCCCGACGCACCCAACGCAGTCATCACCCTCGCATCGAGCTCCAGCGTACTGTCTCCGGACTGGAAGTCGGTGATGACGTCGGCGTTTGCAGTGCCTGGCGCCTGATCGAAGATGAACAGACTTTCTCCTCGTCCTGTCAGCACATCGTTGCCGGCGCCGCCGTCGAGGCCCCTCGCACCGCCGTTGAATATGAGACCACCTATGAGCGTGTCGTTGCCACCGCGGCCCTCCAGTCGGCTGTCTGCAAACCCGACGGACATGACGTTATCGAGCTCGTTGCCGATGCCGGTTTGGCCGAACTCCCCGACACCGTTGGCGAGCGTGAGATTTTCAAAGCCGGCGCCGAGCGTCCAATCCAAGTCGATTGCCACCACCGTGTCGATACCGCCTGCATCGATCAAAACGTCCCGGTCGTTAACGACCTGATAAAAGTCGTCGCCGAGGCCTCCGTCCAGCGTGTCGACGCCGGTATCTCCAGGAACGAACAAGCCGTGTGGCCCCGCGATAAGCGTGTCGTTGCCGTCGCCGCCGATGAGCCGATCGGATCCGTATCCGCCGTCCAGCGAATCGTTGCCCGCAGCGCCATCCAGGGTGTCATCGCCGTCGCTCGGGTCGATCCCGGCCGGCTGGCCGAGCAAGGTGTCGTTGCCTGCTCCGCCCGACAGAGCGTTGTTCGCCAGGTTTCCCGTGATGATGTTGTCGAGTTCGTTGCCGGTGCCGTTGATCGGCGCGCTACCGATGAGGGTCAGGTTATCGACGAAAGCGCCGAGCGTGTAGCTCACCGAGGCGTCGACCGTGTCGTTGCCGCCGCCGGCCTGCTCGAGCGTCACATCGCCCAGGTTGTCGACGAAATACAAGTCGTCGCCCAGGCCGCCGATCATCGAATCCACGCCCGATCCGCCATCGATCGTGTCGTTGCCTCCGAGCGCGTTGATCGTGTCGTTGCCCGCCAGGCCGTTGATGGAGTCAGTTCCGTTGGTGCCGGTTAACGAGTCGTTGCCCGCCGTGCCGTTGATCGCCTGACCCGAGCCGTTGTCCACGACGATGTCGGCGGCGTTCACCTGCGTCACCGCGCCGAAGATGCCTGACGTGAAGGTGCCGATCAGCGCCGGATCGCCCGCACCGGTGCCGTCGCCGTCGTACCAGAGCTGGCCGGTCGAAGTGTTGAAGATCACCCGGTCGTCGGCGTCGTGGGCGGCATTGGCCCCCGCTCCGGCGAAGAAGCGCGCGTCGCCGGCGCTGAAGTTGCCGTCCGCTCCGAGTCCCGTCAGAACCGACGCGTCTAGATGGATCTTGTCCGAGCCGGTGGCAAAGTCAATGACGTGGTCGGCAGTCGCCGCTCCGGCTCCTCTGAAGACAAAGCTGTCCGCGCCGTCGACACCGCTAAGCGTATCGTTGCCGCCACCGCCATCGAGGGTGTCGTTGCCGTCGTGGCCGCTGAGCAGGTCGAATCCGTCCCCGCCGATCAACGAATCGTCGCCGGCGCCACCGTCGAGCGTGTCGTCGCCACCAAGACCGTTGAGCGTGTCGTTGCCCGCCAGCCCGGAAATCGAGTCATTGCCCTCGCTCCCGGTCAGCGAGTCGTCGCCTGCAGTGCCGGCTATACCCGCGTTACCGTTCTCCACGGCGATGTCAGTCGCGACGAGCGTCACGCCGGGCCCCAGGTGCGTGATGAGCAGCGCGGCGCCCTCGCCAGTCCCGTCCGCGTCGTAGAAAAGCTCTCCGGTCGAGGTGTTGTAGATGACGCGATCGGTGGCGTCGTGGGCCGTGCTCGCGCCCGGCGCCGCGAAAAAACGCGCATCGTCGGCGGTGAAGTTGCCTGAGCTACCGGAGTTGGGGTGGACAAACCCGTCCAGGACGATCTTGTCGGTGCCCGACACGAAATCCGAAATCATCCGCGGCGCGCTGGGATCGTCCATCCCCGGGGCGCTGGCAAACACGAAGCTGTCCGCCCCATTGCCGCCCGAAAGCGTGTCGTGGGTGCCGACCGAAACCAGTCGATCGTCACCGTCACCGCCGCTGTAGCTGTCCCCATCGAAGTCCGAGCCTCCCCCCATCAGCGTGTCGTTTCCACGGCCGCCTAAGAGGCGGTCGTTACTCGCCCCGCTGATCAGCAAGTCGTTGCCATCGCCGCCGTCGATATCGGCCCCGCTGTTGACGAAAAGGCCTTGGACTCGAATGGTGTTATCGAGCGCGTTGCCCACGTAGGACACGCCAATGCCTTCACCATCGGAAAACTCGAACGGCTGATATGTCAGATTCTCAAAGCCGTCCGGCAGCGTATAAACGTCCTGGTCCGTGCGGACGGTATCGATGCCGCCTGCGTCGACGATCACATCGTTGAACTGGATTTCAAAGACATCGTTGCCAAGGCCGCCGTCGAGCGTATCGCCCGGCAAGGGCTGTCCGTTTGCGTCCTGCGTAAGCTCCGTGAAGTCTCGCGTGAAATCGGTTGCGCCGTCCAGCGTGTCGTCGCCATCCCCGCCGCGCAGCAAATCCGCGCCGTGGCTCCCGACCAGCGCGTCGTTGCCTGCCAATCCGTCGATCGTGTCGTTGCCCTCGGTCCCGGTCAGCGTGTCGTTGCCGGCAGTTCCCTGGATCGAGCTGCCAGCCGTGCCGCTTACCGTGATGTCGGTCGCCGCCAGCGACGGATGGCCCTGCAGGGTGGCGACGAGCTGCGCGGCTCCCGCCCCGTTGCCGTCGGCGTCGTAGTAGAGGTTGCCGGTGGTGGTGTCGTAGACGATCCGATCGCTCGCGTCGTGTCCGGAGGTGAACCCCGCTCCCGCCGCAAAGCGCGCATCACCCGCAACGAAGTTGCCGGCAGAGCCGAGCGCGGTGAACACCGTGTTGTCGAAGCTCAGCTTGTTGGTGACCGAGATGAAATCGGTCACCTGATCGGCGTTGCCGGCACCCGGCGTCGTAGAGAATGCAAACGTATCCGCGCCAAGACCGCCCGTCAGCGTATCGTTGCCGCCACGCCCGTCGAGCGTGTCGTTGCCCGTGCCACCGAGCAGCGACTCAGCCGCGGCCGCTCCGCTGATCCGGTCGTCGAACCCGTCGGCGCCGATCACCGTCTCGATGCTGACCAGGCTCGCGCTGCCCGTCCCATCGTCTCCACCGCGCAGCGTCCCGGCCGCGAGATCCACCACGATCGCGCTCTTGGCAAAGGCGCCCCACTCCAGCGTATCGACGCCGCTTCCACCATCGATCACCTTGGTGCCGTAGCCCGGCACGCTACCGCCTCCGAGGCGCACCCAGTCGTCGCCCGCCCCGGCCTGGATGGTGTCGTCGCCGCCTCGCGGGTTGAAGAAGTTCCTGGCCGAGTTGCCAATGAGCAGGTTGGCGCCGTTGTTGCCGGTCCCGTCCGCATTGGCCGTGCCGGTCAGCGTGAGGTTCTCGAAGCCGTCGGCAAGCGTCCAGCTGACATCGCTCAACACCGTGTCGACGCCGCTTGAATCGGACAGCACGTCGCCCGTGCTGACGATGTAGGTGTCGTTGCCTGCGCCGCCGTTCATCGTGTCGGCGCCGCCGAAGCCCTGCAGCAGGTCATTGCCTGCGGTGCCGGTAAGCGAGTTGGCGAGGTTGTCGTTCTGCGCGGTGGAGTTGTCGCCGAAGAGGAGCTTGCTGCCGTCGGCGAAGGTGACGTTGGTCGCGGCGAGCTGCAGCGGGCTGACGTTCTGCAGCGTCACGTCCTTCCCGGCCTGGGTGCCGCTCACGACGTCGATGCGGATGTTCGTGCCGACCTGCGTCACGCGCAGATCTGCGGCCGCGACGGTCGTCTGGTCGAAGTTGAGAACGTCCGTCGTGGGATTGAACGCGAGCGACTGCCCGTCGCTCAGCGCGCTGAACCGGAACACCGCCATGGACCTGCCCCTTTACTGAGTAAAGAAACCGATCAGCACTTTGCGCGCCCAATGTGCTGTAGGGTTTTTCCTAGCGTAGCCGCGCCAGCACAGTGCAAGCTCGGCGACAGCCCGTTCAGCAGACCCACAGATTCTCGCGGCCTAAGGACACTCTGATAAAAGCCGCGTGGCACTCCCGTGAGCGCCGCATGCGCTGAATGGAAAACTGGGCCCCGCCTTCGCGGGGCGACTTCTGTAGGTCCCTGCCCGCTGAGGAATGCGCGCAGCGTGGCGACGTCGCAAAAGACCATTGGACGTGCCCCGCGCCCGAGAACCGCGCGGACTGCGGCATCACCGCCTGCAGCACGCGCTGCCCGAGCCGGCGGTCGAGCGCCGCCCCAGACCGGGGCGGACTAGATCACCGCGATGTCGGTCGCCGCAACCGCCGGATGGCCCTGAATCGTGGCGACAAGCTGCGACGCCCCTGCTCCGCTGCCGTCGGCGTCGTAGTAGAGGTTGCCGGTGCTGGTGTCGTAGACGATCCGGTCGCTCGCGTCATGCCCGGACGTGAACCCGGCGCCCGCGGCAAAGCGTGCATCGCCCGCCGCGAAATTCCCGTTGGCGCCGAGCGCCGTGAACACCGCGTTGTCCAGGTCCAGCTTGTCGGTAGCCGAGACGAAATCGGTCACCAGATCCACGTTGCCAGTGGCCGGCGCGGTGTCGAACACGAACGCGTCCGCACCCGCACCGCCGGTGAGGCTGTCGTTGCCGCCACGCCCGTCGAGGATGTCGTTGCCAGCGCCGCCGGCGAGCGAGTCCGCCCCGGCGCTGCCGCTCAGCCGGTCGTCGAATGCACCGCCGATCACGCTCTCGATGCTGGTGAGACTCGCGCTGCCCCCGGTCGTGCCTCCGCCCACCAGCGTTCCCGCGCCAAGATCCAGCACGATCGCGCTCTTGGCAATGCCGAAGTCCAGCGTGTCGAATCCCGCCCCGCCATCGATCACCTTGTTGCCATAGTTGGCAACGCCGCCGCCGCCGAGGGCCACGATGTCGTTGCCCGCCCCGGCCTGGATGGTGTCGTCGCCGCCTCGCGGGTTGAAGAAGTTCCTGGCCGAGTTGCCAATGATGAGATTGGTGCCGTTGGTTCCGGTCCCGTCCGCACCGGCGGTACCGGTCAGCGTGAGGTTCTCGAACCCGTCGGCGAGCGCCCAGGTCACGCCACTCTGGACGGTGTCGACGCCACCGGTATCCGAGAGGACGTCCCCCGCGGTGACGACGTAGGTATCGTTGCCCAGACCACCGTTGAGATTGTCGATGCCGGCTCCGCCGTCGAGCGTGTCGTCGCCACCAAGTGCGTTGATCGTGTCGTTGCCCGCCAGCCCGGAGATGGTGTCATTGCCCTCCGTTCCGGTGAGCGAGTCGTTGCCGGCGGTTCCCACGATTGTGGCGCCGGGTGTGCCTGCGCCGCCGATGACCACGATGTCGGTCGCTGCGAGCGCGGATCTACCTTCCAACGTCGCAACGAGCTGAGCGGCGCCGGCACCGCTGCCATCGGCGTCGTAGTACAGGTTGCCGGTCGAGGTGTCGTAGACGATTCGATCGCTCGCATCGTGTCCGGAAGTGGCGCCTGCGCCCGCAAAGAACCGCGCGTCTCCGGAAGCAAATGTCCCGGCGCCTCCGATTGCGGTGAAGCCGGTGTTGTCGAAGACCAGCTTGTCCTGGGAGGTAGCGAAGCTCGCGACGCGATCCACACCCGTGTTGGGAGCACGGAACAGGAAATTGTCGATTTCTTGCGTCCCGACCAGGCTGTCATTGCCCAGCCCGCCATCGAGGGTGTTGTTGCCGCCGATGGGGTCGAAGTCATCGAGGCCGCCTCCTATCAACGTGTCGTTTCCGGCACCGCCTTCCAGGAGGTCATTTCCTAGCATGGCTGCCAGCAGGTTCGCGTCGGCGTTGCCAATGATGTGATCATCGAAGCTCGAGCCGCCTCTTTCGGTGAAATTCTCTATGCCGCTGAAGGTAAGGCTGCCGGGTCCGCCGTCCGTAAAGCTGTTGGATGAGAGGTCGACCAGAATTGCGCCTTGCTGCCCTTCAAGCAGAATCCCGTCAGCGCCGTCGCCGCCGACTATCGTGTCGGCTCCCCAACGCCCGTCGACTCCACTCAGCAGGAAGACGTCGTCGCCTGCACCGCCGTCCATCAGGTTGTTTCCTCGCCAGCCGCTGATAGCGTCATTGCCGGCACCGCCGAAGATCTGGTCGTCACCTGTATCGGAAGCTAGGGCAAAGGGTTGGAGGAAATCGTCCTGCCTGAGAATATCGTCGCCGGCCCCGCCAAGCATAGTGTCGCTTCCGTCGCCTCCAAAGAGCTCCACACCGGAATCGTTCGCTGTCAAACGATCATCAAACGCCCCACCGAAGGCTGCTTCGATGTTTGTGAAATGGACGCTTCCCGAGCCTCCGGTGCCGCCCCCGACCACGGTGCCTGCGCGGAAGTCCACGACGACCGCGCTATTCTGTCCCACCACCAGGTCATCGAGAAAATCTCCCCCGTCGACTGAATCGTTCCCGTAAGAACCGGATCCGGCAGCAAAGAGAAAGTGGTCCTGGCCGGTTCCGCCGATCAGGGTGTCATTGCCGTCCGCGCCGTCAATGAAAGCACCGGGGCCAGGCTGAGAGCTGTTGTTCTCGTTCCGGATAACGTTGTTGAGGTCGTTGCCAGTGGCGTGCGGCGTGATGACTGGAGCACTGACGCTTCCTTCGGCCAGAATGAGATTCTCGAAGCCGGTGGGCAGGGTCCACGACGTGCCGCCATGTGCGACCACGGTATCGACACCTCCGGCGTCGGTCATTACGTCATCCGCGGTCTCATGCAGCACGTAAGTGTCGTTCCCAGTCCCACCATCCATCGTATCGATGTCGCCCGCGCCGCCGGGGCCGCCGTCGAGGGTATCGTCGCCCGTGCCGCCAATGAGCGAATCGGCCCCGCCGAGGCCGCTGATGAGGTCGTTGCCGCCGCGACCGTCGATGGTGTCGTTGCCGGGCGTCCCGGTCAGCGTGTCGTTGCCTTCGGTGCCGGTGATCACCTGGCCGCCTGGCGCCGTGCCGTTGAGGACCACGATGTCGTTCGCAGCGAGCACCGGATGGCCCTGCAAGGTCGCGACGAGCTGGCCGCTGCCTGCGCCGCTGCCATCGGCGTCGTAGTAGAGGTTTCCGGTGCTGGTGTCATAGACGATGCGATCGTCCGCGTCGTGCCCGCCCGTAGCGCCGGCGGCCGCGAAGAAGCGCGCATCGCCCGCTGCGAATCGTCCCGATGCGCCCAACTGCGCCATGACGCTCGCGTCAAGGTCGAGCGTGTCGCTCGCGGAGTGGAAATCGGTGATGAGGTCGGCGTTGGCGGCACCTGGCGTCTGATCGAAGACGAAATGATCCGCGCCGGTAGACTGGGTTGTGCCGAAATCGGTGCTGTCGCCGGTCAAGGTATCGTTGCCGCCGCGTCCGTCGAGCGTATCGGCACCCTCGTTGCCGACGAGCACGTTCGCGCCGCTGCTGCCGCGGATATCGGCGACCGGGCCCTGCGGACCCGCATTCACGAAATGGGTGGCGCGGAAGTTTTCAATACCGACGAAGAGCGCCCGACTGCCGAAACTCGTCAGCGTACCGGCTGCGAGGTCCACGTGTACGTCGGAATCTGAACGTGTTTCGAGCGTATCGATTCCGTCGCCCCCGTCGATCGAATCGGTATCGGCGCCCTGGCCAGACTCCGAATTCTGGCTGTCTACGATGATGTGGTCGTTCCCTGCACCGCCCTGGACGGTATCATTGCCGCGGCTGGCGATGATGGTGTCATCGCCCGCTCCGCCGGAGATCGAGTCGTCTCCAGTGGGCTGGACCTGTGAGTCAACCCTGATGTCCTGGTCGTCCCGGAGGTCGTCGTTGCCCGCCCCGCCGCGGATCGTATCGTTGCCGCCGCCCCCCAGGATTTCATTGCCGGTGTCGGCTGCGATGAGGTCATCGTCACGAGCGCTGCCCTGAACGCCTTCAACGTTCGAGAACGTCATGTTGCCCGACGCGCTGCTCACCGTAACCGTGCCGGTGGGAAAATGGACGACACCCGCTTCACTAAGGAAAATGCGATCGAAACCGGCGCCGCCGTCGACCACGTCGTTACCGGCCGAGACGTTGATGAAGTCGTCACCCAAGCCTCCGTCGACTGTGTCGGCACCTGCGCCGCCGTCGAGGGTGTCGCTGCCCGCGCCGCCGATGAGCGAATCGGCGCTTTCGAGGCCGCTGATGAGGTCGTTGCCGCCGAGGCCGTCGATGGTGTCGGTGCCGGGCGTGCCGGTCAGCGTGTCGTCCCCTTCGGTACCTTGGATGGTCGAGCCGGGTTGGGCCGTGACGACGATGTCGGTCGCGGCGAGCGCCGGATGGCCCTGCAGGGTGGCGACGAGCTGCGCGGCCCCCCCAAAGCTGCCGTCAGGGTCGTAGTAAAGGTTGCCGGTGGTGGTGTCGTAGATGATCCGGTCGCTCACCTCGCGTCCGGAGGTGAACCCTGCACCGGCCACAAAGCGCGCATCGTTCGCAACGAAGTTGCCCGCAGAGCCGAGCGCCGTGAACACCGCCGTGTCGAAGCTGAGCTTGTCGGTGGCCGAGACGAAGTCGGTCACCTGATCAACGTTGCCGGCGCCCGGCGCCGTGGAGAATGCGAACGTGTCTGCACCGGCGCCACCGGTGAGGCTGTCGTTGCCGCCACGCCCATCGAGGGTGTCGTTGCCAGCGCCGCCGGCGAGCGACTCCGCCGCGGCGCTGCCGCTGATCTTGTCGCTGAACGCATCGCCGACCACGCTCTCGATGC
>Ga0075424_100002177_pt1 | contig 17749 bp, 15 predicted proteins | sample SoiMethybrSBSTD3_FD_75301 | JGI IMG/M metagenome (GOLD analysis project Ga0075424, IMG submission 75301) | Bulk soil microbial communities from a Populus tree surrounding site in Tennessee, USA - Soil MetaG P. TD hybrid SBSTD3 | ecosystem: Environmental > Terrestrial > Soil > Tree plantation...
TTCCAAGCCGCGTGCGTGATCGTCATCGTCGGCTTCCTCTGCAACGGTTTCGAGGGCACGCTTCTCGTCCTGGTCGCCATGCAGCTCGCCTCGCGAGTCTCCCATCGGACGGCGCTCGCCTGGATCGGAGCGCAGACCGTTCTCCTGGGAGTTGCCATCGGCATTCACTGGTCGCCGCGGCCGGCGTTCCTGCTGGTGCCGCCCTATCTGGGATTCCAGATCCTGGCTTTCCTCGCCTTCGCGGCGCTGGAGCGGGAGGCGCGGGGACGGGAGGAGCTGGCGCGCACCAACGCGGAGCTGCGCTCGGCCCGCGAGCTGTTGGCCCAGAGCAGCCGGGCCGCCGAGCGGCTGCGCATCGCCCGCGAGCTCCACGACGCCGTGGGGCACCGCTTGGTGGCCCTCTCCCTCAATTTGGAGGTCGCCTCGCACCGCGTCGAAGGTCCAGCCCTGGAGCCCATTCAGGTGGCGCAGTCGCTCAACCGGCAGGTGCTGACGGACATCGGCGAGATCGTGGACACCCTGGGCCGCGCCGAGCGGCTCGATTTACGACGGGCTTTGGAGGCGATCACGGAGGAGATCCCGAGACCGCGGGTCCATCTCCGGCTGCCGGACGATCTAGTGGTCGAGGACGCCGGAGTGGCCCACCTGCTGCTGCGCTGCTGCCAGGAGATCGTCACCAACGCGGCCAAGCACGCCGGTGCCGAAAACCTCTGGTTGGAGATCACTCAAGAGGACGGGGCAATCGAGGTGCAGGCGCGAGATGACGGACATGGCGCGGAAGCGGTCGCCGCCGGCCGTGGCCTCGCCGGCATGCGCGAGCGGTTGGAGAGCGCCGGAGGAAGGCTCGACGTGTCCACCCGGCCCGGAATGGGTTTCGCGGTGGCCGCACTGGTGCCGGTACGGAGGGGCGCTTGACGGCACCATCTCTTCGGGTCCTCATCGCCGAAGACGAGAACCTGGTGCGGCAGGGCATCCGCAAGCTCCTGGAGCTGGACTCGCGAATTGAGATTACCGGGGAAGCCGCGGACGGCGAGGAAGCCCTGACGCTCATCGCGGAGACGAAGCCGGACGTCGTGCTCCTCGACGTGCGCATGCCCCGGCTGGACGGCCTCGGCGTTTTGCGCGCCCTCCAGCATAAGCCAGACGCGCCGCCCTGCCTCGTGCTCACCACCTTCGACGACCGCTCGCTGGTGCTGGAGTCGATCCGGGAAGGGGCGAAGGGCTTCCTGCGCAAGGACGTTTCGCTGTCGCAACTCGTGGGCGCCATCGAGACCCTGGTCGCCGGCGGCACCTGCCTTCAGCCGGCGGTGACGGAGTCGCTACTGCGGGGCCTGCACGCCAGCTCTTCCCAGGCGGCGCCGGCCCCGGCAATGATCGAGACCTTGACGCCGCGCGAGATCGAGGTCCTCCGCCTCCTCGCCGCCGCCTACACCAACCGCGAGATCGCCGAAGCCCTCGGCACCGCCGAGGGGACGGTGAAGATCCACGTCTCCAACATCCTGGGCAAGCTCGGGGCGAGGGACCGCACGCAGGCGGTGTTGCGGTCGTTGGAGATGGGGTTGGTGTAGGGAGGTCAGTCAGGCCGAACCGCGAGAGGCTAGACCTTTCGCAGGCGCTTCAGCTCCTCTTCCAAAACCCGGAGTTGCTCCTCAGCAATGCGTCGAGCCTCCCCCTCCTCGGCGGCCCTCGCCTCCGCGGCCTGCCGCGCCGTCGACTCCGCGGCAGCTTTCGCTTCAGCGGCCAGTCTTGCAGCCTCCGCGGCCTGTCGTGCGGCTGCTTCGACCTGACGCGCTGCCGCCTCCTCCTTTCGCGCTGCCGCTTCCTCCTTTCGCGCTGCCGCTTCCTCCTCATCCCATAGGATCCGCTCTCCCGTCGCCGCGTCCACCAGCCGCAAACGCTGGCCCTCGCGCCGGAGCCATAGGCCCGTCGTCCGGCTTCGCAACGAACCGTCCGCCTCCAGAGGGATGGATTGATACCGGCCTCGCAGTAAGCGGAAGCCCTGAAGCGGCGGCCGCAGGTACTCCCCGAAGGGATCAAACAGCACGAATTCCTTGACCCCCAGCCTCTCGTAGAGCGGTTTCTTGACCTGCTGATCCTTGTTCCGGGTCTTCCTCGACGTCACCTCGACAATCAAGGCCGGAGGACCGTCCTCCCACACCTTGTAGTTCGGCCGGTCCCACTTGCGCACCCCCTGGGCCAGCAGCACGTCCGGAGCCACCCTGGCTTTGGGGTTGCCCTTTTCGTAGAAGAAAAAGAGATTGCCTGCCACCCAGACGTCCGACACCTCCTGATAGCGGCGTTTCAAGCCGAAAATGAGGTCGACCATCACCTGCATGTGCTGAGGCGTTTCGGCCATGGGCTGGCCGTCGGAGGTGGGGTATTCGATCTCCTGCTCGAGCGGAAGGAGGCTCATCCGTATCTGCCTTTCCCCAACGGGTCGCGGGATCAGATCACGAAAACCCGCCGCCGCGCAACCCGGCGCTTCTCTATGCTAACACGGGCCCTGGGCGCCTCGCGAGGCGATGAGGCCCCCTGCAACAACCCCGCCCCCGATTCCGTACGGATATACTCAGGGCCAGCTTCGGTCCCACGGATTCGCCTGTCCGGGCGGGATCTTTGCGCGTACCTCGGGGAGGGTTCAGATTGACCAAGGATCGCGTCACGGGCCGCGATGTCATCCTCGCTATCGGCGAGAACATGGGGGCTAGCCTCGAGCCGTTGGTGACGAAGACGATCGCGCCCAGCCTCTATCAGGTGTATCTCCATCCGGACGACTACGACCATCTGCGGACGCTGTTCGGGGAGCTCGAGTCGGAGGCCAAGGCGCTGCTCGACGGCGAGCTCGAACGGCTCAACCGCGGCTCGGCACCGGCGTTCTCCCGCATCCTGCGCAAGAAGAAGGACGAACGCCCGGCGGCGCCGAAGTTCGTCAGCGCCGAGGGTAAGTGGACCATCCGCTTCCAGGAGGACCCCAACGGCACGCTGAACCCCGGCGACCTGGAGGTGGTCTCCGAGTTCGCCCGTCCCCCGGAGGCGGGGTACGGAGCGGGCTCCAAGACCCACCGCATCTCGACCACCCGCAAGTTCGGCCAGCCGCAGATGACCACCAAGCGTGACACGACGGCGGTCCTGGGAACGCCGGGAGCTATCGGAACGGTGGACTCTCAAGCCGCGGCCCTCGCCCGGCTCGTCTATCAGGACGACCGCGGCAGGCACACCTTCCTCATGGTGAAGGACGAGATCGTCATCGGCCGCCAGGCGCCGGACGTCTGGGCCGATCTCTCGCTCGACACCTCGCTCGACGTCTCCCGCGAGCATGCGCGGCTGCAGCGCACGGCGGAGGGGAAGTTCCGTATCAAGGACCTTTCCAAGCTCGGCACCACGGTCAACGGCACGCCGCTCCCCCGCAGCCTGGAGAACCCCGAAGGCAAGGCGCAGGACGTCGGCCAATGGATGGACCTGCCGGACAGGGCTCGCATCGGCCTCGCGGGCGTGATCTACCTCGACTTCGAGAGGACGGCCGGCACATGACGGTCCTGTATTTCGCCCGCTGGGCCTTCCTCGTGGCGCTCCTCGCCCTGGTCGCCACGCTGGCGGTGATCGCCGCCCGGGAGAAACGGTAAGTGGCCGCCGGCAAGCACGTCCTGGCCGCCGCCCTTTCGGATCCTGGCCGGGAACGGGAGAACAACGAGGACCGCGTGCTCTGCGACGCCGAGCGGGGAATCTACGCCGTGATCGACGGCGTAGGCGGCGAATCCGGCGGCGAGATCGCGGCGCAGACCGCGCTCGAGATCCTCAAGGCCCGGCTGTCGCGCCGCACGACGGACGCCGCACGGCTCGTCCGCGAGGCCATCGCGCTCGCCAACAAGCAGATCTGGGAGCGGGCACAGGCCAATCCCGCGCTGGCCGGCATGGCGTGCGTCCTCACTGTGGCGGTAGTGGACGGCGAAACAGCCACCATCGGCCACGTGGGCGACAGCCGCCTCTACCTGCTGCGCGCGGGCGAGATCCGCAAGATCACCCGCGATCACTCCCCCATCGGCTCGCGCGAGGACGTGGGCGAGATCTCCGAGTCCGAGGCCATGAGCCACCCGCGGCGCAACGAGATCTTCCGCGACGTCGGCTCTGGTCCCCACGAGCCGGACGAGGAGGGGTTCATCGACGTCATCCGCATCGCCTTTGCGCCGGACGTCGCCCTGCTGCTGTGCAGCGACGGCCTGTCGGACCTGGTGACCTCGGGCGCCATTCTCTCGACCGTGGAAGCCCACGCCAGCGATCCGCGCCAAGCGGTGGCCGAGCTCGTCGCCGCCGCCAATGCCGCGGGCGGCAAGGACAACGTCTCGGTGGTGCTGGTGGAGGGCGAGCGCTACGCCGCGAGCTTCAAGTCCGCCAGTAAGACGACCGCGACGACTTCGACAGGATTGGCGACGACGCGGCCGGACCTCCGCCGCGCCCAGCACGCCCCTCGGTCCGGCTTGAGTTGGCTGTGGGCCGCCTTCGCCAGCCGGCCGGCGTTCCTGCTCTACGGCCTCGTCCTCGGCGCCTTCGCCGTGGCCGCGCTGGGCCAGAGCGGGCTGCTGCCGCTGGGCAGCCGCGGAACGGGTGGCGACGTGGTGAGGGTGGGAGTCGGCGACGGCGGCGCGGCCACCATCACCGAGGCTCTGGCGAAGGCCCGTCCGGGTCAGATGATCGAAGTGGCCCCGGGCGAGTACCGGGAGACGATCCAGCTCCGCTCGGGCATCGACCTGGTGAGCCGCGTGCCGCGTGGCGCCGTGATTCTGCCGCCGGCCGGAAGCGCCGTGCCCGCCGTCTCGGCTCAAGGGGTCGACGACGTCGTCTTCTCCGGCTTCCGCATCGCCGGGGACGCACAAACCCCGCTCCAGATCGGGCTGCGGCTGGCGGACTCCGGCGTCGAGATCCAGGGGGTCGAGATTGCCGGCGCCGTCACCGCCGGCATCGACGTCTCGGGCGACGACCGCTCGACGGTGCGCGCCAGCTTCCTGCACGACAACCCCGGCGGCGGCCTGCTGATCGCGGGCCACGCCGCTCCCACCCTACTGAACAACCTCATCGCCCGCAACGGCCGAGCGCTAGGCGCGGCGCGGCCGGGCGTCGAGGTGCGCGACGCGGCGCGGCCCGTCATCGTCGAAAACCGCCTGGACGGCAACGGCGGCGGCGGCGTCGCGCTCACCACGCCGGAGCGGGCCGACGAGGTCTTCGCCTGGAACTCGTTCGGCGGCGCCTCGCGGGCCGAGGCGGTGCGAGCCGCGGCACCTTCGTCAGCGCAACAACCGACTCTACCGCCAGCTCGTCCCACCCGTCCGGGAGCGCGGCGGAACCCGTGACGATGCTCGCGGCGCACCAGGTCGGCCGGTTCGAGCTGCGCGATTTCCTCGGTCGCGGCGCCCTGGGCGACGTCTACCTGGCGTGGGATCCCGAAACCGGCCGCGAGGTCGCTTTGAAAGTCGTGCGCGCCAACCGCGCCGATCCCGAGATGCTGCAGGCGGAGAAGAACGGCGTCTCCCTGCAGGAGCAGCTCTCCCGCGTGGCGCCGCAGGTGGCGGCGGTCTACGAGTCGGGGCAGGACGGCGATTTTTTCTGGGTGGACATGGAGTACGTGGCCGGCACCGACCTGTCGCAGATCCTCTCGAAGGGTGCTTTGGATCAGGACCGGGCCGCCGGCATCGCCCTCCAGCTCTGCGCCATGCTGGAGATCTGCCACCAGTTCTCGGCGGAGATCGGCGGCCGCAAGATCTACGGCATCGTCCACGGCGACATCAAGCCGGAGAACATCCGCCTCCAGGAGGGCGACCGCGTGCGGGTGCTGGACTTCGGCATCGCCAAGCACCTCTCGCAGACCCGGCGGTTCACCATCAACCTCTTCGGCAGCCTGCCCTACACGCCGCCGGAACGATTGGACCGCGGCGGCGTCGACCGCCACTCCGACCTCTGGGCGCTGGGCGTCGTCCTCTACCTGATGGTGGCCGGCTACTCGCCGTTCGACGGCGGCGATCCCGAGGAGGTGGAGGGGAAGATCCGCTCCGGGAAACCGCCGGAGCCGCTGCCGCCGGACGTCTCCCCGGCCTTGAGCCGGATCATCGAGCGCAGCCTGGATTACGACGTCGCCCGGCGCTACGCCACGGCGGCGGAGATGGGAGCGGACCTCGCGGCGTGGAGCGCGGGCAAGCCCCTGCCCAGCGAAGAGGTCCGGCACGAGAATGGGCAGGACGCCCGGGAGGATCTCAACTCCACCCGGCGTACCCGCATGCCGCTCGACGACTCGGGCTCCTTCCGCTCGCCGGAGACCCGCCGCACGGTGGTTCCGGGAACCTCGACCGGACCGATCGGACCGATCGCTTCGCTGGAGGCGCCTGTCGCCGCCCTGGAGGTTCCCTCGTCCGAACCGCCGCCGGCGCCGCCACCGGCCAAGCTGCCGCGCTGGCCGGTTCAGCTCACCGTCATCCTGCTGGCCGTCGCCGTCGCCCTCGCCTCCCAGATGTGGGTGCGCAGCGAAGCGAGCGGCATTCGCCACGACCTCGCCACCGAGGCCTCGCCCGAGCTCGACGCCTTGTGGTCGCGCTATCACCGCATCGCGCCGTTCGGTCTGCCGGGCTCCGGCCTCTCGGACGTGCGGCAGGACCTCAAGGAGGCGCTGGTCAAGTCGGCGGACCGCATCCTGGCGACCTATCGGGGAGACTCGCCGTCGACCACCAAGCCCGGCTGGCAGAAGGCTCACGACCGTCTGAAGGAAGCGGTGGACGTCGACTACAGCGACAAGTCGGCGCGCGCCAAGATGCTCTACACCCAGGGCCATCTCGATCGTATCGACTCGCAGGGCCTGCGCGCGCAGGGCAAGCGCAAAGAAGCCCAGGCGAAGCTCCAGGACGCCGTCTACGATCTCGAAGAGGCGGCGAAGCTGGCGCCCGAGTGGCCGGACCCCTACCTGGGGCTCGCCCGGGTCTACTCCTACGAGCAGTCCGACCTGAAGAAGCTGGAGGAGGTGCTGGATCAGCTCGCACGCCGCAACTATCCGTGGGGGCGGCGGGAGAAGGCCATGCTGGCGGACGCCCACCGGTTCCAGGGCCAGCAGCTTCAGGCGCAGGCGGAAGCCGCGCAGGGGACCGAAAAGGAGCGGGAGCTGCTGAGCACCGCCAAGGACCACTACGCCCAGGCCGTCGATCTCTACCGCGAGATCTCTCCCTACGCCGAGGCGAAGGCGAACCGCGCCGCCGTCGAGACCCAGGTGGAGCTGATCGACGACCGGCTGTCGGAATTGGGAACGCCGTGACGGGGATCGTGGCCGCATGCCGGTGACCCGCAGCACGGCCGCCGACCGCCAGCGCCGCGCCGGCGCCGCGGCCGGAGGCGGCGGCTTCCGCGTGCCGGGAATGCCTGGAATGCCCGGCGGGCCGGCCCGCGGACGCGAGACTTTCCTGCTCGCCGCGGCAGGGCTCGTCGTCTTCCTCGGCGTGGTGATGGTCTATCTGGCGACGGTAAGGCAGCTCGACGGCTTCGAGCAGCGGCTCGGCTCGGGCGAGGTGGTGGATCTCAACTCCCTGCGCAGCGCGGACCAGCTCCTGCCCGTGCTCGACGCCTTCGACAGCTCGGCCGAGCGCTCCTTCGTGGCCCAGGAGATCTGGAAGCGGGCCCACCAGGGAACGATTCCCAACGTCGGCGAGCTGGCGCGCATCCGCGTCCCCGCCTCGGACATCGAAGGCGACCGCCGCCTCTCCGGCTTCCGCGACCGGCTGACGCTGGCCAGGCAGCGGGCGGGCGGCGAGGTCCCCTCGCTCAGCCTCTTCACCCTGACCCAGCTGCGCAAGGTCAAGCCGCAGATGGTGGTGCGGACGCCGGGCAAGTTCCGCTCCTCCTTCTGGCTGTGGACGGGCCTTTTCTTCCTGTCGTTCGCCGCCGTCCACGCCGTCTGGCGGTTCCGGCGCTTCCAGGGTGACGAGCTGCTGCTGCCCATCGCCCTGCTGCTCACCGGACTCGGGCTGGCGGTGATGACGAGCGTGCGCGATCCATTGCGCGACCTGCCGCTGTATCTGACCTTCATCCAGGGCGTGGTGGGCGGCTGCGCCCTGTTCGCCGCCGGCAGCCTGATCGACTACGAGCGCTCGCCCCTGCGGCGGATGAGCTACCTGCCGCTCTTCGCCGCGTTCCTCCTCTCCGTGATCCTCATCCTCTTCGGCAGCGGCCCGGAGGGGAGCGACGCCAAGGTCAACCTGTTGGGCTTCCAGCCGGTGGAGGCGATCAAGATCCTCGTCGTCCTCTTCCTCGCCGGCTACTTCTTCGACCGCTGGGAGTTCCTGCGCGAGCTGCCGGAAACGCGCAGCCTGCCGGGCTCGCTCGCCCGGCTGGGCATCCCCAAGCTCGAATATTTCGCGCCGCCCGTCCTTGCCATCGGCCTGGTGCTGGCGTTCTTCTTCCTGCAACGGGACCTCGGGCCGGCGCTCGTTCTCGCCATCCTTTTCCTCAGCCTCTACTGCATCGCCCGCGGCCAGGCTTGGATGGCGGTGGTGGGCACCGCGGCGATCGTCGTCGCCTTCGCGATCGGCTACCGCCTCGGCTTCCCGAAGACGGTGACCGGCCGGCTCGAAATGTGGATGTCGCCGTGGGACAACTCGTTTCGCGGCGGCGATCATCTGGCGCAGTCGCTGTGGGCCATGGCTGGCGGCGCCCTCTCCGGCACCGGGTTGGGGCTGGGCCAGCCGCAGCGCGTGCCCGCCGTCCACACCGACCTGGTGCTGGCCGCGGTGGGCGAGGAGCTCGGATTCCTGGGACTGATGGCGGTGGTGGCGCTCTACGTCGTCCTGGTGGTGCGCGGCTTCCGCGCCGCCTACCGGGCCCAGGGGGTCTACAGCTTCTTCCTGGCCCTGGGGCTCACCGTGCTGGTGGCCCTCCAGATCCTGCTCATCGCCGGCGGCATCGTGGGCGTGCTCCCGCTGTCGGGAGTCGTCTCCCCGTTCCTCAGCTCGGGGCGCTCGGCGATGTTCGCCAATTTCCTGATTCTCGGCATGCTGGCCGCCGTCTCCGCCCATCCCGGCGAGCCGGACTCGAAGCGGCGCTTCCAGGGGCCGGCGAAGTGGACGGCCATCGCCCTCGCCGTGGTGCTCCTCGCCATCGTCGCCAAGGCGGCGCAGGTGCAGGTGTTCTCGGCGGACCGTTTTCTCGCCCGCGGCGCCCTGACGCTCCAGGGCGACCAGAAGCGCCGCTACGAGTACAACCCCCGCCTGGTGGACATCGCCCAGAGCATCCCCCGCGGCAAGATCGTGGACCGCAACGGCGTGCTGCTGGCGACCAGCGACGTGGCGGAGCTCGAGCAGGGCCGGGCCATCCTGGAAAGGCTGGGCGCCACGCTGCCGCCCGCGCCGCTGCGGGCGGAGAAGGGCCTGCGTTACTACCCGTTCGGCGGCAAGACCTTCCACCTGCTGGGCGATCTCAACAACCGGGTGAACTGGGGGGCGCCCAACACCTCGTACGCCGAGCGCGACTCGCGCATCCGGCTCCAGGGCTACGACGACTTCGCGGGCGTGGTGGAGGTAAAACAGCCGGACGGCAGCAGGACACGGGAGATCCAGCTCGACTACAGCGAGCTGATCCCGCTGCTGCGCTATCGCTGGCGGCCGGAGCACCCGGAAGTGCGGCGCATTCTGGACCGCGAGCGCTCGCTGCGCATGGCCATCGACGTGCGGCTGCAGCTCAAGGCCGACGAGGTGCTGGAGCGCTACGCCCGGCAGGCGGGCTTCGGCGGCGCGGCCGTGGTGTTGGACGCCGCCACGGGCGAGCTGCTGGCGTCGGCGAGTTATCCGTGGCCGAAGCGGCTGCCGGTGACGGCCGGCGCGGACGATGCCGGGAACGGCGACCAGACGACGAGCCAGCTCATCGACCGCGCTCGCTACGGCATCTATCCGCCCGGCTCCACTTTCAAGGTGGTCACCGCCATGGCGGCGCTGCGCAAAGACCCGGGGCTCGCCGCCAAGACCTTCGAGTGCAAGCTGCTTTCCGACGGCCGGGTGGGCAACAACGTGCGGGGCTTTGGCAAGGCGATCCGCGACGATCCCACGGACCATGCGCCGCACGGCCAGGTGAATCTCAACAAGGGGATCGTGGTCTCCTGCAACGCTTTCTTCGCCCAGCTCGGCACCTACGAGGTGGGGCCGGAGGCGCTGCTCGAAACGGCGAAGAAACTCGGCATCTCGGTGGCCAAGCCGAATACCGCCGCGCAGCTCAAAGGTGCTATGCCCCAGGCCTCCTACGGCCAGGGCCAGGTGGTGGCGACGCCCCTCCAGATGGCGCGGGTGGCGGCGACGCTGGCGAACGGCGGCGACATGCCGGAGGGCCGCTGGGTGATCGACGCGAGCAACACGCGGCGGGCCGCGCCGGTGCCGGTGCTGGCGCCCGACCTCGCCCGCAGCCTCGCGGGCTCGCTGCGCCGGGTGGTGACGGAGGGGACGGGCGCCCGCTACCTCGCCGGCGTCCAGCCCGCCATCGCCGGCAAGACCGGAACGGCGGAGGTCAAGGACAAGGGTTCCCACTCGTGGTTCATCGGCTTCGCACCTTACGAGGCGCAGGGCGGCCGGAGAATCGCCTTCGGCGTCATCATCGAGCACGGCGGCTACGGCGGCCGGCTGGCCGCGCCGGCAGCGGGAGAAATCGTGAAGACCGCCTCGGAGCTGGGAGATCTGCGCGCCCAGGCGCCGGTATCACTGGCACCGACAACGGCACCGCGATCCTTGAATCCTTCGGTGCCGCTAACGCCAAAACCCTAGGAAACCAAAAGAAGGACAAAAAGGACAACAAGGACATCAAGGACATGAAAGAGAGCGCCAAGTCCAATTTTTTCTTGTCCCTGCTGTCCTTGAAGTCCTTGATGTCCTTGAGGCCTTGAGCGATGAGCGACTTCCTCGGCAAGATGCGCGATTGGTTGAAGCCCTGGATGAAGGGCACCTCGCCGCTGGAGATCCGGCGGGCGATCCTCGACGACGTCGAGAGCCGGGTGATCGCCGTCGGCGGCGGCAAGCGGGTGTTCCCGTTCAACCGGCTGCGCGTCCACCTGCTGGCGCCCGAGCCCCAGGTGCGCACCGAGCTGGAGGCCGTGGTGCGCGAAGGCTGGAATCTAAAGGATGAGGTCGCGGCCCGCCTGCGCGAGCGCGACTGCGTTGTCCCTCCGGGGATGGAGGTGGACGTCGCCTTCGAAGAGGCCGCGAGCCCCAACTTCGCCGAGCGCCGCTTCTGGGTGGAGTACGCCAGGGCGGAGGCCGCTCCCACCCCCGAGGTTGCCGCCGCGGCCCGGCCCGCCCTGGAGGTGACCGTGCTCAAGGGCACCGCCACCCAGCACGTCTACGAGTTGGACAACGAGAGGATCTATCTCGGCCGCCTGGACGAGGTGGTGGACGCGGACGGCCGGGTGCGGCGGCGCAACGACGTGGCCTTTCGCGAGGAGGGCGAGATCAACCACACGGTCTCCCGCGAGCACGCCCGCATCGCCTGGGACGGCGCCAGCGGCGGCTACTGGCTGCGCGCCGAGCAGAACGCCTCGGGCACCCGCATCTACCGCAGCGGCAAGACCATCGAAGTCAGCGCCCACGACCGCCGGGGCGTGCGCCTCCAGCCCGGCGACGAGGTCCACCTCGGGCGGGCGGTGGTGAAGGTGGGGTTCCGTTGAAAAAGATCCCGCGGGACCAAGGGGAGAGTTGATCGTGGTCCCGCGGGTAGATTTGGGGTGAGAGGCTCAAGCTCAATTCGAGCCCTGCGCCACCTGGGCCGGCTTGGCGTCTTCCGCCATCCACTCCGCCAGCACCGCGTCGGGCACCGTCGCCAGGGTGGCGGTGATCGTCTTCTCGGCGCCGTCGCGGCGCACCTTGTAGGTGACCTGCTTGCCCACGGCGCATTCGCCTTTCGCCTTGTGGATGGCCTCCTTGTTGGCATCGGTCAGGGCGACGCCGTTGAGGGCCAGGAGCACGTCGCCGGTGTGGAAGCCGGCCTGGGCCGCCGGGCTGCCCTCGGCCACGGCCGTGACGCGATAGCCTCCGGCCGCTTCCTTGGCGGTCTTCAGCCCGAGCCAGCCGTGAGCCGCGAGCTCGGCTTTCCGGGCATTGTGGGCGGAAGCCGCCTTGGCATCATGGGCGCACTGCTCGCCGCCGGCGAAAGCCGCAGAAGACAGGACGAGGACGAAGGCTGGGACGAGGAGAGGAACGATTCGCTTCATGGCGCGTCTCCTTTGGAGATACGGCAGGCCGATTCAGCTCGGCCAGGCCCGTGGACAACGAGGAGAGGGTGGCGGAGCCTCCGGCCCCTCCGGCAGCCAGTTGGTCACGGCGGCCGAGACCGAGAAGGTGATCTCCAGGGCCTTCTGGGCGCCGTCCCGTGCGAAGTCGTAGGAGCGATCCACCAGCGAGGGGGTACAGCCTGCGAGCGCCAGCCCGAGCGTCAGGGTTGCGGCGGTGAGGGCCTTCCGGTTCATGTCGCCTCCTCTCTCCACGACTGCGAGACTAGAGGCTGGCGCACGTAAACGTCCTCACCACGCCGTAAAACCTTGCAAACGGCGTAACCAATTTGTCAACGCGGGGGAGCCCGCCGCCCGCAGACTCTTTTTTGCCTTAGACTTCCGTTCGATCATGAAGCTGCCCCCGGCTCTCAAGCGGTACACCCAATGGCTCGGCTTCACCGCCGTGCTGATCCCGCTGCTCGTCCTGCTGGCCATTCAATACCGCTCGCTGGCCCGCCTCGAGCAGACCTCCTCCCTGGTGCACAAAGCCGTGCTCAACAACTTCCTGGAGGGAGTGTCCTGGGAAGTCGACTACTTTTACCGCAACAACGCCGAGCGGGTGCTCAACCTGCCGGCCTCGGTGTTCACCCAGAACCAACTGGAAAACGCGGCTCCCTACTTCAAGAAGAAGGGTGTCGAGGGCGTCAAGCGGCTGTTCGTGGTGAGCTTCCAGGATGGCGACGACCGGCCGCGCTACTTCTACCCTTCCTGCGCCACCTTCCAGCCGCCGCCCTGGTCGCCGGAGCTGACCGCCGTCTACGTCGCCAGCTCGCCGTGGCGCCTCCTCGCCATGAAGGGCGCCCGGGTCGAGCGGGTCCGGCTGACGGTCGAGGAGAAGGACCCCGCCTACCGCATCCTTCTCTACCCCATCACCGACGACTCCTCGAAGCTCGTGGGCCTCACCGGCATGGTGCTCGACGAGGCCTACTTCCGCACCCGGGTGCTGCCCATGGCGGTCGCCAAGTCGCTCGCCGCCTTCGACTCCGGCGAGCTTCAGCCCCTCGTCTCCGTGGCCGACGCCAAGGGGCGGGTCGTCTACTCCACCGGAGGGCTGCACAACCGCCGCATGGAGGTGGAAAAGCCTTTCTCCCTGGTCTTCACCGACTGGACGATCGGCCTGGCCAGCCGGCACGCGACGCCGGCCGTGGTGGCGCGGCGCAGCTTCGTGCTCAACGTCTGCCTTTCCACCGCCCTGGCGGCGGTGCTGCTGGGCGGCGTGCTCCTCACCCTGCGCACCTCGTCGCGGGAGATGAAGCTGTCGCGGATGAAGAACGAGTTCGTCTCCAACGTCTCCCACGAGCTGCGCACGCCGCTGGCCTCGATCCGCGTCTTCGCCGAGCTGCTGCGCCTCGGCCGGGTGGAGACGCCCGAGAAGACCCGCGAGTACGGCGAGTACATCGAAACCGAGAGCCGGCGCCTCTCCCAACTGATCAACAACATCCTGGATTTCGCCAGCATCGAGTCCGGGCGCAAGACCTATCACTTCGAGCGCTGCGACGTGCGCGAGGTGGTCTGCGAGACGCTCAAGACCTTCGGCGTGCGGCTGCGCCAGAACGGCTTCAACATCCAGCTCGAAGGAGCTGACAACCCCCTGCCGCCCGCCCGCATCGACGCCGGAGCCGTGGCCCAATCCCTTTCCAATCTGCTCGACAACGCCGTCAAGTATTCGAACGGCAAGACGGACATCACCGTCGCCCTGCGCCGCGACGGCGACTGGATCGTCGTCTCGGTGATCGATCAGGGGATCGGCATTCCGCGCGACGAGCAACGCAAGATTTTCGATCGCTTCCACCGCGTGGGCACCGGGCTGGTGCACGACGTCAAGGGGAGCGGCCTGGGCCTGTCGATCGTCCGCCACATCGTCGACGCCCACCGCGGCCGGGTGACGGTGGAGAGCCGGCCCGGCGAGGGGAGCACGTTTTCAATCTATCTGCCGATCGAGACGGCCGAGCCCGCAGACTCCACCGCCACCGCGGCCCATGAAGCGCGGGAGCAGCCTTCAGAGGCCTGATGAGCGCACGCGTCCTGATCGTCGAAGACGACGAAGCCATGTCCGTCGCCCTGCGCGACGGCTTCCAGTACGAGGGCTACTCGGTGACGCTGGCCCGCGACGGCGAGGCCGGCCTGGAGATGGCGACGGCCGATCCGCCGGACCTCATCCTGCTCGACGTGATGCTGCCCAAGATGACCGGCCTCGACATCTGCCGGCAGCTGCGCAGCGGCGGCCACGGCGTGCCGATCATCATGCTCACCGCCCGCGGCCAGGAGATCGACAAGGTGCTGGGCCTGAAGCTCGGCGCCGACGACTACATCACCAAACCCTTCGGCTTCATGGAGCTGCTGGCCCGCGCCGAAGCCGTGCTGCGCCGGTCGCGGAGCCCCGTCCCCTCGGCTGAGCCGCTGGAAACCTATCGCTTCGGCGACGTGAGCATCGATTTCCGGCGCCACGAGGCGCACAAGGGGTGCGAGGCCATCGACCTGTCGCCCCGCGAGTTCCAGCTCCTCGCCTACTTCATCCAGCACCGCGGCGAGATCGTCACCCGCGAGACCCTCCTCGACACGGTGTGGGACTACAACGCCATCCCCTTCACCCGCACGGTGGACATGCACATCGCCAAGCTGCGCAAGAAGGTCGAGGACAATCCCGCGGACCCCAAGCACGTCATCACCGTGCACCGCCTGGGCTACAAGTTCACGGGCTGAGGTCCGCGGATCTCACCGGCCCGCGGAGCCCTTCCGCAACTCGTCCGCCGGGTGCTCGGCCCGGGACTTGCCGTTGCCCGGAGCGTCGTTGTCCGCCTCCGGCGGCTCGGACAGGGCCTCGCGGACGGCGCTGCGGATCAGCGTCCCGAGCTCCTGGGTGTCGAGGACCGGCGCCGGCACTGGCCGGGGGCCGAAGCCCAGCTGCTGGAACCGGCGGAGGAACTCCTCCATCACCACCGCGTCCGTCGCCGGCCGGTTCTCCGGATAGAGGGTCTGGAAGAAGACGGCGGGCTCCACCTCCAAGGCCCGCAGGATGGCGATGACGTGCCGCAGCTTCAGCTCCATCCTGCCGGTGAGCACCTGGCTGACGTAGCCCGGCCCCGCACCGAGCTTCTGATCCAGGTCCTTCCGGGTCAGCCCCGCGGCCTGCATGACGGTCTCCAGCAGCTTCGTCGCCCTCCTGACCTCATCATCAATCGTCATCGTCATGCCGTTAGTGTACCGCATTCAAGAATTCCGCAAAATAGGCAGACCTAGAGCCACAGGTCAATTTGCGCTTATCGATAATTCCTCCCAGCCTTCACGCCTCCTGCACGACTTTGCGAAGCCGCGCGGCGATGCTTTCCCCGGAGCACAGAGAGGAACCGCCGCTCATATCTCTTCATGGCTTAACATTGAAAATCTCCTTTTGGATAGTGGTAAGACGGCGACGGGTCAAGAACGCTTTCCCTCGTGGATTTCCATGGGAATGGGGCGGGTCGCCTTGAAGCCCGCGACGAGAACTCGCAGCAGCTTCACAAGAATCGCGCACTCCTCCGGCGCTCCGAAGTCCTCCAGCTCTTGGAGCAGGGGCAAGAGGTAGCGCTCCACCCTGGAACCCGAAGCCGGAGCTCCCCGGACGAGCTCCTCCAAGCCAGCGTCCAGCGTCTCGGCGATCACGAGCAGCTCAGAGAGGCTGGGCGTGAAGTGGCCGTTCTCCAGCTTGGAAAGCCGCACGTACCGGATGCCGGTCCGCCGAGCGACCTCACGCTGACTCCAGCGCTTCGCTTGGCGGCGTTCCACGATCCGGGCACCGAGGACGCGCCGTTCTTCCGCCGGGAGCTGCCGGGTTTCCTTGGTCGCCATTCTGCTATTTCCTCCGATAACTCGGAGATATTTTCCGAAACACGGCCCCATGTCAAGCCATTTCTGCTGAAATTCAGCGTTCTTGGCAAAGTTGCCGGAATGAAGAGCAGAGTTTCCTGCAAGAGAAGGTTCTTGTATTCCTGGCCAGTAACCATTGAAGTTCCTACTTCTGGACTCTAGATTTCCTCGTCACGCCACTCCTTGCCGTACCCTCCCGAGCCCTGAAGAATCGCGGGGTCGGGTGTGATTGCCCGGCTGGGCGACGAAATGGAGCGCAATCGGGCAACAATTGACGGTCGAGAGGTGTTGCGATGCTGATCCGCGGACGTCGCGGGCCGCTTACGGCCCGCCGGCGCTCCAGCGGACGAGGAGGAGGAATCCATGTTCCCGAAAGGCAGGAAACAGTTGGCGGTAGTGATTCTGGTGGGCCTCTTTATAACGAGCGGCACAGCCGCCCAAGCCGGCGGAGGCGGCCTCCCGAACCGGCCGGTCAGGGTGGCGCAGGCGGACAGCGTCCACGAGCCTTTCTTGTCGTGGGCCTGGCACTGGGTGCTGTCGGTCTGGGAGAAGAACGGGCTGTGCATCGACCCGAACGGTTTATGTGCGCAGAGTACCGGGAGTACCCCGAGCGATCCCGACAACGGTCCGCACATCGACCCAAACGGATAGCATCGCCAGGGGGACAGCACTCCTTGCTCCACTAGAGTTTCCTCCGTGTGGTAACTTCTGACCGGTATGTGCGACAATACAGAGGTGTCGGCGCTAACCTTTGGTGTGCGGGAGGGATTACTTTGAGCGATCATCTAACCGCCCGCCAGGCAGAGCATTTCCTCAGGGGTGAGCTTTCTGGGATCCAGGCACAGGAGGTGCTTCGACACCTTCTGAAGGGGTGCGAGACGTGCGTCGAGCAACTCGGCCCCTTACTCTCTTTGGTCCTCACGTCAGAGAACCTCTATGAGGATGCGCCGGTCAAAGACGCGGGAAGCCACTATGACGCTCCGATAGCGCGCGCACTGGCCTCAGTTCTTAGCGGTCAATCTCAGCCTCCGAAACAGGAGTGGACCCGTGTCGAGCGAGGGCTGGATCTCTTGCGGTCCAGCCCCCGCGGACTTGCCGGGCTCACCGATGACGAGGCGAAGGATCTGCGGGGCTCGCCCTTCGTGGAGGTACTTGTGCGGCTCAGCTTCGAGGAGCGCTACCGCAACCCGGAGGAGATGCTCCGGCTCGCCCTCCTTGCGAAGACCGCGGCCGAGAACCTCGATCCCGAGGATTACGAGGCTTCGCTCATCGCCGACCACCAGGCCCGAACCTGGGCGGAGCTTGGAAACGCCCATCGCGTGAACGATGAGCTCGACGAGGCCGAGGCGGCACTCGACATCGCCGAAGAGCGTTTGCGGCAAGGGTCCGGGAATCTTCTCCTCCTCGCACGGGTGGCAGATCTGCGCGCGTCGCTCTTGAACACCCAGCGCCGGTTCTCCGACGCTTGCGAACTCTTGGGCGGGGTCTATGAGCTCTATCGGAAGGTGGGCGACGACCACCTCGCAGGGCGAGCGCTCGTGAGCCGGGGAATCTACACAGACTATGAAGGCCACCCGCAAGAAGCCCTTCGTATGCTGCGTGAGGGCCTTTCGCTGCTGGACCGCGAACGTG
>Ga0075424_100002181_pt1 | contig 17739 bp, 18 predicted proteins | sample SoiMethybrSBSTD3_FD_75301 | JGI IMG/M metagenome (GOLD analysis project Ga0075424, IMG submission 75301) | Bulk soil microbial communities from a Populus tree surrounding site in Tennessee, USA - Soil MetaG P. TD hybrid SBSTD3 | ecosystem: Environmental > Terrestrial > Soil > Tree plantation...
GGACGGCAGCATCCGAAAAGCGAAACCATAAAAGGTGAGACTTGGCTTGGTCACTCCGTGGGCCATTGGGAGGGCGACACGCTCGTTGTCGATATCGTGGGTTTCAACGAGGGAACCTGGGTCGACTATTACGGCCATCCTCACACGACCCAGCTGCACGTCGTCGAAAAGTTCACCCGTCCCAACAAAGGAACCTTGCACTACGAGGCGATGTTTGATGATCCGGGTGCATACACAAAGCCGTGGAGTGTCGCTTGGGATATTCCGTGGAATGCCACTGGCGAGCTGCAGGAATACATTTGCCAGGAAAACAACGCGTATCTAAATCGATTGACCGATGACTTCGGTCAGCCGGTCATCAGCAATAGATAGGACCGGAACACAAAAAGCACAAGAGGCACAAAAGAGTTGGTTAGACTCTTTTGTGCCTCTTGTGCTTTTTGTGTTCCGTCCCTAATCGCGTTTCTAGTTCCGGACCACCTTGAACTCGCCTTTTTGATTCCCCACTGCCCAGGTGCCAGTGATGAACTTGCTGTAGGCGCCGATGTTTTGCAGTTTTCCATCAACGACGTAGTGCACCATTTTGCCCGATGCGTCTTTTACATCGGCTTCAAAATGGAGTAACCATGGATCCATGGCTTTCGCAACGTTGTCTATCGGAGGAGGTTGCAGCGTCAGGTTCTGCAAATTGACGTTGTCGGTTCCGGGATTCAGCATGCCCTTGAGCGCCTTTCCATCCCAATCAAAGTCGAGTAGGACGCGATTCTCGTCGCCTTTCTTGAGCCACCATTCACCGCTCCATGAGCCTTTCAGCGGATGCCCAGTCTGGGCGAAGATCGGGAAAACAAGGGCCAAGGTTGCCAGCAGGCCAACCCAGCGTACAAGTCTTAATTGCATGTAATGCTCCTCCGTACGTTTGCATCTAAAGGTACGAAAATATAACACATGATTTATGATTATTCGCCTGAGTCCAATACCAATGGAGATGTAAACGATGCCCATCTATGAATACCAATGCAGGGCATGTGGCCATACTTTTGAATATCTAATACTGCCGTCATCGCCCGCGCCGCAATGTCCTGCGTGTCAGCATCAGGACCTGCAGAAGTTGATTTCACTCTGTGCTGTCAGTTCAGAAACCACGCAGCAGGCCCATTTGAGTGCCGCCCGCAAACAGGCACAGAAGACTACCCGCGATAAACAATACGAAGAGCACAAGCAGGCTCATCGTATGGAAGACCACTAGCGAGGGTGCTTACTTTTTCTTGGTTTTGTGTTTTTCGAAGAAGTCGAATGTTTCGGGAAGCACTTTCGTCCACGCCTCCGTATGAGAGCCTCCAGGGACACCAAGAAACGAAGCATCGACGCCCGCCTTTTTCGCGAGTTCGACCATTTGTTTCGACGCGTCATACGACATCGTGGTGTCCTGATCGCCGTGAACGGCAAGTACAGGAATGTTCTTCAATTTCGCGTATGGAAACTCTTCAGGCGTGAGCGGTCCGGCACTTGGTGAGATTGCCGTCCAGCGTTCGGGATACTTCTGAGCGAGATACCATACGGCACCGCCACCAGCAGAGTTGCCCATCAAATACGTGCGGTTTGGGTCGGTGTTGTACTCTTTCGCGACAAGATCTGTAACATACAGAATGTCTTGCTCGCTTCGCTGGAAGTCTTCTGCTGTAGCCGGCGCCGGCGCGGGTCCACGGCCGGCACCACCGCCACGAGGTGCGCCGCCGGCGGCGGGTGTGCCGGTTGGGCGCGGAGCCGGAACCATTTTGAAGGGGTTGTTGTAACCGCCTTCGACCACAGTCGCTTGCGGCTTATATCCGGTGACGGCGACGACAACGTACCCTCGCTCTTCCGCGATCTTTGCCAGTGCACCATCCCCGCGTTGGAATGGAGCATCGGCCGGTTGGCTTGCTCCGTGAGTGACGACAACGAGCGGGAGTTGCGATCCCTTACTCCATTTCGAAGGAACGTAGAGATGATAAGGGATAGTTTCGCCGGTCCCTGGAAACGGATAGGTTCGTTTCTGGTCGCCTTTCGCCTGATATTGCGGATCTTTCGGATCCGGTTGTGGTGCCTGTGCGAACGCCAGGACCGAAGCTGCAATCAAAGCGACGAGCGCCGAAACGAATCCTATTCGCATTCAATAACTCCTGTTCCCCCGACAGAGACGGTTTTAATGTTCGTGAATGATCGGATGCCTTGCGTCCAAAGCTCGCGTCCAAATCCTGAGGCCTTAATTCCACCGAAGGGCAGCCGAGAATCGGACCGGGTCATGGAATTCACAAAAACCATCCCGGATTCAATTTGGGCAGCGAGACGGTTTGCACGTTCGATGTTGGTCGTCCAGAGGGAAGCGCTCAATCCAAACCGGCTGTTATTGGCAGTGGCAATCGCCTCAGCTTCATCTTTAACCCGGATGACTGCTGCGACAGGGCCGAATGTCTCTTCGTCGAACGCGGCAATCCCAGGTTTCACATCGCCCAGCACCGTCGGTGGATAGTAAGCGCCCGGCTCTTGTGGCACTGTGCCTCCAAGCAGAACTTTTGCTCCCTTTTCCACGGAGCGAACAACCTGGTCGTGCAGTTCGTCCCTGAGATCCGCGCGTGCCATGGGTCCCACTTCGGTTTCCCTTTGAAGTGGATCGCCGACCTTTAGAGCTTTGATGTGTTCGATGAACTTCGGAACGAACTTGTCGTAGACCGAGTCGACCACAATAAAGCGTTTGGCTGCGATGCACGATTGGCCCGCATTCTGATTGCGAGCCCAGGCTCCGACCTTGGCGGCTTCATCGATGTCCGCGTCATCCAATACAATGAAAGGATCCGAACCACCGAGTTCCAGTACGCAGGGTTTCAACTCTGCACCTGCGGCAGCCGTGACGGCTCGTCCCGCTGGTTCCGAGCCGGTAAGTGTGACAGCCGAGATTACGGGGTGACGGATAACGTTTGGGACCTGACGAGCCGAGATTTTCAACGTTCGGAAAACATTTTGCGGCAGACCCGCCCTGTTCAAAACTTCTTCGAGTTGAACGGCGCATCCCATGACGTTCGATGCATGCTTCAAGACCATTGCATTACCGGCCATGATGATGGGACCGACGCACCGCAGAACTTGCCAGAAAGGGTAGTTCCATGGCATCACCGCGAGAACGGTACCAAGCGGCTGATATTGAATTCGAGCTTGCTCGAATTTGAGTTGTTCGTCCGCCAGGAAAGTCGATGCATACTCCGCGTAGAAATCGCAGTTGCCGGCACACTTTTCGACTTCAGCGAGTCCTTGGCTAAGCGGCTTACCCATCTCCAGAGCGATGGTTTTCGCGATCTCATTGGCTTCCTTTCGAAGCTGTGCCGCAATGGCTTTGAAGTGCTTCGATCTCTCGGAAAACGGCACGGCTTGCCACTTCTTTTGGGCAATGCCGACGTCGTTGAGAATCGCCTCGACCTCGCTATCTGTGTGTCCCTGGTATGTATTGACTTCTTTGCCCGTTGCCGGGTTGATGCTGACGAAAGACGTCGCCGTTTCTTTCTCTGCGACAACCATCAGTATTAGTATGCCTCTTCGAGAATATTCAAAAGTGCTGCTTGGTCAAACGGAACTGGACTGTTATCCAGCAGCCGCTTGATACCCGAAGCGAGTTCTGCCATCTCATTCAGCTGCTCTCGTTTCATTCCGATCGCCTGAAGCCCGCGTGGGATCTGGATTTTGTCTCCAAGTTTCGCGACCTGTTCGGGTGCCTGGTGCGCGGCAGTTTCGTCGCTTACCTGATTGAGCGACGGATCCAATGCACGCGCAATGAACGCGAGCTCCGTGATTCTGGATTTCGCGATGGCCTTGAGTACCGAGGGCATGAGAACAGCATTTCCAAGCCCGTGCGACGTGTGCGTTGCTTCACCAACGGGATACTGCAAAGCGTGGACGGCAGCTGTGCCCGCATTCGAGAACGCCATACCCGCCAGCAAGCTGGCAAGCGCCATCTCTTCACGGCCTTGACGATTACTGGGATCGGAAACCGCGGTCGGTAAGGATCTCGCGATCAGCTGAATGGCCTGTTTGGCCAGGCTGTCGGAAACAGGATTTTTCCCAACAAAAATGGCGCGCGGCGACCTGTCCTCAGGAATGCGCGCACAGAACGATTCAATCGCGTGGCTTAGCGCATCCATGCCGGAATGAGCGGTCACGTGGGGTGGGCACGATACGGTCAGCGAGGGATCGACCAGGGCCCATTTCGCGATGATACGCCGCGTCGCGATGCCGACCTTCATGAACCTGTCGGGATCAGCCACGACAGCGACCGGGCTGACCTCTGAACCTGTCCCCGATGTCGTCGGGATTCCAATGACGTCAACAACCGGTCCCGGCACGGCATTCTCGCCGTAGTATTTCGACAATGGCCCCGGGTAGCGAAGAAGAATAGACGTGCATTTTCCGAGGTCCATGTTGCTTCCGCCGCCGACTCCAATGATTACATCGGGGTTGAATTGGCGTGCAGCCTCAGCGGATGCGTCGATCGTCTTAAGATCGACTTCGGGCCGGCCCTCCGGAAAGATCAGGACGTCGGCTCCGCCGTCCTTCAACAAGGCCTCGACACGATCTGCAATACCGCTTTTGATGATGTTGCGGTCGGTACAGACCATGGCGCGCTTTCCGAATTCCTGACCGACGTTACGGAGTTCCTCTAGGACGCCCCAGCCAAAGAACACGCGTCCTGCTGAGGAAAATCCCCAATGCCGATTACTTGCAGATTGTGGAACGGAGCTGTTCTGCGGCATGCCAAACCTCCTCTGGATGCGGAATTCCACTCACGAGCCGTTCTTCCCGCAGCCTGCTTTCCGGATCACCCGGAACGGAAACCTGCTTGAATCCCGTTCCCGGCCTGGATGCGCGCAATTCATCCAAGTATTTTTTGACTCCCGCGGCCAGCGTTTCCCCACCGGGAAATGCTTTCGGATCGATCACAATGAACAAGTCTCCTACAGTACACCGAAATTCCGTGTCGAGCGTGCCGAGAACTTCCCGGCCGCAGGCGGTTCCGGGCAGTAAGCCGGCTAGCATCGCGATAGAAATGCCGAGCCCATATCCTTTTGGGCCTCCAGCGGGACTCAGGGAACCGTGCAATGCGGCCTCTGGGTCCGTTGTTGGATTGCCGTCTTTATCGACGGCCCAACCTTCGGGAATTTTCTCCCCTCGGTGTTTAAACGCGATGATCCTTCCCATCGCGCTGACGGACGTTGCCATATCCAACAGAAACGGCCCGGGAGTGCTGGGTATCCCGATCGCAATTGGGTTCGTCCCGACTAAGGCTTCCGCGCCGCCGAATGGATGGACCAGAACTTCCGTGGTGGTGAAAGCAAGGCAGATGAGGCCCTCTTGCGCGCGCCGCTCCGCGTAGTAACCAACCATACCGATATGAGCCGCATTGCGAACAGTGAGAATGGCCACCCCGTGTTTCCGGGCGGCCGGTGTTAACTGTCTGAGACAGGTTTCCGAGATCGCGGTGCCGAAGCCGTCCTTTCCGTCCACGTTGAGTACGGAGTCGGTGCTCCACGTCAGTTCCGGTTTGACATTGACCTTCAGCAACCCTTTCTGAATCCGCGTAGCCATTACCGGCAACCGCTGGATGCCGTGCGAATGAATTCCTCTTAAATCTGCCTCGGTCCAAACGTCGGCTTGAATGGTTGCTTCTTCCTCATTTGCGCCCAATCCACAAAGGACGGCAACGATGAGGTCCATCTGCTCTTTTCTGGAGACCGTTATCGACATGTCGCTTGTCTCTTTCACGGCTTCCTGTAGGCGCAGTCATAGACCGCGCCTACAGGAAAAGCTGCCGGGTCAATTTATTCTCGTAAGCTCCTTAAAACCAAGTCTTACATCAAAGCTGTCGGGCGGCGGGTCCAAGGTGTCTTGCCCGCTTCTTTAGATGCCCGTTCCATATCACCAACCCAAGCCGTGGCCTGTGTCAGGATGTGATGCAGATCGTTGCCAATGCTGATGAACGGGAAGCCCTTGCCCAGGAACTCAGCAACGCGCGCCGTTCCAAACAGGAAGACGCCGAGGATAAGGTTGTTCTTTTTTGCGGCGTTCATCAGTTTCGTTGTTGCGTCATTCAATTCCGGTGAAGTGTACATATCGGGGAACTTGTACTTTTCGTACAGACCCATCGACATGCAGAGGTCGTTTTGACCTAAGAAAAGGAGATCGAGACCGGGCACGGCGGCAATCTCATCGATGTTCTTGATGCAATCGGCTGTTTCGACCTGCATGGCAACGATAACGTTGTCGTTCCACTCGCCGGCATAACCAAGCAGCCCTTTGGCGTTCATACTGCGCTGGGGAAAGTAAACGGACCGTGTTCCCGCTGTGGGATATCGGCAAACACTGACATACTCACGCGCTTCCGCTGCCGTATTGATGTAAGGGCAAAGAATTCCGTCCGCTCCCATGTCGAGAGCTTGTTGAACACCGGGACGATCGGTGTACATTCCGACCCGGACCAGCGACTTTGCGCCACCGAGTTGGATTCCAGCAAGCATTCCGGAAAGAGTTTCGTACCCCATCGGTCCATGTTGCGTGTCGACCAGCAGCCAGTCATAACCGCTGTGCGCCAATTGTTCCGCGACGGTTGGACTGTGGGAGTTTACAAATAATCCCATCTTTGGGCGCCCCGCGCGCAGTTGTGCTTTAAATTCTTTGCCAGTTAAAACTTCACTCATGTACTTGTTCTCCTATCCTGATTGTTTAATTGAATTCTCTTGAGAGACGCGCGTGCTCTGTATGTAGTTTTTGGCGCACGACACCGTATACGATCGAACTAATTCGCACGACACTCTATCCTATTCCGTGAACGCCGTAAATACGGCGACGACAGCAAATTACAGAAAGCCGATGGCGCGGCCGCCCAGCCCTACTCCGAGCCACAAAAGAACGTTGACGACACCAACAATTACGCCCCAAGCTCGGGCCGGTTCTCGATCGGACCTTGATACTCCGCGGTGAATCGTGAAGTGATAAATGATGGCAGTAAAAAGAAATAGCATCTTTACCTGGAAAGGGGTGCTGGCATAGCACTTCAGCGCTTCTGAAAGGAATAGCAGGATGCCGGATATCAAAATCACGACCAGACTCCAAAATGCCCATGGAGCTAAGTCCTGTGCCACCTGCCACGTCGGCTGGTTCTTCATGATGATTCCGCAGAGTCTCAGATTCAAGATGATCACCGCACCAAACAACAATGTCAGGGCGAGCAAGTGAAATGTTTCGATGATCGGAAAATAAATCCGCGAATTCCTGATGGTCTCACCCAACCATGTTTGGTCGGACCATTGGAAAAGCGGCAACAAAAAATGCATCGTTGCGAGACCTCGCTAGAACAAATTATAGGCTGTGGCTCGTCCAGCCACGATCACTGCCGTCCACGACAGGATCGAAATTAAACCGGCCATGCGCGCCTTTGGGGGTGGTACTGGATACTTGTCCCAATCTTCAATGCTCTTCTTGGTGCCCAACTCAAATATTCCGGCGTTGAGCGCGGCTAGTACGAGAAACAGAACCTTCAGCCGAAAAAATCCACTGAGATAGCATTTCTCCGCCTCGGACCAGAAGAGAAGAACACCGGTAAGGATCATAATGGTGAAGCCCACAAAAGCGAACGGCATCACTTGCTTGTGTATCTGAGAGACGGGTTCGTGTTTCATTCCCCAACCCATCAATCGCAAATCAAACCAGACCAGCACGCCGACAGAAAGAGCGAGCGCGAGAACGTGGGTCGTTTCGACTATTGGAAATAACCAAATCGATTCTCGAATACCCGTTCCGATGTCGCTGTTTTGCATCCAGTGGATGATGGCAGGAACGTCCGACATGTAAAAGAACCTCTAATACCTAAAATCGCGCAAACTCTATATGAAGACCAGACTTTTTCACGCCTCGGGACGATATCACAGGATTAAGACTTGCTGTCAATGCCTCGGGGATCACGCTTACTGAAGATTTTCTGAATTCTTCGTCAGACGACTGTAAGACCTTGCCGCCGGCTGCCGGAGCCCCATAAACTCCATAGCCATGATCAAAATTGCCGGTACTTTCGTTATTCTTGCGGCCGCGGCCATGCTTCTTGGTACACCCAATCCTGTCGCTCCGGTCGTAACCGAAATCAAAACACCTGCGGCGCCCGGAAGCGGTGAACCAAACCTTGCCGTGGCGTCCGACGGGCGCGTATATATGAGTTGGCTCGAACCCACGGCGCCTAAAGGGCATGTCCTTCGCCTTTCAGTTCGAGGACTACAAGGATGGTCGGCCCCGAAGACGATTGCTCGTGGCGCGAACTGGTTCGACAGTCCCGCAGACTTTCCCTCAATATCTGTTCTGTCCGACGGAACTCTTGCAGCCCACTGGCTGGTGATGAGCGGCGGGCCGGATTCCGAGGCATACGATATCAACATCGCATTTTCGAAGGACGGCGGGACCAACTGGAGTAAACCTGTCGTGCCCCATCGAGATGGAAAGAAACGGCAACACGGCTTTCTGTCCTTTGCCCCCACCGCCGACGCAAAACTCTCGGCTATTTGGCTGGATGGGCGAAACATGCCGGATGAAGAAAGCGGCAACATGGCGCTGATGTACACGACAGTCAGTCCCAATGGAACGCTTGGTCAGGAGGCGCAGATCGACAATCGCGTATGCGAATGCTGCAGCACATCCATGACTTCCACAACCGAAGGGCTGCTGGCGGTTTATCGTGACCGGTCAGATAAGGAAATCCGCGACATCTCGATTGCGCGATTTGCAAACGGCAAATGGTCTCAGCCGGAACCATTGAGCAAGGATGGTTGGGAAATCGATGGCTGTCCGATAAATGGGCCGGCAATTTCGTCAAATGGAAAGAATGTGGCTGTTGCGTGGTTCACCGCGCCAAACGATAAGCCACAGGTGAACCTGCTGATGTCTTCCGACGCCGGCAAGACGTTTGGAACGAAGATTCGTGTTGATGGAGGTAATCCGGCAGGACGTGTTGACGTCGTCAGTTTTGCCTCGGGGGATTCTGTCGTCAGTTGGATCGAACGCACAGCGAAGGGCCCGCAACTCCAAACCCGCCGGTTTAACGCGAAGGGCGCCGTTGCACCCGCAACCAGCGTGTCAGGCACGTCAGGCGTTACCTCCGGTGGATTTCCACGCATGGTTGCAGCCGGCGACGAAATCGTTATTGCCTGGACGGACTCGGCTGAACCGGCAAATGTGCGAACCGCGGTTATAAAGTAACGCTCGGCTTGACTGTAGGCGCGGGTGAGGGTGTAAAGGATTGGTTGGGATAGGCGCTATTCCCCTCCTCACGGAGGAGGGGTGGTCGCTCACAAGCTACGGCGCCGGAATGCATTCCGAAAAGTTGCGTTGTGGGCGACCACCCCGTCTGCGCCTGATTCAGACACTTCGTCATTTGTTCATAGGTTTTATGACCACGCGTACAGTCGGAAACGGGTGAGCGCAGCCGTCCATCATGCGAATCCTGGTTGTCGAAGACGAAATCAAAGTCGCCAATGCTTTGAAGGAGGGTCTCGAAGACGAGCGATATGAGGCCGTTGTTGCGCACACTGGTGAGGATGCGTTTTTCCGAATCAACACGGAAAAATTTGATGTGATCGTTCTTGATGTGATGTTGCCCGGCCGTGATGGACTTCAAATCTTGACGAGCATTCGGCGTAGCGGAATCGATACCCCCGTGCTTCTTTTGACGGCACGCGACACATTGGAAGATCGCGTTGCGGGTCTTAATACTGGGGCCGACGACTATCTTGTCAAGCCGTTCGCTTTCGCCGAGTTGGTTGCCCGCATACGCGCCCTGCTTAGACGTGGACGAACATCCGATGCGCTGCGTCTCAGTGTCGGTGACCTGGATATGGATCTCGTGACACGGAAAGTCACTAAGGGTGGTCGAACTGTGGAATTGACAACACGAGAATTCGAACTGCTGGAGTACTTAGTTCGGCACCACGGCCAGGTCGTCCTGCGTGATACACTAGCGCGTGAAGTGTGGAAGGAAACAACCCGTGGGACCCCGCTCAATAACGTCATCGACGTACACATCGCGAGGCTTCGCCGCAAGATCGATCTGGACCAGCCGCTGAAGTTGATTCACACAATTCGGGGTGTTGGTTTCATGCTGCGCGAAGGAGAGCCATGATCCGTATACAGCCGCGGAGTGTACGAGTGCGCCTCACCCTTTGGTACGTCGGCGTGATGTTGGTGATATTGGCAGTCTACGCCGCAGCCGTCTACACCTTCGTGCGTGACAATTCATCAAGACTTCTGGATGAACGCCTGCATGATGACTTCGATTGGGCGTCAGACATGCTCGCTCAGCGTGCAGACGGTTCCATCGCTCCCTACGATGAAACAGGCGAAGGCGACAGCCCTTGGCTACAGGTGTTCAGCCTCGACGGCGTACTTCTATACGACACACCGGAAGCGCGCCGAAATCCTGTCCCGTCGAGCAACCAGTGGGCAAGATTAGCGGACGAACGCATTATTACAGTCCCGAGCATTTCCCCTCCATATCGCGTGATGAGCGGTGGCGCCCGCATCGGCGGCCGGCCCGTTGTGATGCAGGTCGCGCGCTCTGAAGCCTCGATCCTCGAAGATCAGCGTCAACTCCTTTACATCTTATTGCTGGGCGCTCCCATCGCCGTCGCCGGCGCAGGCATCGGAGGGTATCTATTGGCCCGCCGAGCGCTTGCTCCGGTAGATCGCATGGCCGAACGGGCCCGATCGATAAATGCGGAACGATTGAACGACCGCCTGCCTGTGGACAATCCCGATGACGAACTCGGCCGGCTGGCGACCGTATTCAACGAAACATTGACGCGGCTGGAATCTTCGTTCGATCGGATGCGGCGTTTTACAGCCGACGCATCGCATGAACTGCGTACACCGCTTACGGCCATTCGCAGTGTAGGTGAGGTCGGGCTGCGCGGGCGGCGGGACGAAATCGCCTATCGCGAAATCATCGGCAGCATGCTTGAGGAGGTCGATCGACTCGCTCTCTTGGTGGACCGGCTATTGACGTTGTCTCGCGCGGACATGGGCCAAGCCAAGCTTTCCATCGACGTTGTCGATGTTCCGGAACTTGCTGAGGAAATCGCAGAGCAATTGGGAGTCCTTGCCGAAGAAAAGAACCAGTCCATAAGAGTGCGATTCGATATGGTGCCCCGGTGGATTGGGGATCGTGTCGTACTGAGGCAAGCCCTACTCAATCTTGTGGACAATGCGATCAAGTACAGCCCCCCAGGCGGAGAGATCGAAATCTCCGTTGCTCAGACACCTGACGGAACTGTCATCGAAGTAAGCGATACGGGCCCGGGCATTCCGTCCGAACTCCAGTTACGAATCTTCGATCGTTTTTACCGTGTTGATAAAGCGCGCTCCCGCGAGAATGGCGGAACCGGTCTCGGTTTGGCCATCGCGAAATGGGCCGTCGAAGTCAATGGCGGACGTATCACGCTCGAGCCGAAACAGGGAATCGGAAGCCGCTTCCGTATTACGCTCCCGCAAACCGCTACGGGTCCTCAGACGCAACTCCACGCGGCTGTGACTTCTTCCGACTAGTTTCGCCATCATGATTCTGTTTCGGAAATTGGTGATTCTCATCCACCGCTACCTGGGCATCGCCGTCTCATTGCTTTTTGTCATGTGGTTTGTCTCCGGCATCGCAATGATCTTTGCCCGTGGAATGCCGAACCTTACGACGGACGTCCGGTTTCAACGTTTGCCCAAAATCGATTTTGCGAAAGTTAACGTCACTCCCAGCGAGGCTGTCGAGAAGGCCCAGCTTGGCCGACCTCCGGCGCGTGCGACGATGCTAATGGTGATGGGCCGTCCAGCCTATCGGTTCACAAGCCGCGGAACTGTGACAGTGTTTGCAGATGACGGCGAGGTCCTCGAAACCGTTGGTGAACGCGAGGCGATAAGTATTGCGCGTGCGTTTATGAGCCTTCCCGATGCCATGTTGCAGTACCGCGGAGAGCAACTGGAGCCTGATCAATGGACATTGGAAGAAAGGCAATTGTTGCCAGCGCACAAGGTCTTCGTGAACGACTCCGCCAAGACAGAGCTCTATATTTCCGAATCCACCGCTGAAGTTGCGCTACTGACAACGCGGGCCACCAGGGCATTGGCATATGTCGCGGCTATTCCACATTGGATGTATTTCGCTCCACTTCGCCAGAACGGTCCCGTCTGGAGACAAGTGGTGTTGTGGACATCTGGCGTCGGTGTCGTCTTAACCTTGCTCGGTGTTGTGTTGGCCTTCACGCAATACAGGACGCAATACGCGGGACTTATGCGTTGGCACTATGTGACTGGCGTAGTACTGGGAGTATTTGCGTTAACGTGGGTGTTCAGCGGTTTATTGTCGATGGAACCTTTCTTTTGGGCGTCCGGCGGTGAAACGGGGAATCGAATTCCCCAAACTTTACGCGGTGGCTCGTTGGATTTGTCTCAGTTCCCGAAACCCTCATTTTCCTCCACCGGCATTAAGGAAGTCGACTTCCTGCGTATCCAGGGAGATCCCTATTATCTGCTGCGGGACGGCCCAAGTGAACCGGTGCTTGTCTCCGCCGATTCGATGCAAGAAAGATGGGAGCCTTTCACGCCGGAATCCCTGGTCGATCGTATTAAGCAAGCGACTCCCGGGGAGACCATGATCGATTCATCAATGTTGACCACGTATGATGGTTACTACCATCCGTCGGAGCGTAAGCCGCCTTTGCCGGTGCTCCGCGTCAAATTCGCCGATGCCAACGCGACGTGGTTCTACATCGATCCGCGCCTGAGCCAAGTCGTCGCGAGTTTCACACGAAGAGAACGCCTGCAACGGTGGATCTACCATGGCCTCCATAGTTTCGATTTCAACTTCTGGTACTACAACGGTCCTGTCTGGCGAACCGTTATGGTGGCGCTCAATGCAGGAGGCGCTGCTCTAAGTCTGATCGGCGTGCTCATTGCGATCAAGCGAATCAAGCGGGCCGTGAAACGCGGCATGAGGGGGAAAAAGCCACAAAAAGCACAAGAGGCACAAAAGGCTTGATCGCCTTTGTGCCTCTTGTGCTTTTTGTGGCTTTTCCTAAGGCAGTCGCGGCTTGTCGAACGGTTTTGCTTCCGGCGTCAGGCTCTTCAGGAACGCGAGCAACTGCGTCCGTTCATCCTTCGATAGCATTTTGGGTTTCAATTTCTCATCGAGGTGCGGATTCTTGATTCCGCCTTTCAGCATCAGATCAACGGCATCCTCCAATTTGTTCGCACGTCCATCATGAAAGTAAGGCCCTGTGTCGGTGACGCTTCGCAGGGTGGGCGTTTTGAAGGCGCCTTGCATGGTTTCGGCATCAGGATCCTTAGTTCCTTTTTTCTCTGCAGCGTCTCCTAAAATCTTGCCTCGGCCGAGATCGGGCATGGGTTTGTCGAATCCAATACCCACATTGTGGAAAAGAGTATCGGTAAACAGGGGTGGGAGGTGACACAGCGTGCAGTTTGCCTTGTCGCTGTTGCTGAAAACGTCGAATCCTTTGACTACATCGTCTGAAACGGCGGCTTTATCACCTTTCTGATACTTGTCCCACGGCGAGTCTTCCGATTTGACCGTCCTCACAAAAGTGGCGAGTGCCTTGGCGATGTTGTCTGCGGTTGCGGGTCCATTGAAGACTTTTTGGAAATCAGTCTTATATGCATCGATTCCGTTCAATGTCATCGCCACGGCGTCAGGATCCCCACCCATTTGGCCTCTCCACGCCGCGGTAACCTGACCCTCCAGTGTGGCGGCTCGTCCGTCCCAATACCATTGCTTGTAATAGCCGGCATTGATCAGAGTGGGTGTATGACGCGTGTTCAGGCTTCCATCGAATTTGGCAGAGAACTGCTTTCCATCAGCCCAACCTTTGTCTGGAAGGTGGCAGGTTTCGCATGACATCTGGCCCGTTTTCGAGAGGCGCGTATCGAAAAACAGTTTCTTTCCGAGGTCCACTTTATCGGGCGTGATGGGATTGTCAGCTGGAATTGCCATCTCACCAAGCGGACCGATATCCGGCTTAGGTGCAGGGGTGGGTGCAGCGGCCGGCTGCGAGGCTGGCTTTTCGGAAGAGTTCGAACAAGCCGTCATCAACGTCAGCAATGCAAGCACAAAGATCTTTGCACATTTCATCGATGCATTCCTCGAAGAAAAATTTGTTAAGACGTTAGATTTAGTTGAGTATGTCAAGCGCGGATGCGATGTTAGCTCAGGCATGAAACGCCGGTCAATCTGATGGTAATCTTTTCCCGGCAAGGAGGGATGTTGCATGAAACGGTGCCTTTTGCTTGGAACTATAGTTATGGTCGGGAGCTTATCTCTTACTCTCGTTGGTTTGCAAGGTCCGCCCGCCGGTCCGACACCCGCCGCGCTTGCGGCAACAAAGATCGAGAAAGTAAAAGACAATCTGTACGTAATCACCGGATCGGGCGCTTCTGACCAGAATGCATTTAGCGGCGGCAATACGGCGGTCTTCATCACCGAGACGGGCGTAGTGGTGGTCGATACGAAGCTGCCTGGTTGGGGCCCGACTCTGATGGAACGGATCAAGAGTGTGACGAATAAGCCAGTGACAACGATTATCAATACGCACACCCATGCCGATCACACCGGCAGCAACGAATTCTTCGGGGCCATGGTGGACAACGTTGTCCAGGAGAACACTAAGGCAAACATGGCTAAGATGGATGAGTTCAAAGGCGACAAAGCCAAGTTCCTGCCCAAGCGAACCTATAAGGACAAGCTGACGATCGGTAAAGGCAAAGACGAGGTGGATCTCTACTACTTCGGTCCTGGCCACACCAGCGGAGATTCCTTCGTGGTGTTTCCCGCGCTTCGGACGATGCATGCAGGCGACATGTTTGCATGGAAGGCGCTGCCTTATATCGACACCATGAACGGAGGCAGTGTCGTGGCTCACCCGCAATCACTCGCCAAAGCCGTGGCTACGATCAAGAATGTCGATACGGTTATTCCGGGCCACATACCGGTCACGACTTGGAACGATTTCAAGGAGTTCGCCAGCTTTACTCAAGATTTCGTCAACTTTGCACGCGCCGAGATGAATGCAAAGAAAACCGTCGAGCAGGCGGCTACGGAGTACAAGATTCCGGAAAAATATAAAGGTTACGTCGTTACTGTTAATCCACAGTTCGGCAACGCTTCGGCGAATCTGCAAGCGGCGTACGAGGAGATGAAGAAATAGAAGGCGCTTAACAGCCTCGGGCGCGGGGGGTCAACCTGTGCTCAGATCCGTGCGTGTCGTATTCCGCTCCACGCACTCGAGTCGCTCCTCCAATCGGCCTAGCAGGTCCATTTGGCGGTTTTGGAGATCGAGCAATGATTTCCACTGGAGGTCGCGAGCCTCGTCTAGCTTCGCATGAATCGCCATGATCTCCATTTCTGATTTCAAATTCACCTGATAGTCCTGCTGCGCTTCGTATCGATCCTTCGCGGCCTGACGGTTCTGACTCATCATAATGACGGGTGCTTGTATGGCTGCCAGGCATGACAGTAATAGGTTTAGAAGAATGAATGGATATGCGTCGAAAGGACGATTCTGAGCCGAGTTCAGGAAAATCCAGCCCAGCATAAAAGCCGCGAAGAGACCGAGGAAGGTCCAGCTTCCACCGAACTCTGCAACCTTATCAGCAACTCGTTGCCCGAATGTCAGTTGCTGCTGGAACGATTCGCTGACATCTCGTGCGATGGTTTGGCGACGCAGTAACGCGCTGAAGACCCGGCGATCAACTTGCCCCAGTCGGCGAACATAGGCCTCCAAATCCGACACTACGGGTACCCCGCCGCTTCGCGCGGAACTCGTGATACTGCTCGTGAATCCGGCCACCAGACGTGCAACACCAACAAGTACCATGGCGCCGATGACCGCAACCGCCAGGTGTGCGGGACTCCCCGCCGGGGGTACCGCACCTCCAACACTGCGAAGCATCCACGCGCCACTGACGCCGCCCAGAATTCCGAGTGTGAAGTCCACGAGAAATCCAATGCGCCGCTCCTTCATGACGAGGCGCGCCAGCCATCCCGCCAAGAGGCCGCTAATCACCCATACGATCGCTTGCATAGAACCCTCCCTGTCCGTGAGACGTAACCATGGTGCAGATTACTCCGATTCATCGCCGATCATGCCCTACTTGTATGAAGATTTCACGCGGCGTAGACTTTTTCGCCTATGGAATACATAAATCTAGGACCAACTGGACTGAAGGTGTCGCGACTGTGTCTCGGCGCAATGACGTACGGATCCAAGCAATGGCGGCCGTGGATTCTCGAGGAAGAAGAGGCGCGGCCATTTATTCGCCAGGCTCTCGAATTCGGCATTAATTACTTCGATACGGCAGACATGTACTCGGTGGGGAAGAGTGAGGAGATTCTCGGAAGGGCATTGAAAGACTTTGGTCCCGGCCGCGACCGCGTGGTCGTCGCGACAAAGGTCTACATGCCGATGAGCGAAGATGCAAACGATCGCGGCTTGTCGCGCAAGCACATTATGCACTCGATCGATAACAGCCTGCGCCGGCTGGGAACGGATTATGTGGACCTGTATCAGATCCATCGCTTCGATGCGTCGACGCCGGTAGAGGAAACCCTGCAGGCACTGGACGACATCGTTCGGGCCGGAAAGGCGTTGTATATCGGCGCATCGGCCATGTATGCATGGCAGTTCATGAAGATGCTCGCTGCGTCCGACGGGTTGGGCGTCGCACGATTCTCCACGATGCAAAATTATTACAACCTGATTTACCGAGAGGAAGAACGCGAGATGTTGCCGCTGTGCCGGTCGGAAGGCATTGCTGTCACGCCCTTCAGCCCGCTTGCCCGCGGTTTTGTCGTGGGCAACCGCCGCAAGGAAGATTACGGCGAAACGGTGAGAGCGAAGACGGACGAGTATTCTCGACGCCAGTATTACCGGGCTGAAGATTTTGCAATTGTCGATCGCTTGACGGAAGTCGCGAAAAAGCGCGGCCTCAACAATGCTCAAGTCGCACTAGCATGGGTTCTGCATCAGCCTGGCATTACCGCACCGATTATCGGCGCCAGCAAACAGAGCCATTTGGAAGATGCCATCAAAGCTCTGACTGTAAAGCTTGAGGCTGATGAAATTCGATTTCTGTCGGAGCTGTATAAACCTCGCAGCGTGCTGGCCAATGTGTGAGGATCGATGAGCCCGCGCATGCCTGTTCTGTTTGTCGGCCACGGATCGCCGGTCTACGCAATTGAAGACAATCGCTGGAGCCGCGGTTTTCGGGCATTGCCGAGCCTCATCCGAAGGCCGTCCGCGATCCTGACGATTTCGGCGCACTGGTTTACCGACGGAACTCTGATCACGGGGAATGAAAAGCCCATTACAATCCATGATTTCTTCGGATTTCCTCGCGAGTTAAATGAGGTTCAATATTCCGCGCCAGGAAACCTGGACCTTGGGCTTCGCATAAAAGGTCTGATCGGTGAGGACGTTGCCGAAATCAATGAAGAATGGGGATTGGATCATGGTACGTGGAGTGTTTTGCGTTGGATGTATCCTAAGGCCGACGTGCCGGTCGTTCAGTTGAGCATCAATCGGAAACCTCTCGATGCTCCAGCATTTCGAACTGGCAAAGTCACTTGCGCCTCTCCGCGATGAAGATGTTCTCATCATCGGCAGCGGAAACATCACACATAAT
>Ga0075424_100002183_pt1 | contig 17736 bp, 13 predicted proteins | sample SoiMethybrSBSTD3_FD_75301 | JGI IMG/M metagenome (GOLD analysis project Ga0075424, IMG submission 75301) | Bulk soil microbial communities from a Populus tree surrounding site in Tennessee, USA - Soil MetaG P. TD hybrid SBSTD3 | ecosystem: Environmental > Terrestrial > Soil > Tree plantation...
TTCCCTTACCGAGCACTCCATACGTGGCAATCGGCACCTCGACCCACACGTTGCGGACGCCGCCTTTGGCGTTGCCGTACTCGTCGAGCGCGAGCAGTGAGCCATCGTTGGTGGTGTCGCGATCGACGGAGATCGGCGGCGCGTGCGGCGGGATCTTGCCTTTGCTGATCCAGTCGATCAGCTGATTGAGCCCCATCGCCGTGAACGCGCCGGCAGGAAAGTCGGTGACCGGTAGCGTGCACGGATCGTTGGCGAATCCAGGGTTGTCGCGCGAGTTGTTGTGGGGCATTCCTGCGACTTCGTAGAGGCGGAATCGGTTGCCAGGCTCGTCGCTGTCGGGGCGACGATAGCCATTGCCCATCTCGGCCCACGTGGCGACTTCGGTCTGTGTCGGCATCTGCACCATCGGCACGTCGACGATCGGGAGCGGAGTGTTGCCGAGGGTGCTGGTGAGGAGGAAGCCGTCGAAGATCGGGCCGCCGTTCGAGAAACGCAGGTTCGCGTGCTCGCCGAGATACGTGCGCACCGTGGCGCTCGACGCCGACGTCCCCATCAGCGTCGTGTACTGCACTTTGTATTGCGCGAACGGACCGGTGTGGCTCTTGATGAGCGCGCCCACTTGCGCGAGGACGCCGTTGGTCTGTCCCTGCGCGATGGCGAGCGACGAGTAGCGTTCGGCGTTGAAGTTCTTCAACAGCGTGATATTTGCCGCGCTATGGACGATCTCGACGAACAGATGGTGTCGCGTGAGGATCGACACGCGCGACCACTCGAAGATCAGCGAGCGGCCGCCGGCGTGCAACGCCTCGGCGACGACGACCCCGCTGAAGGAGGCAACGTCCTTGGGCCGTCGAACGATGATGCGCGTGGTGTACGGCGCATCGTTGACCGTGCCGGAGACGAAGTATTCCTCGGTGATGTACGGAAAGCTCTCGACGGTCGTCGCTCCCGGCACGATGCTGATCGCCGGGTTGGGATACATCATGCCGGGCCCGGCGATTGGCGCAGATATCGTCGGCGTCGGCACCGTTGCGGCCGCGGCTGATGCCGCGAGCGCGACAGTCATGAGTGCGATCGTCATCGCGTGCTGCCACCGCGTGAACGCTGATGCCTGGCGCGTCATGAGTGCCTCATTCCTTCTTCCTGGCCCCGCCCTGATTCCTGATTCCTGATCCCTGATTCCTGATTCCTGATTGTATTAAGGACCAACGACCAAACGACGCCAATCGACGATCGCCGATATCGCCGCCGACGCTGGACCCATGGCGGGCATCAGCGCCACCAGTGCATCGCGGCGGTGGGCGACATCGTAATCGCGAATGCCCGGCACGTCGACGACCGATCGCGGCGTCGCGAAGCGCAACGGCGTGGTCGTGGTGGACTCGACATCGGCTCGCATGATCCGGGTGCCGCGCAGAAAGAACACCGATCGACCGTCGCGACTCCACCGCGGGCGGGTTCCGCCGCCGAACGACGTGCGCGCGCGTGCGCGCCCGGCCGATGTCACCACGTAGATGTCCGGCTGACCGGATTCATCCGTCACGTACGCGAGCCAGCGTCCATCGGGAGACCAGCGTGCATCGGTTTCGTTGAACGCCGTTTTCAGCACTGCCTCTCGGGTGCCCGTGGACGGCGTATACGACCAGATGTCGAAACCCTTCCGCGCGTCTGCTGTGTGAAGCAGGACGTGGTCGTCCCTCCAATCCGTCGGCGTGTCGTCCATCGGTGATCGCAGGAAGGCCTCGTCGTCGGCGTCCTTTTGATGGACGGCATGGGTGAAGAGACGCGGTGGGCCCTGTTGAAACGATCGGAACAACACTCGCGTCCCGTCGGGCGACCACACCGGATCGCTGTCGGCGGCGAGCGCGCGCGTGATCGGAACGCTGTCGCCTTTGCCGTCGCTCGGCGCCACGACGATGTCGAGCGTGCGCAGCAGAGGCGCGGTGAACGTCAACGCGATCCAATGATCGTCGGGAGAGAGCCGCGCCTGCCAATAGTCGCCTGGCTCGCCGGCGGTCGTCGGCGGCTTGCCATCGAGCGCGAGCCACGTGACCGTGCGTGCGCGAGGTGCGAACGGCGCGGTGAGGATCAGCCGCGACGACGCGGCGAAGAGCCCCCGCGCCGATGGGCTCACGCCAACCGACGTCGCCACCGCCGTCGGTCGTCCGACGAGCGCGCCAACGACGCCGTCGTAACGATGGGCGAAGAGCACTCCGTCACGGATATAGAGCAGCAGCTCGCCAATCAGCTGCGCATGCCCGCTGGTCGGCACGAGCTCGCGCTCGACGCCATCGTCCACGATTCGCGCGACGCGAGTGCCGTCGGTGCGCACCGCTGTGTACACAAACGCGCCGCGTACTCCGGTGGCGCTCGGGAACGCGTGCGCGCGATCGCTCGATTGCAGCGTCGTCGCGTCGCTGATCCTGCCGGCGCTGAGTCGCCGGATCGGTCCGCGCGAGTCGGGTGCGAAGAGCAGCGACCCATCGGCGAGCCAGCTCGCCCCGGATGGCGCCGGTGCGTCGGCGAGCTCACGCACCGTGTTGTCGATCAGCGAGAGCTGCTTGAGTTTCTGGCTGCTGAAGAACGAAATGACGTTGCCGGTTGGCTTCCAGGCGGGAAGTTGCGCGCCGTCGGTGCCGGCCAGCATCTCGGCGCGTTCGCCGTCGATGAGCCGCCGCCACAATCGCGGCGTGCCATCGGTCGTCGCGACGAAGACGATCGCGCGTTCATCGGGCGCGATCGCCGCATCGAGTACATCGTCGATGGATCCGAGCTCGGTTCCCGGCGGCGCCGGGAATGACAGGCGCACTGTTGGCGGAGGCGCTGGAGGCCGCTCGCGCCAGTGGCGCACCGCCGGCCACGCCAGCGCCATCACCAGAATGACGAGCGCGGCGCCAACGATGCGCGAGATCACCGCCTTGACGCGAGACTCAGAATTTCCGCGACCAGGTCGGTGGCCACCGTTCGACAACGACTTTCTTCTCGGTGTAGAAGTCGATCGCGTCGCGACCTTGTGCGTGCAAGTCGCCGAAGAAGCTGTCCTTCCAGCCCGAGAACGGAAAGTAGGCCATCGGCGCGGCGACACCCACGTTGATGCCAACGTTGCCAACGCGCGTCTCGTAGCGGAACTGCCGCGCGGCGGCGCCGTTCGACGTGAACAGACACGCCATGTTGCCGAATGGCGATCGGTTGACGAGATCGATCGCGGCCTCGACGGTATCGGCGCGCATCACGCTCAACACCGGACCGAAGACTTCCGTGCGCGCCAGCTCGCTTGACGGATCGACGTCGCCGAGCACCGTTGGGCGTAGGAAGTTGCCCTGCTCGTACCCTGAGACTTTCGCGTTGCGACCGTCGACAAGCGGCTTGGCTCCGGCGGCGACCCCTTGTTCGATCAGGCCCTCGATTCGTAGACGGCTCTCGGGCGAGATAACCGGGCCCATCTCGGTACCCTTCTCGAGACCGTAGCCGACTTTCCGCGACGCCGCCGCATCGCTGATGCTCTTCGTGAACGGTGTCGCCGCATCAGCCACGGTGATCACGACGGACGAAGCGAGGCATCGCTGGCCCGCGCATCCGAACGCGGAATCCGCCACGATCTTCGTTGTCATCTCCATGTCGGCATCGGGAAGGATGACGACCGGATTCTTGGCGCCGCCCTGGCACTGCACGCGCTTGCCGTTGGCAGCGGCGCGGCTGTACACGTAGCGCGCAACAGGCGTCGAGCCAACAAACGAGATCGCGCGCACGTCGGGGTGATCGAGGATCGCGTCGACGGCGTCCTTGCCGCCGTGGACCAGATTGACGACACCCTTCGGAAAGCCGGCCTGCTCGACGAGTTGAAGCACGCGCGCCATGGTCAGCGGCGTCCTCTCCGACGGCTTGAGGATCACCGTGTTCCCGCACGCGACGGCGTACGGCACGAACCACAACGGAATCATCCCAGGGAAGTTGAACGGCGTGATCACGCCGACGACGCCGACCGGCTGCCGAATCATCAGCTCGTCGATGCCGGCGGCAATGTCCTCGAGGTTGCTGCCCATCATCAGCGACGGGATGCCGGTGGCCACTTCGACGTTCTCGATGCCGCGCTTCAATTCGCCCTCGGATTCCGCGAGCGTCTTGCCGCATTCCTGCGTCACGAGCTTGGCGATCTCGGTGAAGTTGGCGTCGAGCAAAGCCTTCAGCCGAAAGAGCGGCTGGATGCGATCGCCGGCGGGCGTGCGTCGCCACTCGGTCCACGCGGTCAGCGCAGCCTTCACGGCTTTGTCGACGTTGGCCGCGGTCGACATGGGCACCGCGGCGATCACATCGGCTGTGGCCGGATTGCGAACCGGAATCGTTTCGGCGCCAGCAGCCGATTCCCACTGGCCGCCGACGAAATTCAACAAGGTCTCTTGCCCGATCATGCTGTCTCCTCCGCCACGAAAATCAGGCCGGCCCCACTTTTCGTGTCCTACGTGGCTAGGGTACGACAATCGCGCGCCCAACGATCTCGCCGCGCGACAGGGCCTTGTATCCAGCGTCGGCTTCGTCGAGCGAAAATCGCTGCGTGACCATCGTCTCCGGCCGGAAGATGCCCTGGGCCGCGAGCCGGATGATCTCCGGCATGTCGGCGCGCGTGCGAGCGCCATATGAACCGATGATCCGCAATTCGCGACGGACGAGGCGGGTCATCTCGACTGGCGCGGTCGTCTTTCCGGGAGCGATGCCGACCGCCACCATGCGACCGCCGTCGCGAATCATCTCCAAGGCCTGCGTGAACGTTTGGGGCAGGCCGAGTACCTCGAATGCGATGTCGACACCCTTGCCATCGGTCAATTCTCGCACTCGCGCGGTCGCGTCGACCTTGGTCGCGTCAACGATATGGGTGGCGCCAAGGCGCCGCGCCGCTTCGAGTTTGTCCTCGCGCACATCGACCGCGATGATCTGCGACGCGCCGAACGCGTGCGCGATCTGGATGATGTTGATGCCGACGCCACCGGCGGCGACCACCGCGATGCGCTCGCCGCCGCGCAGGTCGGCGCCATGGCGGACGGCGCCGTAGGCGGTGAAGATCGCGCATCCGAGGACCGACGATTCTTCGAGTGGAAGACCATCCGCCAGCGGAAACACATCGGTCGCAGGCACGACGGCATACTCGGCCAGGCCGGCCATCGAGTACATCGCGATCGGCGATCCGTCCTTTCGCCGCAAACGCGACGTGCCGTCATAGAGCGTGCCCTTCAGACGGTTCATCGCGAAGAAGCTGTCGCACAGGTCGTCGCGTCCGCTGCCGCACGCGAGGCAGAACCCGCACGGCATGATGAACGCCGAGACGACGCGCGCGCCGATCGGTGGACCCGACACTCCCGGGCCGAGCGCGGCGACCGTCCCCGAGATCTCATGGCCCATCACCGCCGGCGACGGGAAGGCGACTTCGGCTTTCATCACGTGCAGATCGGTGTGACACACGCCGCATGCGCTCACGCGCACGAGCACTTCGCCGGCCCGCGGTTCGGGCATCGGGATTTCCTCGACGTGCAGCCCGCCGGGGGCTTTCTCGAGGATGGCGGCTCTCATCGTTTGCATCTGACGCTGACTCCGGTCTGATCGCGCGGGCTGAAACCCACGCTCTACGAGTCTATTTCTTCTTTGTGCGTTTCCGACGCGAGCAGCACCGCGACGATGGTGACGATCGCCATGAAAATCAGATACAGGGCCAGCGACGTGCGGCCGTAATGGCGAAGCAGCCACGTCGCGATGAATGGCGACAAACCGCCGGCAAGCACCGACGACAATTGCGCGCCGAGCGAGGCGCCGCTGTAACGAACGCGCGTGCCGAATAGCTCGGATAGAAACGCGCCTTGCGGACCATACATCGGCGCGTGCGCGAAGATGAAGACGAGGAACATGGCCAGCGTCGCCAGCGATGCGGAGCCCGTGTCCAGCAGCCAGAACAGCGGGAAGGCGAGCACGGCGACGCCGATCGCACCGAATAGATAGACCGGCCTCCGCCCGATTCGATCGGAGAGGGCGCCGTACAGCGGGATCGCGACCAATTCGCACGCCGCGCCAAAGAGCATCGCGTACAAGACAGTGCGCTGCGGCATCTTCACTTGCTGCGTCGCGTACACCAGGACGAACACGCTGTAGATGTAGAACGCGCCGTTCTCGGCGAAGCGGGCACCCATCGCCAACAGCACCTGCTTCGGATAGCGGGCGAGCACTTCGAGAATCGGTTGACGCGATTCGGCCGACGCCCCCTTCATCTTCGCGAACGACGGCGTCTCGAGAAGGCGCATCCGAATCATCAGTCCGACGAACACGAGCAGCGCGCTGACCAGGAACGGCACGCGCCAGCCCCACACGAAGAATTGATCTTCGGGAAGGGTCGAGAAGACGGTGAACACCGCCGTCGACAGGACGAGGCCGGCGGGCACGCCAATCTGAGGCCAGCTTCCGTAAAACCCGCGGCGGCCAGGAGGCGCGTGCTCGACCGCCATCAGGACGGCACCTCCCCATTCGCCGCCGACGCCGAATCCTTGTGCAATGCGGAGGAGGATCAACAGCACGGGGGCCCACGGCCCGATTTGCTGATAGGTCGGCAGCACGCCGATGAGCGATGTCGCCACACCCATGATCAGGAGCGTCAGCACCAGCATCGACTTGCGGCCGACACGGTCGCCGTAGTGCCCGATGACGATGCCGCCGACCGGACGCGCGAAAAACCCCACTGCGTAGGTGCCGAACGCGTAGAGCGTCCCCATCAGGGGATCGGAGTTGGGGAAGAACAACCGGTTGAACACGAGTGCCGCCGCGGTGCCGTAGAGGAAGAAGTCGTACCACTCGATGGTGGTGCCGATGAGGCTTGCGAAGGCGACGAGCCGGACCGAGCTTCCCCGTGTGTATCCCGTGATCGTGGTCATCGGGCCAAGGACAGTACCACACCGAAGCAGGCCTCAGAGCCCAGGCCCCACGCTTCAGGGCTGGGCCAGGCCCTCGTTCCTGAGACTGCACTGAGGCCTGGGGCCTGAGCCCTGAGGCCTAGTATGATTCTGCGTTCATGCACCCCGAACTCCAGGAAGCCATCGACTTGCACGAGGCCATCGTGGCCGAAGCGGGCAATGCGCTCGTCGGCTACGACACGGAAAAGGCGCTCGCCAACGTTGTCCTCTTATCCGAAATCCCCACGACCTACGACAAGGACCAGCAGCGCCAGGTCAATGCCGGCAACCTCTTGCTGCGCGGAGTACCAGGCGTAGGCAAGACGTTCTTCGGGGTGATCCTCGCCGCGATCAGCAACGCGACGTTCGCGCGCTTGCAGGGACGAGCCGATCTTCAGCCGACGGAAATCGTCGGCTTCCAGATGATCAATCCGGCGACCGGCGAGTTCATCACCGAGTTCGGTCCACTGGCGTCGGCCGAGATCATCCTGCTCGACGAGATCAACCGCATCCCGCTCAAGTCGCAGAGCGCGTTCCTCGAGGGGCTGCAGGACCGCACCGTCACCGTCGGCAAGACCACGTACGAGCTGGCGCCCTTCAGCTTTGCGATCGCGACGATGAACCCGGTCGAACTGGGTCAGGGTACGTTCCCGCTCTCCGAGGCCGCCACCGATCGCTTCGCGATCATGATCAACATCCCGTATCTGAAGCCGGAGGAGGAAGAGAAGCTGGTGAACTTCGACTTCAAACGCGTCCGCTTGAAGCCGCTCGTGCAGAAGGAGCGCATCATAGAGCTCAGGGCCGTGATCACGCGTGAAGTGTTCATGCACCAGTCGCTCGCCAAGTACATCCGCCGGCTGGTTGGCGCCACGCGGCCCTTCAACGCCGAAACCGAGTGGACGCACAAGTCGCCGTCGGCGCTGGTGGAGCAATGCGTCGATCTCGGTGGGTCGCCCCGCGCGACGATCTGCTGGGGACGGCTCGTGAAGGTGTGGGCGCTGCTGATGCGACGCCGCGCCGAGGTGTATCCGGAAGACATTCAGGAACTGGCCAGGTACGTACTGCCGCACCGCGTCTGGCTCGGACCACATGCTGCGAGTCATGGGGTGACTGTCGACATGGTCATCGAAGACATCGTGGCCTCGGTGCCGGTGCCGTGATCGGCGATCGCGGGGCGGCGGTTCACGCGCCGAGGCACGCCGACGACAGCGAGGGCCTCGTCAACCTCCAGGAGATCGCCGAGATCGAGCTGTTCATCCTGAAACGGATGAAGGAATTCACGCTTGGCGATCACGCCAGCGTGTTCAAGGGCGCCGGCTTCAACTTCGTGGGCATTCGCGATTGGGAACCGGGCGACCGCATGTCGTCAATAGACTGGTCGCAGTCGTCGCTGAACAATTTCAGCCCGATGATCACCCGCGAGTTCGAACAGGACAGCAACGCCGCGATCGTCGCGGTGGCCGACGCCTCCGCGTCGACGCGCTGCGGCATGGGCGGCACGATGATCGCGCACGCGATCGCGCGTGCCGTGGCCGCGGCCGGACTCTCAGCGATGTTCTTCCAGGACCTCTTCGGCCTGGTCGCCTTCGACAACCGATTCGTACAGGTGACCGCGGCGCGACCGCGGATCGGTCGGTCGCACTTGCTGTATTGCCTGGACCTGTACAAGCAGTCGGTGATGCAGCAGACCGAGCCAGCGGGTCACGACATCATCATGGCCATCGAGAGCCAGGTCAGAAAGGCGTCGCTCGTACCGGTAATCTCGGACTTCCTGTTTCCCGATGCCAAGCGCGTCATCGGCGAGCTGGCCCACCTGAATGCGATTCACGATGTGTTCCTGCTGATGGCCGACGTGCGGTTCGCCTACGAGATGCCGGGCGGGTCCGACGGCTGGTTCGAAGTGTTCGACGTCGAAAGCGGTCGGTCGCGAGTGCTCTCGCGCCGTGAGATGCGGCGCCTCGCGGTGCGGGTCGGCGAATGGCAGGACGAAATCACGCGCCTCGCTCGAGACGCCCGTCTGGATCTGGTTCGTGTTGGTCTCGATCGATGGGAAATGGAGACGACGCTCGTGGAGTTCACCGCCGAGCGGCGCCTCCGGAAAATCTAGCCAATGAACAAACTCCTCCTCACGTGGCTCGCGGTCATTGCTCTTGCGTCCGCGCTGCACGCGCAAACCACTGTGGCGCCAACGCCGGCAGCGCCGGCATCGAGCGCGTCGACCAAACCGGCGACGCCCCCATCAAGCGCGGCGACCAAGCCGCCGGCGCCGGCTGTCCCTCCGTCCGTCGCACCGCTGCCGCCCAAGGCGGGCGAGGTGGCCTCGGATCCGATCCGGTGCTGGTGGAAGGCCGATCGCACGGCCGTACGCGTGGGCGAGCGCTTCGGTCTCGTGCTCACATGCGCGGTGATCAAGACCGGTCCGATCACCGTGGAACCGGTACTCAATCAGCTCGAGCCGGGCGCCTTGTCGTTGACGCCGTTTGAAGTCGTCAGCGGTGGACCGAAGGTCGACGACGTGTTCGTGCCGCCGTGGCGCTATATCCAGCGCGAGTACGTGTTGCGTCTCTTGAGCGATGGATTCTTTGGTCAGGACGTCGCCATTCCATCGTTGATGGTCACCTACAACCTGACGTCGGCGGGCACCGGTCAGCAGGGGCGAGATCAAACGTACGTGCTGCCGGCGCTGCCGGTTCGCGTGCTGTCGCTCGTGCCGAAGGGGGCAGGCGACATTCGCGACGCCTCCGGACTCACGTTCGCCTCGGTCGAATCGCGGCGGTTTCGCGCCTCGGTGGCCACGATGGCGGCGTGGATCTCGTTTGCGTTTGCGGGCGTGATGGTCCTCTTCGCACTCTCTCGCGTCGTCGGTCTGTTCCGCGTCAGCAAGGCGCATGTGGTGAAGCCGCTGCCAGCGACGTCGCTGCTGCGCGCATCGCTGCGCGTGCTCGCGCAGGTCAAGGAAGACGCGGCCCGTGCGGGATGGACCTCCGAGCTGTCGCGGCGCGCGGTGGCCGCTCTTCGTATTGCTGGTGCAACGGCCGTCGGCAAACGCGTGGCCCAGGACTTCGTCGCCGGCAGCGCTCCCGAACGCGACGGCCAGCTCACGGTTTCCACGGGGTGGCCGAAGCGCAAGACTGTGGTCCTCTCCGCGGCGGCGACGCCGACGACGATCACCAGCGAGTTGAACAACGGGTTCCGCGCTGATACGCGAACGCGATCGTCGGCCGAGTCGATCGCGCAGGCCATTGGCGTGTTGAGCGCCGCCGCCTATGGACGCACGAGCCCCAGCGACAACGCCGCGCTCGATGCCGCGCTCGAAGAAAGTACTGAAGCTGTGCGACAGCTGCGCGCCGGCACCATGTGGCCGCGCCGCACGGCGGCCGCCCTGCGCGCATACGTCGGGTTGTCATGATTCCGCCGCTGACCGATCTTCCGATCGCGCTACGCACACTGTGGGATGAATGGATCCGTACGCGATGGGTCGATCTGCAGTTCGCGGAGGCGCGCACCGCGCTGCTCGTGTTCATCGTGATGCTGGCGCTGGCGGTGCTGGTGCTGCTGGTTGCGATTCTGCGCCGACGATCGGGTCGTTCGCAGGTGGCACTGCCGGCGCTGCTGCCGGTGATGCGGCGATCGCTGCTGACGCCGGCACGCCACATTCCGGTGCTGTTGTTTCTCCTCGGCGTCCCCGTGTTCGCGGTCGCGCTCGCCGATCCGCAGACCGGCTTTGCGCGGGAAGAAGTGTCGTATCCGGGCCGGCGCATCGCGCTGCTGGTCGATGCGTCGACGAGCATGGTGATCAGGTTCGAGTCGAACGCGAAGCGTCAGGGCGAGGCGACGTTCTTCACGGCGGTTGCCGCCGCCGAGCAGTTCATCCGTCGCCGCATGAACGGCCCGTACCACGACCTGGTGGCGTTGATCCAGTTCGGCAACTATGCCTACGTCGTCACCCCGTTCACCAACGACTACGAGAACATCCTGCTCAGCACTCGCCTGATCAGCGATCCGCGTGAGTGGGGCCGATTTCCAGATTGGGGCACGACGATCATCGAGGGCGTCGATCAGGCCACGCAGCTGTTCAAGACCTTCGACTTCATCAACGCGTCGGGCAACCTGATGATCGTGATCACCGACGGCCGCGATTCGCAGTTGAACCAGCAGACGAAGCAGCTCGATCGCGTGGTCGCCGAGACCCGAACCTACAAGATTCCGGTGTACATGCTGCGAACCGCCTACAACCGCCGTGAAGGCGAGGTCCTGCAGGACAAGATCTGGAAGGACACGCTGGAGCGCACGGGCGGCCGGTTCTACGCCGCCTATGATGACGAGTCGATCAATCGCGCGATTCGCGAGATCGATCGCCTGTCGCCCGGTCGCATCGAAACCAGAGATTACAGCGTGGCGCGTCCGCGTTACGCGGCGTGGACGCTGATCGCAGTCGGCCTGTGGCTCAGTGCCGCGATGTTGAAACTTGGATTCGGAGTGTTCAGGACCTTCCCATGAAAACCTTTCTCGCATTCGTCATTGCTGCAGTCGTGCTTGCCGTCATTGGCGCGGCGTGTCTCGGCGTCGCGCATCTCGAGTTGAGCATGGCCGACGCGCAGCAGCGCGTGTCGACGCTTCAGTACGAGGACGCGAAAGCCAGCCTCGACGACGCCAAGCAGTACGCCGATCACGCGCGATGGGTGCCGTGGTTCGGACACGACGAGCGGCAGGAGATTCGCGCCCGAGATGCCGCGGTGCAGTACTGGGAGAAGAAGTACGACGCGATCGTCCCCAATCAGGCCGAACCAGTGGCTGCTGTCGGCGACGACAACGTGGAGCTGCAGCTCGTCGTCGCCAACGGCGAATATCGCCTCGGTCAGATGCAGTCGAAGGACAAGGCGACGACGATGAAGGCGCTCGATCAGGCGGCGGCCGGATACCTCACGGTGCTCAAGAACAACACGTGGCATCCCGATGCCGCCTTCAACTACGAGTACATCGTCCGCCTGCGCGACGAGCTCGCCAAGGGCAAGAATCCACCGCAGCCGCCCAAGGATCAGAGCCAGGACGCCGACAACGGCGAATCGGGTGCGCCATCGCCGGCCACGAGCTCCAAGGGATTCCAGATCTACATTCCGCTCGAGCAGGGTGAGAAGAATCCAGCCGGCGGTGAAGCGGGCAAGGCAGCGCCGAAAGAGCGCAAGGGATAAACCGAGGGGCAGGGGTCAGGGGCGAGGGGGAAGTGCTACCAACGATCTCGTTCGAGACGTTCCGGTTCGCATCGCCGGTATATCTGTGGATGCTGCTCGCTCCTGTCGTGCTGCTGGCGCTGTGGGGCTGGCGAGTGGTGCGTCGGCGTGCCGACGTGCGCCGCCTCGCAGCGCAGCGCATCCTGCCGGTGAGACAGCGATTCGGTCCAGTCGGCGATCTCGCGTTCTGGGCGTGCGTGCTCCTGGCGTCGTCACTCGCGATTTCCGCGATCGCGCGGCCGCAGGCGCGCATCTCGTCGTTCCGCAAGGCCAGCGCAGATGTCGTCATTCTTCAGGACGCGTCGGCATCGATGTATGTGACCGACGTGCGCCCGGATCGCTGGCGTCGATCGGTGCAGTTCCTGCGCACGTTCGCCGAGACGCTGAGTTGGAAGGGCGATCGCGTGGCGCTGGCGCTGTTCGCGCAGCTGGCGGCACCGCAAGTCCGGTTGACGAAGGATCCCAACGCGCTCTTCTTCTTCATCGATCACCTCGGTGACCGCTCGCCGTTCACGCTCGAGAACGCGACCACGTGGGATACCAACATCGAAGAAGGGATTCGCTGGGGACTGCGACTCGTCGAGAAAGACGAGGAGGTGTTCGGAAAAACCGGCAACCCGAAAGCGTTCCTGGTGATTTCCGACGGTCAGGCGTGGAGTGGATCGGTGGCCGCGGCGCTGGCGGAGGCGCGGGCCCGCAAGATCCCGGTGCACGTCGCCGGCGTCGGAACGACGGTGGGCGGCATGATCCCCGAACCCAAGCGGCCGGACGGCACGCGTCCGCCCCCGGTCATCCGCTCGGTGCTGGATCGGCCGTCGCTGGTGCAACTGGCCGTGGCCGGCGGGGGCGAGTACTTCGAGATCGGCGACGAATCGGACAAGGTGGTGGCCTTTCGCATCATCGACCGTCTGAGGCGCCGCTCCGAGGTGGCGCAGCAGGTCGACGCCTTCGAGGAGCTGTATCCACGTTTTCTGATGGCGGCCGCCGTCTTCATTGGCCTCGGAACGCTGTTCCTGCACAAGCGATCGGAGTTGGTGTGGCAGGGGGCGGGGGCGGCCGCTGCGATCGTCTTGCTCGCGTTGCTCGTGTAGCTCGCGCCCGACACTGAACGAAACCGCGTTTCGGCGCCCGTAAGCATTCCTCGATCGGTTTCATCTAACTCATTGACTGGACTGGCAGCACAGCTGGTCCGGTTCGTGCTTTGGGCGGTTCGCCGTTTCGTGGCCGTCCACCACAAGGAGAACATGCTCATGACACGACTGTTGTGCGGGGCCGCCGTCGCGGCCGCGTTGCTGATTTCGGCTCCCCCCTCCTCAGCGCAGGTGGTCACGTTGACCGCCACGCTCAACGGCGGCGAAGAAACGCCGGCGCTCCTCACCGGCGCGGTAGGAATCGCCACGGTGTCGGTCGACGCCGTCGCCGAGGAACTCGCCGTGACGTTGTCGGTGTTCAACCTGCCGACCGGCACGACGGCGGGCCACATCCACATCGGACCGAAGGGCATCGCGGGCCCGGTCGTCATCAACTTTCCGATTCCGGCAGGGCGGACCGGCGATCTGCCTTTGAGCTTCCGCGTCGGGTCTGCCGCGTTCGTCGCTCGACCTGAAATCGGCATCAACACTATGGCCGACGCCATCCAGTCGATCGTGGCCGGCAACGCCTACGTCAACGTGCACACGTCGCAGTATCCAGCGGGCGAGATTCGCGGGCAGCTGTCGCCGGTGGTGCGCTGAAGCAGAAGGAATCAGGAGGCAGGAATCCTCATTCCTGAATCCTGATTCCTTCTGAGCGCTCACCACACACCAGGTATCAGCCGACTGGTGACGCGCGAGGTGTAGGCGCGATAGCCGTCGAGGCCGGTGGCGAGCATTCGATCTTCGAGTCGGGTGCGGATCACGAACAGCACCGCAATCAACCCTGCGAACACCAGCGCAAGCCACGATCCCAACAGCAGCACGGTGCCGAACACGAAGGCGACGATCGCCGTGTACATCGGATGCCGTACCACGCGATAGGGACCGCTCTGAACCACCGACTGACCGCGATCGGGCTGCAGGCGCGCGTAGGCCGCGGCGTAGTGATTGACGGCGATAACGCGCCAGATGACGACGAAGCTCACGGCGAGCGCAACGCCGCCGACGATCTGCGGCGCCAACGGCATGCGAGACCAGCGGTATCGTCCCGCGTCGAGCGCCGCCGTCACGAACATCGCCAGGATCAGCCAGCGATAGACCGCAATCACGAGTCGATCCCACTTGGGAACGGCATCGGTGGGTTTGCTCATGCGCTCGTGCATGAGATCGGGATCGTGCCTGGCCAGCCACGGCACCCCGAGGATGCACGTTGCAGTCAAAATGCTCAGGAACCACCAGCCCGCGGTCCAGTCGAAACGACCGGCCAGACCGAACAACAACGCGCTGATCGACAGGAGGGCCACGACAGATCGAACCGCCAACCTCACGAGGAGGCGCGATCCGGTTTCTTTGGTCGGGACGTGTTCTTCTGTCTTCGTGATCTTCGTGTTCTTCGTGGCCTAGAGCGACACTCTGCCCGAACTATCCCCGAACTTGTCGGTGGGCACCTGTAACAGATCGAGCAACGACACCAGCAGGTTCGCCATCGGCGTGTCCTTGGGGTTGCGGATGTGGCGGCCACCTTTCAACCGCCCCGATGCGCCACCGGCGATGATGGCGGGCAGATCGGTGTGATTGTGCTGGTTGCCGTCGCTCATGCCGCTGCCGTAGAGGACGAGCGAGTGATCGAGCAGCGTGCCGTCGCCGTCGGGTGTCGCCTTCAGCTTCTCGAGGAAGTAGGTGAACAGGCCGACGTGATATCGATTCAGCAGCGCGAAGCGATCGATGTTCTCTTTGACGTTCGAGTGATGTGAGAGCGTGTGGAACGGGTCGCGGACGCCGCTCTTCGGGTATGTCTGTCCGCTCAGTTCTTTGCACATCAGGAACGTCGAGACGCGTGTGATCTCCGCCTGCCAGGCGAGCACTTGCAGGTCGTACATCAACTTGATGTGCTCTTCGACGTCCTTCGGCACACCCGTTGGCGCGGCAGGAACCGGCAGATCATCCGACAACTGTTGACCGGCCTTCTGCACGCGGCGTTCGATCTCGCGCACGTCGGAGAGGTACTGGTCGAGCCGCGTGCGATCCGAGGCCGGCAGCTTCTTCTGCAGCGTAGCCGCATCGCCCATCACCGAGTCGAGCAGACTGAGCGACTGTGCACGGCGCGCCTTCCGCTGCTCGGCGGTGTTGCCGTCGCCGAACAGACGCTCGAAGACGACCTGCGGGTTGTTCTGCATCGGCAGCGGCGCGTGCGGTCCTTGCCATGAGATGGTGTCGCGATACGAACAGCTCAGGCCGTCGCCGCAATTGAGGCTGGGCTCCTCGATCGTGAGCTCCAGCGATGGAAGCGGAGTGTCCTGCCCGATCTTCTGCGCGGCGACCTGATCGACGGTGATGCCGAGCGACGGCTGGGCGCCGGTTTCGGCGAAAGCGGCACTCAAGTACGCGGCCGCGGATCGATTGTGATTCGCCGTGGCTCCGCTGCCATACGCGAGCGCATGGCGCAGGTCGCTGACGATGACGCTCTGGTCGTAGAACGGCTTGAGCGGCTGCAGAATCGGCGTGAGCTCGTAGCCGGCGCCATCAGCGGCTGGTTTCCACTGCGGCATGATCGCGCCGTGCGGGAAGTAGATCGCCCCGAAGCGCGTCCGCGCTTTTGCGGCGGTCTGGCCGAACACGGTTGCCGCGGGGATCATCGAGTCCAGCAACGGCAGCGCCATGGTGACGCCGACCCCATGAAGGAACGTGCGACGCGACAGATGCTTTCGAGTAAGGAAGCTCATAGTCGATCCTGTCCTCTGCACTGACGCGCACGCTGAAGCGTGCGCTCTACCCGTGTGCTCTACTTCTTGATCCGCTTCTGGAACGCGTCGCTCTCAATTATGCCAGTGATGAGCGATGAAAACCGATTGTTGTTGGCCGCCGCCCGATGGACGATGGCGCGCACGGTCGGCATGTCGTAGGCATGCACCGGTCGCCCGAGCGCATATGTCATCAGCTTCTCAGCGGCGATCGTCATGAACGCATCGGATCGACCGAGCACCGCGCGGCGCAGATCGCCAGGCCCTTTCACCGGCGTGCCGTCGGCGAGCTGCCCGGTCGAATCGATCTTGCTCGGGCCGTCGTACTCGCGCCACTCGCCGATCAGATCGAAGTTCTCGAGGGCGAACCCCATCGGATCCATGATGCGATGGCACGCGGCGCAGGTGGGGCTCGCGCGATGGGCCTCGAGCCGCTGACGAAGCGAGCTGGTTTTGGCCGCTTCGGCTCCGCCGAGATTCGTTTCGACGCCCGGCGGTGGAATCGGCGCCGGCGTGCCGAGCAGGTTCTCGAGCACCCACTTGCCCCGCGACACGGGCGATGTGCGGTTGGCCACCGAGGTCACTGTGAGCACACTGCCCTGTCCGAGCAGACCGCGGCGCGGGCTGTCGGCGCCGAGCGACACGCGGCGGAAGTAGCTGCCGTGCACGTCGGGAATGCCGTAGTGGCGCGCCAGCCGCTCGTCGACGAACGTGTAGTCGGCGTCGAGCAGATCGATGAGGCTGCGATCCTCACGGACGATGGCGTTGAACAGCAGCTCGGTTTCACGGCGGAATGACTGGCGCAGGTTCTCGTCGAAGTTCTTGGCGTCGGTCTGCACGTGATCGAGCTCGCGCAGATAGAGCCACTGGCCGGCGAAGTTCTCGACGATGGCGTCGGCTTTCGCGTCGGCGAGCATGCGTGTGACTTGCTGCTTCAACACCTGCGGATCGCGGAGGCGGCCCTTCGCCGCGACGTCGAGCAGCTCATCGTCGGGGATGCTGCTCCACAGGAAGAACGACAGGCGCGAGGCGAGATCGGTGTCGCTGATGCGATAGCTCTGACCGGCCGCAACCGTCGTCGGTTCTTCTTCGGCCCGGTACACGAACCGCGGCGCGACGAGGATGCGCGCCAATGCCTGTTGAATGCCGGTATCGAAGTCGGCCGACTTGCGGCCGGCCTGATAGAAGTCCATCAGCGTCGTGAGCTCGGTGGCACTCACCGGGCCTCTGTACGCGCGCCGCGCGAGCGTCGACAGGATCGTCCTGGCGCATCCGTCTTCGCTCGCGTTGACGCCTGGCGAGCTTCGACGAGGCCCGCCTGGAGCGTTCGCTGAGGCGGGGCTTGTCTGCACAGCAGACGAAGGCTGACAACTGAAGATGCGGCGGCGGCTCGGTGTATCGCCAGGCCCCGTGACGTTGTTGGGCCCGGTCATGACGAGCGTGGGCACGCCGCCAGGTGTCGTGAACGTCGCGTTGGTGCGGAAGTCCGAGTAGATCTCGTCGACGCCGCTGCCGCGCTGTCGATCGACCAGAGCGACGCCGATCGTGTGCGGACCAGCCGTGACCTTCAGCTTGAAGCCGCGCGGATTGTCGACTTTGATCGGCTGTCCATCGAGTGTCAGATCGATGCCGCCGCCGGGACCCGCGCCACGCCCGCCGAACGCGAAGTCGTACTCGGCATCGAGTGGGAACGTGTAGTGAATCA
>Ga0075424_100002186_pt1 | contig 17720 bp, 16 predicted proteins | sample SoiMethybrSBSTD3_FD_75301 | JGI IMG/M metagenome (GOLD analysis project Ga0075424, IMG submission 75301) | Bulk soil microbial communities from a Populus tree surrounding site in Tennessee, USA - Soil MetaG P. TD hybrid SBSTD3 | ecosystem: Environmental > Terrestrial > Soil > Tree plantation...
CACCATTCAGCTCGTCAACCCGCCCAAGGACACTCGCCCCGACTTCTCGGCGACGGCGAAAGTGGTTACCGACTCGAGGACCCAGGCGCTGTCGATTCCGATCATCGCGCTCACGGTGCGTGAGAACGAGAAGCTCGAAAACACGGACACCGCGGCGATCGCGCTCGGACGAACGACGAACAGCAAGCAGGTGGGCAAGAAGGACGTCGAGGGCGTGTTCGTGGTCGGCTCGGACAACAAAGTGACCTTCCGGCCCGTAAAGGTTGGCATCGCCGGCGAGAAGTACTTCGAGGTCCTCATGGGCCTCAAGGACGGAGAACGCATCGTCGGCGGAACGTACCAGGCGATCCGCGAGCTGAAGGACGGCGCGCTGGTCCGCGAGCCGAAGAAAGACGACAAGAAGCCACAGGTAACCAAATCGTGACCCCAAATACGACGGGCGAGCGCGTTGATGAAGCGCTCGCCACTACCGGCGAACACTCGCTCAGCACGACGGCCGAGCGCAAAGCGGTCGTCGATGCGCCAGGGCAGGCGCCGACCAAGGACTGGGTGATCGTCACGCGCGGTCTCAAGCGCGAGTACGACATGGGGGGCGAAGTCGTGCGCGCGCTGCGCGGAGTCGACGTCGCCATCCGCCGCAACGAGTACGTCGCGATCATGGGGCCCTCGGGCTCCGGCAAGTCGACGCTCATGAACCTCATCGGCTGCCTCGACACGCCGAACGAAGGCGAGTACTGGCTGAACGGCATGCTCGTTTCGCAGATGAGCGACGATGCACTCGCTCGCGTGCGGAACAAGGAGATTGGGTTCGTCTTCCAGACGTTCAACCTGCTCCCCCGCGCGACGGCGCTGCATAACGTGGAGCTGCCGCTGGTGTATGCCGGCGTCTCGTCGGATGAGCGAAAGCGGCGGGCGAAGGAGGCGTTGAATCGCGTGCAGCTGTCGGACCGCATGGACCACCGGCCTAACGAGCTGTCCGGCGGTCAGCGCCAGCGCGTGGCAATCGCGCGCGCGCTGGTGAACAACCCGTCGATCCTCCTCGCCGACGAGCCAACCGGCAACCTCGATTCGCAGACGTCCGAGGAGATCATGAAGGTGTTCGAGGGGCTGGCCTCCCAGGGACAGACCGTCATCATGGTCACGCACGAGGCGGACATCGCAGCGCACGCGCGCCGTGTCGTTGTGCTGCGCGACGGCGTCATCGCGAGCGACGACCGCCGCGCTGCCTTCACGGCCCGCATGGGACTCTGAGTGCCTTTTTTCGAAGCCGTTCGCCTCGCGTGGTCACAGATCAGGGTGCAGAAGCTGAAGAGCTTCTTCACCCTGCTTGGCGTCGTGATCGGGGTGATGTTCCTGATCGCGGTCGTGTCGATCGTGGAAGGCATGAGCCGCTACGTCGAGGAAGACTTCGCGGCGAAGATCATCGGGAAGAACACCTTTTCGTTCCGTCGGCGCCCCGACGTCAACGTTGGCAACGTGAGCGAGGAAACCTGGCGCGAGTATTCGCGCCGGCCCCGCATTTACGAGCCTGACGTAGCGGCCGCGCGCAGTGCCCTGCCGCCGGGGACCGTCTCCGCCGTCGAGAACATGACGTTCGCGTACGCGAACTCGCAGTACGCCCGGCCGCGTCAGGTCCAGGTGATCGCAACCGAGCCGGATTACTTCAGGATCAAGTCGTACAACCTCACGAATGGACGCCTCTTCTCCCCGCAGGAAGCGCAGCTCGGCACGCCCGTCGTGATCATCGGGACGGAGGTGGCGAGCCACTTCTTCAGAGGGCTGGACCCGATCGGGCGCGAAATCCGCATCGGCGGTACGTCGTTCAACGTCATCGGGCTGCTCGAGAAGCAGGGCAACGTCTTCGGGTTCTCGCTCGATCGGATGGTGATCGGGCCATACAAGTCCATGCTGTCGCGCGTGACCAATCCGCGAGGGGATATCGACGCTCTGGTGGTACAGGCACCCACTCGCGAGCTGCTCGACGACGCCATGGAAAGCGTGCGCGAGGTGATGCGCGGCTTCCGCCGACTTCCACCCGCACGGCCCGACAACTTCGCCCTGGAGACGTCTGACGCAGCGCTGTCGTTCTTTGATGAGCTCAAGGGCAAGCTGATTCTGTTCGGCACTGCCCTCCCCGCCATCGGGCTGGTGGTCGGTGCCATGGTGATCATGAACATCATGCTGGTGGCGGTGGCCGAGCGCACGCGCGAGATCGGTATCCGGAAGGCGTTAGGCGCGAAGCGGCGTGACATCCTGTCGCAGTTCCTCGTGGAGTCAGCGACGCTGAGCGTGTTCGGCGCCGCGATCGGGATCGGGCTCGGGATCGCGCTCGCGAAGGTCGTTGCGGCAGTGTCGCCGCTTCCTGCGAGCGTGGCGCCATGGTCCATCGCGCTCGCCCTGCTCGTCGGAGCGGGAGTCGGGATCGTCGCCGGGATGTATCCGGCGAGCCGGGCGGCCCGGCTCGACCCGATCGCAGCGCTTCGCCAGGAGTAGCTCGATGCGCTTCCTCGACCGACTGACGATCATTAAGGAAGGAGTCGGCATCGCCCTCGACGCCATTCGGTCGAACAAGGTGCGGGCGAGCCTAACGATCATGGGTGTCGCCGTCGGGGTGTTCGTCGTCACTGCCATGGCTGCGACCGTGCACGGGATCCGGGCGAGCTTCCAGAGCGATGTCGACGCGTTCGGCGCGACATCGTTTCAGGTTCGCCGGCGGGGTATCCAGCTCGGCGGTTGCGATGGCACCGATGACACGTGTCCCGAACGTCGCAACCCGGCCCTGACCCTCGGCGAGGCAGCGGCCATTCGTCGACTCCCCAACGTCCAGGCCGTGACGGTGATCTGGGGCGACTCGAGGTCGTTCCGATACCACGATCGGTACCTCGCCGACGTCGGGTACGATGCGCTCAGCTCGGAGTGGCTCGAGACGGACGCGGGAGACATCTCGCCGGGACGCAACTTCTCCGCCCTCGAAGAACAAGCCGCTTCTCGCGTCGTGATCATCAACGACTCGCTTCAATCTCAGCTCTTCGCGGACGGCGACCCGATCGGCAAAGAGGTCCAGATCGCCTCGCAGCCGTTCACCGTCATTGGCGTCTATCACGCGAAAGCGGGGTTCCTCAAGACGATGGACGGCCGAGGGCCCGACAAGCCCCGTGCTATCGTTCCGTTCATGACGGCCCGTCGTCACCTCGGCCTGTGGGAGCGCGGTGTCGTGATGATGGTAAAGCCGAGGGCCGATGCGGCTCAGGCCAACGTCATGGATGACGTGACCGCACTGCTGCGAGGGATGCGTGGTCTTCGACCGGGGCAGCCTAACAACTTCGCGCTCGTGACGTCCGAACGGATGATGGAGACGTTCGATAAGATCTTCGGCGCGATCTTCATGGTCGGCCTGGCGCTCTCGGCGGTCGGCCTGCTCGTCGGTGGCGTCGGCGTCGTCGCGATCATGATGATCTCCGTGACGGAGCGCACGCGGGAGATCGGTGTTCGCAAGGCGCTCGGCGCGACCAAGGGAACCATCCTGTGGCAGTTTCTCGTGGAGGCGGCGACGCTGACGTCGATCGGTGCGGTCATCGGGCTCATTGGAGGCGCGGGCGTCGCAACGCTCATGAACCAGTTCTCTCCCATCCCTGCCGCCGTCCCGACACCGGCCATCCTCGCCGCGCTCATCGGCAGCGCCGTGACGGGAATCCTTTTCGGCATGATGCCCGCAGCACGCGCGGCACGACTCGATCCCGTAGAAGCGCTCCGGTACGAGTAGCGCCCGGGAAACAACATCGGGGCCAAGACGTAGGGTTCGGATCGACGGCGCGCCGAGCGCGCCGGCCTCACCCGCTTCACCGATCCGGACCCATGCCTTTCTTCGAGGCCATTCGCCTCGCCCTCGTACAGATCCGTGCGCAGAAGCTCAAGAGCTTCTTCACGCTCCTCGGCGTCACGATCGGCGTGATGTTCCTCATCGCCGTCGTCTCCATCGTCGAGGGCATGAGCCGCTACATGGAGAACGATTTCGTCGGACGGTTGATGGGAATCAACACGTTCGAGCTGCGACGTCTCCCGAACATCAACATCGGCAACGTCACCGACGACGAATGGCGTGCGTGGCAGCGCCGGCCGCGCATCAAGGTCTCGGACATCGAACCGATCACGTCGACCCTGCCGGTCGGGGCGCGATGGGCGACCGAGAGCGCCGACAACGTCCAGGCGGAGTCGGCGTTCGGTCGGCCTCGCAAGATCGTCGCGCAGACGGTCGGCGGCGACTACTTCGAGATCAAGAAGATGAGGCCGTCCAGTGGCCGCCTCTTCGCTCCTCAGGAAATCGCCGCGAGCTCTCCGGTGCTCGTCGTCGGCGACGAAGTCGCGAAGCACTTCTTCCCTAACGTGAACCCGATCGGGCGCTCGCTCAAGTTGGGCGGTATCCCGTACGAAATCATCGGCGTTGCCGAACGCCAGGGATCCATCTTCGGCATCTCGCTCGACAAGTTCGTGATCGCGCCACAGGGCTCGCCGCTCCAGCGGCTCGTGAACCCGCACGGCGTGATCGATGCCTTGACCGTGCAATCCCCGAACGGCGAGGCGCTGCTGTCGACGATGGAGCAGGTCCGCCAGGTGATGCGTGGGCGCCATCGGCTGCGACCGGCGCAGCCCGACAACTTCGACCTGTCGACTTCGCAGTCGGTCCTCAAGTTCTGGGAGGGCATCAAGTCGAAGATGGTCGTTGCCGGCGTGGCGCTGCCGGCGTTTGGCCTCGTCGTCGGCGCAATCGTGATCATGAACATCATGCTCGTCGCCGTCGCCGAGCGGACGCGCGAGATCGGCATTCGAAAGTCACTCGGCGCCAGGCGACGCGACATCCTCGCGCAATTCCTCGTCGAATCCGCGACGCTGAGCACGGTGGGCGCGCTCGCCGGCATCGCGTTAGGTATCGCGGCGGCGGAGACCGTCGCTGCCCTGTCGCCGCTCCCTGCGACGGTCGCGCCGTGGTCCCTCGCAGTCGGGACACTCGTCGGCGCGGGCGTCGGCATCGTGGCCGGCGTGTATCCAGCCAGCCGGGCGGCCCGCCTGGACCCGATCATCGCGCTTCGCCAGGAATGACGATGCTACGCTTTCGAGGAGTCGCCTCGGTGTTCGAGGGCGTCGGCATTGCCTTCGACGCCATTCGCGCCAACAAGGTTCGCGCCGGCCTAACGATTCTCGGTGTGGCCGTCGGCGTGTTCGTCGTGGTCGCCATGTCGGCCGCTGTTCACGGCATCAACGCGAGCGTCGCCCGGGACCTCGAGTCCGCTGGCCCGACGAGCTTCTACGTCTATCGCGTTCCCATCTCGCTCGGTGAAGCGTGCGACGGCACCGACGACACTTGCCCGTGGCGCCGCAATCCTCCGCTCTCCATCGATGAAGCGGCCGCCATCGGCCGCCTCGAGTCCGTGGAGGCGGTGACCGCCCACATCGGTACGAACGCATCCTTCAAATACCACGACCGACTGCTGCGCAGTGCCGGGCTCGATGGGTATACGCCCAACTGGACCGACGTGGACGGCGGTGACATCTACCCTGGCCGCAGCTTCACCTACGCCGAGCATCAGACCGCGGCGCGGGTCGTGATCGTGAACGAGAAGATGGCAACCCAGCTGTTCAATGAGTCCGATCCGATCGGCAAGTCGATCGATGTGAACGGCGTGCCCTTTACCGTCATCGGCGTCTACCACTACACGGCCAGCTTCCTCGGCAAACCTGGCTCGTCCACCAGCGGCGATTCACCGATGGCGATCGTGCCGCTCGAGACCGTTCGACGTGACCTCGGCGCGAGCCTTCACTGGCTCGATCTGACGGTTAAGCCGCGATCGACCGCATCGCAGGCCGAAGCAATCGATGACGTGACGGCACTTCTTCGTGCGCGGCGCGGCATTCGTCCCGCGACTGCGAACAACTTCGCGGTGGTCACGTCAGACCGGCTGTTGGAGGTCTACAACGGCTTCTTCGGCGTGTTCTTTCTCGTGATGGTGGCCCTTTCGGGTGTCGGGCTGATGGTCGGCGGTGTCGGCGTAGTCGCGATCATGATGATCAGCGTCACCGAGCGCACGCGAGAGATCGGCGTGCGAAAAGCGTTAGGCGCCACGCGGCGCATCATTCTCTGGCAGTTTCTGGTCGAGGCCGCGACGCTGACATCGATCGGCGCCGTCGCCGGATTGATCGCCGGTAGCATCGTGGCCCAGCTGGTGGACCGCCTCACGCCGATCCCTGCCTCGATTCCGCCGGGCGCCGTCGTAGCCGCGCTTGCGGCAAGCGCGTTTACCGGAATCCTGTTTGGCATGATGCCGGCGGCGCGCGCGGCACGGCTCGATCCCATCGAAGCGCTTCGTTACGAATAGGCGCCAACTCCCATCACGACTTCGGAAACCGGCGCGTCGAGTGCGACTGCGTCCGGCGGGATTGATTTAGGGTGCCCTAACTATATTTTTACCGTCGGCTCACATCTATTGGTTTACCAGAGCCGGCTATCTTTCTTGTGAACGGATTCACAAGGACCGGTCGAAGCGCATTTTACGCACGACGTTCGCTCACGCAATGCGACTCACTGACGTTCTCGCTATTGCCCTGGGGCAGATCAGAGCGAACAAGCTTCGCTCGTTCTTCACGCTGCTCGGCATCATCGTGTCCGTGGCGTTCCTGGTGGCCGTGGTGGCGATCATCCAGGGGATGAACGCCTACGTGCGCGAGAACATCGCGGGCGCCGTCGTGGGAGCCAACTCGTTCCAGGTACGCCGCACTCCACTTCAACTCGCGCCGATAAGCGACAACGAGATGGACCGTATCCGGCGTCGACCACGCATCACCCAGCGTGACGCCGAAGCGGTCACGGCCGCACTGCCCGAGGCGCGGGCGATCAGCATTCAGTCGGGCTGGCCGACGCCACAGGCGGACGTCGTATGGCGCGACAAGACACTCGCCGACGTGCCGATCTTCGGTGTGACCCCGTCCTACCAGGACGTCCAGGACTACCGGATCGCGGCGGGGCGCCCGCTGACGGATGTCGACATCGCCCAACGCCAACCTGTCATCGTCGTGGGCGCGGAAGTCGCGACCAAGTTGTTCGACAACGTGGACGCCGTGGGGCGTGACGTTCGGATTCTGGGCGAGCGGGTCACGATCGTTGGGGTGATCCAGCCCAAGGGACGCGTCCTCGGACAGTCGTTCGATGCGTTCGTCCTGATGCCGCTTCCGCGTTTCGAGATGCTGTATGGCCGCCGCAGCACGACGACTATCTCGGTCAAGATGAGCGAGGCCGTGGACGTAGCCCCGGCGATGGCCCGCGCCGAGGAAGCCATGCGCATCGCACACGGCCTGCGACCAGGAGAGGACAACGACTTTTCCGTCGAGACGGCCGACGCACTCGTCAACTTCTGGAAAACCCTGACACGTGTGCTGTTCAGCGTGATTCCCGCCGTCGTCGCCATCGGCATTGTCGTTGGCGGGATCGTCATCATGAACATCATGCTCATGGCCGTGAACGAGCGAACGCGCGAAATCGGCATTCGCAAGGCCGTTGGTGCGACTCGCGCCGACATTAGCCGTCAGTTCTTCGTCGAAACGATCACGCTCTCGAGCCTGGGCGGAGCGCTGGGCGTGCTCGGTGGGTGGGGCTTCGCCGTCCTCATCGCTTTCGCGTCGCCGCTGCCAGCGCGCGTGAGCTCCTGGTCGGTGCTCGCCGCTCTCGCGTTAGGCGGGACGGTCGGCGTGATCTTCGGTGTGTACCCGGCACGCCGAGCCGCACGCCTGGACCCGATCACCGCGCTCCGCGCCGAGTAGCGCGATGCCACGCAGACTGCGATGAAACTCCGCGATCAGCTGCGCGAGAACCTCGGCATCGCCTTCGACGCGTTGCGCTCGAGCAAGCTACGCTCGGCGTTGACGATCCTGGGCGTCGTCATTGGCGTGTCGACGGTGATGTCGATGGCGGCGATCGTGCGCGGCATCCAGCGGCAGATCGTGCGGACGATCGAGATCGCCGGGCCGACGACCTTCTATGTGATGAAGGTCTACTCGCAGACGCCGCTCAACCCCGACGCGCTGCCCAAGTGGGTGCGCGTTCGCCCCAACCTCACGAAGCGGGAAGCCGAGCGGATCGCCCAGCTCCCGGAAATCTCCTACGGTGCGATCTGGGCCCAGATCTTCGGTCGGCTGGAATACCAGGGGCAGCGCACTCAGCCCACGCAGCTCATCGGGGCGGACGACCGATTCACCGAGATCCAGGGCGGCGACCTCGCCTCGGGACGATGGTTCACTCGCGCAGAGCTCTCTTCCGGCTCGCCGGTGGCTGTCGTCGACGAGAACTCGGCACGCCGGCTTTTCGGTCGCGAGAACCCGATCGGTAAGACGATTCGACTGGGCGGCCGGCCCGTGGAAGTCATCGGCCTGTACGTCCCGCCCGAAAACATCTTCGCTCCGCCCGGAGCGGAGACCGGCGCGATCGTGCCATTCCTGCTGCTCGATCATCAATACACGATCGACAGGACGGGTGGGCTCTACATCGCCGTAAAGCCGCGCCCGGGCGTTCCGGTGGAGCAGGCGCAGGAAGCGGTGACGGTCCTCCTCCGGGAGCTCCGTCACCTCCGGCCGTCGGAGAAGAACACCTTCGACCTCATCACCCAGGATCAGATCCTCGACATCTTCGACAAGCTCACCGGGGCGTTTTTCCTGGTGATGATCGTCTTGTCCTCCGTCGGTTTGATGGTCGGCGGCATCGGCGTGATGGCGATCATGATGGTGTCGGTGACTGACCGCACGCGGGAGATCGGTGTGCGAAAGGCGCTCGGCGCCACGCGTAGCGACATCATGCTTCAGTTCCTCATTGAGGCCGCAACGCTCACGGGCATTGGGGGGATCATCGGCATCGTCATCGGCCTCGGCGCCGGCGGCGCGGTGACGAAGTTCATGAACGTGGATGCCGCACCACCGGCAAGCCTCACCGCCATCGCCGTCTCCGTCTCGATCGGAATCGGTGTCGTGTTCGGCCTCCTGCCGGCTCGGCGTGCGTCGCGACTCGACCCGGTCGAGGCGCTGCGCTACGAGTAGGTTCTGTTAGCTTCTTCGCATGCCCGATCTGGACGTTCTCGCGATCTTCGCGCACCGGGACGACGCCGAGCTCACGTGCGGCGGTACGTTGATCAAGCTTGCCGCTCGAGGGCACCGCACAGGGATCCTCGATCTGACCGAGGGCGAGATGGGCACGCGGGGCTCCGCCGCGATCAGAGCGGAAGAGGCGGAGCGAGCCGCGGCAATCCTCGGACTCGCGGTCCGCGAAAACCTGAAGCTGCCTGACGCGGGGATCGTGAATACGCCCGAGACGCGTCGCGTCGTGGCGCGCGTCATCCGCCGGCATCGTCCATCGATCGTGATCGCGCCTGCGCCGCAAGGCCGCCACCCGGATCACCGCGTGACAGCGGAGCTCGTGCGAGATGCGTGCTTCATATCGGGACTGGCCAAGGTAGAGCCGGATTTGCCGAAGCATCGCCCGCGGAAGGTCATTCACTGCCTCACCTATCGTGAGGACGGCCTCCGAGCGACGTTCGTCGTGGACATCTCGAACGAGTTCGAGCGTAAGCTCGAGGCGATACGCTGCTACGGTTCACAATTCGACAGCGTCACGCAGGCAGGCGAGGTGTACCCGAACGGTGATCCGCTGTACGAGATCGTCCGGCATCAGGCGGCGCATTACGGCACGCTGATTCGTACTCGTTATGGCGAGCCATTCTTCACCACCGAAACCATGCGCGTCGACGACATCACCACCCTCCAGGTAGAGACGTTTTGAGCACCTCCACCGGATCGGACACGGACGCGGTCTCGTACGGGTCGTACCTCGCGCTCGACGAGCTGCTCTCGCTGCAGCGGGTTCGCGCGGTGCCGGAACACCCGGACGAGCTCCTGTTTATCGTCGTGCACCAGGCGAGCGAGTTGTGGTTCAAGTGCATGCTGCACGAGATGGATCGTCTCATCGGCGCCATGGAGCGAGGCGAGGTCATGTACGCGGTGCTTACCGTTCAGCGATTGAATGCGCTGGTGCGGATCGTTGCGGCGCAGTTGGCGGCGCTCGAGACGATGCCTCCGCAGCATTTCGCCCAGTTTCGCGGGTATCTCGGCAGCTCGAGCGGCTCGCAGAGCGTCCAGTTTCGCGCGCTCGAAGCCGCGTCCGGCACCCGGGATCCGCATTTCATCCAGGTGATCCAGGAGCATGGCCCGGTTCCGGAGCTCGTGCAGGAAGCGCTCGAACGCCCGACGCTCGAGGAACTGTTCGAGCGGCTCGTGGCTCGTGAGGGCGTGACGGTGGAATCGCTGTACACCGGTCCCGCACCGACGCCGCTGTTCCTCTTGGCCGAAGGGCTGCTGGAGTACGACTCCGGGTTTGCGAGATGGCGGTTTCTGCACGTGCAGCTCGTGGAACGAATCATTGGCCCCATGACCGCGGGCAGCGGCGGGACGTTAGGCGCTCGCTACCTTCAACGGACGGTCGCCCAGCGCTTCCTGCCTCGCCTGTGGGCCGTTCGCGCCGAGTTCTTCAATCCGTCACGAGGGGCCGCCACCGAAGCACCCGCGTCGACCAGCGAACGCTCGCGGTGATTCGCGATATCAGCGTCGCGCTTCGGGAAGGAACGCCCGAGTGGCCCGGCGACACGCCCTATGCGTGTCGGTGGGCCTCGCTCATCGCCAAGGGCGAGAGCGTCAATGTGTCGGCCGTGATCGGGAGTCCGCACGTTGGCACGCACGCGGACGCCCCCTTGCACGTGAGGGACGGATGGCCGGGGTCCCACGAGCTCCCGCTCGACGCGTTCGTCGGCCGGGCAAGCGTCGTGGACGTAAGCTCGACGTCCGGGGTGATCGAGGTGGACGCGCTCGCTTACGACCCGGACGTCCATGGCGAGCGGCTGCTGCTTCGCACGGGCCGCACGATCGCCGGGGGCCAGTTTCCTAACGAGTGGCCGTGCCTGAGCGAAGCATGCGCCCGAACGCTCCTGGGCCGCGGCCTTCGGCTGCTTGGCGTCGACGCCCCCTCCGTGGACCCGCGCGAGAGCAAGACGCTGCCGGTGCACCACATGCTCTTCTCGGCGAACGCATACATCCTCGAGAACCTCGATCTCCGCCGGGTGGCGCCGGGCCAGTACGAGCTGATCGCCCTGCCGCTCAAGTACATGGCGCTCGACGCGGCGCCGGTTCGGGCGGTGCTGCGGGACGACCAGCGCTGAGGCGCTCCCATGCCTAACGGCAGCGCGCTCGCCATTCGTACCGAGCACATCACGCGCGATTTCGGGCCCGTGCGCGCCCTCGATTCCCTCTCGCTCGAGATTCCCAAGGGCATCGTGTTCGGGTTTCTCGGGCCCAACGGGGCCGGGAAGACCACGGCCATTCGCGTGCTGCTCGGACTCATCGACCCGACCGCCGGGCGTGCCGAAGTCCTCGGCCTCGACACGCGACGCGAGGGGTCGGCGATTCGAACGCGATGCGGCGCGCTGCTCGAGCATCCCGGCCTGTACGAGCGACTTTCAGCCTACGACAACCTCGATTTCTATGGCCGGGCGTGGCGGGTCACTCGCCGCACGCGACAGGAGCGGATTCGCGAGCTCCTGGCGCGCTTCGGTCTCTGGGAACGTCGAGACGACCCGGTCGGCCGATGGAGCCGTGGGATGAAGCAGAAGCTCGCCGTTGCGCGCGCGGTGCTTCACAGGCCGGATCTCGTGTTTCTCGACGAGCCGACATCGGGACTCGACCCCGTCGCCACTGCCGGGCTCCGTGAAGACCTGGCGGCGCTCGCCGCTCAGGAGGGTGTGACCGTCTTCCTCACGACCCACAATCTCAACGAGGCAGAGCGCCTCTGCGCACAAGTTGGCGTCATCCGCGGCGGGAAGCTGCTCGCGGTCGGGAGTCCCGAGTCGTTGCGAGCGGGACGCGACTCGGGACGCGTGGACATCGTTGCTCGTGGGATTACCGAGGCCCTTGTCGCGGAGTTGCGCGCGCACGCCGACGTTCAATCGGTCGTGGCGAACGGCGACCACTTGTCGATCTCGCTGGCTGGCGGCGCAAGCGTCGCCCCGATCGTTGCGTGGCTCGTGTACCAGAACGTCGCCATCGAGGAAGTGCGCAAGGCGCGAGCAACGCTAGAAGACGCGTTCCTCGACTTGATGGGTCTCGAGACAGGTGATGGCGACCAGGCCGGAGGTCCGAGGTGATGCACGACATCTGGACCGTCGTCTGGAAGGAATGGAAGGAGTTTCGCGATCAGCTGCTCTCGCTGCGGCGCGGTGGTCTGTCGGCGATAATCCTCGCGTTGATTCTTGGCGTCGTCGCGCCCGTGCAGCTTGGCGTCGAATGGGTGGAATCGAGACTGATCGTCGGATACTGGCCGTTTCTGGCGGCGACGATGGTTTCGTCGCTGATCGCGGACTCCGTGGCGGGGGAGCGAGAACGCCACACGCTCGAGACATTGTTGGCGAGCCGGCTCTCCGATTCCGCGATTCTGATCGGGAAGATCATCGCGGCAGTGCTGTACGGGGTTGGCTTCGCGGTCGTGAATTTGCTGCTTGGGCTCGTGGCCGTGAACGTGGCACACAGCGACGACAAATTGATTCTGTTCGCGGCGCAACGATTCATTGTGACGGTCGTGCTCACGATCCTCGCGTCCCTGCTCATGGCGGGCATCGGCGTCTTCATCTCGCTCCGCGCGTCGACAGTGAAGCAGGCTCAGCAGGCATTCGGCATCGCGATCATCGTGCTGACGATGGGACCCCTGCTATTGTTCAACGCCCTCGGCTATGAGACGCGCAGGACACTCATCACCTGGCTGAGCGGCGTCGGGGAGACCCGGATCGAGGCCTACGTGGTCGCCACACTGCTCGTCCTGTCGGCGATAGTCATTGGCGGAGCGCTCGCGAGATTCAAGCGAGGAAAGCTCGTCCTCGACTAACTCAACCCAACCATCGACGGGTTTTCGGGGGTTATCGTTAACACCTATATTCACTTATGCCACAGCCCGTATATCTCGACCACGCCGCGACGACCCCAGTGCGCCGGGAGGTATTCGAGGCGATGGAGCCGTTTTACGGCCCGCGCTTCGGAAACGCCTCGAGCGTTCACCGCTGGGGACGTGAGGCCCGCGCCGCGCTGGACGAAGCGCGCGAGCGCGTCGCCCGTTGTCTCGGCGCACATCCCGACGAGGTGTGCTTCACGTCCGGCGGAACTGAAGCCGACAACCTGGCCATCCTCGGACCGCTCCGTTCGCAGCGCCAAAAAGGGCGAAGCGTCATCGTCTCAACGCCCATCGAGCACAAGGCAGTGCTCGCAACGGTTCACCACGCGGCTCGCGATGGTATCACCGAGCGGATGCTCGACGTCACGACGAGTGGCGTCGTGGATCTCGCGGCGAGCGAAGGCGAGATCGACGACTCGGTGGCCGTGTGTACAGTTATGTGGGTGAACAACGAAGTCGGCACGATTCAGCCGGTTCCTGAGATCGCGCAGCGAGTGAAGGCGCACGGCGGGATCATGCACACCGATGCGATCCAGGCGTTCGGGAAGATCGCGATCGACGTGAGCAAGCTCGACGTCGATTTGCTCTCCATCTCCGGCCATAAGATCGGCGCGCCCAAGGGGACCGGAGCGATGTACATCCGGCGAGGGACCCCGATCGATCCGCTGTTCCACGGCGGGTCGCAGGATCACGGCCGCCGTCCCGGCACCGAAAACGTCGCCTACGCCGTCGCCCTCAGCCGTGCCGCCGAGTTGGCGGTAGAAGAGCGCGAGACCGAGTGGGCGCGCGTGGAGTCGCTTCGCGATGCGCTCGAGGCGGGCTTGCTCGCTCGGATTCCCGACGCTGTGGTGCACGGCCGCGGGGCGCCGCGTGCGCCGCATGTGCTCAACCTCTCGGTGCCCGGCACGGACAGTGAGTCGCTGCTCATGGCGCTCGATCTCGCCGGCGTTGGCGCATCGGCCGGCTCGGCGTGTCAGAGCGGAACCGTGACGCCGTCGCACGTGCTGCTGGCGATGGGCGTGAAGGCCGATCTCGCGATCGCCGCCGTGCGCATGAGCCTTGGCTCGCTCACGACCCCGGAGCACATAACGCGAGTCGTCGAGCTCTTCCCTGCTCTCATCGCGAAGGCGCGCCGGCTGTCCGGCGCTGCCTAACACTCCATGAGCGAGCGAGTGCTGGTCGCCATGTCGGGCGGCGTCGATTCATCCGTCGCCGCCGCGCTGCTCGTGGAGCAGGGCTACGAGGTCATCGGCGCCACAATGAAGCTCTTCTGCTATGGCGATGACGTTCCCGATCGCCCATGCTGCTCGCTCGATTCCATCAACGACGCGCGGCGCGTGTGCGAACGGCTCGGCGTTCCACATTATGTGCTCAACCTGGAGAGCGCGTTCGGCCGCGACGTGATCGAGGACTTCGTCGCGCAATACGCGGCTGGTCGGACGCCGATCCCGTGCGTGCGATGCAATACGTTCACCAAGTTCCGCGATCTGCTCCGCAAGGCCGACGCGCTGGATGCGGAATGGATCGCAACCGGCCACTATGCCCGCACGCGGTCGGGCGAACTGCTGCGCGGTCGAGACATGACCAAGGACCAGAGTTACTTCCTCTGGGGGATCGATCGGTCGGTCGTTAGGCGGATGCTGCTCCCCGTTGGCGAGATGACCAAGCTCGAGACGCGAGCACGTGCCCGCGCGCTCGGCCTCACGGTCGTCGCGGACAAGGTCGAGAGCCAGGATATTTGCTTCGTCCCCGACGGCGATCACGCGAAGGTCATCGCGCGCCGCCTCGGCCGGGACACACCTGCGCTTTCTCGCGGCCCGGTCGTGCTGGTCGATGGCACCATCGTCGGCGAGCATGATGGCTACGCACGCTACACGATCGGCCAGCGACGGGGCGTTCCAGGGGGGTTCCCGGAGCCGATGTACGTCGTGGCCATTCGGCCGGTCGATCGCGCCGTCGTGATCGGACCGCGAGCGGCGCTTCTGGGGCGCGGCGTAGTAGCCCGCGAGATGAACTGGCTCGTCGATCCGATGCCTGTGGGCGCGCGAGTCGAGCTGCAGGTGCGCCACCGCGCACAGGCCGCGGCGGCCGAAATCGTCAGGGTGGACGGCGCGGAGATCGAGCTAGCGCTCGAAGAGCCCGTGTCCGCGATCACGCCAGGCCAGTCGCTCGTGTTGTACGACAACGAGCGGGTTTTGGGCGGCGGCTTCATCGAGCGAGGTGGTGCCGCGGCGCGGACGACGCTTCCTGTACTGGCGGCCTAGCAGTCAGTACTTCAGGCCGCCCGCCTCCGCGAATTCCTTCATCATCCGCTCCTGTTCCTCCGTCAGCTTTTCCGGTACGGAGATCTGCACCTCGATGATCAGGTCACCGCGCTGACCATCCTTCGAGATGCCCTGCCCCCGTACGCGGAATCGCCTCCCGGAAGCGGTACCCGGCGGGATCCGGATCGCGACACGCTTCTTTTCGAGCGTTGTCACGCTGATCTTCGAGCCTAACGTCGCCTGCGCGATGTTGATCGGAACCGTCGCGATGAGGTCCAGCCCATCGCGCCTGTAGAACCGGTCCGGCTGCACCTGCAACGTGATAACCAGGTCGCCTGGAGGCGCACCGGCCGATCCTCGACCGCCCTGCCCTTTCAAGCGAATCTTCGTACCGGTGTCGGACCCCGCCGGAACCATGATCATCACCTTCTTCCGGTTTCGCACCTCCCCGGCCCCACCGCATTTCGGACAACGTTCGGATGGAATCTGGCCGCGTCCTAGACACATCGGACACGGTCGGTTTACGGCGAAGCCGCCCTGACCGAACGAGATCACGCCGCGGCCGTTGCACTCCGGGCACACCTTCAACGTCGCACCCGGGGCCGCGCCCGAACCGTTACAGACGTCGCATTCCTCGTTCACCTCGAGCTCGACCGAGACTTTGTCGCCGGTCGCGGCGACTCGGAACGGAACCTCGAGCATCGTTTCGACGGTTTGTCCGCGCTGCTCTTCACGCTGACGCGCCCCTCCTGTCCGTTCCGAGCCGCCACCGAACATCGACGCGAACAGGTCCCCAAGGCCGCCGATACCGCCGATATCGAAGTCCTGGAAACGGAATTCCTGCTCGCGGCCGGCGCCACCGCCACTGCCAGGCCGAGGCCCACCAGATGGCCGCGGCCCGCTCCGCGCGCCGCTCCCGAAGCCGCCGAACGCGCCAAGCCGACGCATGTCGTCGTACTGCTTCCGCTTTTCGGCGTCTCCGAGGACGGTGTAGGCCTCGGAGATCTCCTTGAAGCGCTCCGCGGCCTTGGCGTCGTTAGGGTTCTTGTCCGGGTGGTGCTTGGCAGCGAGTCGGCGGTACTGCTTTTTGATCTCGTCCTGTGAGGCCGACGACGAGACGCCGAGGACTGCGTAAAAGTCCTTCGTTTGCGCCATGGATCAGGTCAGCGGGTCTTCAGCCGTTCCACTGCTTCACGACGACGCGCGCAGGACGCAGCAGCTGGCCGTTGAAGACGTAGCCGCGCTGGTAGACCTTCCCCACCATGTGGTCGTCCTCGGGCGACAGGGCTGGCTCGGTTCCAACGGCCTCGTGCACTTTCGGGTCGAACGGGTGATCGACCGGATCGACAACCTCGAGCCCGTGTCCCGCGAGCGACTTCAGCAACTTGCGCTCGACCATGTCCACACCCTCCACGATCGTCGAAGCGTCAACGGTCGTCGGATCGACGTGGGCAAACCGAGTGAGGTCATCGAGCGCGTCGATGAGACCGCGCACCATCTCACCTTGAGCGCGCCACCCGGCCTCCTGGCGCTCCCTTGCTGCCCGTTTGCGGAAGTTGTCGTACTCGGCAGCCAGCCGCAGATGCTTGTCGCGCTGTTCGTCGACCTTGCGCTGCCACTCGTCGCGGGTTGACAGCTCAGCCACGTCGCTCTCGGTGTCTGGCGCACCACTCCCATCGCCCTGCTCGGTGACGGGAGCCTGTTCCGTTGGCGCCTGGTCTTCCTCGCCGTTCACGGACGCGCCTCGGCGCGCCCTCACGTCGAAGGAGTCCTCGGAATTGGATGGATCGGGAGTTCGTTTCGTATCGTTCATTGAACGCTGCTCGTGTGCGGTGAAATGTCTTCGGGTCGCGAGCGGCGTGCAACCGAGTGGCACACCGAACCGTAGGCGAGTTTTGACGGGCAACGCGCGTGCCCCGAGAGGTCTGCCGATGCGGCAGACCGTGATTGGGGGTCCGGGGTCAGATCCCGGGGTCAGATCCAGTCATCTGACCCCGGCATCTGACCCCAGCATGCGGCGCAGAATGTCGAGCGCCGCCTGGGTGGATCGAAATCGGATTTCGGCTCGGTCGCCGATGAAGCGCGAGCCGTGCGTCCTCACGGTCCCCTCGACGTCGACGCCGATCCAGACGAGCCCCACCGGCTTGTCGGCCGTACCGCCACTGGGCCCGGCGACCCCCGTGATCGACATCCCGATATGCGCCCCAACGAGTCGTCGGACACCGGCCGCCATCTCGGTCGCCACCTGCTCGCTGACGGCACCGTAGGCGTCCAGGGTCTCCTGCCGCACGTCGAGCAACTCGCGCTTTACCTCGTTCGAGTACGCGATCACGCCGCCGAGTACGACGGCGCTCGACCCCGGGATCGCGGTGAGGCGGGCGCCCAGCAGGCCTCCGGTGCAGCTCTCCGCGACGGCGACGTGAAGGTTGCGGGCT